>Ga0105248_10004231_pt1 | contig 15878 bp, 9 predicted proteins | sample KBSS34metaG_FD_81524 | JGI IMG/M metagenome (GOLD analysis project Ga0105248, IMG submission 81524) | Switchgrass rhizosphere microbial communities from Kellogg Biological Station, Michigan, USA - KBS S3-4 metaG | ecosystem: Host-associated > Plants > Roots > Rhizosphere > Soil | place...
CCATCCCAGTTCGCTTCCGAGAAAAAGCGGAGAGTAGATCTGCTTGCCGGTTCGAGGATTCTTCGGGCCTGCGTAGATCTTGCGAGCCGCGGCGACTTGCGGGGCCGTGAGACAATTGGGCGCGTCGGCGCCCTTGCATTGGACGACAGCGGGATCGAAGTGGCAGCGTTCAGCGGTACCGATGATGCCGTCGGCCAGACCATCGTCTGCGTCGCAAGCCTTCAGCGCGGCTTGATGCAGGACGGGATACTTGGCGGGCGGAATAAAGCTGGAATCGTTTTCATGTGTCGCGTACCAGATCCACATCTGGCCGAAGGTGTGATGCGACAAGTAGGACGACATGGACGTTACCGCGAGCGCGTCGTAGTCTTCCGGATAGCGCTGGGCCGCGCTTAGAGCGGCGATGGTTCCGCCTCCGGACTCGGCCATGACCGAATACTTCAGCGGCGAGTCGTAGTATTTCGCAATCAGCGCCTTCGCGACCACGGTCATCTCGTGGGAGGAGCGATAGCCGAAGTCCTTGATCTTTTCCGGGTGGCCAATGGCGTAATTCGATCCGCCCTCGTGTCCTGTGTTGTTACCGGCCGCGGCGTACCCGGAGCGAATCGCGTTGGCCAGGGGTCCCGCGCCGACCGTGGCGCCGCCGCCGAGCCCACCGTTTCCGGTCCCACGGAATTTGCCGTTCCAGTTCGCTGCCACGGGCATCCACAGCTCGATTTTAATGTCGGAGTCGCTGGAAGGAGTGAGCGTTGCTTGCACCCGACAGAACGCCGGAAGATCGGCGAATTGCTGCGGGTTTCCTTTGCCGCCGGGCGGGGGAAGGAATGCTCCAGCGGCCACGGAATCGGCGAGCGTGATCTTGGTGTTGGACAGGGAGAGAGACTTCAGATCCGCACAGGCGGTTGCGGCCAGTATCGGCGCGGATGTCGAAACCAGCGCGGCAAGAAATACCTTGAGCATGGTGCCTCCGTTATTCGGGGAAATATCCGTCGCGCGCACGTACTTTCAAACCACGCGAGCCGGCGATTCCTACTTGAATGGCGCGCCAGTCTGAATTTTCGCTGGGCGGCGCCTGGAAGGAAAGCAGGTAGCCGTGCGCGAGGTCTTCGGAGACTTTATCGAAGACGCGGCCGATCTCGCTGGGCTTTTCGACGACGAAGGCCACTCCGCCGGTCGCCTTGGAGATGCTCTGAAGTTGTTCCAGCAGATCCTTCTGGCCGATCGCTTCGCCTTGCGCGATGGTATACACGGGAACGCCCGCAGCCTTGGCGCGCTGGATGGCCGAATCGGCGTTCAGCGTACTGGCATTATCTTTGCCGTCGGTGAACAGCACGATCACTTTCTTGCCGGCTCGGCCTGCGAGATCCTGGCCCACGCGCGCGAGAGCGTCATACAGCGCGGTGTCTCCGAAAGCTCGCGTACCCAGAACTGAACGTTTGGCCGACGACTTATCGGCAGTGAACGGTTGCAGCTCGGTAATGGCGTTGCTGAAGTTATAAACGGCCACGGAATCCTCCGGTCGCAGTTCGGCGATCAGACGGAGCGCAGCGTTCTTCAGCGCGGGCAGCGAAAACAGCATGCTTCCAGTGGTATCCAGCAGCAGCACGCAGGAAACCTCATTGGATTGGGGCTCGAATGCTGTAATGCTCTGCGGAGCGCGCTGGTCGAGCAGCGTGAACTGGTCGGCCGTCAGATTATCCACGTAGCGCCCGCGGCCGTCGGTGACGGTGGCGTAGACTTCCACCAGCCGTCCGGTGGTTTTGAAGTCGGCCTGTGGCGACGGCAGGTCCGCAGGCAGGGTTCCGGTAGAAGCTCCAGCAGAAACCGATCCGGAATCCGTAGCGCGCGGTGTGGATCGAGCTACGCTGCGCCCCGCTCGAGCAAATCCTTTTCCCAGATCTTCCAGATTCATGAAGCCGCCCGTAAGATGGGCTCCCGCAGAATCATGCGAGGGCTCCAACGCTGCCGGCGGAAACATTGCACTCTTGGAATCCTGCGCGACGACAAACTGATGCTTGCTCAGCAGGAGCGCATCGGCATTCACCAGCAAGCCGTCCGGATCGAGCGAAGCCGCGTAGACCATCCCCGCAAGCATGGTAGCGACGCGCCCCGGATCCGTTGCGGGCGGAACGTGCTGCAACTGAAGAATGCGGTCGAATCCGGTGCGGCGATCGCCGTCCAGCCGGAGCAGATTGCGAGCCACCGCGTCGTTTAGATCTCCGGAATTGCCGGCGATTTCGCGCAGGAACACCAGAGCCTTAGCGACGTGGTCCGGTGCGAGCAGATCCTGGCAGATCCGCCGGAAGGCCGCCGCAGCCGCGACCTGATTGACTGAGCCGGCCTGCACGCCGCGCGAAACCAATTCGATCAAAGAGTGCCATTCCCCCAAGACGGCATTCTGCCTGGCGAACGGATAGTTGACTACGGCTGCAGTAAATCGCGCCAAGGCATCGAACTCTTCGCGATGCAGCTCAGTCAACCGGACAAAATACGGCGCCAGAGAACGCCATTCCGAGTAGTTTTGAATCAGGAGTTTGACGGAGCCCTCATCGAACGGTTTTTTTCGCTGTTGCTCGATATCCGCGATGGGAACCAGCGCTTCCAGCGTGGGCAGATCCAGCAAAACATCGTCGCCCGATCCGGCGGCCGAGGTCCACGCCGCGCGCCCCCCAGGGAATCGGACAGCTCCATCGGCGAGTGGCAGCTTTTGCAAGAACTCGGTTCTCCAGCCTTCGACCTGCCGCGATTGTCCGTACTTGAATTCTTCTCCCTTGCGATACCACGCATAGAACAGCTCGGCGCGTGCGGGGGTTTTAGTGATGAAGCGCTGATGCGCTGCATCGGCGCGCGACACCACAGAATAGAAGGCTGCCAGTGTTCCCAGGGGCTTATCCAAAATCGCACGAAAAAATGCCGGGGGATTGCGAGGATTTTCGCCCGTCAGCTTCTGCCAGGCCGGAGCGGATTCGGGACCGCCCGGAAGGACCACCGCGCCACCGGACAGCGTAAATGCTTCACCGTGCCGCGAGAGCGCGTCGGCATAGCGAGTCGCCAGGGTGCGCAGATCGGCCGCAGCCAGCAGCGCGGTGGCCGCATCGTCGCCCATGATCCCCAATCCGGCGCAGGTCTTGGTCAGCCGCCAATCGGTGGCGAGCGCCGCGGCGATGCCTCCAGGAGGTACGGGAGCATCCTTCAAAAGCTCACTCCAGTCTTCGCCTCCCGCGAGCCGGGCATTTTCCGTGAGAAGCTCGAACTCGAAATCGCGGCGTGCCTCCAGCGTCTCCTGCATGCGAATCTGGTCAATCCCAAGGGCCACCGGAATCACCTGGTGCAAGCCATCCTCGGGTTGATCGCCCGGCTCGACTGTGGTCGACGAATCCCGCTGGCCCAGCTTCCATCCCAGCAGCCGAAGAACGCGCTCGGTATGTTTGCGCGATTCGTCGGTGGCCAATGAAAGCGTGATCAGAGTGCCGTCGTCACGACGCTCCCCGAGCCCTGCGAGTTCAGAAACCACCGCCAGGTAAGTCCGCAAGACCTGTTGGAATTGCGGTGTTCCTTGCGAGGATCCGACAGAAACTTCCCGAATAATCGCGCGGCAGTAGTTCGGGAAGAAGCCGAAGTACGTAAGGGGCTCGTCCAAATGGACGACGGCGGCTAGTGCTTTCATCCCGCCAGGGACCCAGGCTTCGCCGGCTCCCGCCGATCGAGGGACCGCGGGCAGCTCCAGTTGGGGCTCACTGTTCTGGGGCTGCGGCCGGCCCAGGTTTTCGATCCGGGACTGAATAACAAAGGCATCGGAAGCCTTCGGGTCCAGCGTCAAATACTGGGCCATGTGCTCGCGAGCGCCCGTATAATCCCGCCGGGCTTCGAGAATCGCGCCAAGCACGAATTCAGCGCGGGGCACCTCACGGCGGCGATCTAGTCGGATGGCTTCACGAGCGCTGGTTTCCGCACCATCCAGATCCTTCAAGTGATACCGAGCAGTCGCTTGGTGGACGTAGATTTCGGGATAGCGCTGCTTGGTGTCGAGCTTGATCAGACTGGCAGCAGCTCTCTCGGCAGTTGTCCAATCCTGCGCTGCGACGCTCTCGCGGGCCACCAACAGGTACGTATCCATCGCCTTGGGATCCAGTTCCACCACGTGCTGATAGGCATCGCGCGCTTCCGCCGGTTTGTTCTGATTGGAGCAGGCCAAGCCCAGCGCGTACCAGCCGCGGATGAAACTGGGCGCGGATTCGACCGCCGCACGCAGTTCATGCTCGGCAGCGCGCCAGTTCTTCTTTTGTGCGAGCCTTTGCGCGTTGTTCCATGCCGTACGGGCCGCCAGGGGCACGCCCTCCTGATAGAAAATATTGGTGCTCTGATCCGCACTGCCGGCCTCGCGTTTACGGAGCACCAGAGGAGGCAGGTTCGGGTCAGTAGACCAGGTGAACGCGGAGATATCGATCACCGTCGATTCGAAACCCGTCTGAATCGCGCGCAAGAGGCAGGCCCTGGTGTTCAATGGATCGATCTCCATCGGCCATAGGAAGTACCCTTTTTTGTCGGTTTGCGCTACGCGCTGGCCGCCGGTGTCGTGGCAAAAGCGTTCGATTCCAATCGACCGGTTGGGAGGAGAACCATCCTCCATCGCAACCTTTCCACGCATCAGCAAGGTGTTGGCGGTGGCGACTGGAACAAGTAGAGCGAGGAGTGCCGTGAGGAGCGTCCGGTGCGGCGGCATATCGTGACGATGATATACGAATCGCTGATACGGCGTGGGTTTACAGGCAGCCCGGCAAGGAATCGGTGCGCCTCAGATCTATCGTGTTACGATATATCTTAGCGATGGACATCACCGTATCCGATTATCAAGATTTGGCGGAATTTCGATTTCAACTCCGGCAATTCCTGCATTTCAGCGAGCTTCAGGCCAGCCAGCACCATCTCGAATCCCAGCAGCATCAGGCGCTGCTGGCGCTCAAGGGGTTGCCGGAGGGAAGACGGCCCACCATCGGCGAGCTGGCGAACCGGCTGGTTCTGCGGCACCACACGGTTGTCGAGCTGACCAACCGGCTGGAAGCTGCCGGATTCGTCAAACGTCGGCCCGATCCGGAAGACGGGCGTCAGATTCTGATTCATGTGACGCCGCAAGGCGCGGCCAAGCTCCGGTCGCTCTCCTTGGCGCACCGTGATGAGCTTCGTGTGAAGGGGCCGGAACTGGCCAGGGCCTTGCGGACCATTCTTCGCGGAAGCAAAAGATCGCACGCCGCATGAGTCATCGCAGAGTAGTTCCTGCAACTCAGAACCGCAGTCGCGAGCCGCACGGCGATTTCACAGTCACGCCGCGGGTTTTGCTGCTCTCGTTGCTGGCAGTCGCAATTGGGATCGTGAGCTCGTTTGTGGCTTTGGCTCTGCTGCGCCTGATCGCGCTGTTCACGAATCTGTTCTACTTTCAACGCTGGAGTACGGCAGCGGTCACACCCGCGCAGAATACGCTTGGTCCGCTGGCGGTACTGGTTCCCATCGTAGGAGCACTGATCATCGGACTGATCGCACGATACGGGTCCGAACGGATCCGGGGCCATGGAATCCCGGAGGCGATTGAATCGATCCTGATTCACGGCAGCCGCGTCCAGCCTCGGCTTGCCATATTAAAACCGCTGTCGTCGGCCATCTCCATCGGATCGGGAGGTCCGTTCGGGGCCGAGGGTCCGATCATCATGACGGGCGGCGCATTCGGATCGATGATCGCGCAATTATTCCATCTGAGCAGCGCGGAGCGAAAAACGCTGCTGGTGGCGGGCGCGGCTGCCGGGATGGCGGCAACCTTCGCCGCGCCCCTATCCGCCGTGCTGTTGGCGGTTGAACTATTGCTCTTTGAATGGAAGCCGCGAAGCATGATTCCGGTCGCTTTGGCAAGTGCGACTGCGGGCGCTGCAAGGCGCTACATCATGGGACTGGGGCCGTTATTCCCGGTCGCGCCGCATCCGGTCTTCATCGGACCGCAAGGCCTGGCCGGCTGCATATTGGCCGGCGTGCTGGCCGGACTGCTCTCCGCAGTGTTGACCTCTGCGGTATACGCTTCCGAGGACGCATTTCAGAAGCTGCCCATTCACTGGATGTGGTGGCCGGCCATCGGCGGCCTGGTGATCGGACTCGGCGGGTTGGTGTTCCCGCAGGCGCTGGGCGTCGGATACGAAACGATCGGCGCTCTGATCCAGGGCAATGTGGCGACCACCATGATCGCCGGCATCCTGCTAGTGAAGTCTATCATCTGGGCCGTCGCGCTGGGATCGGGCACATCGGGTGGCGTGCTGGCTCCCCTGCTAATGATGGGCGGGGCGCTGGGCGGGCTGGAGAGTATGTTCCTTCCGAACGAGGGCGCCGGCTTTTGGCCTTTGATCAGCATGGGCGCCATCCTGGGAGGAACCATGCGGTCGCCTTTCACCGGCATCGTGTTTGCGCTGGAGTTGACGCACGATTTCAACGCCTTGCTTCCGCTGCTGGTGGCGAATGTGCTGGCCTATGCCATGAGCGTGCTGCTGCTCAAACGTTCGATTCTGACGGAGAAAGTGAGCCGCCGTGGGTTCCATTTGAGCCGCGAGTATTCCGTGGATCCCCTGGAGATCTTGTTCGCGCGCGAGGTAATGCGGACCAATGTCGTGGCGTTTGCCTCCTCCACTCCGGCGGAAGAAGCAGCGGCCCATCTGCGGCCCGATCATTCGCCGCTTGGCCAGCATTTGTATCCCGTGCTCGACAACGACGACAAGCTGGTGGGCGTGATAACCCGCAAGGATCTTCGAAAGCTGGTGGCGGAGAAGGAGCGCGCCCTCGATATCGGGGCCTACGTGCGTGGTGAACCCATCGTGGCGTTCGTGGACGAGCCGCTGCGGGTAGTCGTGAATCGGATGGCAGCTAGCGGTTTTACCCGAATGCCTGTGCTGGATCGCGATGGCCGGCTCGCGGGCATGGTTTCCCTGCGGGACTTGTTGAGCGCCCGAGCGAGGAATCTTTCCGAGGAACGCGACCGCGAGCGCGTGATTCGCATTCGTCTTCCGTTCGGATCCGTTCCGGCTTCCGACAAGAAATCCTAGAGCATGATTTTCGACCAGCCCTGGATCGCTTGCAGTAGCAGCACGACGCCGATCGCGGTGAGACCTATGTATACGAACGAGATGAATCGGGAGGCTTTCATGCGCCGATTCAGGATTCGGCCGAGAAAGCTGGCCAGCAGAACACCAGGTAGTGAGAAGAAATAAAAATGGTTGACAGCGGGCGTCCACAGGCCCGCCATGGCGTAGCCGGCCATGCCCGCCACACTTGCGGGAAGGAAATAGGCTTGCAGCGTCGCGCGAAAGTACTCCGGCGTCCAGCGGCGAAGAGCGCCGTAGATCGCTAGCGGCGGACCATTCATTCCATAGGCGCCTCCGAGTATTCCGGCGTTGAATCCGAAGAACCAGGCAAATCGGTCATCTTTCAATTCATGCTTGCGGCGGCTGAGCAACGCATGCGCCGAAAAGGCGATGATAACCGCCGCTAGAATCGCCTTAACCGCCGATTCCGAAACCGTCCGCAGCAACAGCAGTCCCAACGGAATACCCATAAGCGTGAACAAGACCAGCCATCCCGCGCTACGAAAGTGCACCAGCCGCCAATCCTGGAGCAGGATGACAAACGCAATCGTGATCGAAACCAGCACAGCCAGCGGCGCGGCTTCTTTCACCGGCATGGTGAGCGCGAGCAAGGGAACCGCGATGAGAGCTTCGCCGAAACCGAACGCAGAACGAACCAGAGTCGCGACGAACAAGACGAGAATTACCTGGAGGATGGCCGGATCGACGGGCACGTTCCTATCCTAAAGAAGCACGCGGGCTTCGTCCCAGATTCGTTTTACCAGCTCGCCCGCTGGGATCGGAGCTGCCATCGCGGCAGACTGACCGGCCCAAACCTGCATCCGATGATAATCGTTCGATTCCGCGCCGGCTTTCTTCATCGGGGCAGTGAGCCCGCGCTGCACTGGATACGGCGCGGCTGGAGGAGCACCCGGCGACACTGAAGCTTTTACATAGTCGGTGGCGATGGCACGACCTAATCGTCCAGTGAACGCGCGGGTCAGCGTCGTGCCTTCCGGTTCGAGATCTGCAAGGGCGTTGGCCCAGGCCGGATGCGTTTTCGCCTCTGGACATCGTAGGAAGACCGTCCCCAGCATGGCGGCGCTTGCGCCCAGCGTGAGGGCGGCGGCCACGCCCCGACCATCCCCGATTCCCCCGGCGGCGATGATCGGCGGATCGATGTGATCGGCCAGTCGCGGGAGCAGCGCGAACAAGCCGACGCCTTGCCGCTCCGCCGCTGCCGGATCAAACGATCCTCGATGTCCACCGGCTTCGTAACCTTGCGCGATGATCGCATCGGCGCCTGCGTCGCGAGCAGTCTTGGCTTCGGCCAGCGTTGTAGCCGTCGCGAACCACGCAATCCCGCGTTCTTTCATGCGACTCACGAAGGCCGCCGGAAACACGCCCATGATGGACGAGATCACAGTGGGCGACGATTCCAGCAAAGCTTCGCACTGGGCATCGAAATCCTGCAGAACGGCATCGCCGGCCGAGGTCGGCACTGGCGGTCCCCAGGCTTCGAGAAAGGTTCGCACCCGCTGCTCAGCGACCGGATCTCTTTGGGGTTCAGGACTCGGAATCCACAGGTTCACCTGAAGAGGTCCCTGGCTGCCGGATCTAAACTCCGCGACCCAATTGCGGATGCCAGCGGGCGACGTCAGCAGCGCACCCAGCGCTCCCATCCCGCCCGCGTTCGCAACGGCGATCGAGAGACTGGCAGGACACGCGCCCGCCATCGGGGCCAGCAGGATGGGAAGCTTCAGGCCGTACTTTGCGCAGAACTCTGTGGCCGTCGGCTTTCGCATATTACCTTCAAGCTGCGCCCAGGGCTCGCCCGACGATGACCTGGGCTTCTTCCTGGATGCGCTTCAAGTGATCCTCACCCTTGAAGCTTTCCGCGTAGATTTTGTAAATGTCTTCCGTGCCTGACGGGCGCGCGGCAAACCAGCCGTCTTTGGCGACGACCTTCACGCCGCCAATCGGATTGCCGTCGCCGGGAGCCGATGTCATCACGTTCATAACCGGCTCGCCTGCCATTTCGGCGGACTTTATGCTGTCGGCCGATAACTTCGCCAGGATGGCTTTTTGTTCTCGATTGGCCGGAGCGTCCATGCGCTGGTACACCGGATTGCCGAATCGCTCGGTAAGCTGGGCGTAAATTTCGCCCGGATCGCGCTTCATACGCGCCGTAATCTCCGCCGCCAGCAGTCCCGCGATCAAACCGTCCTTATCCGTGGTCCACACCGTTCCGTCGCTCCGCAGGTAAGATGATCCGGCGCTTTCTTCGCCAACGAAACCCAGCGAACCGTTTAGAAGTCCATCGACGAAGAACTTGAATCCCACGGGAACCTCAAACAGTTTGCGACCTAGATCCGCAGTGACACGATCGATCATGCTGCTGCTCACTACGGTCTTGCCAACGGCCGCGGCTTTGCTCCACTTCGCCCGCTGTGAATAAAGATAGTGGACCGATACAGCCAGGTAGTGATTCGGCTGCATCAAGCCCGCCTTGGTGACGATTCCGTGCCGGTCATGATCCGTATCGCAAGCGAATGCGATGTCGAACTTGTCCTTCAATCCGATCAACCCTTGCATCGCGTAGGGCGACGACGGATCCATACGGATCTTGCCATCCCAATCGAGTGTCATGAACCGGAAGGTGGGATCGATCACCTTGTTGACCACGGTAAGGTTGAGCCGATAGCGGTCGGCAATCGCCTGCCAGTAGTTCACGCCTGCGCCGCCCAGGGGATCGACGCCCAGATGCAGGCCTGCACCGCGAATCGCATCGAAGTCCAGGACGTTCTCCAGGTCGCTGATGTAGGCGCTTCGATAATCGTGCCGATGGGTCGTGGAAGCATGCATCGCATGGTCGAACGAAACGCGTCGAACGCCGTTCAAATCCGATGCGAGGAAATCGTTGGCCTGATTTTGAATGCCACCGGTGATGTCCGATCCCGCCGGGCCGCCGTTCGGCGGATTGTATTTGAAACCGCCGTCTTCGGGCGGATTGTGGGACGGAGTGATCACGATTCCATCCGCAAGGCCCGTCTTTCGATTTCGATTGTAAGTCAGGATGGCGTGCGAAACCGCGGGCGTCGGCGTCGGATCGTCATCTGCCGACATCATGACCTCGACGCCATTGGCAGTCAGCACTTCCATCGCGCTAGCGAATGCGGGTTGTGAAAGCGCATGCGTATCGAAGCCGATAAACAACGGCCCGTCGATTCCCTGAGCTTTTCGATGCGTGCAGATCGCCTGACTGATCGCGAGGATATGCCATTCGTTGAAGGTTCGCACACTCGATGACCCGCGATGCCCCGAGGTTCCAAACGAGACGCGCTGTTCATTCACGTTCGGATCGGGCCGCTCAACGTAATAGGCGGTAATCAGCCGAGGGATGTCGGCCAGCATGGATGGGTCGGCAAGTTTGCCGGCCAAAGGACTGATGCTCATCGGGCTGCCACGTCCCCTTGGAGTGCCGGATTGTGCCATCCGCGCTCAGCAACAATGGCGTCTGCCTCGGCAGGGCCCCAGGTACCTGGAGCGTAGTCATACACCGGCCCGCCAGATTGCAAGACAGGATCGACAATCCGCCAGGCTTCGTCCACATAATCCACCCGAGCGAATCGAAATGCGTCGCCCTTCATCGCATCCCCCAGCAGCAATTCGTAGGGATCCAGCTCTTCCGGCGTGGGCTGGTGAGACATCACAAGCTCCACTGGCTGCAATGCCATTTCCTGCTCGGCCCGGACGATCGCGCCCATGGCAATCGTAATGTCGGGATTGAGCCGAAAACGGAAATAGTTCGGCGGTGGCGTTTGACCATCGTAGATTGGCGGCACTTGCCGGAATTTCACGAAGACCTCGGTACACGTCACGGGCAGGTTTTTGCCCGTCCGAAGAAAGAACGGCACTCCCTGCCATCGCCAGGAATTGATGAAGAGTCTAACAGCGACAAACGTCTCCACTTTGGAATCGGGAGCTACGCCCTTCTCATCGCGGTAGCCCTTGAATTGCCCACGCACGACGTCGCTTTCCTGGAGCGGACGAATCGCCTTCAGCACCTTGACCTTCTCGTCCCTCACGGATTCAGTATCGGTGGTGCCGGGCGGAGGCTCCATCGCCAGGTTCGCGAGCACCTGCAGCAAATGATTCTGCATCACATCGCGAATGGCCCCGGCCTCTTCGTAGAAAGCTCCGCGCCCGGCCACGCCAAAATTCTCGGCCATGGTGATTTGCACGCAATCCACAAAGTTGCGGTTCCACACTGGCTCGAGTATCAGGTTCGAGAAGCGGAAGACCAAAAGGTTCTGCACCGCCGGCTTTCCCAAGTAGTGATCGATCCGGAAAATATGGTGTTCGTCGAACACTGCGTAGAGGATCTTGTTCAGTTCCCGCGCCGTCTCTTGGTTTCTGCCGAACGGCTTCTCGATAATGACCCTGGCCCCGCGGGCGCAACCAGAGATTTCCAGTTGTTGTATCACTGGCCCGAATAACTGGGGAGGGATCGCCAGGTAATGCACGGGATGCTGCGCATTGCCAAGCTCGGCACGCAACTGCTGGAAGGTGGCAGGATCGGCATAATCGCCATCGATGTAGTGCAGCAGACTGCACAGCTTGGCGAAGGCTTCCGGATCCAGGCCGCCATGTTTCTCCAGGCTGTCTTTCGCTCGTAGCTTGAGCTGGTCCAGATTCCATCCGGCTTTGGCCACGCCGATCACAGGAACATTAAGATGGCCGCGCTTCACCATCGACTGGAGCGCCGGGAAAATCTTCTTATATGCCAGGTCGCCGGTGGCGCCGAGAAACACGAGGGCGTCGGATTTGATTTCATCCACTGCGGGTTTCCTTTCGATACCTTCCTACGCTGAAGCTCGTTTCGCTTGCCACAGACGAAACCCGCCGCGGAACGCGTTCGCGTTGTTTCCCAGGCGGGCGCCAGCAGGGAGCTCCTTGAGCAACTTCGCATTGCCGCCGCCGATCACCACGTAGTCCGCTCCCAGCGCTGCTTTGAGACGGGTGACTACGTCGATCACATGGCGTCGCCATTTTTTCTTGCCCAGGCGTTTCAGCCCGTGCAATCCGATGTAGTCCTCGTAGGTGCGCCCGTTCTTATACGGAAGATGCGCCAGTTCCATCGGCTCCAGAACGCCGTCCGCGATCAACGCCGAGCCCAGCCCTGTACCTAAACCCAGGAACAGCATTCGCCGCCCTTCATAACTGCCGATGGCCTGCATGGCGGCGTCATTCACCAATTTCACCGGACGACCGAAGGCCTTGCGAAAATCGAAACCGACCCACCCGCATGCCAGGTTGTGAGGATCGCTGACCGGCTTCCCGTTTAACACCGGTCCCGGATACCCGATCGAGACTTTGGAATATTCCCATTCGGCGGCAGCCTTCCGCACTGCTGTGACCATCCTCCTGGGCGTCAACTGAGGTCCTGAGGGAATTTTCACCGGCGCCCGATGGCCGCTGGCGAGGAGCTTTATGTTGGTGCCGCCGATATCGACCACCAGGATTTTCGCTGGGTTTCGCGTCATGGCTGCCCGGGTCCAGGAGTAACCGGAAGGATCTTCGCTCCCTCTCGCGCGGTCTCTCCAGGTGCGGCGAGAATAGTCGCGCCTTCCTGCACGCCCTGAAGAATTTCGACGCGGTCGCCATAGTCTCGCCCGATCGCGACCTTCTGAAGATGCACGATGCCATCATCCTTAACCACGGCGACTTGCGCGCCATCCGAACGGACCAGCAGGGCCTGAGCAGGAATCACGAGCGGAGGATTCTGAAGCGAGCTGCCTAAATCGACTTCGGCATACATACCGGGGAATAGAGCGCCATCGGTATTTGGGACGTCCACTTCCACCAGCATGGTCCGGCTGGCCGGATCCAGGACGTTCGCAGTGCGGGCGACCGTGCCGCGAAACCGCCGGCCAGGAAAATTTGAAACTGTCAATTGAGCTGGCTGGCCGAGATGTACGGAGTTCGCATTGGACTGCGGGACATTGACGTATGAGCGAAGAGTTCCGGTTTGTGCGATTCGGTAAAGCAAAGTGGTGCCGGTGCTCACCAGCGTGCCAATATCCACATTGCGGACTGTGATCACGCCATCGAAGGGAGCCTTGACCACGCGGTAGCCTTGGACTTCCTGGAGTCGCGCGAGGTTGGCCTTGCTGGCCACTAGACTGCTGCGCTGGGCTGAAACTGCTTTTTCCAATGCTTGCACGTTGGAATCCTGCGCCACCAGCTGCGCTTGATACTGGTCGTTTTCCTGCTTCGAAACCACCCCTTGCACCACCAGTGTCTTCCATCGGTCAGCCGTGACACGAGCAAGATCCCGATTGGCCTTGCCCTGCTCCAGAGCGGCCTGCGCCTGCTCGATGGACGCCTGAACCTGTTCCGCGGCAGCTTCGGCTTGGCGGATCTGCTGATCGAGTTCTGGCGCATCGATCTCCGCCAGAGGCTGCCCCGCGCGCACCCGATCGCCGATGTCTACAAACCGGCTCTTGAGATACCCGTCGGCGCGCGCGAGAATCGGAGCTTCGGTCACCGCCTGTATGGTTGCCGGAAGTTTCATTTCGCTCTGACCCGACGCGCGCCCCACCTGCATCACTTCCATGCGCGGCAGGCCTTTGTCGTGTTCGTCGGCCGCCGCACGAACCAACGCATCGCGCCGCTGGAGCGGAACATATCCCGCCAGGAACGCGCCGATGAAGAGCACGACGAATCCCAGGAACAGCGCAGTGATCGTCAGCCGGGAGGGCTTCCACTGATCTGCGGGGATGGTCGGATGCTGTTCGTGCTGCTGGCGAAGCTCGCGCTCCAACTCCTCGATCCGTCGCTGCAATTCCTGCTCGTTTGGTTCACTCATCTCGAGATCACAGTCTCCAAGCCCGCCCCGTTTAGATTCTCGGTGAGCTCTTCCTCATCCAACTGCTGTCCCCGATCCACGGGGGGTTTAGTGCGCAGATACGAGTAGAAGATGGGGACGGCGAACAGCGTGGTCACGGTCGCGCCAATCAGCCCCCCGATCACGGCTCGTCCTAGCGGCGCATTTTGCTCTCCGCCCTCGCCCAGGGCCAGCGCCATGGGAAGCATGCCCAGGATCATGGCCGAAGCAGTCATCAGCACGGGGCGCAGACGTGCGTAACCAGCCGACAACATGGCGTCGCGGGCGCCAGGAACTATGCCACGTTCATCGTTCGCGAACGTGACCATCAGGATGCTATTAGCCGTGGCCACGCCGATGCACATCATGGATCCCATCAGGGACGGAACACTTAGCGTAGTCCCGGTCACGAACAGCATCCACAGGATTCCTGCCATCGCGCCCGGCAGAGCCATAAGAATGATGAACGGATCCAGCCAGGACTGAAAGTTCACTGCGATCAGGAGATACACCAGCACAATCGCGAATGCCATGCCCCAGCCCAGCCTGACGAACGACGTCTGCATCGTTTCGTATTCACCACGCAAGCTAAGGCTCGTCCCGCGCGGAAGACTCTTTTCTTCGTCCTGCATGATCTTCTGAACTTCTTTGCCGATGCTGCCCAGATCGCGGCGATCGACGTTGGCGTAGACATCAAAGACCGGCGCGACGTTGTAGTGGTTGATGATGACAGGACCGTAGCCGCGCTGCACATCCACCAGATTCGAAAGAAGCTGCGTACCGCTGGCGATCGCTCCCGGGTTTCCGTACGCCAGCGAGGTGCCGCCTGGCGCGGCGCTGATCGCGGAACCGCCCGTTGAGGTATTGACGTTGCTGGCAGGCGCGGTGATGGGAGTGCGCAGCAGCGCGTCCAACGAATCGATGCGGTACTGCGAGGTCTGCATGCCTACGTTGTAACTGACGCCGTTCGCAGGATTCAGCCAAAAACTTGGCGCCACTTGATTGTTGCCGCTGAGCGAAATCAGCATGCTGCTGGTGACGTCGCGCTGGGTCAGGCCGACTTGTCCTGCTTTAATGCGATCCACGCTCAGGTTGAACTCAGGCTGGCTGACCACCTGGTGGATGTGAACGTCGGCCGCACCGGGGATGCGCGCGATCCGGTCCCGGAAACGCTGGGCGATCTTGTAATTGTTTACGCTGTCACGTCCCACCACCTGCAGGTCGATGGGCGCAGGCAGGCCGAAATTCAAAATCTGATTGGTGATGTTCGCGGGCTCGAAAAAGAACACCATGTCCGGGAATCGCTGGGTAAGGCGCTTGCGAAGCAGGATTTCGTAGTCGTGCACGGGTCCATGCTTTTCGCGGTTCAACGAGATCAGGATCTCGCCATCGGTGGCCGCGATGTTCGGCACATCGCCCTGCGCCAGACTACCCCAGGCATTGGGGACTCCGATGTTATCCAGAAGTGTATCGATTTCCCCGGCCGGTAGAGTATTTCGGATTTCTTGTTCTACGTCCGCGAAACGAGCTTCGGTTTGTTCGATACGTGTGCCTGCGGCGGCTCGCGCATGCAGCCGCAGTTGTCCTGCGTCCACGTCAGGGAAGAAGTCCTGCCCCACCAATCCGACCAGCCACAGCGATCCAAATGAAAATACCAGGAAGGTCAGCAAAACCGGCGCGCGATGCCGCAGCGAGAAGTCCAGCAGTCCCCAATAGCGATAGCGCAGGCGTTCGAACAGATTGTTCACCCCGCGATGGAGGCTCCAGAAAATCCCTTTGCCGTCATGTCCGCCCGCCTGGTAGACCGATGCTTCACTGCGCAGCAGATGATGCACCATGGTCGGGACCAGCGTTCGCGATAAGAGATATGAGGCCAGCATTGCGAACACCACGGC
>Ga0105248_10004232_pt1 | contig 15876 bp, 18 predicted proteins | sample KBSS34metaG_FD_81524 | JGI IMG/M metagenome (GOLD analysis project Ga0105248, IMG submission 81524) | Switchgrass rhizosphere microbial communities from Kellogg Biological Station, Michigan, USA - KBS S3-4 metaG | ecosystem: Host-associated > Plants > Roots > Rhizosphere > Soil | place...
CGGACGGCCAAGGGCTCGTGCAGGACCTGATCGTCCCACAGAGTCTCGTTGTAAGGGTGCAGGAAGAGGTGCGAATGGCCCTCGATCATGCCCGGCATGAGGGTCGAGCCCGGCAAGTCGATGACGCGCGCACCGGCAGGTGCGGCGACATTCGGTCCGACGGCCGAGATCCGGTCGCCTTCAACGAGAACGGACCAGCCTTCATGCGGCCGGGGGTCCACGCCGTCGAAGACGCGCGCCGGCTTCAGAAGCAAAGTGTCGGCAAATGCAGGTGACGCGGTGCAAAGCAGTGCGGCGAAAAGCAGCTTTCTGATCATCGGCGGCTCAATACCCAGTCCGGCCCTTGCTGAAAACGACCGTGCAGCCAAGGACGCGAATGTTCCCAATGTTCGCAGTGACGCGCACGTGCGGGCGTCGCGGACTGGCAAGCTTGAGCGCGTTGGAGCGGGTGCGGGACCGGGACGACTGCGCCATCGTGCAGCCTAGGCCACAAAAGAGGCGCTGTAGGAAAGTCTAATGGCAGCTTTCGACCCAATCCGGACAAAAACGCTACTCTCTTCTTTCGAACCATTCCGGACTCAGGAGCCGCGTCGGCGAAGACGCGGCCCTGCTTCGCCGAAACCTAGTGCCCGGCAGCCAGCGGCGCGAAGTTGGCGTGGACCAGCTTCCACTGTCCGCTTTGCTTCGCATAGACCCGCGTCGACTTGGCGAGCGACGGCGCAACCTTGCCGTCCGGCGCGCGACGGAGCCCGGCGAAATTGTAGGTCAGGATGGCGGTGTCGCCGTAGACCTGCACGCGCGCGTTCTGCATGTCCGAATACATCGCCTTGTCATTGGGCGTGACCTCGCCCATTCGCGTTGACATCGCCTTGCCGACCAGAAGCGTCGGGAAGTCGCCGTTAAACTCGGTATAGTCGTCGGCCAGGGACAAGTTCTGCTGCGCCATCGGCTCGCCGGCAATCTCGGACGCCCACTGGGCACGCGCCAGCGCCATCACTTCGGCGGCGACCTGTGGATTTTCGGCGGCCTGAACCGGCGTGCCGATCATCAGCAACAGAGCGATCGTCCCGGCGGCTGCGCCGCGGGACCAGTTCTTCAAATTGTTCATGGAAAATACTCCGCTTGAAAGAACGCAGCGGGGGTGACGGTCCGACGGGACAATGATTAGCCCCTAGGGCCGCCGGCACGGATGCGGTCGGCCTATTCGGGACGGGAGTCAAATGCGGGGCGCGCCCGGTGAACCGGCGCGGCGCCAAGGCCCGAGGATGCGAAAAGCCGGCTTGGCTTCACCGCCTCTTCTATGCCTGTGGAGAAGGCGCGCCAGCCCGGTAGCGCGTTCGACACGTGTGAGCCTCGCGGCAAAAGCCGAGTGTCCGCTTTCCGCCCGAACCCGACTGTGTCGCTTATGCGAGGCCCATCACAGCACCCCAATCGGCCTCGCGTCGAATGTCTCGGAGCCCACGATCGTCGAGTTGTCGATCGAACACGACGCCGCATTGATCTCGGCCGCTCCACGCGACAGTTGCGAACAAGCCGGTCTCACCGAAGTTGATGAGCAGTCGCTCACCCGGAGCGGGCAGGTCCCGCCCTTGCAGTCTCGCTCCTCGTTCGGAGACATCGGGGACGAGGACTGAACTGGATCGATTGAAACCGAGGGCGGAGGCGGCGAGAACAACGGCTTGCCGCACGGAACGCCGTTCGCCGCCTGGAACGTCAACTCGTTTGCCAAACATTGGCATGACATCCTCCTGCACTCGACGGAAACGTATCCGTCATTTGCGAGAATGTCGGTCCTTGCTCTGGTCGCAATGCATTGGAATCGAGGGTTCCAAAACGGGACCCCCAGCTACTTCATCGTCCGCTTTCCACCATTGCGCAAATTAGCTTCGCGCTTGTTCACCATCTGAAGCGCAGGCAACATCGGTGGGTTGGCAATCTCGATCCTGTCCAGCCCGTCTGAGCTCCGCCTCCTGCGCCATTTTGCGATAGCGATCGGCCATATCTAAATGAATGTTTCGACTAGCGATTGAGGCGGTTTTGTCAGCCAGCTCCCGCTCAGTTCGCTCACGACTACGGAAATAATCTACCGACGATGCATCGTCCATCACGCCCTCCGGTCGCCCCCAGCTCCTTCGTCGGTCGGCAGCGGGACAGGTAGTCCGCACGCAACCGTCTGAACGGCTCGAAGTTGCTATAAACCAAGAATGATTTCAATAGCTTGCAGAGAAGACAGCTCGATGTCCGCGATCGACCCAAAGCAGACATTGGTTTCAACCGCGCAGCTAGGACCTACCGGGCTAGGTGCAAATATCGTGACTCGAAGTCGCCCGCCTTTGCGAGTTCCGTCCAATCATCGATCGTGATTTCCCGCTTGGTGCGCTTGATGAGGCCGTCGGCTTGAAGCTTCATCAAGGTACGATTGACGTGGACTGAGGTCAGGGCCACCGCATCTGCCAGCTGATCCTGAGTGATCGGGAGTGTGTAGCTGGTGAGCTTGCCCAACTCGGCAACTTCCAATCGCAGAGCGAACTCACATAGGAGATGTGCAATCCGGGTTCGGGCGTTGCGACGCCCAATGTTGAGCACCCATTCGCGGAAGATCGACCCCTCAACCAGCGTTTCGTACCACATGGACATGCCGACCGACGGACGAGTGAACGCGATTTCGCGCATAGCCTCCACCGGCAGCAATGCGATCCTCCCGTCAGAGAGCATCTGTACGTTATGATCCGCCACGCCGAGGAGGGAGTTTTGGAGGTCGACGATGTCTCCTTTGACGTGGATCGACAGAATCTGCCTTCCGCCACTGCCGGCAGCTTTATGGCGGTAGGCAAAGCCTGAGTTCAGGACGCAGCTGTGCTGCGGCTTGTCGCCCTCCCAAACGATGTATTGCCCGGCGGAAAGTACGCGCTCGGTAAATGGAAGCGCCAACAGTGCTTTCCGGTCGTCATCCGCTAGCGGATTCCATAGTTCGAGCTTGCGCACCATGAGTGCGAGTGGATGCGGATCGGCGTTGGACATTGGGACACTCCACGAGGCGGGAGCGCTGCCTTTGTCTCTCAGCCACCTGGATGCCACGATAGGAACCGGGTGATGAGTCCACCTTATACTGTTTCACCCGACCATCCTAATACAGGATAGGATTCATCGCCTATTTCCCGACTGTGCGGCATGGTCAGCCAGGACTGCGACGACGTGCATGGGTTTGATTGGCTTCATCAGTACCGGAGCATCGGGCCGCAGCAGGGTCAACTCGGGCGGAACCTCGGTGCCGGTATGGATCACATAGGGGACGCCTTTTTCCACCAGTCGCCTCGCGACCGACGTCACTTGGCTATCCGGCAACTCACAATCGAGAATTGCCGCGGACACGTGTTCGGTGTCGAGGACGTGATGGGCCTCCGCTACAGAGCCGACAGGCCCGACAACAATTCCCTCCATCTCTTCGACCGCAGCCGACAGATCAACGGAAAGATACACATTGTCCTCGACGATAAGGACCGCCCTGTCCGTGAGCATGTGCGCCTCCTCCTGAGCGGGAGCGCGATGTCTCTCAGCCGTCGGCAGGCTCCAAGAGGGCCGGCGATAGTGCAATAACGAGCCTAAAATGAGTTAGTTGCGCACCATAATCCAAGATAGCATCCTCACGATGCACTCTTATGTCTGCTTTCCACCCAAAACAGACATTAGCCAACGTCCCACGCTAATCCGCGATCAGGCTCATGCAGGTGAGGCCGGCTTCTGCTTTCTGAAGCTCGGAAACGTCCACTTCAATCACGTCGAAGCCCAGGTCGCACAGCTTTGAAGCCGTCTTCGGATTGCCAGCCGGAAATACGATGCGCTTGCCTGCTCGGACGACGTTGGCCGCATGCTCTTCGTCAGGGTCGACGGCGAGCGGCTGGACCCCGTTGAACTGGGCAGGATCGATGCAGGCCGGATTGTAGAGGAGGACCGGCGATCCGGATCCATCCGCACCGGCCAGAGTCGCGCCGGACTTGAGGTGGAGGCAATCCTTGAGCTCGGCCTGCACTACCTTGAAGCCGAAGCCGCCAACCGTCTCGCGCAGCGCTGAAATCCCCGCGATGTCGGTCCGCGTCGACAGTCCGACGTACAGCGTTCCGCCGATGCGGAGCACGTCGCCGCCATCGACGTAGCCAGCCGACAACCGATGAAGCTCGAAATGTCCGGCGACACCCGAAGCGGTAGATTCCGTCTCCGCCGCCCTCGACGGAGCGCCGGGGCGTAGAATGACGGCATGACCGTTGAGCAGAAGTGCGGTGTCTTCGACGAATGTTCCGTCGGGATGGTCCGGAAGATCGGGCAACCGGACAATCGCGAGACCGGCCTGTCGGAGAGCATTTTCGTACGCGACGTGCTGCACGGCGGCCTTTGCTGCATCGATCGGCACGCGGTCCAGATGCGTCAGCTCGCAGTCGGATAGTCTCGGGCTCACGGCCCTGGTGAAGGCTTTCGGCATCGCTTTAGCCTAGAATCGAAAAGGGCGGCCCGGAAGCTCCGGACCGCCCTTCGCGTGACGCTCGATCGAACTGATTAGCGCTTCGAGAACTGGAAGCTGCGGCGTGCCTTGGCGCGGCCGTACTTCTTGCGCTCGACGACGCGCGGGTCGCGGGTCAGGAAGCCTGCCTGCTTGACCGTCGTGCGAAGCGCCGGCTCGAAGCGGCTCAGGGCCTGCGCGATGCCGTGCTTGACTGCACCGGCCTGACCCGAAAGTCCGCCGCCCTTGACGGTGACGACGACGTCATACTGACCGTTACGGTCTGCGACGTCGAACGGCTGGTTGATGACAAGGCGCAGCGTCGGACGAGCGAAATAGACCGACTGATCGCGGCCGTTGACCTCGATCTTGCCCGAGCCCGGCTTCAGCCAGACGCGAGCAACGGCGTCCTTACGGCGGCCGGTCGCATAGGCGCGGCCGAACTTGTCGAGCTGCTGCTCGCGAAGCGGAGCGGCCTCGACCGGCGGAGGAGCGACCGGCGTTTCAGCGGCCGGAGCCTCGGCGTCAGCGGCTGGCGGCGGAGGAGGGGTGGCGCCGAGCTGATCGGCGATGGATTCACGAGTGTCGGACATTATGCGCCAACCTTGTTCTTGCGGTTCATCGACGCAACGTCGAGGACCTGCGGGTCCTGGCCGCCGTGCGGATGCTCCGTTCCGTTGTAGAGGTGCAGGTGACGCATCTGCTCGCGGCCGAGCGGGCCGCGGGGGATCATGCGCTCAACCGCCTTTTCAAGCACGCGCTCTGGGAAACGTCCCTCGAGGACCTTACCCGCGGTGATCTCCTTGAGACCGCCCGGATAGCCGGTGTGCTTGTAATACTTCTTCTGCTCGAGCTTGCGGCCCGTGAAGCGGATCTTGTCGGCGTTGACGACCACCACATGGTCGCCGCAATCGACGTGCGGCGTGAAGCTCGGCTTGTGCTTGCCGCGCAGGATATTGGCGATGATCGTGGCGACGCGGCCGACAACCAGCCCGTCCGCATCGATCAGATGCCATTTTCTTTCGACCTCAGCCGGCTTAGCCGACTTGGTCGTCTTCATCAGCGCCTTCATGGCGTTCTGCCTTCTGCTTGAATGCGAAAGGCGCCACCCAAACGGAGGCGCCGGTGAGCGGGCTAATTGCGGGTGAAAGCCAGAAAGTCAAGCGAAACGGGGCATTTCACAACGGGTATCATATTACCGGACACCTTGCTGGACCCGCTTGGCAAGGCTTGCGATGAGCCCGCGAAGTTCACTGGACTCGACGTGACCAAGCGCGTCCTTGATCGCAAACCAACGACGCCTGCGCTCATGCATCTCGGGCCAGTCGGCAAGTTCCTGCTCCACCTTCAGCGCGTGAACCAGGATCTCGGCACGGATTGCGCCGAAGCCGGTCCGCTTCAGGTGAGCCACTGTACCGAGCGGTTGCGGATCGATGGAGCCCTCCACGCCCGCTTCCTCGAACGCCTCAATCCCGGCGGCCACGGCCAGGGACTTTCCGATCATCGGCCAGCCCTTGGGGATCATCCACTTACTGGAGCGGCGGCCGGTGACGAGCAGTACCTCCGGCTTACGATCGGCTCCCATGCGCCAGGGAAGCGCGCCCGTCTGCCGGATCACCTGAGCGTGACTCCCGAGTCTCTCATCAGACTGTATTTAAGAACGAATTCAGACAGATTGATGACCTGCTCGACCCCGGGTTCCCCGTTTTGCTTGATCGGGATGCCATGCGATAATGCTCTCGTCCTCGGCGAAAGGCTGGCGTGGCGCAGGAAGTAGAACTTAAGCTCGAGCTCGACCGGGGATCGACCGAAGCGCTCGAGGAGCAAGCATTCTTCGGAAACGCCGAGGCGGAGCCGCAGCGCCAGGTTTCAATCTATTACGACACATCCGGCGGAAAGTTGCGCAAGCATGGCCTCACGCTCCGGGTGCGCTCGACGAAGGACGGCTTCATCCAGACGGTCAAAGCGATGAAGTCCGGTGCCGGTCTTTTCTCACGCGGGGAGTGGGAATCTCACGTCGATAGCATCGAGCCTCACGTGGAGCAGCTTCAGGACACGCCTGCTGCAGAGATCGGGGCGAAGAAGCTCCGGCCGATCATCTCCTCGAAGTTCGAGCGGCGGACATGGCGCTCCGAAAACGGTCGAAGCCTGCTCGAATTCGCATTTGATGTCGGCCGGCTTCGGGCAGGAGATCGCCAGGTCCCCGTTTGCGAGCTTGAGATCGAGCTACTCAGGGGTGATGCCGCCAGGGCTTTCGATGCTGCTCGCGCTTTAGCCGAGCAGGTTCCAATCAGGATTGGGGTACTCAGCAAGGCCGAGCGAGGTTTTGCCCTTGCTGACGACGTGCTTGGCAAGGTGACGAAGGCACCCGCCATCCATGTGAATGCCGATATGGATGTTGCGGAGGCGTTCAGCGTTATTGCCCAAAGCTGCATCCGGCATTTCCGGCTGAACGAATCGATCGTCCTCAAGAAGCGCGATCCGGAGGCGCTTCATCAAGTTCGCGTTGCAATGCGCCGGCTTCGGGCCGCTTTCTCCGTTTTGCGGCCCGCCATTCGAGACCGTCAATTCGTGCATCTGAGGGATGAGCTTCGTTGGTTCACGTGCCAGCTCGGCGGTGCTCGCGACCTGGACGTCTACCTCGAACGGAAGGGATTTTCTCGCGAGGTTCGCAAGGCGCTGAAGGAGGAGCGGAAGCTTGCGTATGACCGGGTCGTCGGGGCGCTCGAGTCGAAGCGGCTGCGCATATTGATGGTCGAACTGATTGCATGGCTCGCGCTCGGACAATGGCGACGGAACGAGAAGGCGGAACGGCTACTGCCCGACTATGCCGTCCGTCGCATCGGACGCTTGTGGCGGAAGGTTGCATCGCACGGAGAGCTCGAGCTCATGCACGGTGAGGAGCGGCACGAGCTCAGGATCGAGGTGAAGAAGCTCCGGTACGCGCTCGAATTCGTCGAACCGCTTCATTCGGGCGTCGGCCGCAGGCAGAGGCGCTTTTCCAAAGCTGTAGAAACGCTCCAGGAAACGCTCGGAGTGCTCAACGACCTGGTCACTGCCCGCTCGATCGCGACGATGGTGGGCGATACCCGCGAGCTTTCGCGACTGAATTCCCCTGAGCTTCACAGGAAATGCCTGCGCCAGGCGCAGGAGTGTCTCGACCAGCTCCGCAAGATCGGACCCTATTGGAGCAAGTCGAACTGACAATCGGGCGCTAGCGGGTCGCTAGTGTCTTCGGTGCGGCGACGAGAGGGACGATTTGCCAAAGGGCAGAGAGACCTACCAAGAGATAGACCAGGCGAGACAGTGGAGACATTTCGCCGAACAACGCGGCGACAAGGTCAAAGTTGGCAAGTCCGACCAGCCCCCAGTTCAGGCCTCCAACAATCAGCAATATCAGAGTGATTGTATTGATCACGCGCATTCTGGAACCTCATCAGCTGAAGTGGTGGACGTCGATGCCCAGGAAGGCACCCAACACCGACGTCCGTCGTAATCACCTAATGGCTGGAGCAAGTCGCGAGGAGATAGGCTTTCGCCCGTAGGAACCTTTTAGACGTCCGCCTCGACGGCGATCCGGATCGCCTCGGCCGACGTCGTAACGCCGAGCCGCTCCAGGAGCAGCGCGCGATGCATCTTCACCGTCTTCTCGCTGATCTTAAGCTCCCAGGCGATCTGCTTGTTCAGCATTCCTTGCGACATGAGTTTGAGGACCTCGCGCTGACGTGTCGCTAAGTTCGCTACCTTCAGCGATGCGTCCCGCCGCCGCGTTATGATTGGGTCCGCTACTGCGTCGGTCAGGTCCACCTGAGAACCGAGGAACCACGCGAGACCGCCCTCGGTGTCGAACAGGGGCGTGATCATGACTCCATTCCTGAACGGCGTTCCGTCGCGTCGGTAATTCAAGATGTCGACGAGAATAGGTCTTTGCGCACGGATTGAGGCCCGGATTTGCTCGGTTGCCGCCGGCTGGGTCAGGTCGCCAGCGAGGAAGCGGCAGTTCCTGCCGATGATCTCCGACTCATCGTAACCGGTCAGCTCACAAAACGCATCGTTGACGACCTCGAGCGGGTTGTCGGGGCGACGAGGGTTGCTGACGACCATTGCGATGGGCGATGCGCCCACGGATTCGATCAGCTGCCGATGATCGGTGATCAAGCACGGCTCCTCGTTGATGCGCCTACTTGTAAGTGTGTAACGTGGCAAAAGGTTGTGGGGAAAACACATTGGAAGCGAAACTGTTCGCAGGTGTTGAGCTGGGTGGCACCAAATGCATCTGCACGCTTGCGCATTCGCTTGATGAGATCCTGCAGCAAGAGGCGATTCCGACCACTTCGCCGGAAGAGACGCTCGGCGCAATTGACGGGATCCTGTCCGGCTGGGTCAAGCAGGGCATTGCTGTCCTCGGTATCAACAGCTTCGGCCCCGTCGATCTCGACGTGAATTCTCCTACCTGGGGTTTCATCACGAAGACAACGAAGCCCGGCTGGTCCAACACCGACGTTGCCCGACGGCTAGGCCGAGCGGCCGGCGCCAGTGTCGCATTCGATACCGATGTCAACGGTGCGGCGCGAGCGGAGATGCGGTGGGGATCGGGAAGGGGGTTCGATGATTTCGCCTACATCACCGTCGGGACGGGAGTAGGTGTCGGCCTCATCGTGAACGGCAAGCCGACGCGCGGGTTTGGCCACACCGAGCTGGGTCATTTTCGCCCCGTCCGCCTTGCGGGGGATGATTGGCCCGGCATCTGCCCATTTCATGGCGACTGCGTCGAGGGGCTCGCTTCAGGCGAGGCGATCAAGACGCGCCTCGGCTCCCAGCCGGTCGGGAATATCGGGGCGGACAATCCAGTATGGGGTGGTGTCGCTTTCGCACTCGCGCAGCTCTGTCATGTGATCGTCTGTGCCGCGTCTCCGATGCGGATAGCGATTGGAGGCGGTGTCATGGAACGGCAGCCGCACTTGCTTCCGCGTATCCAGGAGATGCTCGTCGGAAGCCTCAGCGGCTATCTGGATCTGCCAGCAGGGCGATATGTCGTCGTACCGGAGCTAGGGCCGCAAGCGGGGCCGATGGGCTCGATCGCTCTCGCTATGGATACTCTCGCGGATTAGCCATTTCATACCTTGAGGCCGTGTCGCTTCCCTGCCACGAAGGGTGCGCAATTGACCGGGGAGAGTAAGCGTGGCGCAATCCGACAGCCGTTCTGCGACAGTAACCAGCGCCTACGCGATCGTCACCTGCCTGTTCTTTGCATGGGGCTTCATCACCTCACTCGTCGATCCTCTCGTCGCGGCAGTGAAGGGCATCTTCCATCTCAGCGACGTCGAGGCGCAGTTGAGCGCCTCCGCATTCTTCATCGCCTATGGCGTCATGAGCCTGCCGGCGGCTGTGCTTCTTTCGCGCCGCAAGGCAGTTGGGACGGTCCTTATCGCTCTCGTCCTGATGGTCGCGGGGTGCCTGATCATGCTGGCCGCAGCGAACATCGCGGTCTACGAGCTCGTGCTGCTTGGCCTTTTTGTCCTCGCCAGCGGGATCACAATCCTCCAGGTCGCCGCAAATCCGCTTGCAGCAGCGCTTGGAACGCCCGAGCGCAGCCACTTCCGGCTCACTTTCAGCCAGACCTTCAACAGTCTTGGCACTTTCATCGGTCCCTACCTCGGCGCCGCTCTCTTCCTGAAGGGCGTGGAGGTTAAGCATGGCGCAGTCATCACGCCCGAGGTTCGTGCACAATCGCTCGCCGGGATAGACCGGGCTTTCTTCTGGATCGCTGGCCTCATCATCTTGGTCGGCGTGCTGATTTGGCTTGGCCGCCGGGTTATCAGCGAGTCCGCACCCGCTGCGTCTGAAGAGACTGCCCGGCGGGGCGTCTTTGCAACCCTTGCGGATGCTGCCTCCTCACCCTGGGCCTTGTTCGGCGGGCTCGCGATTTTTCTCTACGTCGGCGCGGAAGTGGCCATCGGCACCCAGATGTCCTTCTTCCTCAATAGCGACCGCGTTTGGGGCATTCCGCTCGAAAGCGCCGCCAAGTTCGTCAGTCTTTACTGGGGCGGAGCAATGGTCGGCCGGCTGATTGGCTCGGCGCTCCTAACGAAGGTCCCCGCGCCAAAGCTGCTCACTGCGTTTACCGCCATAGCGTGCGCCATGTGCCTCTACGTCTTCGCGGTTGGGGGCGTGAGCGCAGGTTACGTCGCGCTGGCTATTGGGCTATTCAACTCGATCATGTTCCCGGTGATCTTTACGATCACCTTGGAGCGATCGACTGCCTCCGAAGAGGCAACGTCCGGGTTCCTCTGCTTCTCGATCATCGGTGGCGCGGCCATCCCGCCGCTTGTCGGGCTTGTCTCGCAGAACAGCGATTACGTAACCGCATTGATCGTTCCGGCGCTTTGCTACGCAATCCTCTGCTTCTTCGCGATCTCGGCTGGCCGCGCGCGTCTGCCTCGACAGGAGGCTGCCCGCGAAGCGCTGGAGCCGGTGCCCATCGAGTCCTGAAGTGGAGGCAGCTGCGAGGGCGAAACGAACCGTAGTCTTTGCGGCGAACTCCGCCTGGAACATTCTCAATTTCCGGATGAACCTGATCAGGGCACTTTCAACCGAAGGGCTGAATCCGATCGCGCTGGTTCCGCCTGGTGAGGGGGAGGCCGAGCTTCGTGCTGCGGGAGTGCCGGTGCACATCCTGTCCATGTCACCTGACGATACGTCTCCTTTGTCGGGGTTCGTATTGGTCGTCCGCTACATCCAGGCGCTCAGAACCCTTCGGCCAGCGGCCTTCCTCGGATTTACCCCCAAGCCGAATATCTTCGGTTCGATGGGCGCGTCCTCGCTCGGTATCCCCGTGATCAACAATGTAACCGGCCTCGGTACGGCCTTCATTCACGGCGGGCTTCTCGGGGCGCTCGTGCCGAACCTCTACCGCGTGGCGCTTCGACGATCGCACCGCGTGTTCTTCCATAATGAGGACGATCGGGACGTTTTCATCGCACGCCGTCTTGTCGTGCCTGAGCAGGCCGCGGTGATCCCTGGTTCTGGCGTCGATCTGAAGCGCTTCGAGCCAAGTCCGCTTCCAGGAAGCGTCGACCGCCTAACCTTCCTCTTCATCGGCAGGTTGCTATGGGAAAAAGGCGTAGGCGAGTTCGTCGAGGCGGCGCGAATGGTAAGGCAGGAAGTTCCGGAGGCACGCTTTCAGGTCCTGGGTCCGGTTGATACCGGGAAGAGGGGTGTTCCGACTGCCGATATCGAAGAGTGGAAGGCTAAGGGAATCATAGACTATCTCGGCACGGCCACGGACGTTCGGCCTTTCATCAAGTCGGCAGATTGCGTGGTGCTTCCTTCCTATCGCGAAGGCATGCCTAGAGTCCTGCTTGAGGCGGCAGCGATGGCTCGGCCTCTCATCGCTGTGGACGTCCCAGGCTGCCGACAAATCGTTCGCGAGGGCGAGACCGGGTTTCTTGCCGAAGCACGTTCAGGCTCATCGCTCGCCAACAAGATCATCGAGTTCATGAACCTCGATCCGCAAACTCGAAGCAGCATGGGCCGTCGGGCGCGGGAGGTGGTCGAAGTGGAGTTCTCCGAGGATTTGGTCGAGCGCGCTTATGTGCAGGCTCTTGCGGAGATCGCCCGGCCACACAGTTCCGGGAGCGCGAATGCCTAGTGTTCTCCGGTTTGTTGCGGCACTGGGATGGGTCGTTCTGGCCGTTGCGTATATCGCGCGCAGCTCTTTCGTGGCGGCCTATGCAGATAAGGACCTCGCGCGCGCTGAGCGTGTTTGGCCCGATCACCCGGCCGTCCTGTCGGCTCAAGCGATGCTCGAGGTGGCCCAGGCGGCAGCGCGGGGACAGGCCTTGCCTTCGTCTACACGACTCCTCGCGGCACGAGTTGCGCGCGCAGAGCCCCTGGCTGCTGAGCCTTTCGTCATCCTGGGTGCGGAGGCGCAACGGAACGGTAACCGAATGGCCTCGGAGCGGCTGCTCTTCAACGCGAGACAGCGCGACCCTCGCGCACCGGCAGCGCGTTTCCTTCTGGCAGAGCAGTACATCACCCAGGGCCGCTTGCGAGAGGGGGTGTCTGAGGCGGCTGCCCTAGCGCGGCTCGTGCCGGGTTCGATCGAGCCACTTGCTCAAGGATTTGCAGGATACCTGAAGGCCGCGGGCGTCCCCGAAGGAATGGCGGAATTGCTAAAGTCGAACCCCGGCCTTTCGCAGCAGCTTCTCGCAGACCTTTCCACAGATCCCGCTAACGCAGACTTGCTGATCGAGCTTGCATCGCAGGAGCAGCGAACGGCAGGTCCGGCACCGGCCTGGCAGGCCAATCTCATTACTAAATTGGTCGAGGCCGGTGACTATCCGAAGGCTCGACAGGTCTGGGCCAGGCTCGGCGGACGAGCATCCGATCCGTCCGAGACGATTCACGATCCGCGGTTCGAGGGCAGTTCCGCGCCGCCGCCCTTCAATTGGACGTTTGCAGCCCAAGGCGCGGTGATCGAGCCGCAATCTGGAGGGCTTCATATCCTCTATTTCGGACGCGACGATGCCACGCTCGCTGGACAGATGCTGGTGCTCAGACCCGGTCGCTATCGGCTCAAGATGAAAGTCTCCGGCCAGATGACGGATCCGCAGGCCGTTCGCTGGAGGATCAGCTGCATGCCGGGGAAAGCCAGCTTGCTCGATGTGCCGGTACCGGCTCGCGCTCTCGACCTTGTCTTCTCGGTTCCGGCGCAAGGGTGCGGCGCCCAGCAGCTGGCCCTGGTGGGTCAAGCCGCGGACGCCGGTGGTTCGTCCGACTTCCTCATCTCCGACCTTAGCTTGCTCGACGCGGGTGCATCATGAGCGTGTCTGCATCGAAGTTGGTGGTCCCGGCCTACGTCCTGCTTTGCCTCGTATTTGGCGGGAGTAATCACGGCATCTGGTTTTCTGCCGTGCTTCAGATCTTTGCAGTTCTCCTGATCGGATTGTTGGTCCTGACAACGAAAAAGCGGGATGTCCCGACTTCCTCGAGAGCGTTGATCCTTTTGTTCGTCGCCAGCGTGCTGATTGTACTTTTGCAACTGGTGCCGCTTCCGCACGGATTGTGGACCGCGCTTCCGGGACGAGGGCCGATCCAGGAGGGCTACGAGGCCATGGGCTTGCCGCTGCCGTGGCTCCCTTTGTCAATGACGCCCTATGACACGTTGGACGCGCTTTTTTACGCCCTTCCTTTCCTTGCCGTGCTTCTCGGAACCATGCTGTTTGGCAGAATGCAGCCACGATGGACGGTCGCAGCGCTCATTGTCGGGACAATCGCGGGAGTCGGTCTTGGAGCCCTCCAGACCACGGGTGGTGAAAGCTGGAAGATATACAGCATCACGAACACCGGAGCAGTGGGGTTCTTCGCCAACCGAAATTTCCTTGGCACGCTGCTCTTGATGAACATCCCGTTCGCAGTGGCCATCATGGGAGCCAGCGGCCCCGCGAACAGAAACATGGGGATGACCTTCAAGGTCGTCGGAACGGCGTACCTCTTGTTCATCCTCATCGGGATTATCCTGAACCGGTCGCTCGCAGCCGCTTTGATCGCCGTGCCGGTTTCGCTCGCAAGCATCGCGCTCTTGCCGCTCAAGTTAAGCTGGAAATGGTACGCAGTTGGGTTTGCGATGATCCTTGCCGGAGGCATCACATTCCTGTTGGCAGGTGGGGCGCTTCGCTCCGAGGTTCTGGGGGGCGATGCGGTTTCGATCCAAACCAGAACCGCCATCTGGGCGCAGACCCTGAGGATCGCAGCGGATACTTTCCCCTTCGGAACGGGCCTTGGCTCGTTCAGGGAAATCTACGCCTTCTATGAAGACCCCGCGCTGGTGAACCACTGGTACGTCAACAATGCGCACAGCGACTATCTGGAGTTGCTCCTCGAGACGGGCTTGCCTGGGTTGCTGCTGATCATCGGTTTTTTCGGCTGGTGGTTTGTTCAGGCGAGGAAGGTTTGGCGAGCCAGCCAAGTCAATCTGATCGCGCGGGCCGCGACGATCGCGTCGGCAGCTGTGCTCGCACACAGCATGGTCGATTACCCTCTGCGCACCGCGGCGATCAGCTCCGTCTTCGCTTTTTGTCTCGGTGTCATGGCGACATTCGGGACTGAAACCTCCGGCCATCCGCAGCGCCGGGGCGTGCGGCACATGCGGATCGCTTGAGGTCTAGCCGACAAGGTTAGAGAGCTGCCTGCCGAACTCGCGGACTGGAAACATGGGTCCTCGTTCAATGAAAAATTGGCCGAGGTGGATGAGAACGGTGCCGAACGGTCGCTCGAGCGGTTCTCGCTCATTCGCCAGTTCCCGAATGGAAAGCCGCGCGATCGAGCGGGTCACAGGATCGCGCCTGACCGATTGGAGCAAATCTTCAGGAACCAGCGGTCCGAACAATTCATCCACGACAAGCAACGAGACATCCGGACACCGCCCCGAACCGAGCGACTGGGAAGCGGCGTAAAGCTGGCGCGGATCGTCGTCCCCCTGGAAGATGAAGGCTGCAAGGTCCGCGGCCCATTTCAGGCGGAACCAGGCGCTCGAAGTCCCATGGACGCAGAGATAAGCGAAGAGTTGCGTGCGAGGCAGTGTCGGAAGGTTAATGCTTGGAGCGACTTCGACCATCTGAGGCTCGGCACGAGCACTAACTTCCGGCAGCAGCTTAGGGCTGTCCGCCAGGCGCACGTGGAGATCGATCACAACGCCGTTCGCCCCGATCCATGTCCATTCCTTCGCCATTGCGGAGCGGCGCGTGTGAGATCGGGGTATCCCCTCGGCCTCGTAGCCAAGCTCTTGGAGGCACTGCTCCACCCCCACGATCTGGGCGGGGTCGACAAGGACGTCGACGTCCGTGCTCATTTTCACCATGGCCAAAGGGTAGGCTAGCGAACCCAAGGTAAGACCCTTCAGGAAGATGAGCCTCAGTCCCCGTTTCGTGCACTCGTCCAGCAGTCGTGAGGCCGCTGAGACGGCGATCAGGTTCTGGCGAGCGATGGCCTGCGTATCCTCGAAGAGCTCCTTTGCGGGCGGGAAGTCTGATTCCGTGCCGCCAGTAAGTCCGAGCCAAGCCAGGCCTTGCACTCGGTGACGCCTGGCGAGCCTTATCAGACGCGGCCAATTCAGATCAGGGTCGAGCGAACCTTGCCTAACCCCTCGAATTGCCGCGGCGCAGGCTTGCACGAGCTGATTCAATTCGGCGTCTCTGATCACTCGTGCTCCGCGGACCTTCCACGCATCAGGCCAGTTGAAGATGATCAATGAAAGCTGGCATGCTGGGCGCGTGAAGCCAACCGCGATTCAAAGATGGAGCCGTTTGGCGCCCTCGAGGCGCGTGCTTCTGCTGGAATCCGCCATCGCGCTCTGTGCTTCGTCCTTGGCCGTTAAGGTC
>Ga0105248_10004233_pt1 | contig 15874 bp, 10 predicted proteins | sample KBSS34metaG_FD_81524 | JGI IMG/M metagenome (GOLD analysis project Ga0105248, IMG submission 81524) | Switchgrass rhizosphere microbial communities from Kellogg Biological Station, Michigan, USA - KBS S3-4 metaG | ecosystem: Host-associated > Plants > Roots > Rhizosphere > Soil | place...
CTCCTTATGATGTCCTGGCTTGGCCTTCGCGGTAATCATCGCCCGGTCTACTTGCGGATAGCGGGTCTGCGCCGTTCGCAGCGGAATCTCCACTGAATTGTCGAGCTGGTTTTCGCCGAAGAATCCGCCCTTCGCCTTGGCATACACGCCTACTACGGTGTACTCGGCACCATCCATCATCAGCGTGCGATTCACGGGATCCCCGTTGGGAAACAACGCCGACGCCACACTCGCCCCCAGCAGCACCACGTGCGCGGAGCGGTGATCTTCCTCCGGCGTGAAGAAGCGGCCCGCATCGAAGTCGCGCGGTGAGATGTCGTTCATGTTCGGGCTGCGCCCGCTCGTCATGATGTTTTCTGATTCGAAACCCGGAACCCGCACAGTGATCGGTTTCCCCTCGACCACCGGTGGAATCTTCAATTCAATCCCTACATCCTGCACGAAGCTGCACAAACGCTTGATGTCGTCGCCGTACTCCGCTTTGAGCGGCCGCCGCTTTGCTTCTTTGGGAATTCGATTGTCCTGGTTGGGATCGCCGGAAGTGCGGAACAGGAAGATATTGTCCGGTCCCAACTCGTCGAAAAACGTCACCACCCCTTGCCGCAAACCGGTCAGCAGAGACGCGACAGTCACTACCGTGGTAATGCCGATCACGATCCCCAGGATCGTCAGCAACGACCGGAAACGGTGTGTCCACACCGCGGTTGTAGCCAGTCGCATGTTTTCCGTAACGCTGATATTCACGATCTACTCCGAACGAAGCGCCACTACCGGATCGAGCTTGGCCGCGCGCGAAGCCGGATACCAGCCCGACACCACACCCACGATGGACGAGACGCCTAACGACAAAATCACGTACCCCACCGTAATGTGCAGCGACAGGTCAAACACCGCGCCCAGCAGCGTTGTGAAAGCCGCGCCGAGTGCGATGCCTAATCCGCCACCCATCATGGAGAGCACCACCGCTTCAATCAACACCTGCATCATGATGTCGCCGTGCCGCGCGCCCAGCGCCTTCCGGATGCCGATCTCGCGGGTCCTCTCCGTCACGCTCACCAGCATGATGTTCATGATCACGATCCCGCCCACCACCAGCGAAATGCAGGTGACCGGCACCACGATCGCCGCCACCATTCCCAGTAACTGATCGATGAAGCCGCGAATCGCATCCGGCGTCATGGTGTCAAAGTTGTCGGGCTGTCCGGGGGCCGCATGAAACCGGGTACGCAGCACCACGCGAGTATCATCCACGGCATCCTGCAAGTTCAGGCCACTGCCCGGTTTCGGCCGGCCAAATAGCGCGAAGCCATTCCCGGGTCCGTACATCCGGTTGAAGGCGCTTGCCGGAATGTAGATCGACTTGTCCTGGTCCCTGCCGAATGCCGACCCCAACCGTTCCTGCACGCCGATGACGGTGAACTCGATGCCTTCGATGCGAAGCACCTGGTTCAGCGGTGACGCATCGCCCGGGAACAGAGTAGTGCGTACCGTGTCGCCGATTACCGCCACGAAGGCCCGCGATCGGTCTTCCTGCTGAGTGAAAAAGCGGCCGTCTACGATTCCGATATCGCGGATGGTCACCATATCCGCGGAGACGCCGATAATGGTCGTGTCCTCGCAAATCTGGTTCTCCCGCTTCACGTCCGACGAGTGATTGCGATACGGGCTGTACAGAATGCGTTCGCCATTTACCGCTTCCAGGAGGCGCGACTCTTCCGCCCGGATCGGTTTGTTGCGCTTCATCTTGTCGAATAGCTCGCGACGGCTGAGCCTGCCGGTCGCAGCCAGTTGCGCCACCAGGAACGATTCCGAACCGAACGCCTTCGCGGTACTCTGCTCCGCATACACGCCCAGCCCCGCAATCGCGGCGCCCACCATGATCACGCTCGCCACACCGATAATGATGCCGAGCAGCGTCAGGAAGCTACGCAGCTTATGCGAGCGAATCGAATCCGTCGCTATGCCAAATGCATTTTGGAATTGATGCCAGGAGCGGGATGACTCCTGGCCCGTTTGACTCATTTGTTCCAGGATAACGTAAGATGAGTTCAGTACTGCGAATGCCTCTGCTGCGTTTAGCCTATTCCACTCAATTCTTAATTGCTCTGATCGCAGTCTTTCTGCTCTGGAGCCAGGTGGGCGGTCAAACCCATCTTGACCTGATGCCCTGGTACCTCAAGCTTGGACTCGGCGGAGGCGTGGCGTTCGCCACCGTCAAGGCGACGGCGGCATCGGTGTCGCAGGAGCGCGCCTGGGGCGGCGGAACGTTGAAGTGGTTCGGCATCGTGCTGGCGCTGCTGGTCGGTTGCGGTATGGCCAGCTACTACACCCACGTCTACGACGAAACCGATCAGTCGGACCAGACCGACACACAAACATCGAGCCTTTATGGACCTGATCGATCAAAACCTCTTAATGGAGATGCAACGCTTCAACGGCATCTTCGCAAAGTCGGCAATAGAGAAAGAGCGCCTCGCGCTGTTTGAGCAGAACGGCCTCGCAGTCTCGATTCAGGACGAGCCGCGCCCCGGACTTCGTCTCATCCCGCCGCGTCGCTTCCACCTCACCGAGCAGGGCCGTGCGGTCCTGTCAAAGATGGAAGCGGGCGGCTAGCGCGCGGGGGGAGCGGTTAGCCGTTAGAGGGCTTTGCGCCCGGCGTCCGGCTCCGCAACAGGCTGATTTGCCCGGTGTGGTGAGATTCATGTTCACACACGTGGAACAGTTTGCACAGATTGTTGGTCGGTCCCCACGGCCAAGTCGGATCTACCGCCATCAGCCACTTGTCATCACGCTTGCGGAATTCAGTCAGCGACTTCTCTCGGGTTTCGTTCAGGACACTCAGGTAGTAGTTGAGATCGTGACCCTTCACCGCATCGCGTGCCGGCTGGCCAAGTTCCATCGGCACGTTCCATTCTTTAAAGGCCGGACTCTTGTCGAGTTCCTGTATCCCCACCCCGTCAAAGGTGTTCAACTGGTACAGCTTCTCGGTAGCCGCCAAATGCAGCAGCAGGGCACCGATGGTGTTGGCGTTCTTGTCTAGAAGAAAGTCCAACTGGCCCTGATTGAGCCCTTTCACCGCACGTAGCACCGCCTCGCGCATCCAGGTCATTTCGGAGACCAATGTTCCGATTTGGGGCGAGTAGCCCTTCATCGGCCCCAGCACATTGCGCTGATCGGCGTCTGCCGCTTCCACGGACGGAATCAGTAGCAGCCCGGAGGCGGCTGCCGTCTGAAGAAAGTGTCGCCGGCTGCGGCTGGATGGATTGAAATGCTGACGGAATGCTTTCGGAACTTCTGGCTTGTTGGGTTGCATGTCTTACTAATACGCGAAAATTCCGGGGACAATCCGCAAGCTGTTGACGAGTGTAAACACGGGGCTGTGCTATTCCTCTCACTCAGTCCCCAAACAACGGCGAGCCGGAATCGTGGAGCATGCTCGCGGCGCCGGCCTCGTTCTTAACGAAGCAAACGCGCTACCCTCGAGAGAATGTATGCAGGACACATTCGTATGGAACAGTTGCTACCTGCTCGGTATGCGGGAATCGGATATCGACCCTCTCTACTTTGTCCTCGGAGCAGTCAATGAATACAACGGCCGTACCATCCGCTCGGATCAGCCCGATTTCGTGGATTTGTTTTTCTCGGATGAAGAGGGCGCGGCGGAGATATTTCACATCGCCCTGGACGAGTTGGCGCAGCAGCGGGGAATCGCTGAACGGATCATTGTGCACAAGGAGGAAGGTCTCACGACCTTTCGATCGGCGGAACTAGCCGGACTCATCAACGGGCAGTACACCGTCGTCCAACCCAGTTACATGATCGGTGCGCGAGAGCTCTTCATTTCCAACGACGCCTTTGCCACCAGCCTTTGCAGCGAAGAGCTTTCTTACCTGGTGGGAGCACACTCGCGTTTTGGCAGTGGCCTCACGTTTCGGATGGCGAACGCGCAACACAAAATCGACGTTGTCGCGAGACTGCTTCATAAACACGGCTTTCCGCAGATAAAGGTGAGTTATCACCCGGACTATGTCCCGCGCGTTTTCGTTTTATCGTTTGAAAGAAATGGGGTGGGTGGAGGGATTTGAACCCTCGGCCACCGGAACCACAATCCGGCGCTCTACCAACTGAGCTACACCCACCATGAGGGTCCTTCTATCCTAACAGGCGGGTGCATCCGCTGCAATCGGCGCTATTCCTGGTCTTTGCGGAGGTATTCGTCCGGCACGTCATCCACCGGAACCTGTTTCAGCCGGATGCCGCCTTCGTCCGCGTCCGGCGCATCCTCCACCCCGGCAACCGCTTCCGCTTCAAAGGTCTGGCCTTCTTCCAGGAGTTCCTCGACGCTCTCCGAACTCGCCGATTCCACTCCCGAGATGCCTTGCAGGTCCCCCGCCTGCCCAGCCGATTCGGGACCCGTGCCCTGCTCTCGCGTTGAGGGACGCGTATAGATACGTTCCGATTTCGTCTTCATAACCCTCATTCCAGCATCTGGTGTGCCAATCGCTACGTGACGTAGTCGAGCTGCCTCATCCCGGTGCCCTGGCATTCCGGACAGTTGCTCGTACCGGCACAGTTGAAACATTGCCCGTCGTTGCTGGTGCCCTTACATTCTGTGCATTGGCCGGAGCCTCTGCACGCGTCGCATTTTATTGAATGTTCATCCATGCGACTCGATTATGCACTCCGCGTGCCAAATCCTACTGCCCGCCGGAAGCTTTAGTTGGAGTCTCCACTGCCGGGACATTTGAGTCGCGTACCAGTTTATTGAATGCCGCCAGGTCTGTCGTTAACAGCGTGTTTAGTGTCTTCAGTTCGCCATTCGTCTTCGTCGCCAGGTCTTCGTAGACCATGTTCGACTGCTGCGTCGGCGGATCGTCCGAGCTCTCCACCACGCCCAGCACATGCGCCAGTTTGTTGTTCAGCTTGATCGGGAAATTCAGCGGATCTTCGCTCGCCCGGTTCTTCGTCTGGTAGAGATTCTCTTCTACCGCAGTCAGCTTTTGAATCAGCGCCTTCGCCGCATCGGACACCCGCTTATCGCTCCGCTTGGTGTAGTCCTCGAGCTGCTTCCGCATCTCGCGGATATGGATCACGCCCTCATTCGTCGCCGAAAGCTTGTCGCGAATCTGCAGCGCCAGAGTAAGTTGCTTGGCATAATCTTCTTGCGTGGTCGAAAGCCGCGGATCCTTCTTCACTTCGAACGACTGCGTCTGCACCTTTCCGTCCACCGTCAATCGCGCTTGGTACACCCCCGGCGATGCCCGCGGACCCGTCACACTGCCCGCCCACATAATCAGGCCTGGGAACGTCGTCGCATCGGCATACCGCAAATTCCACACGAAGCGATTCAAGCCAGCTTGTGCCGCAAGCCGTTCGACCGGCGCCGGACGCACTTCTTCCTCTTCCGCCGCCGGCCCCTGCTGCGCTTCCGGCGCCTTACTCGAGAATTTCTTAACCAGTTTGCCCGCCGGATCCAGAATCTCGAGCAAAACATCGCCTTGCGGCCGATTCTTGAGCGCGTAGTAGATCACTGCACCGCCCGCCGGATTCTCGCCGATCGGAATCATGCCGCGCGGTCCGCGCCCGCCGCTGCCGAAGCGATACACATCCTTCGGCTTAAACAGATGCGCATCCTCCGTTGGAGCGCCGCCCGCCAGTTGGTACAGCAGCGGCACATCGTCCAGCACGTAGAAGGCGCGCCCCTGAGTCGCCACCACCAGTTCCTTCTCGCGCCTCTGGAACGCGACGTCGGTTACGGGCGTGATCGGAATATTCTGCTGGAACGATTTCCAGTTCTCGCCATCGTCGAACGAGATGTACAGCCCGTACTCCGTGCCCGCGATCAGCAGGCCCTTATGGTTCGGATCCTCCCGCACCACGCGCGTGAACCCGTGCGCCGGCAACCCATTCACAATTTTCTTCCACGTCTTGCCGTAATCCGAGGTCTTGAACAAGTACGGCTTGAAGTCGTCCGATTTGTACATCGTTCCCGCCACATACGCCGTGCCCGCATCGTGCGCCGAGGCGTCGATCGAGTTGATCTGAATCCACTCGGGCATATCCTTCGGCGTCACGTTGTCCCACTTCTTGCCGCCGTCGCGCGTCAAGTGCACCAGCCCATCGTCCGACCCCGTCCAGATCACGCCCTTCGTAACCGGCGACTCCATGAACGTGAAGATCGTGCAGTAATACTCAATGCTGGTGTTGTCCTGCGTGATCGGGCCGCCCGACGTGCCCATCTTCGACTTGTCGTTGCGCGTCAGATCGCCGCTGATCGGCTCCCAGCTCTGCCCTTCGTTGGTCGTCTTGAGCAGCACGTTCGCCCCGATATATAGCGTTTTCGGATCGTGCGGCGAAAACGCGATCGGATAGCTCCATTGAAAGCGATACTTCATCGCCTCAACGCCATAGCCCATCGTGTTGTCCGGCCACGCGTTGATGTTGCGGCTCTGCCCGGTGCGATGATCCTGTTTCGTGATCAGCCCGTCGTACGAGCCCGCGTATACGATCTGGGAATTCTGCGGATCGGGTGCGATCCAGCCGCTCTCGCCCCCACCGACGTCGTACCAATCCTGCTCCGTGATGCCCGCGCCCGCCGTCCGGCTCGCGGTGCGCACCGTCGTATTGTCCTGCTGCGCGCCGTACACGTTGTACGGGAAGTCGTTATCCAGCGCCACCCGATAGAACTGCGCGGTCGGCTGATTCATAATGCTCGACCATGTGCGTCCGCCATCGGTGGTAATATTCGCGCCGCCGTCGTTGCTCTCGATCATCCGCAGCGGATTGTCGGGCGCGATCCACAGCCCATGATTGTCGCCATGCGGAGGCCGCAGCGCAGACCAGGTCTTCCCGCCATCGATCGACTTATGGAATCCCACGTTCAGCGAATACACCGTGTCAGCATTCTGCGGGTCGGCGAAAATGTGCGAGTAATACCAGGCGCGCTGTCGCAGAATGCTTTGCTCGTTTACCTTCGTCCACGTACGCCCCGAATTCTCCGACCGGAACACGCCGCCATCGGCCGCTTCCACCACTGCCCACACGCGCTCCGGATTCGCCGGCGACACCGTCACGCCGATGCGTCCCAGTACACCCTTCGGCATCCCCGGCGCGCGCGAAATATCCGTCCACGTATCGCCGCCGTCCACCGACTTCCACAATCCGCTGCCCGGCCCGCCGCTATCGAAGTGGTAAGGATTGCGCCGCACCTGCCAGAAGCCCGCATACACCACGCGCGGATTACTGGGGTCGAGCGCGATGTCCACCGCTCCCGCGTCCGCTCCTCGTGTCAGCACCAGCTTCCAGGTCGTGCCGCCATCCGTCGTTCGATACACTCCGCGCTCTGCATTCGGCCCGAACAGATGGCCCAGTGCCGCCACATACACGATGTCCGGATTCTTCGGGTGAATCTTTACCGCGCCGATGTGATACGTCTCCTGCAGGCCCACATTGCGCCACGTCTTCCCGCCGTCCGACGACTTGTACACGCCGTCGCCATTGGACGCGTTGCCGCGCACGCAGGCCTCGCCCATGCCGACATAGATCACGTTCGGATCGGTATCGGCCACTGCAATCGCGCCGACCGAACTGGTCTTGAAAAAGCCGTCCGAAATCGGCGCCCACGATGCGCCGCCATCTGTCGTCTTCCAGACGCCTCCGCCGACGCCACCGAAATAGTACGTGTTGGGTTGCGACGGAACTCCCGTTACCGCCACTGACCTGCCACCGCGAAACGGTCCGATCAGGCGGAATTTCAGCTCCTTTAACAGGTCCGTCTGCTGACCGGCCAACAACAACGGAAACACTAACCACGACGCAATGCGAGCAGCTTTCATGTTCCTCGCATCGTAGCAAAACTACGGTAGTGATAGTTCCGAGAGAAACAGCTCAATTCTGTTAGCCTAAGGGTGCTTGGCAAAAGCCCGTACAAAGCCCTCCCCACAGCCCGTTCCGCAGGCGGCGCCACGCGCGCTTCCCACCCGCCACCTGCTCACCGCGCTAGCACTCTGCCTCCTCACGCTGCTTGCGTTTTCGAACTCTTTCAGCACCGGCTTTTCTCTCGACAACAAGGCGCTCATCGTTCAGGACCCGCGCATCCAGGAAAACACCAGCCACAATATCGACCTCATCCTTCAGCACTCCTACTGGTGGCCGCGGGGCAATAGTGGTCTCTATCGCCCCGTCACCACGCTCTCTTATCTCTTCAATTACGCGATTCTCGGCGATGGTGATCATCCCGCCGGCTATCACTGGGTCAACATCCTGCTGCACCTCATCAACGTGATCCTGGTGTACGTGCTCGCGCTGAAACTCTTCGGCGACTACTGGCCGGCGGCGACTCTAGCGGGCCTATGGGCCGTGCATCCCGTGCTAACCGAGTCCGTCACCAACATCGTCGGCCGCCCCGACCTGCTGGCCGGCATGACGCTCCTCTCGGGCGCGCTCATCTATTTGAAAAGCGCCGATTCCAACGGCGCTGCGCGCATCGCCTGGCTGGTCGGCCTGCTCGTGGTCACTTTCACTGGCGTCTTCTCCAAAGAGAGCGCGGTGATGATTGTCGGCGTCATCCTGCTGTACGAAATCACCTGGTGGAAGGATCGCCGCCAGGCGCTGATCCTCGGCGCTGTCGCATGCCTGATTCCACTCGAGGCGCTCCTCTACCAGCGTTCCTTCGTCTTCGCCTCCGAGCCTCCCGCCGACTTCCCCTTCACCGACAACCCGCTCGTCTCTGCGGGATTCTTCCAGGCCAAGCTCACCGCCATCAAAGTCATCGCCCGATATCTCCGTTTGATCGTGTGGCCCGGCAGCCTCTCTGCCGACTATTCGTACAACCAGATTCCGCTCGCGCAAGGCAGCATCTCCGATTGGCTCGCGCTCCTGATCGCTGCCTCCGTTGTGGTAGGCGTCCTGTTTCTCTACCGCCGCAATCGCACCGCCTTCTTCTGGGCCTGCTTCGCCTTCGTCACGTTCCTGCCCACCTCCAATCTGCTCTTCCCCATCGGCACCGTGATGGCCGAGCGCTTCCTCTACGTGCCGTCGATCGGCCTGCTCGCCTGCATCGTCCTCGGAATCTTCGCGCTCGCGCGCCGCTTCCAGATCTCATGGCTGTCGCCTGCGCTAATCGCTGTCCTCGCGTGCGGCTTCACAGCCCGCACCTGGGCTCGCAACTCTGACTGGCAGTCCGACCTCACTCTCGGCAAGGCCGCCGCCGAGGCCAGCCCCCACAGCTTCAAGAGTCATCAGATCTACGCCATCGCGCTCTATACCTCCGATTCAAACCACGCCAACGTCGATGCCGTCATCGCCGAAACGGAAAAAGCCATCGCCGTCGTGGACACTCTGCCCGACTCGCAGAACATCGCCGAGATCTACCGGCTCGCCGGCGAATGCTATCGCATCAAGGCCGACGCGCAGCAAAACGTACAGGCCGCTGATACCTACCGCCGCTCGCTCGCGTTGCTCCAGCGCGCCGCCACCGTTCAGGAGGCTGCCCGCAATCGCGAACTCGCGCGTCTCAAGTCCGAAGGTAAGTCCGCCAGCCTGCTCGGCGTCTCGCCCAATGACGACGTCTATCGCCTGTTGTCTGCCGTCTACCTTCGATTGGGCGATGGCGACAAAGCCTTCGAGGCTGCCATCGAAGGCCGCAAATACACTCCGATGAATCCCGCCATCTACAGCCAGCTCTCGCAAGTGCTGGTGGCCGGCGGCCAACCCGAAGACGCGGCTACAGCCCTAATGGAAGGAATGCTCCTCACCTCCGACATGGGACTGAGGCAGGAACTGCTGTCGTTTTACCGCACCGCCACCGGTGAAAACGCCTGCGCCATCACCAGCGGACCCAACGGCCCGGCTATCAACCCCAAGTGTCCGCTCGTCCATCGCAACCTGTGCGAGGCCTCGGTAGATGCCATCCGCGTTCGCCTGCAAACGGGCCGCCGCGACATCGCCGCGCAGCTCAAGAAAAGCTTCCTCAATGACTACGGCTGTCCCGCCGAGCCGCTCAATCAGGCAATGCCCGACAGTCAATAACGCGCCATGGAACTTCTGTCTTTCCTGGAACGCCGCGCCCGTCTGATCGCCGTCCTGCTCGTGTTTTTCGCGTCCGCGCGCATCATCGCCACGTACCGCGTCTTCAACCACACCTTCGACGAGCCCATTCAGATTGCGTGCGGAATGGAGTGGCTCGATAAAGGGACCTACGCCTACGAGCCGCAGCATCCGCCGCTCGCGCGCATCGCCGGAGCGCTGGGCCCCTACCTGATGGGCATTCGCTCTCAAGGCATCGCCGGAAAACCCGCCAACGCCGAGCGCACGGACGGAGTCGTCGAAGTCTATCCCGCCGAGGAAGGCATTGCCATCCTCTATTCCGGCCACCGCTACGACACCACTCTCGCCATGGCGCGCCTCGGCATCCTGCCCTTCTTCTGGATCGCCTGTGCCGTCGTCTACATCTGGGGTGAGCGCTACTTTACCCGCGCGCTCGCCGTCATCGGGGTCTTCCTCTTTAGTTTCGTTCCCACCGTCCTTGCGCATGCCGGGCTCGCCACCACCGATATGGCGCTCACCGCCTTCATGGGCGCTGCCTTCCTCGCCGGCCTCACCTGGGTGGAGCGTCCGACCAACCGGAACGCCCTTTACTTCGGGCTCTTCACGGCACTCGCGGTGCTCTCCAAACTCTCGACGCTCGCCTTCCTGCCGGTCGCCATCCTCGTCGCTCTAGCCTGGTATTGGGCCAGCGGAAAACCGATCGCGGGCACGCACATCAAAGACCGCCTGCCATCCTTCGCCCTCGCGATCCTCACCGGAGCGCTCGTGATCTGGATCGGCTACCGCTTCTCATTCGGTAAAGTCAGCTTCGCATCGATTCCGCTTCCCGCGCCCGAACTCTTTGCGGGCATCGATGCCGTTTCGAAGCACGACGCCTTTGGCCATTGGAGTTACCTGCTTGGCCGGCGCAGCCCGCTGGGCTTCTGGTATTTCTATCCCGTCGCGCTTGCGGTGAAGACCCCGCTCGCCTTTCTGGCGCTACTCGTCTGGGGCATCGTGCTGGCATTCCGCAAGACCGATGCAACCCGCCAACTGTGGATCCCGCTCGCCTTCGCGCTTGCCATTCACCAGGTCGGCATGTTTGGGCACATCAATATCGGCATCCGGCACATACTCCCCGTCTACATCGGCTTTTCGCTGCTGGCCGCCGCCGCCGCCGTGAACCTGTTGGAGCACGCGCGACTCGCCGCGGTCGCGGCTGCCCTCTTCCTTTGGTTCGCGGGATCTTCGCTACTGGGCCACCCCGACTATCTCGCGTACTTCAACGCTCTCGCCGGCAGCGAACCCGAAAAAATCCTCGTCGATTCCGACCTCGACTGGGGCCAGGACATCAAGCGCCTCTCGGCGCGCCTCCACCAACTCGGCGTCAAAGAGGTCAACTTCCCGCAGTTCATTATTGCCGACCTCGAACGCGAGCACGGTTTCCCGAAAATTAACCAGACTTTCGACTTCCACCACCCCGCGCCAGGCTACTACGCCGCTGGTGCGACCTTCTGGAAGTCGTACCGCTTCGGCCTCACACCTGAAAACGCCGTTGATATCTGGCCCGATCGGATTCCGCCCACCGAACGCATCGGGAAAGGCATGTTCCTCTGGGTCATCCCTCCGGGCAAACAGGCTTCTGCGAGGCCTTTGCCAGGCCCGCGTGGCGAGCGACCACCGTCCGAAGTTGCTCGAAGCGGACAGGCTTGGTGATGTAGTCATCCATGCCCGCGCTGAAACACCGTTCCCGGTCGTCGTCAAGGGCGCTCGCGGTGATTGCAACAATTGGCGTGTGGCGGCCGTTCTCGAGTTTGCGAATTGCCCCTGTAGCTTCAAAGCCGTCCATTTGAGGCATCTGACAATCCATCAGAATGAGGCTGTAGCTCTTTTCTTGGTACCGCGCCACGGCCTCCATGCCGTCCTCGGCGATCTCTACGTGATAGCCGAGTTTCACGAGCGACTTCAGCATAATCTGTTGATTGATGTGATTGTCCTCCACCACCAAAACATGGATAGGCGCATTTGACGCCGCACTTTCCTGTTCAGGCTGTGACGCCCGGACGGCATCGCTGCCAGGCCTCTGCCCCGGAAGTTTGAGCATCAACTCAATCCAGAAAGTGGAGCCTTCTCCTGCCACGCTGCTGACCCCCACAGATCCATTCATCAGTTCCGCCAACTGTTTGCAGATCGCCAGCCCAAGGCCGGTTCCGCCAAAACGGCGTGTGGTCGATGAATCGGCCTGCGTGAACTTCTCGAACAGAATCTTCTGCTTCTCCTCGGAGATACCGATTCCCGTATCCCTAACGCTGATTCGCAGCCGGAACTCCTGCTCCCCGAAATCCACCCGCTTCGCGATCACCGTTACCTCGCCTCGAGCCGTAAATTTGATCGCGTTTTCCAGCAGATTCATCACAACCTGCCGCAACCGGCAGGAATCCCCAAGCACTTGGGTCGGTAACTGTTCGTTGTACTCCAGGCACAACCGAATTCCCTTGGCTTCAGCAGCCCGCATCCGGAATCCGACCACGGCTTTGAGTTCTTCTTTCAGGTCGAAACAATGCGTCTCGATTCGGAGCCTTCCGGCCTCCAGCTTGGATATATCGAGAACGTCATTGACGATCCGCAGCAGCGATTCCGCCGAATACTGGACCATTTCGAGGTCCGGCCGTTTCTCCTCCGTAATCGGCCCCTCAAGCGCGACTCCCGTCATGCCCAGAATGCCGTTGAGAGGTGTTCGGATTTCGTGGCTCATCGTGGCTAGAAACTCACTTTTTACGCGAGCGGCACTTTCCGCACGTGCTTGCTCGTCTAGTGCCCTCCGCTGCGCCGATTGGGCACGGCGTGTTTGCCACCACAGTAGCGACACCAGCACGATCAAGCCCGCCAGACCGTATCCGAGCTCGCCATTTCGTTTCTCGGACGCCCTGAGCGCATAGACCGAGCGCGCATCGATGGACGAAAACGCCGCCCATTGTTCGAGGATCGTCGAGAGCGTGCCATCCAGCGCAATTGTCGAGACTTCGTCACGCAACATCTCCGCAACCCGCGCCTTTTCCTTAGTCGAGACGATGGAGAGATCCACTTTACGCTGTCTGATTACATCCACCCGCAAATTCGCACCCTCGCACCCAGGTGGCCGGTTGAGCAAGGCGGTGTCGAGAAACCTTACTTCCACCACTGCTGCGTCCGTGTCTCCCCGGCATACCGAACTCAGCATCTCCTCGCGCTGCAGCATCGCGAGCGGTCGATAACCCGGTAGCACAGAGTTCACGACCTCCGGGAGGAAGGGGCCCGCTCGATGAGCGACCTTGGGGTAGGGCAATTCGCTTGAGCCGGGGACCGGTCGGGACTTTAGCGAGATCGTGCAAAAATTATTGTTCAGCCAAGGCCGGGTTGCATACAGATATTTCTCGCGAGTCGGCGAGCTACTCAAGGCCGGCCACAAATCTACCGTCCCTTTTTGCAGCGCATCATCCGGGTAGCCATGCCATTGAACCCACACCAGCCGGATCCCGGACCGTCGCGCTGCCTCCGACAACACGTCCACCGCTAATCCTTCCACTTTTCCGTCTGGCTTCAGGAAATAATACGGCGGCGATTGGTCTGCGCCAATCCGATATTCCTGCGCGCGGATTTGCGTCCGTTCGCGGTGCTCCTTTAATACATATGCTGCGAGGAGGAGCGCCACGGCTGCCCCTGCGATCCAAACGTAACGCCCGGTGTGGCTTCTTGCCGGCATCCAATCCAGCTATCGGCGAACCCGGCCAAAAACTTCACTCTTCCAGAGCGATTCCTGCCACTCGCACGGTATAACAACTCTATGACGCGCTTCGCCCTCTTTCTCCTCGCGGTCTTCACAATTCAAGCCGCCGACGTCAACACCTTCTCCATCGTGGCCTACGACCCCGTCAACGGAGACTGGGGCGTCACCGTCGCGTCCCGCTACTTCTCCGTCGGCGCCGTCGTCCCGTGGGCCGAAGCTGGAGTGGGCGCCATCGCCACCCAGGCCAACGTCAATGTTGGATACGGACCGCGCGGCCTTGAACTCCTTCGCCAGGGGCTGACCGCCAAGCAAGTCCTCGACAAACTGCTCGCCGAAGATCAGTTCGGCCCGACCGACGGCCGCCAGGTCGCCATCATCGATGGCAAGGGCAACATCGCCGCGTACACCGGCCCCACCGCGCAGAACTGGGCAGGAGATAAACAGGGCAAGACCTGGTCCGCGCAAGGCAACATCCTCGCTGGCCCTCAAGTTGTCGAAGCGATGGGCAAGGCCTTCGAATCTACTGAGGGCGAACTCGCCGAAAAACTGTACGCTGCTTTGAAGGCCGGCGACGCGGCGGGCGGTGACTCGCGCGGCAAACAGTCCGCCTCTATGTTGATCGTTCGCAAGGGCGGCGGCCGCAACATCAATAATGATCGTTATCTATATTTGAACGTGGACGACAATCCCGCTCCCATCCCGGAACTCCGTCGCCTTCTCGATATGAACCTGGGATACCTCTATCAGGAGAAGGTGCAGCGCCTTCGCACCGCCGGCAAGAATCGTGAAGCGCGCGACGCAGCTGCCCACCTGGCGCAATACATGCCGGTGGCGAATTCCTTCGTCACGCTTGGCGTGCTGGACTATAACTTGGGAGATAAGACTGCGGCCCTCAACGATTTCCGTAAGGCGATGGAACTCGATCCCAGCGTCCGCCAGCGCCTCCAGCCCACGGCATCCGCGCCGGCCGCGACTCAGGGAAGAGGCGGACAGCAGTTCCGTGCCATTTCGGAAGACCGCGAATTCCTCAAACTGCTCTTTCCGGAAAAATAAACAGTATTCGAACGCACGCTCGGCGTCCCATTAGTCGTCAAGGTCTTAGATTTTCTGAAATTATTCTTTAACGGAAACTAACGATCAAAAGAGTCAGACTACCGAAACTGGAAGTTCACCACACCTGTGGCCGAATGGATACAAGCGTTTACCAGTTGCGGAATTGGACACTGTCCGGAATTCCAGAAATGGAATATTACTGATTGAAAACATTGACCTTATCTCGACCAAAGCGCTTGTTTTCACACTGTGCCGTGTGATTAAATCAGATCGTTCCACGAACTGGATAATCGCGTCCGTTTACACACCAATCCGGAAATTTGGTAAGACCCCGGGGCGGTGCCTGCAAACGCGAGCAGTTGCAATGAGCCCTTTGGGGGCTATCTGTAGGAGTACTTGAACTAGTTGATAAGGGGAAATATGGCGATTCGAGGCATGACCAAGATTGTTGCGCTTCTCGCGCTCGTCTCTGGTCTATACGCACAGGAACAAGCGACACTAACCGGCACGGTTACAGATCCGACGGGAGCGGCTATCCCGAACGCAACCGTAAAAGCAACCAATAACGCTACCAACAATCAAAGCGAAGCCAAGTCGCAAGCCGACGGTAACTTCACCATTCCGTTCCTTGCCCCAGGCGTGTATACCATCGAGGCTTCGGCCGCGGGTTTCCAGGTCCTGAAGCGTACCGAGATCACCTTGGCGGTTGCCCAGCGCTTGGTTATGAACCTCCAGATGACCGTCGGTCAGTCCACCACCGAAATCACGGTCACCGGGCAGCAGGAAATCATCAATGCTGGCGACGCCAATCGCGGCCTGGTGTTCGATCCCCGCGCTACCCAGGAGTATCCGTTGAACGGCCGCCAGAGCTACATGCTGCTGGCCCTCACGCCTGGCGTTATTTTCACCCAGGAACAGTTCGGCGCCTCCGGGTTCTCCGGTACGCGCGGCTGGGACGTCAATTCCAGCTACAAGTTCAATGGCGCTCGCGCCGGCAATGGCAATAACGTCTTCATGCTGAACGGTACC
>Ga0105248_10004237_pt1 | contig 15867 bp, 9 predicted proteins | sample KBSS34metaG_FD_81524 | JGI IMG/M metagenome (GOLD analysis project Ga0105248, IMG submission 81524) | Switchgrass rhizosphere microbial communities from Kellogg Biological Station, Michigan, USA - KBS S3-4 metaG | ecosystem: Host-associated > Plants > Roots > Rhizosphere > Soil | place...
ATCAATCGCGACGACATCGACGTCATCGACGTCTGTACGCCGAGCCACACGCATTTCGAGCTGGCCTGGGCGGCGCTCGAGGCCGGCAAGCACGTGCTGTGCGAGAAGCCGGTCGCGTACGACTTTCGGGAGACGCGGCGGGCGCACGACCTCGCCCGGCGCAAGGGCCTCAAAACCAAGGTCGGGCTGACGTTCCGCTACAGTCCGGCGATGCGCTACATGCGCGAGTTGGTCGCCGGCGGCTTCATCGGCACGCCGTTCATCTTCAACGGCTTCGAACAGAACTCGCAGTGGCTGGATCCGATGAACCCGCTGCGGCAGGTGGATCCCGATGCGGACCAGTCGGTCCTCCAGGTGTCGTCGCTCGAAGGATACGGCGCGCCGATCATCGATCTGGCGCACCTGCTGGTCGGCAGCGATCTCAGTCAGGTGGTCGGCACCATGCGCAACTTCATTCCGGAGCGGATGGTGCGGCAGACCGGCCGCATGATGCGCATGAACATCGATGATGGCGATCTGTTTCTCGGCGAGTTCGGGAACGGCGCCTTGTGCTCGGTGCAAACGAGCTTCGTGACCGTCGGCAACTATCCGGGCATCGAGGCGCGCGTCTATGGCAGTAAAGGCGCGCTCATCTGCCGCCTGGTCGAGGAGGCCGGTGTCTGCGAGACGTTGCGAGCGGCCACGCCCGATCAGGTGGAGTTCCGCGAACTGGAGATCCCGGCGCGCTGCTATCCGCCGGGCGGCAACCGCCACGAGTCGTGGCGGACGCTCTTCTACGCGAACCTCGTGAGCAGCTTCATCGGCGAGATCCTGAGCGGCGGCGCCGAGAACGAGGGCGACTTCGGCGACGGCGCCTGGGTCCAGGAAGTGATCAACGCGGTCGAGCGGTCGTTCCGCGAACGGCGATGGGTGTCGTTACCGCTCGAACCCTGAGGTCCGGCTAAAGCTGCTAAGGTGCGGCTGAAGCCGGACACGACGTACCCTATGCTCGATCGGTTTTTCGAGAGCTACTACCGCCTGCGGCCGGTCACCGCCACGTTCACCGGCATCCACGAACACGATCACCGGCTGCCCGACTGGTCACCGGAGGGCCTGGCGGCTGCCGCGGACGACATGAAGGCGCTGCGCGTCGCGCTCGACGCGGCGCGCCCGCCCGCGGCCTCGCTCCACGATGTCGCCGAGCGCGATCGTCAACTCGCGATCTCGTTCCTCGACATACAGATTGCCGAACACGAGAGTTCCGGCTTTCAGCGCGGCAATCCGTCGCTCGCGGTCGGTGAGGCAATCTTTGGCGTCATCGCGCTGATGACCCGCCCCTTCGCGCCGGTCGCGGAGCGCGCGGCGTCGGCGATCGCACGCCTGACGGCGCTCCCCGCTTTCCTCGACGGCGCGCGTCGGTCGATGGCCGGCCCGGTGCCCGACGCGTGGCGATTCAAATGTCTGCGCGAGTGTCAGGGCGCCAGCATTCTGCTCGGCGACGGCATCCCGAAGTGGATCGCCGCCGAGCGCATCGACGATGCGCCCGCCTGCCGCCTGATCACTGCGGCGGATGCAGCGCGCGCGGCAATCGACGAGTTTCGCACGTGGCTCGAGCGGTCACCAGGTCCGCCTAACCGCCTTCGCCAAGGCTACGGCGGTCGAGAAGGCGGACACGACGTACACGACAGGACAGCTGCCAACTACGTACGCGACACGACAGCTGCCAACGTACGTAGTGTCCGGCTTCAGCCGGACCACAGTCACGTGGCGGATGGCGGTTACGGCTGCGGCTCCGACCTGTTCGATCTCCTACTCACCCGAGGCCATTGGTGCGACCGTTCGCGCGCCAGCCTGTTGACTGATGCGCGAACGCAGCTCGACGAAACGCTGGCGGTGCTGGAAGAGCGCGCGCGACGGATCGCGGCCGGCGGCTGGCCGGAAGTCCAGCGCCGTCTGCTCGACGCGCACCCGACTCGCGAGGACTATCTGCCGGCGTATCAACGCGTCTGGAACGCCTGTCGCGAGCGCGCGCTGGCGTGCGATCTCGTCACCTGGCCGGACGCGCCGATCCGCTATGTGCCGATCCCGGTTCAGACGCGCGACGCGGCGCCTTTCCTTTACTACCTGCACTACCGATCGCCGGCGCCGTTCGACCGCCCGGCGACTCACGATTACGTGGTCACGCCGATCGAAGCCGGGATGCCGGCGGACGAGCAGCAGCGCCGGCTGCGCGCCACGAACACCAGCGCGATCACACTGAATCACGTGATTCACCACGGAGCGATCGGGCATCACGTGCAGAACGCTCACGCCTACGTGGGCCCATCGGAAGTCGGACGGGTCGCGGCGATTGACGGCGCGTGCCGGATCGGCATGTTTCTCGGCGGCACGATGGCAGAAGGCTGAGCATGCTACGCGACTGACCTGATGGACGAAATCGGCTTTCTGACACCGGAGGAGTCACTCGCCCAGCAACACACCCGCGCGCGGCTGCTGGCCCGCGCGGTCGTCGACATCGAGCTGCACCAGCGGACGATTGAGTTCGAGGACGCGGTCGCCCTCTACCGCGACCGCATCGGGATGCCCGACGAAGCCGCCAGAGCGGAAGCCTGCAAGAACTCGATGTTTCCCGGCACCGCGCTCATGTATTGGCTCGGCACGGACGGGCTGCATCAGCTTCGGCGGGAGCGCCAGCGGGTCGAGGGCGCCTCGTTCTCGCTCCGCCGCTTTCACGACCGGGTCCTCTCGTACGGTTCGATTCCGGTTGCGCTGATCGCGCGGGTGTACGCGTGAAAACGTTTCAGGCGATCGCCGCCGTCATGATCGCGGTCGCCGGGACTGCGTCCGCCTGCGCTCGACGTGGCAGCGCCACACCACCCACCAACGATCTGCTCATCGTCGGCTACGACCGTGAACCCGACACTCTCAATCGCTTCAGCACGCACATCCTCGAAGACATCCAGACCTGCGTCGTCGAGGGCTTGACGACGACCGACGAGCGGATGAACGTGGTGCCGCTGCTCGCGGCCGACGTCCCGACGCTTCAGAATGGCGGCGTCCGGCTGCGTCCGGACGGCGGCATGGACGTCACGTGGACGCTCCGTTCCGGCGTGACGTGGCACGACGGCCATCCCTTCACCTCCGCCGACGTGAAGTTCACGGTCGACGCGATCAACGGTCCCAACTACAACCCCGAAAGCACCGACGGGTTCGATCGCATCAGCTCGGTGGACACACCGGACGCGCTGACGGCGGTCGTCCACTACAAAGAGGTGTACGCGCCGTACGACATCCAGTTCATCCGCGGCACGCTGCCGAAACATGTGCTCGAGGGACGAGATATCGATCGGGCGCAGGACTACAACCGCAGCCCGCTCGGCACCGGGCCGTATCGGGTGGCAGCGTGGAAGGCCGGCGAATACATCCTGCTCGAGCGGGTGCCCCACTACTGGCGCGGCGACGAGTCGCCCCGTATCCGCAGGCTGATGTTCAAGTTCATCGCGAACACCAACACGCGCATCAACCAGCTGAAGAGCGGCGAGGTGCACGTCGTGGCGCTGGTGCCGTGGGACAAGCAGCGCGAGCTCGCCGGGCTGACCTCGATCGTCGTGCATCGAACGCCCGGGAACGCGTACGAGCACGTGACGCTGAACGAGCGCCAGTTCCCGCCTTTTGCCGACGTGCGCGTCAGGCGCGCGCTGATCCACGCCCTCGATCGCGAGCTCTTCACGAAAACCATCCTCGATGGTCTCGCGCCCGTCGCGCATGGTCCCATCCAGCCGGTGTCGTGGGCGTACACCGATCGAATCACGCGGTATCCGTACGATCCGGCGCGCGCGCGCACCCTGCTCGACGAGGCGGGCTGGACGGCGGGCCCGAACGGCATCCGGCAACGGGATGGCCGTCCGCTGGCGTTCACGCTGATCACGCAGGCCGGCTACGCCATCCGGGAAAACATCGCGCAGGCCATCGAACACCAGCTGCGCGAGGTCGGCGTCGATGTCCGCGTCGAGCTCCACGACGGCACGGCGATCAGCGCGCTCTGGTTCGAGGGGCGGTTCGACGCGATGCTCCACTGGTGGCAGATGCCGGCGGACCCGGAGATCACCACATTTTTCGCTGCCGATCGCACGCCCCCGGCCGGACGCAACATCAACTATTTCAAGGACGACGCCCTGACCGCCCTGCTCTATGCCTCCGATCGCAGCGTCGATCGTGCGGCGCGCACGCAGCTGTTGCATCGCGCGCAGGTGATGGTCTCGGAGGCCGTGCCGGAGATCCCGCTCTACAGCGTCACGAGACTCGATGCGGTTCCGGCATCACTGCAGCATTTCAAGGGAAATCCGACCAACACCGGCATCTTCTGGAACGTCCACGAGTGGGAGATCAAGTAAAACTAGCTGCGTGCTCCGATTCCTCGCGCGCCGCCTGCTTCAAGCGGTTCCGCTGCTGTTCGTCATCTCCGGACTCGTCTTCCTTCTGATCCACGCGGCGCCCGGCGGTCCGCTCGCCATCTACCTCTCGAACCCGAACGTCCGGCCCGAGGACATCGAGCGGCTTCGCCGCGCGCTCGGCCTCGATCGTCCGCTCTGGCAGCAGTACTGGTCGTGGCTCGCGGCGTTTGCCGGCGGCGATTGGGGTTACAGCTTCAGCGATGGCCGCCCGGTTGCGGCTCGCATCGTCGAGCGGCTGCCGGCAACGCTCGAACTGGTCGGCGTGTCGATTGTCGTGGCGCTCGTCCTGACTGTGCCGACAGGTATCGTGTCGGCGGTTCGCCGCGGCCGCTGGTTCGATCGACTGACGACAACCGCGGCGATGGCCGGCATCTCGTTGCCGGCGTTCTGGTTCGGTCTTGTCCTGCAGATCGTGTTCGCCGTCGGTCTCCGCTGGCTCCCGTCGTCGGGTCGGACGACGCTCGGCGGCGGCGACTTCGTCGATCACGTGCAGCACCTGCTGATGCCGGTGACCGTGCTGGCCGTCGTGCAGGCATCGGGCTGGTCGCGATATCTGCGTGGATCGATGATCGAGACGCTGGGGCAGCCGTTCGTGCTGGCGGCGCGCGCGCGCGGCACTCCCGAACGCGATGTCATCGTTCGCCACGCGCTCCGCAATGCGATCGGACCGGTGCTGGCGATCGTGATGGTCGACGCCGCGCTGCTCGTGTCCGGCGCTGTCGTCACCGAAAGCGTATTTGCCTGGCCTGGGCTCGGCAGCCTCTTCACCGAGGCACTCGCCCGCCGCGACTACTCCGTCCTGATGGCGCTGTTGATGCTGACGTCGACGGCGATTGTCGTGTTCAACGTCGTCGCCGATGCCGCGCACGCGCTGATCGACCCGCGCGTCGTGGACGTGTAATGCGGGCGCCGACGCTGCTGCTCGTTTGCCTGGTCGCGGCGGCGCTGGCCGCGCCCGCGCTCGCACCCTACCCGCCGGATCAACTCGACCTCGCGCATCGCCGCGAAGCGCCTTCGTCCGCCCATCGCTTTGGCACGGACGACCTCGGACGCGATGTGCTCGCCCGCGTCTTGTACGGCGCACGGGTGTCGCTCGCGGTCGGTGTGCTGTCGGCGGCTGTCGCGGGCGCGTCGGGCATCGCCATCGGCGGCATCGCCGGATTTGCCGGCGGGGCGACCGACGCGGTGCTGATGCGCGCGACCGATGCCATGCTGGCCGTGCCGCGGCTGCCGCTGTTGATGATTGCGGCCAGCGTCCTGCAGCCGACGGTGACGCTCCTGGTCGTGCTGATCGGCATGGCGGGATGGATGGAGACGGCGCGCGTCGTGCGCGCCGAATTTCGGACGCTTCGCACGCGCGGTTTCGTCGAAGGCGCACGGGCGGCCGGTGCTGGCCGGGCTCGCCTGCTGGTCCTGCACCTGCTGCCGAACGCCGCGCAGGCGGTGGTGGTCTCGTTGACGCTCGCCGTCGCGCGCGGAATCCTGCTGGAGTCGGCGCTCAGCTTCTTCGGCGTCGGCGTTCAGCCGCCGCAGGCGAGCTGGGGCAACATGCTCTACCAGGCGCAGGCGACGTTATCGACCGAGCCATGGCTTGCCGTGGCACCCGGCCTTTTCATCCTGCTGACAACGCTGTCGGTGAACCTGACGGGTGATCGGCTTGCGCGCGGGGACGGAGGTCACTGACGGGGACGGAGGTCGCTAGCGGGAGGCCTGCCACGCCGAAGCTCGCGGGAGATCGGAGCGAGCAAAGGCGGGAGGTCGCTACTCGATCACAGGCCGCGTGTCACCCGGCAGCAGCAGCTGCCGATGCGCCCACCACGGCGCGATGCCGTTGGTCATGACCCGCTCGTGGAATTCGCGGAGGTCGAACGCGGCTCCCCGGCCGGCCGCATAGTCGCGCCGCAGCTTGAACGCCGCCATCTTGCCGAGAAAGTAGCCGCCGTAGGTCGGATCGTAGGTGCCGCGGACCGCTTCCTGGCGCGCAGCCGGGGCCGGCAAGTGCGCCTCGCGCTCGAAGAACTCCGCCGCGCGATCGACCGTCCAGTCGCCGCTGTGCAGGCGCAGACCGGCGATCAGCCGGCAAATCCGGGTCAGCGCTTCGCTGGTCTGGGCCAGCCGGTAGCGCGGATCGTCCCGCTTGAAGCCTTCGTCCGTGACGAGCTGCTCTGCGTAGTGCGCCCATCCGTCCTGCCCAGACGATGGCTGCGGGAACGGGTTGAGACCGATCCAGATGCGGCGAATCTTGCCGGGCGTGCGTCGCATGAACAGGCTGTGGACGTAGTGGCCCGGCGCCACTTCGTGGGCTGAGATGTCGGCCAGCGTCGGGTAGTTGAACTTCTGCAGCCACGCGTTCTGCCGCTCGACAGGCCAGTCGGCCTGCGCATCGGTCACGTAATAGAAGCTCTTGACCGGATGCGGCTCGAGCGGCGGCGACGAGTGCATCGACGCCAGACCCAGATCGAAGGCCGGTGCGGCCGCGACCACAACCCGCTCTCCTTCCGGCAGGTCCACGAGACGCCGCTCGCGGATGAAGGCGAGCAGCTCATCCACCGTTTTCTGGGCTGCCGCCGGCAGTTCTCCCCGTTTCGGATGGTCGTCGAGGACGCTGCGCCAGACCTCGAGCCCTGATCGTCCCGGCCGGCGCGGTTCGACACGCGAGGCGGTCGCTTCGAAATCGGCCTGCGCCTTCTGCAGCTCGCGCTCGCCAATTGCCAGCAACGTCGCCGCGGGGACCTCGATCAGCTCTTCGGCCCGATAGCGCGCTTCGACGTTGGCCGTGCCGATCGCGTAGGCATCGCTGGCGTTCGGGAGCACCTTCGACTCGAGGTCTGCCGCGTATTCGTCGACGGCTCGGCGCGCCGTCTCTGCCGCCGACTTCAAGCTTTCCTGAACCGTACGATCGGCGACGTCGGCGAACGCCAGCGGCAGATCACGGGCCATCAGGTCGGCGGCGCCGCGGAACATCACGATCGCGCGACTCACGAAGACCCTCGGCGGGTTCCGAAGGTTCTCGCGCGCGGAGGCGAGAAGGCGCGGCACGCCGGCCAGTTTCGTCGAGACCTGCTTCGCCCGCGACGCCGCCGGCGACGACTCCATGGTCATCAGGTTGTGGATGCCATCCGAGATCGCGGACGCGTAGATCATCGGGTTGCGTGTCCACGTCCGGATGGTGTCGAGATCGAGCAGCCAGCCGTCGATGACGCCCTGGAGAATCCGACGATCGACGCGTTCGTCAGATGTCAGCGCAACCGGATCCACTGCGTCGATCCGGCGTCGAAACCCACGCAGCCAGTCGATCTCCGCCGCAATCGCCGGCGCCGAGAAGTCCTCGAGCTCCCCGTCGTGCGCGTGAATGCCATTGCCCGCGGCAATCGAAGGATGGTGCCGCGCGAATTGATCGAGGTATTCGTCGACGAGCGCGGCAAATTGAGGCGCAGGGGTCGCGCGGCCAGGCGTCGGCCCGCGATCGCAGGCCAGAGCACACACGATGACCGCAATCACGGTGAACGCTAGAACGCGTGCCAACATCGCAGAATTTGCCACGTCTTGAGTGCCTGTGGATTGCAGGCCGGGGTCAGACACCACTCTGACCACTCTGATCCCCTGCATGCCGGTCGCACAGCCGTGCATTGTACGGCTATAGTGCCGGTGACGTGGAGGCTCCCATGACGCGCACGCGCCGCACGACCGTCGTCGGATCGTTTCTTGTGCTGGCCGGTGTTGCCATCGCGGCCCAGCAACCGCCGCCGATGCCTCGTGATCCGCAGCGCGAGCTCGCGATGAGCGTCGCTGACGGCTTCACGCTCGCCGCCGTTGGCGACTGCATCATCGCCCGTCCGGTGTCGCAGACGCCCGGGTTCGGACCGGTCGCCAGGATCATTCGCGACGCCGACTCGGCGTTCGGCAACTTCGAAGGGACCGCGATCGATCTCTCGCGGACGCCGGCGGTGCCACAGGCCGAATTCGGCGGCGTCTGGATCATCGGCGCGCCGTCGGTGGCCCAGGATCTCAAGGCGATCGGCTTCGACGTCATGTCGCGCGCCAACAACCACGCCACCGACTGGGGCCTCGAAGGCATGAGGCAGACCAGCCGCGAGCTCGATGCCGCGGGCATCGTCCACGCCGGCGTCGGCGAGCATCGGGCGGCGGCGAGGGCCGCGCGTTACTTCGACACCGACAAAGGGCGTGTGGCGCTCATCTCGATCGCGTCCACGTTCACGCCGCTGTCGCGCTCGGCGCCGCCCGTCGGCCAGGCGCCGGGACGCCCTGGCGTCAACGCCTTGCGAACGACGCGGTACTCGCTCGTGACCGCCGACGAGCTGCGCGCGCTGCGCAAGATTCGTGACGAGCAGCCGGCGGGATCGGTCCGCCCGCCCGAACAGGAACCGGCCGACGAGCTCGAGCTGTTCGGCGTCCGTTACAAGGCCGGCGACCGCCGCGGCTTCACCTACACGATGGATCCGGTCGACGAACGCGAGATCCTCCGAAGCGTTCGCGCCGCCAAACAGCTGTCCGATTTCGTCATCGTCACCATTCACGCGCACGAGCCGGGCAACTGGAGTCAGGAGCCGGCCGACTTCCTACCGAAGCTGGCGCATGCGGCCATTGACGCCGGCGCGGACGAGTTCATCGGCCACGGCCCGCACCAGATCCGCGGCATCGAGGTCTATCGCGGGAAGCCAATCTTCTACAGCCTCGGCGACTTCATCTTTCAGCTGGATCTCCTCGAACCGGTGGCGAGCGATTTGTACGAGCAATACAAGATGGATCCGGCCTCGGCGACCGACGCGGAGTTCAATGCGATGTGGAATCGGCTGGTGTTCGGCGGCGACGTCTGGTACCAGAGCGTGGTGACGACAAGCCGGTTCGAGAAAGGACGACTGGCCGAGATCCGATTGCACCCCATCGACCTCGGCTACACCGCCCGAGGCGCTGATCGCGGCGTCCCGCGGCTGGCGTCACCCGAGGTCGGGCGTACGATCCTCGAGCGGCTGCAGCGCTTATCGCAGTCGTTCGGGACGCGCATCGCAATCGAACAGGGGATCGGGGTGATCCGCCCCACAGCCAGCGCCTCGAGCGACGACCGCAGATAGCGTCGCTTTGCGACGCGTCTTTTTTCTTGTAGTGTGTTGCCGCGCTGAAGAAGTCAGCGCCCGAGTAGACAACTTATTTTGGCGCCTTATTTACTTGTTTTTGCCCTGGGCCCTCCGTACTGTTCTTGAGTTCGACACCAGTCAAAAAGAGGAGTGAGAGCCGATGAAAGCCAAACTTCTGGTTTTTGTGTCCGTTGCCATGTGCGTATTGGCCTTGGGATGGGTTCGTGCCGCATCGGACGATAAGGACAAAGACGGCAAGGACGGCGAGAGGATTGAGCGAGGATTCGCGATTGCGCCTGTGCATCTCACCTTCAAGCACAAGGACCGCGAGGCCGTCGGTCTTGGCAGTTACCTGGTGAACGCAGTGGGCGGGTGCAACGACTGCCACACCAACCCGCCCTACGCGCTCGGTGGCGATCCGTTCCGGGGGCAACACAAGCAGGTCAACACGAGCCACTATCTGGCCGGAGGCGCCCAATTCGGACCGTTCACATCGCGAAACATCACGCCGGGCAATGGCCTGCCCGAGACGTTCGAGGAATTCTCACAGATCATTCGGACCGGCTTCGACCCCGATCATCTTCATCCACAATTCGGTCCGCTGCTGCAGGTGATGCCGTGGCCGGTGTATCAGAGCATGACGACCCACGACATCAAAGCGATCTACACCTACTTGCAGTCGATTCCACCGGCGCTTCCCTGCCTCGTCGTCGGGCCGAACGCACCCGATCCAACCTGTCGTACGGCACCCTGACGTCCGGGGGGCCGGCGGTGGCGTACGCCGCGACCGCCACAACCGTCAAGACCCATTCGATACCGCTCATATCCGCCCGGCTGGCGTCAGTCGGCTTCCCCCGCAGGCAGCTACGCGAGGGGAGCCGACCCGTGTTCGACTACGAGCGGCGCGCGCCGTTCGCGGACACGCGCCACGCGAGAGGCTTCTAGACCATTCCAGGCTCCGTCACCGCGCTGGTCGCGGTCGAAGACGGCGCGGTCGCCGTTTTCGGTCCCGGCGAGGAAGTGCAATTCACATTCTCGGCGTCGCTTCCCGCGTTGCGGTCCGGCTGGACGCGCCGATGCGTGCTCGAGGCTCGTGGATGGTGCAAGGACATGGATCTCTATACGAAAGATGGCGAAACCGTCGCGTCACTACCGGGCAGACGCGAGCCGATCGCGGCCGCACTCCAGCGCCGCTGTACCGCACGGTACGAGTCTGGACGATGAGCCACTCATCAAGAAGCGACAATTTCGTTGGGATCGGATCCAAGATCCCGCAGAAGCGTCACTCGCGATCAAGATTGCGATGAAACCAATTGCCTTGATGCGAATTCCGGTGTAGTGTCCGGTCGGCGTCACAATTCCGTGTCGTGTCCGGACGGCGTCACACTTTCCTTCCCGGCGGCGTTCAGGTCCCTCGTTTCTCTCGGATCACGGAGGAGGCCCATGAGGCGGCTGCAGTGGCAGATTCCCGTTCTCGTTGTCGCGGTGCTGTTCGGCGTCGCGGCCGGCGCGATCGGCCAGACGGTCAGCACCACCACCGGCGCAATCAACGGCAAGATCACTGACACCAGCGGCGCCGTCATGCCCGGCGTCACCGTGTCGATTACCAGCCCCTCGATGCAGGGCACCCGAACCGACGTTACGGGCGCGGACGGCGTGTACCGTTTCTCGGCCATCCCGCCGGGCGACTACACGGTCAAATACGAGCTCGCGGGTTTCGAGACCATCATCCGCACGGGGCTCCGTGTCGGCCTCGGGTTCACGGCGACTGTCAATATCGAGCTGAAGGTCGCGTCGTTGACCGAGTCCGTGACCGTCAGCGGGCAATCGCCGGTGGTCGACGTCGCGACCACGAAAACGTCGACCAACTTCGACGCCCAGCAATTGGCTTCGCTGCCGAACGCTCGCGACTTCTGGTCGATCCTGGCCGCCGCGCCGGCCATCCAGATGCAACGCATCGACGTCGGCGGCAGCGCCGCCGGCACCCAGACCGGCTATTCGACCTACGACACGAAAGCCGATCAGCATCGGCCGATGGTCGAGGGGATCGTGAACACGGAGGGCACCAACGCCGCCGGCTTCTACTACGACTACGGCGCGGTGGAAGAAGTCTCCGTGACGACCGGCGCCAACACGCCGGAGATGCCGTGGGCGGGTGTGATGACGCAGTTCATCGCGAAGTCCGGCGGCAACACCTACCACGGCCGGATCTATGCGGACTACCAGAACGAGAACATCCAGTCGCGGAACATCGATCAGGCGCAACAGGATCTCGGCGTGAAGGGCGGCGGCGGCCTTCAGGCGACCGATCTCAACCGCATGCACAGCTATCACGACCTGAACGGCGACGTGGGCGGCTACATCAAGCAGGACAAGCTCTGGTGGTACAGCTCGCTGCGGGATCAGGACGTCATGAGCCTGTTGCCGAACTTCCCGGTCAAGCCGTTCGAGACGCACCTCCAGAACGTCACGGGCAAGGTGACCTACTCGCTGAACCAGAACAACAAGCTTGTCGGGTTCGCACAGTGGGGCCTGAAGCAGCAGCCGAACCGGCTCGACACATTCCTCGTCGGCGCGACCGCGGCCATTCACAACAGCGCGGACTCGACCTGGAATCAGTCCTACTGGGCCCACACCTACAAAGTGGGCTGGGACGACGTCGTCAGCGACAAGATGTTCTTCGAGATTCACGGCGGCCAGTTCCACTACCTGTGGCCGAACACGCGAAATACACAGGCGCCCGCCTATCAGGACCTCACCACCAACATCGTGAGCGGCGGCAATCAGGACGGCTGGTTCCGCGATATCACGCGGAATCAGATCCTGGGCTCCCTCAGCTATTTCAAAGACGGCTGGGCCGGCAGTCACAACTTCAAGTTCGGCGGCGAGTTGTTCAACGAGCGCTACGACGATCTGCGCGGCCAGGATGGACTCGGACAGGTGCCGAACGACGTGCTGATGGTTCTCAGAAACGGCAATCCATCGGAAGTCCTGCTGTTCCAGACGCCATCCGCGTCGCTGAACGGTCTGTGGACCACGGGGCTGTACGCGTCGGACGTCTGGCGAGTGAACCCGCGCCTGACGATGACCGTGGGGCTCGTGTACGACCGCTATCAATCGTACCTGCCGGCCCAGACAGGTCCGCCCGTCGGTCCGTTCAATACCACGCAGGTGAACTTCGCGGCAGTCGACAACCTGATTACGTGGAATACGCTGGCGCCGCGCGCGGGATTGACGTACGACCTCACCGGCAACGGCAAGACGGTGCTGAAAGCGAACTACGCGACGTACTGGTGGAATCCAGGTACGACGTCGATAGACTCGCTCGTCAACCCCAATGCGCCCGACTGGTACCGACGCTACAACTGGACGGACAACGGCGACAAAGTCTGGCAGCCCGGCGAACAGGGCGCCGCGCCGACGTCGTCGTTTGGCGGCGTGGGCAGCACCCAGCTCGATCCCAACCTTCAGGACACGCGGACGCGCGAGTTCGCCACCTTCCTCGAGCGCGAGCTGTTCCCGAACTTCGGCGTGCACGCCGGCTTCGTCTATCGCCAGATCGATCAGCTGTCGCAGAGCGACAACCTGAATCGTCCGGTCAGCGCCTACAACGTTCCAATCGCCGTCCCGATCCCGAACCCCAACGGCACCATCACCGCGGGCGGTCCGACGCTTCAGGCCTTCAATCTCAATCCGGCCAACCTGGCGCTGCCGGTCGTGAACTTCCTGCACAACACGCCGGGCAAGGACGATTTCTACAACCTCGAACTCAGCGCGAATCGGCGCCTCAGCGGTGGCTGGTCGCTGAACGCGTCGTACTCGTATCGCTGGAATCGCGACAACGCCAACGCCTACTTCGGTCAGAATCTGCGAGTCAGGCAGGACGTCGCGAACCCCAACGATACGCTCAACACCGACAATGGACGCTACGTCTTCGGCCTCTGGACCGCCAAGATCAACGGGTCGTACGAGGCGCCGTGGGGTCTCCGTCTCACGCCGGCCTTGCGGATGCAGCAGGGTCAGCCCTATGCCCGAACGTTCCAGGCGACGATGAACTATGGAGCGCAGCGGTTCCTGGCCGAACCATTCGGATCGAGGCAGCAGGACAACATCTACCTGGTCGACGTTCGCGTTGAGAAGAACTTCAAGATCGCCGGCAAGCGATCGATTGCCGGCTTCATCGACGGCTACAATCTGACGAACACGAACGCCGCGCAGAACATCAACTGGGGTTCTGCCACCAACTTCCTGCAGCCGACGACGATCGTGCCGCCGCGGCTGTGGCGGTTCGGCGTCAGGTTCGACTGGTAATTCGTAACCAAGCGGGCGGGAGAAGGCACCGCGCCTTCTTCCGCCGCCGCATCGCCCGCTTCCCCAGGTCTCGTGCCCCGTACGCGTCGTTCTTCCCCGATCCCTCAACGCCCTCAACGCCGTTCTCTACGCTATCGCTTCATCGCAATCGGGCTGGCCGCAGTCGTGTGCGCGGCGGCCGCGGCGTTTACGATCCGAACATTTCGCGGCAGCGCTCCGGATCCGCCGGCGCTCGACAGCCTGGGCCCACTCGCTCCTGAAATCGAGGACCTGGTACGCCAGGCCCGCGAAGGCGTGGCGCAAGACCCGCGCGATGGCTCGCGCTGGGGCCGGTTCGGCATGGTCTGCGAGGCCAATGGGTTGACCGGCGCGGCGCGCGATGCGTACGCCGCCGCAGCCGCCGCGCAGCCCTCGGAGGCGCGGTGGCCATTCCACCTCGCTGTGGTCGACGCGCGGCTGGGGCGAACCGACGAGGCCATTCGCGAGATGGGACGCGCCATCGATCTGAATCCAACCTATGCGCCGGCGTTCTGGCGCCTCGGCTCGTGGCTGCTCGATCAGAATCAGCTCGCGGGCGCCGAGCACGCGTTCAATCGCTCGACGGAAATCGATCCGGCCGATCGTGCGGGCTGGGTCGGCCTCGCCCGGGTGTATCTGCAGCGGGACGAGCTCGAGCGCGCCGCCGGGCTGCTGCAGCGGCTCGCGAGTAGCGGTCCCGCCGATGGATACACATTGCAGCTCCTTGGTACGGCCTACCAGCGCCTCGGACGGAACGACCGGGCGGCGTCGGCCCTACAGGTTGGCGCGAAGGGAGAGCCGCAATGGACGGACCCCTGGACCAACGAGATGCTGGAATTCCGCCGGGGCTACGCCGCGCTGTTGAAGGATGCCACCGCCTACATCGTGGCAGGCCAGTTCCCGCACGCGATCGCCATCCTCGAGCAGCTTCGCCGCGACCGGCCAGACGACCTCGTGCTGATGGCCCATCTCGGCCAGGTGTACGTCGCGGCGGGACGTGACACGGAGGGGATCGCCCTGCTGGAGCGCGTCGTGGGCCGGCAACCGGATCGATTCGAAGCACACGTCGATCTGGCGACCGGCTACATGCACCAGGGCGAGCTTCAGAAGGCCCGCGCCGCCGCCGAGCGCGCGGTGTCCCTCAATGCCTCGTATGCCCCGGCGCATGAGACGATGGGGCTCGTGCTCGCCCGCCTCGACGATCCACGTGGCGCGATCGCCGCCCTCGATACCGCGGTTCGCCTCGATCCTCGCAACGCGCGCGCGCTGGTCTGGCTGGGCATGATCCAGACCAACGCCGGTCGCGGCGCCGACGCGTTGACGGCGTTCGAACGCGCGGCGCAGATCGATCCCACCAGCGTCGACGCCTGGATCGGTATCGCCCACGCGCACATGAACGGTGGTCACCTCAAGGCGGCAGCGGAGGCGCTGCACAACGCGGAACGCCTGCAACCGGACCGCCCCGTGGTCAAGGAGACCGCGAAACGTCTTCAGTCGATGCAGACGGACACCTCACCCGGGCGGAATCGCCGAGACGAATGAAACGGTCGAGGACCCTCGCCATCCTGGCGTTGCTGGCAGCCGCCCATGGATCGCTCGCCGCCTGCCGCCCGACTTCGAGCGAACGAGTCGCTGAAAGCGCTTCCGCGCCGTGGTTCGAAGAGAGCGGCGCCCGGGCGGGCCTCGACTTCGTCCACCACTCCGGCCACGGGAAGCAGCACTATCTGCCGGAAATCATGGGCGGAGGGGCGGCGCTCTTCGACATGGACAACGACGGCCTGCTCGACCTGTATTTGGTGCAGAGCGGTCAGCTGACCGATCCATCGGCCGGCCCGGGAAACCGCCTGTATCGAAATCGCGGCGACGGCAGGTTCGAAGACATCACGGAACCAAGTGGTGCTGGCATCAAGGCGTACGGGATGGGCGTCGCGGCTGGTGACTTCGACAACGACGGCTACACCGACCTCTACGTCACCAGTTTCGGGCACAACGTGTTGCTGAAGAACGAC
>Ga0105248_10004239_pt1 | contig 15863 bp, 13 predicted proteins | sample KBSS34metaG_FD_81524 | JGI IMG/M metagenome (GOLD analysis project Ga0105248, IMG submission 81524) | Switchgrass rhizosphere microbial communities from Kellogg Biological Station, Michigan, USA - KBS S3-4 metaG | ecosystem: Host-associated > Plants > Roots > Rhizosphere > Soil | place...
GATCGCTTCGATCGTCGGTAGATCAATTCCCATGTTCAACTGTGTCCGGTGCCGCTGAAACGCTTCAATCACCTTCCTGCGCAGCGGCGAAGCCACATTGTGCGCGATAAAGTTCTCTTTACCTAAATCCGTAATGGATACCCTCGACGATCGCGCCAGCCGGTGCTTGGGGCTCACGATGAAGGCCAGGCTGTCGTTGTAGACAGCGACGGTCTTGAACCGTTCCGGGTCAAGACGGAAGGAAGTCACGCCGATCTCAAAGGTCCTCAGGCTCAGTTCCTCTGCAATTCTGCTCGCGAGCATGCGATGCACGGAGACTCCAATTTCAGGGTGCTCTCGCCGGAACTCACCCACAACCTCCAACAGGTACATGCAGGTGTACTCGTTTGCAGCGAGCTGCAATCGGCCACGCTCCAGGCTCTTCAGCTCATCAAGCGCACTCGAAGCCTCGCGCCTCAACGCCAGCAGCCGCTGCGCGTAATCTCGCAGCAGCTCTCCCGATGCGGTCAGCGATCCATCCCGCGCGGCCCTGTCGAACAGCGGCTCTCCAATTGACGCCTCAAGCTTGCGGATTACCTGGCTGATTGCCGGTTGCGTCCTGTGCAAACGTACCGCTGCCTTCGAAAAACTCCGCTCTTCGGCGACAGCCAGAAATGTCTCCAGTTGTGAGAGTTCCATCGCAGCCTCCGGAGTTCAAGGGATCATTGCCCAGTGTTCACGCTATTCCGCCTCGACCTCTGATCCCAGACCTCGGACTCTGATCTCTGACCCTGCTGTATAAGCAATTGTAATCGCTTACCCAAAAAGAATAACTTTGCCTTATACAGGATCGATGGGCGAAACTAAAGATGCTGGCGACGTCTTCCCCTGGCAGGCGTGACATATGACAAATAACTCCAATCACGTTGCATTCTTCGACACCACTCTGCGCGATGGCGAGCAGTCGCCGGGCTGCAGCATGACGACGCAGGAAAAGCTGACCATGGCGCACGCCCTGGAGGACCTGGGCGTCGACATCATCGAGGCCGGTTTTGCCATGGCCTCCGAAGGCGACTTCGCAGCCATTGCTACCATCACGCAAGCCGTGCGCAGGCCGAAGATCGCTTCCCTCGCCCGCGCCAAGACCGAAGACATTGAGATCGCAGCTCGAGCGCTCCAGTTTGCCCAGCGCCCGCGCATCCATGTCTTCCTAGCTTCGAGTGACCTGCACCTCGAATACAAGCTGAAGATGAGCCGCCAACAGGCCTTGGATCAGGCCGCCGAATCCGTTCGCCTTGCGCGCACCTTCGTGGACGACGTCGAATTCTCGCCCGAAGACGCCACCCGCTCCGACCGCGAATTCCTCATCGAGATCGTACGCACTGCTATCGAAGCGGGCGCCACCACTATCAACATGCCTGACACGGTCGGCTACACCACGCCCGAAGAGTACGGCCAGATGTTCCGTGAGGTTCGTGAGCGGATCCCCGCCGTCGATGCCGAAGGCATCATCCTCTCCTCTCACTGCCACGACGATCTCGGCCTTGCTGCCGCAAATTCTTTGGCGGCAATTCAGGCCGGAGCCCGCCAGGTCGAGTGCACCATCAACGGCATCGGCGAACGCGCCGGCAACGCCGCCCTTGAAGAGGTTGCTGCCGCGCTTCACGTCCGCGCAGAGCGTTACGGCGTAGACACCAGCATCAAACTGGACCAGCTTTACCCGGCCAGCCAGGTGCTCGGGCAGATCATCACCTTCCGCCCCTCGCCCAACAAAGCGATTGTGGGCGCCAACGCTTTCGCGCACGAGTCCGGCATTCATCAGCATGGCATGCTGGCAAATCCACTCTGCTACGAGATCATGACGCCGTCTCTTGTCGGCGTTTCGCGGACGAATCTTGTTCTGGGAAAGCACTCGGGGCGCGCCGCACTCCGTCATCGTCTCGAGCAGCTGGGCTACACCCTCTCGCGCGAAGAGTTGCAGCAGACCTATTACCGTTTCGTAGCGCTCGCCGATCGCAAGAAGAACATCTACGACCAGGATCTGATCGGAATTCTGCCCGATCCCATTCGCGATCGCCGCAGCGAACCGGCTGTTGCGGAACTGGATTGAAAAGAAATCGAATCATGAACCGTGTTGGTATCGCGGTTCTCTCGGGATTTGCACTCACTTTACTCGTCTGGGTGATCGCGTTTCATAGCCCAGCGTGGGCAGCACCAATAACACAGCCGCTTTTTTGGGTTGGTTCCCAACTTGAGATTGCTTTAACGCCCGGCGCTCCGAACCGAGTCCCGGAATTTAGCATCATCCTATTAGGATACGCAGTTAACTTTCTTATTTCGTGGACGCTAATGGCTTCGATTGTCGGACTCATTATGCGGCTAACTTCAAAAGGAAGAGTGTCAGCTTGAAGCTCAAGATACTAGTCACCGCCGGCGACGGCATCGGCCCAGAAGTAACGAATGAAGCAGTCTCGGTATTGCGCGACGTCGCAGAACTCGGCGGTCACACGATCCAGATCGACGAGAAACGCATCGGCGGCGTAGCCATTGTGAAAGACGGAACGCCTCTGCCGAAAGAGACTCTGGACGCAGCTCTCTCCAGCGATGCGGTACTTCTCGGCGCCGTTGGTGGAAACGAATTTAATTCCCTTCCGCCGGACAAGCGTCCGGAAGCTGGGCTCCTGCAGATCCGCGCGGCTCTTGGCGGCTTCGCAAATCTCCGTCCCGCATTCGCTTTCAAGGAACTCACCGTCAACAGCCCGCTGCGCCCCGAGATCGTCGAAGGCGCCGACATTCTATTTGTGCGCGAACTCCTCGGCGGTCTTTACTTCGGCCAGCCCCGCGAGTGGAACCGGCAGAGCGGCGAAGCATGGAACACCATGCGCTACACCCGGAGCGAAGTCGCCCGCGTAGCCCACATCGCCTTCCAACTCGCGCAGAAACGCCGCAAGAAACTCACCAGCGTCGACAAGGCAAACGTCCTCGAAGTCTCGCAGCTCTGGCGCGACACCGTGAACCAGGTCGCCGCCGAGTTCCCCGACGTGACGGTCGAACATCAATATGTCGATGCGATGGCCATGCACCTGATGAACCAGCCGCGCAGCTACGACGTTGTTCTCACTGAGAATCTCTTCGGCGACATCCTCAGCGACGAATCAGCGGTCATCACCGGCTCGCTTGGGATGCTGCCCTCGGCAACAATCGGCGGCAAGGTGAATCTCTACGAACCGGTCCATGGCTCCGCTCCAGACATCGCCGGCAAAGGACTAGCCAATCCGCTCGGTGCAATTCTGACTGGCGCGTTGATCCTGCGCCACTCCGCCGGCCTCGAAGCCGAAGCCGTCGCAATCGAAAACTCCGTGCGCAAAGTCCTCGAACAGGGCTTCCGCACGCCTGATCTGGCGCGCTCCAATCCGCAGGGCTTCACAGTTCTGTCGACAAAGGATATGGGCGCGAAGGTCCGCGAAACAGTCAAGACGCTTCTGGTCAGTGCCTAGTCACGACGCTTTCCAACACTGGAACGGACCACCAGCAAAACTCAACTGAAAACTGAAGACCGAGAACTGAGCATATGAGTACCACACCCAAAACACTCTTCGAAAAGGTCTGGGAGCAGCACGTCGTCGTCGAACCCAAAGGCGAACCGACCCTGCTCTACATCGATCTGCAGTTGGTTCACGAGGTCACTTCCCCGCAGGCGTTCGAGGGCCTCCGTCTCGCTGGCCGCAAGGTGCGCCGTCCCGATCGGACCATCGCTACCGTCGACCACAACGTGCCGACGACGATCGAAGGCCGCCTCAACATCGTCGACCAGATCGCCGCGAAGCAGATCTCGACGCTGCGCCAGAACTGCGCCGACTTCGGCGTCGAACTCTACGATGTCAACTCGCGTGAGCAAGGCATCGTCCACGTCATCGGCCCCGAACTCGGCATCACCAAGCCGGGAATGACGATCGTATGCGGCGACTCGCATACCTCAACACACGGCGCATTTGGCGCGCTCGCTTTCGGCATTGGCACGAGCGAAGTGGAGCACGTCCTTGCCACGCAAACACTGCCCCAGTCGAACCCGCAAACCTTCCGCATCTCCGTCGAAGGTAAGCTGCCGCAGGGCGTCACCGCGAAGGACATCATCCTCGCCATCATTGGCAAAATCGGCACCGACGGCGCAACGGGCTGCGTCATCGAGTACGCAGGCGCTGCGATTCGCTCGCTCTCGATGGAAGGCCGCATGACGATCTGCAACATGAGCATCGAAGCCGGTGCCCGCGCCGGCATGATCGCTCCCGACGAAACCACTTTTGCTTACCTAAATGGTCGCCGCTTCTCTCCGCAGGGCGCAGCGTGGGACAAGGCCGTCGAAGAGTGGTCCAAACTTCCTACCGATCCCGGCGCGAAGTTCGATCGCGAACTGGTCATCGACGCCGCCACTCTCGTCCCCTATGTCAGCTGGGGAACAAGCCCCGGCATGGTCGCACCCGTCACCTCATCTGTGCCAGACCCCGCAGCCGCAGGCAACGAACTGGATCGCAAATCGTTCGAGCGCGCTCTCGAATACATGGCGCTCAAGCCCGGCACGCCACTCGACAAGATCGCCGTCGATCGCGTCTTCATCGGCTCCTGCACCAACGGCCGCATCGAAGATCTACGCGCGGCAGCAAAAATTGCCGCCGGCCACAAAGTCTCGACGCATGTGCATGCGATGGTTGTTCCCGGCTCGCAACTGGTGAAAGCGCAAGCCGAAAAAGAAGGCCTCGATCAGATCTTTAAGGAAGCAGGATTCGATTGGCGCGAGCCCGGCTGCTCGATGTGCCTCGGGATGAACCCCGACATTCTCTCGCCTGGCGAGCGCTGCGCCTCCACTAGCAACCGCAACTTCGAAGGTCGCCAGGGACGCGGCGGTCGCACCCACCTTGTCTCTCCGGAAATGGCAGCAGCCGCAGCCATCGCCGGCCACTTCGTCGACATACGAAACTGGGAAGTGCGTGAGGAGGTAAAAGCCTAATGGAAGCCTTCAAGACCTTGACATCGACCGTCGCTCCTCTCGACCGCACCAACGTCGATACGGACCAGATCATCCCCAAGCAGTTCCTCAAGCGCATCGAGCGCACCGGCTACGGCGACTTCCTCTTCTTCGACTGGCGGCAGACGCCGGAAGGAAAGCCCGTGCCCGAGTTCGTTCTCAACGATCCGCGCTACAAGGACGCAAAGATCCTCATTGCCGGTAAAAACTTCGGCTGCGGGTCGAGCCGCGAGCATGCCGCATGGGCACTCAGCGACTTCGGCTTTCGCGTCGTCATCGCTCCCACCTTCGCCGACATCTTCTTCTCCAACGCAGGCAAGAATGGCATCGTCCTCGCCCGCCTCAGCGAGAGCGAAGTCGAGACGCTCCTCCGCAACGCACAGACGATACCCGGCTACACACTCACTGTGTCTCTCCAGGAACAGACCGTAACCGATGATCGGGGATTCAAGGCGACATTCGAAGTCGATGCCTTTCGCAAGTACTGCCTCCTTGAGGGACTCGACGACATCGGCCTCACCCTGCGCCACGCTGCCGAACTTGACAAGTACGAAACGCTGCACGACAACGCAACCTGGCTCCACGCCAAGTAACTGTTAACTGACAACTGATCACTGAAAACTGCGAGCAAAGCGAGCAAATGACAGCACCAGGCAAACGCCAAAGCATTCCATTGACTGAGGGCCCGAGCCGCGCAGCTGCGCGTTCCTACTTACGCGGGTCTGGATTTTCCAAAGACGATCTTCACAAGCCCATCATCGGAATCGCCAATACCTGGACCGAGATTGGCACCTGCAACGTCCACCTACGCGATATCGCCGAAGCCGTGAAAGAAGGCATTCGCGAAGCCGGCGGCACGCCGATGGAGTTCAATACCGTAACCATCTCCGACGGCATCACCATGGGAACGCAGGGCATGAAGGCCTCGCTGGTCTCGCGCGAGGTCATCGCCGACTCCATTGAACTGGTGGCGCGCGGCAATCTATTCGACGGACTCATTGGCATCGGCGGCTGCGACAAGAACATGCCCGGAATCATCATGGCCCTTTGCCGTCTCGACATTCCCGGCATGATGCTTTACGGCGGTTCGATCGCACCCGGCAAAGTAACCGGACCCAATGGCGACAAGATTGACATCACGATCCAAGCCGTCTTCGAAGGTATCGGCGCGCATGCTGCCGGCAAGATTGACGACGCTGGTCTGGAAACTCTGGAAGCCAACGCCTGTCCTGGCGCCGGAGCATGCGGAGGCCAGTTCACAGCCAACACCATGGCAATGTCTGGTGAGATGCTCGGCATCTCGCCGCTGCATCTCTCCGGCGTTCCTGCAACCGACAAAGACAAGTACGCCGCTTCTCGCGAGGCCGGCCGCATGGTCATGGATGCCGTCCGCGCCAATCGACGTCCTTCGCAGATCATTACCCGCAAATCTCTTGAGAACACCATCGCCAGCGTTGCAGCCAGCGGCGGTTCCACCAACGCCGTGCTTCACCTCATCGCCATCGCCCGCGAAATCGGCGTTGATCTCTCCGTCGACGACTTCGACGCGATCTCGAAGAAGACACCTTTCATCTGCGACCTCGTTCCGGCCGGCAAATACATGGCCTCGCACTTTCAGGCCGCAGGCGGCTCGCGCCTTCTCGCCAAGCGCCTCATCGACGCGGGACACGCCGACGGGTCCACGCTTACTATCAGTGGCCGAACCCTCGCCGAAGAGGCGGCACTCGCGGAGGAAACAAAAGGCCAGGTCGTCATCAAGACCTTCGAGAACCCGATCAAGTCAACAGGCGGCCTCGTCATCCTAAAGGGCAATCTCGCCCCTGAAGGTTGCGTGATGAAGATCGCCGCTGCCGATCGCTACGAACACCGCGGTCCTGCGCGCGTCTTCGACTGCGAAGAAGACTGCTTCGCCGCCGTCCAGGGTAACAAGATCAAGCCCGGCGACGTCCTCGTCATTCGCTACGAAGGCCCAAAGGGCGGCCCCGGCATGCGCGAGATGCTGCAGGTCACCGCAGCCGTCAGCGGCCATCCCGATCTCACTCACACCGTCGCGCTCCTCACGGACGGCCGCTTCAGCGGCGCAACGCGCGGATTCACGGCCGGGCACGTAGCACCTGAGGCCTTCGTCGGTGGACCGATCGCAGCGGTTCGCGAGGGCGACATCATATCGTTCGACATCAAGAACCGCACGCTCAACGTCGAAATCAGCCCAGAAGAGATGTCGGCACGCCTCAAGAACTTCACGCCGCCCGCGCTTCGCTGGCCACAAGGCGTATTCCGTAAATATGTCGACCGCGTCACCAGCGCCTCGCACGGCGCAACAACGTAGAAGCAGGGATCAGAGGTCAGAGATCAGAACAGCGGATCTGGCCAAAGGAGAAAATCATGGGAAACAAGCAGAACACGCAATCCGCAGAGAGCCACCTCACCACGCCCACTCGCCTCACCGGAGCCGAGATCGTATGGGCAACATTGGTTGGTGAGGGCGTGTCCACCGTCTTCGGCTATCCCGGGGGAGCAATCCTGCCGGTATACGACGCGTTGCGCAAGTTTCCCATCCACCACGTCCTCGTCCGCCACGAGCAGGGCGCCGCGCACATGGCCGACGGCTTCGCGCGCGCATCCGGCAAGGTCGGCGTCTGCATGGCCACCAGCGGCCCGGGTGCAACCAACCTCGTGACCGGCATCGCCACCGCAATGCTCGACTCCATTCCGGTCGTCTGCATCACCGGCAACGTCTCCAGCAAGCTGCTCGGCAGCGACGCCTTCCAGGAAGTCGACATCACCGGCATCACGCTGCCGATCACCAAGCACAACTTCCTCATCAGCAAGACCGAAGACATCGCCCACGCGATCCGCTATGCATTCCAGATCGCACAAAGCGGCCGCCCCGGCCCCGTCCTCGTCGACATCACCAAGGACGCGCAGCAGGGCACGGCGATCTTCGACTTCGAAGCCGCCAAGCCTCGCCCCTATCGTCCGCACCCCATGTTGAAGGTTGAGGACTCCGGCCTTGCACAAGCTGCCGAACTCATCCGAAATGCGAAGAAGCCCGTCATCCTCTCCGGACACGGTGTTATGGAATCCGGCGCAATGGAGCAGGTCCGCACGCTTGCCGAGCGCGCACAGATTCCCGTCGCGCTTACGCTGCTGGGCCTCGGTGGCTTCCCTGCCTCGCATCCCCTCAACCTCGGCATGATGGGCATGCATGGCGAGTCGTGGGTTAACCACGCCATTCAGGATGCCGACCTGCTCATCGCCTGCGGCATGCGCTTCGACGACCGCGTCACCGGCTCGCTCTCGACCTATGCAACCAAGGCGAAGAAGATTCACATCGAGATCGATCCCGCTGAGATTAACAAGAACGTAAAGGTCGACGTGGCGCTGGTCGGCGATCTCCGCGCCGTGCTCGAAGAGCTTCTTCCGCGCATCTCCGGCCGCGACGGCTCAGCATGGATCAAGACCATCGAATCCAGCAAGGGAGACGTCTCCGTACACGACATCAAAAACATTCCCGACTCCGGGCACCTCTACGCGGCGCATGTGATGCATGACCTCTGGCGCATCACCAACGGTGAAGCCATCGTCGCAACAGACGTGGGCCAGCACCAGATGTGGGAGGCGCAATATTTCCATCACGAGAAGCCTCGCTCTCTCGTCACCTCCGGCGGCCTCGGAACAATGGGCTTCGCACTGCCCTCAGCGATCGGAGCCAAGATGGCCTGCCCTGACAAAGAAGTGTGGGTTGTCGCTGGCGATGGCGGATTCCAGATGACCGCCGCCGAGCTCTCCACCATCGTTCAGGAAAAACTCAAGATCAACATCGCCATCATCAACAACGGCTATCTCGGCATGGTCCGCCAGTGGCAGCAGTTCTTCTATGACAGCAACTACGAAGCCACGCCGCTCGTCAGCCCCGACTTCGTCAAACTCGCCGACGCCCACGGAATTCGCGGCCGCGCCGTAACCAAGCGCTCCGAACTCGCCGAAGCCGTCAAAGAAGCGCGCACTAGCAACGGCCCTTTTCTGCTCAATTTCATGGTCGAGAAGGAAGACTCCGTCTATCCAATGATTCCCGCAGGCAGCGCCCTGCACGAAATGATCCGCCGTCCCGGCAAGAACCCGATCGTCGAGTCGCCGGACGACAAGTAGAAAGGCAAGTTGTCAGTTGTCAGTTGTCAGTTCTCAATTCCATTCGCCGAATCGCTCTCGTGCTTTGAAAACACTGATGACTGTGGACTGAAAACTCCCGACCCTCTGCATCTGCAAGGACCTCATCATGACTCATACTTTCGTCGCCTACGTTGAAGACATTCCCGGCGTGCTCACGCGCGTGGCATCGCTGTTTCGCCGTCTGAACATCAATATCAGCTCGCTCACCGTCGGCCGCAGTGAACGGGTCGGGCTCTCGCGCCTAACTCTTGTATGCGAGGCATCTTCTGAAGCCGGCGACCGCATTCGCGCCAGCCTCTACAAGCTCGAAAACATCGTCGACGTCGACGACATCGCGAAAGCCCCTAATGTTACCCGCGAACTCGCGCTCATCAAGGTAGCCGCTAATCCGCGCAATCGCGCCCAGATCTTCGATCTCGTTGAGGTTTTCCGCGCCCGCATTGTCGACCTCACCTCAGAGTCGCTGATGATCGAGATGACCGGCGTAGAGAGCAAGATCGAGGGCCTCATCGAAATCCTGCGCGAAGACGAAGGCCGAATTCTCGAGATCTGCCGCAGCGGCAAAATGACCATGCGCCGCGGCCACCACACTTCCAGCGTTCTGAGGGCAATGGGCAAGGGGCCAGATGAAACGCCTCTGCCAGAAGACGAGCCAGAAGAGGCGTCGAACGCCACAGTGGACATTGAACCCGCATAGAGTCGCGTCAATACTCCTGGACCTGGGTGCCCCGGATCCCTCGCTTTCGGGAGCCGGGACACGAGGCAAGTCTCACAATAGCGGCAGTCACTTGGATCTACTTGCGGTATTCTTACGCGGAAAGGAGCGCTTCATGGACGAAGATACAAAACCCTGTCCCATCTGCGGCGAAACCATCAAAGCCGTGGCGCTCAAGTGCCGCTTCTGCAACACCGACCTGGCCGCCTACGCCGCAACCAAGGAACTCGAAACCGAGAAGACTCTTTACAACGGCCATCCCGCCCTGATCTACAGCATCGGCCAGTTCGTGCCCTTTCTCGCTGTCGTAATTCTCGCAGCTGTTGCAATCTATGCGCTTGAGTGGCAGAGCTACACCGGCTACACCACCTACGTCATCGTGGGCGCCGTCCTCATCCTCGCCCTGATGTTCCTGCGCTTGTGGATGAGCAGTCGCGGCACTCATTACATCATCACCACTCAGCGAATCAAATACGAGCGCGGCCTGCTCTCCAAGGTGCAGGAGTCGCTCGAGCTCTTCCGCATCGACCACTTCGAGTTGCGCCAGCCATTCGGTGCCCGCCTCCTCGGCCACTGCTCCCTGCACCTTTTCTCTTCCGACGCCGAACTCGACAACTTCGCCATCTATGGCATCCCCAATCTCTCGGCTCTCGCTGACCAGCTCCGCGACTGCCAGCTTCGCGAACGCACTCGCCGAAGTCTCACCACATTCGTGAAGGCATAATCCAAAGCGTGTCTTCCTGACTCACCAACGAACGCAAAGGAAAAAGAAAAGACATCATGGCTAAGACTTATTACGATCACGACGCCGACCTTTCCCTTATCCAGGCAAAGAAAGTCGCCATCATCGGCTACGGCTCGCAGGGTCATGCGCACTCGCTCAACCTCAAGGACTCCGGCGTACAAGTGAAGGTCGGCCTCGCCGCCAACTCCAAGTCCATCGCCAAGGCTCAGAAAGCCGGCCTCGAAGTCGATACCGTTCCCAACGTCGTCAAGTGGGCAGACGTCGTCATGGTCCTGGTCCCCGATCAGACCGCAGCCAAGCTCTACGCCGACGAGATCGCGCCTAACATCAAGCCCGGCACGCTTCTCCTCTTTGCTCACGGATTCAACATCCACTTCAAGACCATCACTCCCGCCGCCGGCATCGACGTAGGCATGGCCGCGCCCAAGGCCCCCGGCCATCGTGTGCGCGAAGTCTTCACCGAAGGCGGTGGCGTCCCGGGCCTCATCGCCATCCACCAGGACGCAACCGGCAAGGCGCACGACCTCAATCTCAGCTATCTCAAAGGCATTGGCTGCACCCGTGCAGGCGTTCTCGAAACCACCTTCAAAGAAGAAACCGAGACCGATCTCTTTGGCGAGCAGGCGGTTCTCTGCGGCGGAGTCAGCGCGCTCATCAAGGCCGGATACGAAACTCTCGTTGATGCTGGCTACCAACCGGAGAGCGCCTACTTCGAAGTTCTGCACGAGCTCAAGCTCATCGTCGATCTCATCTATCGCGGCGGCCTCGCCTACATGCGCTACTCCATCTCCGACACCGCCGAGTGGGGCGACTACGTCAGCGGTCCGCGTGTCATCAACGACGAAAGCCGCAAGGCCATGAAAGCCATCCTCACCGAAATTCAGAATGGTGAATTCGCCAAGCGCTTCCTCGCCGACCAGAACTCCGGGCGCAAAGAATTCCTCGCCTTCCGCGAAGCCGAAGCCAAACACCCCATCGAAATCGTCGGCAAACAGCTCCGCGCCAGCATGCCCTTCCTCGACCCGGTCACTGTTGAGGAAGTCGCGAAGAATAGATAGTGCTGCTTTCTGCCACTGGCAGGCAGCAAAAAGATCTGCCCTGCGAAATGTTTCTCTTTCGCAGGGCTTTTCTTAGTCCACCAGTTGTTCCGAAATAAGCTCGACCCATGTCTGCAAATCTGGGGATCGTCCGCTCAAGTCAAACTGCGCCAGCTTCACACCGAACGCCTCCCACGAAGCCCGCTTCTGGCAGCCGATGACCATCCCCTTCAGTCCTGAAAACTCTGCGAATCTCGGATCCCATTTCAACTCATCCGCCCTTCTCGCTATCCACTCGGCCAGTGAAATCAGAGAATCATCGGCGATCGCGGGTTCCAAGTGAAGCGCAAACCACAGCAGCGCCACGCCGTATTCGCGAATGGAACAATTCGTCCCTTCTGGATCTGTCTTCAAGATCAGCCAGGCAAAATCCCGCGCCGCTTCACGCTTCAAATCAAACGCAAGCGCCTCCAGACTCAACACCAGTTGAATCGCCGTTGAATCCGTGCTGCTGTCGTTATAGTGGTAACCCCACGGCTCGTGCTCTGCCCGCAATATCGCCGCGCACGAAAAGGCCCGCATCCAGTGCCCGAACTCGCCCGTCCTCCCCGGCTTCCACTCTGGATTCTCCGGTTCCGACCATCGAATCAGCTGCAGCACCTCCATCGGGACCCAACCGAATTCGTCGGGAAAGGTTGCGGCATCTCGCACTTGCAGGAGCGCCGCATAATGCTCATCGCGACCATCTCCATAGTCTGCCCGCGCGATGCACTCCAGCATCTCGTCCGTCACGTGCGCCGAGATCGCTCGCAGCAGCGCATCGCCATCCGGCTCGAACTTGTTCAACAATTCCGCGATCATACGAAGTCAGGTGAAGTTTACCTGCTTTTTCCGATCGCCCGGTCAGAACAATCCAATTCGTCGTCACAATCCCCTGTTGCTACCGCCGGCTCGCAGCATAAGCTTGAGGGCGAACTTTGACCTCCTCCGGAAAGGGAACGTTCGTGAAAAAGCTTTTTGCGCTCGCCGTATTCGTCGCGTTGCTCAATACTCCCAGGCTCTTCGCACAGGATCCCCTCGACGGCCTCTGGCAGGGCTACGATGGTGAATGGCGTCACGTCTCCAACCAGCTCATCGCTCTCGCCGAAGCCACACCCGCCGACAAATTTGCATGGCGACCCGCACCCGGAGTCCGCTCCACCAGCGAGGTCTACATGCACATCGCTATCGCCAACTTCTGGCTCCTCAGCGTGACCGGACCCAAGATGCCGCCTGACCTGAAGATGAATGCCGAGAAAACCGTGACCTCCAAGCCCGAAGTTATCGCTTGGCTCAAACGCTCCCTGGAAGCGGTGAAGCAGGCGCATCTCGCCGTCGATCCAAAAGACATGTCCCGCAAGCTCAAGGTCGAGGGCCGCGACGCAACCGTGGATGGCATGTATCTCCGCATCATTGTTCACGACAACGAACACATGGGGCAGCTTATCGCTTACGCTCGCATGAGCGGCATCACACCGCCGTGGTCGAAATGAGATCCTAAAATCAGGTGACAATGAGATGACCTTGTGCCGAGCCGTGATCCTTGGAGCAGTTGCCTTTTCTTTTGCTGTGTTTGACATCGCTTCTGCGCAAGCTCCGCCCGCACCAGCGGCACAGCCGCCACAGGCCAGGCCCACGCCGCCGACCCGCAATCCGCACACATCCGGCTACGTGAAGGCCAAAGAGCTTCCCGACGGCACCATCCCCCCACCAACTGCGGACGGAAACTTCATCATCGGCGCAACTCACCCCGCAGCACCAGAAATGACTTCGCCAGACCTAGCCCATGGCGACGTCATTGAGTTCACGATGAACTCCGCCGACAGCAAGTACTACCCCGGCATCGCCCGCGACAAAGGAACCTTCGGCACTCCCGATCCCGACGACCCTGCGAAGCTCATCATCACCACGAGTCACCCCGCGCCTTACACCCGCAAGGTCGCCGTATATGTTCCGAAGCAATACGTATCCGGCACTGCAGCCCCCTTCATCGTCGGAGCCGATGGCCCTGACCGCATGCTATTCACCGCACTTGACAGCCTCATCCCCGAACACAAAGTTCCCCTCATGGTCGCCATCTCCATCGCCAACGGGACCGGCGACGCACAGGGCAGCGAGCGTGGTCTGGAATACGACACCATGTCAGGAAAATACGCCGAGTGGGTTGAGAACGAAGTACTCCCGCTTGTCGAATCCAAAGCGCACGTAAAGCTCACGCACGATCCCGATGGCCGCGCCGCCACCGGCGGAAGCTCCGGAGCAGCCTGCGCGCTCATCATGGCGTGGTACCACCCTGAGCTATACCATCGCGTCCTTGCCTACTCCGGCACCTGGGTCAACCAGCAATGGCCGTATGACCCCAAAACTCCGCACGGCGCGTGGGAGTTTCACGAACACCTCATCCCCCAGAGCCCGCGCAAACCAATCCGCATCTGGATGGAAGTGGGCGATAAGGATCTCTACAACCCCAACATCATGCGCGATAACATGCACGACTGGGTCGAAGCCAACGAGCGCATGGCCCGCGTCCTCGCCGCAAAGAAGTACCACTACCAGTACGTCTTCGCGCAGAACGCCTTCCACGTCGACCGTGCCGTCAAAATGCAAACCCTCCCCGAAGCCCTCGAATACGTCTGGCAAGGCTACAAACCAAAAGCCGGCAAGTAACTGACACTCTCTCGTTCGCAAGAGCCCGCTGACTTGCTAACTCGCTACGTCGCGCAGCGACGCTAACCTGCTGCTCTTGTCTTCTCCAAGGCTCACCATTGGATCTCGTCCAGCAACTCCCTCAGCCGCGCTCCCCTCGTCGCGTTCACCATCTCCACAAACGAAACCCTGCCCGCGAGATGCGCGCGAAAATCGGCACGCCCTTCCCGGTTCTGCGACTCCCACCCATGCCGCAGGCAGTTCGTCAGCGTCGCCTTCAGCAGATCGTAGTCACGTCGAATCACATTCAGATGCTCGTTCGTGACAATCCCCGCCAGGTACTGACGAACGCCCTGCCGCATGATCCGCGTCTTGCGATGATGAACCGCAAATCCCTCCTCCAGCAGGATCGCAGCAGCATGAATCGCAAAACGCTCCACACCTCGCTCGAAGTCCTCACCACCAGAGAACGCCAGGTCATCCGCATAGCGCGTGTAAACCGCGCCACTCGCTTCCGCCAGCCCCGTCAATCGGCAGTCCACTCGGTATGCGCAGATGTTCGCCAGCGCAGGCGAAGTCGGCGCGCCCTGTGGCAGATGCGGCCACGCATAAAGCTGCCGCGCATCCGCCATTCGCAAGGGATCGAGTCCTCTTCCCTTCTGCGTCCACAACGCACGCGGCACCGCGTTCGTACACAATCCACCCAGCAGATTTGCAACCCGCTCCGGATACCCCGCCGTCCGAAACATCGCCTGCACGCGTGAAGCAGAAATTGAGGGGAAAAAGTCTCTCAGGTCCATCCTTACTACGACCCGCTGTCTAACGTGAGGCGCGGCAAAGCTCCGGATTGACCGCCCACGCCGAAATCCATGCGCCGCCGGATGCACCGGAATCTTCTCCAGAATCTCCGCCAGGATCTGCCGCTGCATTTGCTTCAGCCGCTGTTTCGGCGCCTCGATCAGCCGTACATCGGCACCCGGTTTGGCAAGAATCCTGTAGTGATAGTGGCTGAGAGGCCCCTCAAACCCATCCTCGCGCCGCGCGATCATCCGCTTTAGATCCGCAAACCACTCAAGCTCGCTTGGCGTTACTTGCAGCCAATCCGCCAGCGCTCCGGTCGTTTCAATCGCAGGCACAGCCCACTTCCGCGCAGGGCTAGCCGGCTCCATCGTCGCCGCAGGCACAAGCCACTCATTGATGCGAACTTCCTTGCGATGTATCCGCAGCGCTCTCGCAAGCCCTTCATCGGTCTTTAGGAACTGGACGACGGTGCGTCGCCGCGGCCGTACCGCATTCCCGAATCTCGCCACGTAGCGCCGGGCCATCGGTCGAATCCACCGCCACCTATGTCCAAGTGTCTGCGCCAGCCGCGAGGCAATCGCATCCTCGTTCGCATCGCCTGCCACTACCGAATTCGCCAGCGCTGCGTAGAAGCCGGGTCCGCGCATAGAAGAAATGCGGCAAAGCACGCCAACGAGTCTGGCCTTGCGTGATCAGTCATACGCA
>Ga0105248_10004240_pt1 | contig 15863 bp, 16 predicted proteins | sample KBSS34metaG_FD_81524 | JGI IMG/M metagenome (GOLD analysis project Ga0105248, IMG submission 81524) | Switchgrass rhizosphere microbial communities from Kellogg Biological Station, Michigan, USA - KBS S3-4 metaG | ecosystem: Host-associated > Plants > Roots > Rhizosphere > Soil | place...
GGCGCCCAGCGTCTACTTCAACACCATTCGCAAGGCGCAAGGCCCGATGGTCACCGGCGAGGACGGCGGATCACGCGTCATCCGGTTCATGCGCTCGTACCTCGTCTACAACTGCGACCAGATTGAAGGCCTCCCCACTAGGTTTCATCCTGACCTAATCGAGATGACGCCGCCTAGCCCATCCGAACACCAGGCGGCGATCGAAGCCTTCTTCGCGCCCATCCCAATCGAGCTACGCCAGGGCGGCAGTCGGGCCTTCTATTCACCCGGAGGCGATTTCGTCCAAATGCCGCCTAAAGGCGCTTTCATCAGCAGCGATCATCACGCTGCCACGCTCGCGCACGAGTATGCCCACGCCTCAGGGGCAGCTCACCGACTGGGGCGGGAGTTTGGCCGCAGGTTCGGTGACAAGGCTTACGCTTTCGAGGAGGTTGTGGCTGAGATGACATCGGGGATGATCTGCTCCGATCTCGGCTTGCCGAGCGAGTTGCATGAAAGCCACGCGAGCTACGTGGAGCATTGGATCGGGATTCTCAAGGCCGACAAGAGCGCGATCATCACGGCCGCCGCCAAGGCCGAGCAAGCGTACAAATGGCTCGCTGCATGGTCCGCACATTCTAGTCCCACCACCGAGGACGACCGCCATGAAGCGCTAATTTCAGCTGCTGCTTAGTTTGGGTGCGGATACAGCTGGGCAGATTTAGTCCAATCGATTAGCGCTGCTCGAGTCCCGCTTCGCTTTTCGAGAGAGAGAGAAAAGAGGTTTGAACAGATGGACGTACATCGCATCGCCGCGTTTACCTACGCGGGGCGCGGCGGCAACCCCGCGGGCGTCGTACGCAGTGATTGCCTGCCCGCCTCGTCGCAAATGCAGGCGATCGCCGCAGATATTGGCTACTCTGAAACCGTGTTCTCTGCGCCGCGGGACGACGGTAGCGGCTATCGCGTGCGATTTTTCGCGCCTGATGCGGAGGTCGCGTTCTGCGGTCACGCGACAGTTGCGCTTGGAGCCGTCTTGGCGGCAGAAATGGGTGATGGCACCTTTCATCTGGAGTTGAACGAAGGAAGCGTCGCCGTTGATGGTTGGGTGGACGCGGATGGGATGGCGGCAGCGTTCTGTTCACCACCGACCGGCCATTCGGCCGTGCCGCTCGAGTTACAAGCCGCCGGGTTGGCGCTGTTCGGCCTTTCACCGGAGGAGCTGGATCCAGACATCCCGGTTGCGATCGTCGAAGCGGGCGTCCGCCACCTTCTGCTTCCACTGCGTGATCGTGACCGGCTAGCAGCGATGCGTTACGATATGCCGACGGGCGCAACACTCATGCGCGACTGGGGCTTGACCACGTTTAGTCTAGTACAAGCGGAGCGGCCCGATCGGTATCATGCGCGCAATCCGTTTGCGATTGGTGGGGTCTATGAGGACCCAGCGACCGGAGCAGGCGCAGCGGCACTAGCGGCCTACCTAGGCGCACTTGGCATCATAGGCGCCGGTCCCATTGAGGTCATCCAAGGCGAAGATATGGGGGTGCCTTGCATGCTTCATGCCACGCCGCCACCGGTCCAACACGGTAGCGCGCGAGTGACTGGGCGAGCCCTGCGCCTTGACGTACCTGCTAGGGTAATCAGTTCACCACAGTAACAAGAGCGTTGTCACGCTCCCACTGCGCTATGCGCGCAATGTCGGCTTCGACTGGCCGCGCATGGGCCGCAGAGAGAAAGACGAGCCCAAGCCCAGACATCAAGTCACGTGTTTCGATCACCTCCGCCCCCTCAGCAGCGTACCATGCAATATCGCGAACTGTCGGCAACGAACGGAGCAGCTTATCTCCCGGCAGCGCAGCTACGCGGCCCGCACGATCATTGCGAAGCATGTAAACACGAAATTCGTCATGCTGAGTCTGAGGTTCGGCAATGGCCTGAGAAAAGGCTCTAGGGTCGACGAACGATGATATTGTAAGCTCGAGCGGCGAGGGACTGGTGACGGCTTCCAAATGGAGCGGGACCATTGCACCACAAAGACGAGCGCCGCACTCAACGAGCACGGGGCCACGCGCATCAACAAAGATTTCCGTGTGGCTGGGACCAAAGGTGATGCCCAATGCGTCAAGAACCGCGACAGCGTACGCTAAAAGCGACGCATGCGATGCCCACTCTCTAGGCGGTATGTAAACCATCTCGCGATAGATCGGGCCACCGCCTGCGCCTCGTTCCTTGCGGTAAAAGGCCACGCCGACAACCCGATGCTGGCCATCGCAGGTGACAGCGTCGACAATGAATTCAGTGCCGTCGATATACTCTTGCGCAATCATTACCTCATTGCGGAACCCGAGCAGATTGGTCTGGCCAATCGCATCGCCGAAGGCGGCCTCGACATCTCCCACTGTATCGCAGATACGAACGCCATCGGTGCCACCTGACAGTGCAGGCTTTACCACTACAGGCCAGCGTCTGTGCGCATCAAGCCAGCCCATAATGCTCGCGATGTCACCAGTGCAAACCTGATCTATCGCACGCAGCCCTGCGGCAGCAATTTGCTCGTGCATGGCATACTTATCACGCCGCGCTAACGATTGCTTAGTATTGTTAGCTGGCAATCCCAAGTGCACCGCCATTGCGTCGGCGAGCAGGACACCAGCCTCTTGTCCAGGGACGGCCGCCGCGAGCGGATATGGCGCGAGCGCTGCGATTAACGTTTCAAAGTCACCGTTATGCACGATGCTTGCGACGAAATCTTCATGCCGGAATGACAGAGCTAGTTTGCCGACCAGTTCGCGCAAATGGATCGCCACACAAGCGTATCCTCGCGCGCGAAAGCGCTCTGCCAGCAGCGCGCCGCTCGAGTAAGGCTCTACGATTGCCACGTATCGTTGCATTTGGATGCCCCTGGTAATGCCTCGCTCCCGCAGATCGACCCTTTGCCTCTTGGCACAGAGCCAATCACTCACTGTGAGTCATGGAAGATAAAGGCCACCGAATCTACAGAATCCAACTTACCTCTGTCGCCAATATACTCAATACAACTACAAGGCATAATGGTTCAGATTGAACCAATTTGGTAGATTTTCTGTTGTCGCTGCTGGCGGCTGATATTATTCTATGAACTGGTTGCGAGATTCGAATTCACAAATGGCTTTCCGTCGAAAGTATTCATAAGGCACTAAGGTATACTTCGACAAACTTCGATTGAAGCCAGTTAATCATTGGAGGCATCTGCGTGGCGGATAAGGTCGTCCTAATGCGCGAGGCGGGCGGTTTGGATCTCTCGCAGGTGCGAAAGGTACTCGCACGTGACGGCGTGGTATCCCTCAACGACGACGCCGGTTTGTTCACGACTGATGAGTGGGCTCTTTTAGAGGACGGCGCAGTTCACCCCGGGCTGCCCTACGAGCACGTTCTGATTGGCGATGCGGGTGAGCCCAACTTAGTGGAGGTTGGGCGTCTGATGACCGACGTGGACCGGCCCCGCATTGCAAATGCCGATCAAGCGAGACCGATGTTGGAGGTTCTAGGTAGCCGCGACCGGCTCGTCCTGCTGGCTGAACTGATCGGCTCGGGCCAAGTGTATATGCGCCGTGCCCAGATCAACCGCATGCACGCCGGATCATTCATTGGCCTTCATCTCGACCAGGACAGCAATCCAGACTACACTGTAGCAATCGTACTACAAATGGGAACCAAATTTGATGGCGGTGAATTCGTTGTTCACCCCCCACATGGAGCCACGGTCACAGTAAAGCCAAAGTATCGGAGCATAACGATTAGCCGGTGTGACTATCCGCATGAGGTACGCCGGGTCGGTAGCGGCATCCGCACCTCGTTGGTCTACTTCGTCGCAGACCACGACAGTGCCAATCGTCGCCGCTCATTCGCGGCTACGACTAGCGCGTAAGGTAATCCAATGAACGTGGCTGTCTCGACATCTCACCTTGACCCTGCACCAGTTGCCGGGAAGCGGGTTAATCGTCGGCTAACGCCGACTGACTGTGATCCGGCGTTTGCCACCCGCTACTCGCGGCACGGGTGGGGCGTGGATGTTCGTGGGACCTACGCACACCTGCCGTGCCAACCTTTCTGGACTTGGCTAACAGGTAAGTCGCTATGGCCGCACCCGCCGCGTCGGCCACAGCAGACTTGGCTCAGCGAGTGGCAGCTCTGGGCGCAGATCGCCTGGGGTTATTTAGTCATCGTCGGCAGTGTATTGCTCGCCTCGACGGCATGGAACGCGAGCTGGAAGTTTGCGATCCCAATTTATGTACTTTGCTGGGTACTTGTTGTGAATCGCACTCGCGGTCTGCTCCATACTTTTCATTACATGAATCACGGCGCAACTATTGCCAACATGGCCCACGCACGCATGATTGCGGCATGGTTCTTGTCGATACCTATTATGCATATCACTTGGGATAGCTATCACGATATTCACGCGCGTGACCATCATGGTGCGCGCTCGCTCTGCACCGACGCCGATCCCGACCAGCAGTTCATGACAAACCACGGCTTTCGAGCCTGCATGACTGAGCGTCAGTTTTGGACCCAATTGTTTCTGGCACCGTTTCATCCTGCAAACCTCTGGGGTCATCTGCGCTTCCGGTTGGAGGAGAATTTTCTCGTACCTAGCCGGAGGGAGGTCGCAGCGCGGCTCGCTTACTGGACCACGTTCGTGCTGGTCGTAAGCTATCTCGGCGTCTGGACCGAGATAGCACTCTTTCTGCTATTGCCTCTTTTTGTGCTGACACAGTTTTCGTCCTGGATCCAGCATAGCACCGAACATCTATGGTTTCCTCACGCACCCGCCGGCACCACGTTGCACGTCCAGGTTGGCGCAATGACTTGGGGCCGGTTCTTTGGTCGACCATTTCCACTCAATGAGCGGGGTTGGCGCCGCGTGTTCATGCTCGTGAGGTGGTGGGGAATGGTGGTGCTAGTCGACCTGCCAGTCCGACTTTTTTCGTTCATGCAAGATCTGTCGTGCCACGACTTTCACCATCGCTCGCCGCGCGTGAACTTCTGGAGCATCTCGCAGGAACGCAGAGCGCATGAAGGACGCCCGAGCAAGTATGGTCCAATGACAGAAACTTGGAGCGTATGGGAGTCGTGGCTAGTGCTGCGCGACCATTTGTGCCGCGGCGTTCACGATCCATTCGGCGTCTACGCTTGGGAGGCATCACGCCGGCAATCGGAACTGGTGAGCGCGGCGTGAGTGCTGATACCTGGATTCCAAACTCGTATGAGAGCTACCGCGTACTGAACGCCATCCGGGAAGGCGTTCCCGTTGACGATAGCACACTTCCTAGCAAATATCGAAATCACCTAGCCCGGATCGCTGACGAATATGGCAACGAAACTAAACGTCTAGGTAACAGCTACGCCCCACGAAACTTACCCTTTTACAATATAATACGGCGCCGATACCCGCAGTTCCGCTGGCTTGAAGTAGGGCAGCAGACTCACGTCGAGACGTATCATCGGGGCCGCAAGCCCAGCTTACTCGCCTATCTCTTGGAACTCATTCCGAGCAGTGAGCTGGCGAGTACCGCCCGCATTTCGATGGCACAAGGGACGGACTCGATCAACGATCGAGAGCACTATCTGCCAGCCATTGCGTCGCTTGGCGCATGTCGGCCTTCGACTGAAGACTGCGCGCGGCTCGATCGCTGGCTCTCCAGGTCGCGGCAGGATGGGGTGGCCACGATCATTTCGCCAGTGTGCCCTGATTACTCGGCGGAAGCAGGTGAAGAACGCACTTATCGCTTCACCTTCGCGGGCGTGGGCTCGGGTTGCGGCCTTGCAGGGTTGCGGTTGTTGGAGTCGATCGAGGGGCTTCACAAACTGTTTCAAACGATGACTGGCGCCAGCACGCTAACGCACCACGTCTGTGTCGGTGATTTCGAGGCGTTTAGCCCCGATAACTTGGCGACGGTGGGTCTAACTGAAGACTTATTCCTCGAAAACAACCGAAGGACAGCGGATGCGCTTGCGGCGGCCTCGCCAGTTCCGATCGTAGCCTCGCTTTTCACTGATCACTGCGGTGGTCGCAATGGTTGGATGCAGCGCTACGAGGGAATGCTCGCAAGGTTTGAAGCGGGCGAGTTCGGGATTTTGTGCGAGAGCGCGCTAGTCCGCACCGCGGCTGAGGCACGACGCGGCTTGTATGAGCGCTGGCACGGCGTGGCGGCGACCGCCTCTTCAGATTTCTTGCGGAGCATCGTCATCCGCCAGGGTGCGGAGTACGCGACTATGGGCGCCGTGATCGCTGAGCGCTTCGCCAATCCGCTGATAATCGGTGCCGACCACCAGCGGATGGCGCCTTTCTACCAGTTCGTTGCAGACCTCCCCGTACTCTACTTGGATCGCAACTATGACTAATTTTATTCCGACACCATTAGAGCGGCTTGCTGGTAGCTTCACGAGCACCTCTGTCGAGCTTATTGATGGAGTTTTAGTGACATCTCTTGCCGAACTCTCGCCCTTTACCGTTGATGACGGCAACGTCCTGACGCGGGTGGCAGCCTATACTGGTGAGGGCACCCAGCTTGACAACAACGCCAGCCATTTCATCACAGTTTACGCCGGCACGGCGGAGCTAGGAGCAGGCAAGCTTCGGTGTACACTCGACGCGGAATGCTATGCTTCCCTGTCGGGCGCGGTTACGATCGAGGGGGAGGCGCGAGCGCTCATCATCTCAACGTTGGGTTATCGATGCGCGCCCTTAGTTGGTGGCCCGGCAGAGGAGCGTGGAAGGTTGCTCTACGTCGACGGCTGTACCGCTAGTGTGCTGCTGCCGCCGCCGCTGCGTGGCGAGCCATGCCTCAACTTCATGCACTTGCCCCCCCGGATTGCTCAAACGATGCATACACATCCTTCGCTGCGCTGCGGGCTGATCCTCTCAGGGAACGGTTTGTGTGGGACCGAGAAGGGCATGCTGCCGTTCCGGCCCGGGACCATGTTTCTAATTCCACCAGACACGCCGCACAGTTTCCAGAGCGGAACGGAGACACTGCGCATAATCATCTACCATCCCGACTCTGATTCGGGACCCACTCACGAGGATCATACCATGCTAAACCGGACGTTCGTTGGCGGGCAGTCCGCACGCGGACTGCCCGAAATCCATACCCCCCCACGGGGGGGAGCTCGCATGACACTCGTCACCTCGGAGCTGCAGCGGTGGGACGCTGGGCTGTACGACACCAAGGCACGTTTCGTGGGGGATCTCGCCGAAGACGCAGTAGCTATGCTTGCTCCACGTGCCGGCGAGCGCATCCTAGATATTGGCTGCGGTGATGGGCGCCTGTCGTTGCGCCTGCAGCGCGAGGGCGCTGAGGTCATCGGTGTCGACTACAGCCCTGAGTTGGTGGCCGCGGCGCGTGGACGCGGGGTCACTGTCCACCACATCAATGCTGAACGGATGGCCTTCAGAGGTGAATTTGACGCGGCATTCAGCAACGCCGCCCTACACTGGATGCGCGACGCGCAGGCGCTAAGCGATGGCGTAGCGCGCGCACTGAAGCCAGGAGGCAGGTTCGTTGCCGAATTCGCCGGTGCGGGCAATGCTGCCATCGTTCGTCGAGAGGTACACGCCGCCTTGGCTCGGCGCGGGATTGATCCCAGCAGCGTCGATCCTTGGTATCTTCCGACTGCCGAGGCGTATCAAGCGATCTTGGAGGCTTCGGCGTTTGAGGTTGCCGAGATTGCGTTATTCGACCGACCAGTACGGATCGACTATCCGATCTCGCAATGGATCCGCACCTTCGGCAGCCCGTACTTGACGGTGCTGCCGAACGGAGAACGTGACAAGCTACTCGACGAAGTCACGCAAGGGTTGGAGCCCGATCTGCTGGCTGCCGATGGTCACTGGACCATCGACTATACGCGGCTCCGTTTCCGCGCCATCATGCCGCAGTGACGGAGAGCAGATGGCCCATCCGGCTTGGCCTTGGCAGGGGACCAGCGTTCACAGTCGAACGGGCGACATGGCTCACGCTAGGGATTGCACTAGCGGTGGGCGGATGGTGGTGGTGGCGAGACGGGCAGCGCTCCGTGAGCACAGACAACGCCTTTGTCGACGCAGACGTTATCCTACTGTCGTCGCGGGTAAGCGGTTTCGTTGTGCGTGTAATGGTGACGCCTAACGACGAGATTCGCCTTGATCAACCTCTGGTGCTTATCGATCCGGCCGACTTCCAGCTTCGCCTCACCGCTGCTCTCGCGAAGCAGCGTGCTACGCGCGCGGCTCTCGTTCAGCTCGCTCATCAAGCCGACGAGCGTCAGGCAGCTCGACGTGAGAAGATCGCCACACTCGCTGGTGCCCAGGCGGCGAACAAAGCGATGCAGGCAGAGCGTGAGCGGATCGTGCATCTCGCAGCAGCAGGCTGGGTCACCGCGCGCTTGCTTCAGAGCACCATTGCTGACGCGGAACAGGGGGTGGCCAAGATTGAGGAAGCGAGAGCCGGCATCGCCGCGGAGGCGGCGCGGCGACGCGCGGTGTCGACGGAGGCGGAGATGCTCGCCGCGGACATCGCTGCAGCCAATGCTGAGGTGTCACATGCGCAGCTAGACCTCGAACGGACCTCGCTGCGTGCGCCGGTGCATGGCACTGTCGGCCCTGTGCTTGCGCGGGTCGGCGAGTTCGTGAAGCCCGGCGACGTGGTGATGCAGATTGTGCCCTCGCGAGCCCAGTACATCATTGCCAATTTCAAGGAGACTCAGGTCGGCCGCCTGCGCGTCGGTCAGATCGCGCGGATCACACTCGATGCCTATCCGAATGAGGTACTCACGGGGAGAGTTCAGAGTCTATCGCCTGCAACCGGCTCCAAATTTGCGGCAATGCCGATTGACAACGCCAACGGCAATTTCGTCAAGATCGTTCAGCGCATGCCAGTCCGCATTCGGTTAGTATCTTCGACCGCCGCAGTTGCAGACCGGATGCTACGTCCAGGCCTCTCTGCCACCGTCTCAGTTATCGTTGGCAATGATCACTGACCCGTTGCCTGCAGACGCGATCTCGTCCTTACCGAGCCGGGCGACTTGGCTGTGCTTTGCGGGGCTGCTCATCGGGCAATTCATCGCTGTGCTGGACGTACAGATAGTAACCTCGTCGCTAGCGATGATACAGGCCGGCATCGGGGCCGGGCGCGACGAGATCAGTTGGGCGCAAACCTCCTACTTAATTGCCGAGACGCTCACGATCCCGCTGGTCGCATATTTGACGCAGCGCCTCGGCCTGCGGGCGCTGTTTGGCCTTGCTTGTGGCGGCTTCGTTGTCTTCAGCTTGGCTGTCGGTACTGCGCAGAGCCTGCCCGCGCTGATTGCAGGCCGTACGTTACAAGGCTGCGCAGGCGGGGTGATGCTGCCGATGGCATTCGCATACGGCTTCACAGCGTTTCCTACTAAACTGAGGCCGAGGATCAGTTTAATGCTCGCCTTGTCCTCGGTATCGGCGCCTGCGGTCGGCCCAGTGCTCGGGGGATACCTATCGGACAGCGTAGGTTGGCGCTGGCTGTTCTTTGTCAACGTCGTGCCCGGCGCACTGGCGATGCTTGCCGTGATGAGATCGACCGCACCTATTGAGGGGCACGTAGATCCTGCGCCACCCTTCGATTGGCGCTCGCTTATTGCTTTGTCTGCCTGCCTTGCCTCGACCGAATTTGTGCTTGAAGAAGGGCAACGACGCAACTGGACTGAGGATGGACTGATCTGTGCATCAATCGTCGTTAGCGGTGTGGGGCTGCTCGTTTTTGTTCGCTGTAGTCTACTTGTCAAAAGTCCATTGATCGAGCTTCGGCCATTACTTATTTACGGCTTTCGTACCGGATGGATTATGCTTACTGTAAGCGGCGTCTCGCTGTTTGGTGGAAGCTATCTACTACCGCTATTCCTTGCAGAATTACGCGGTTACACTCCGCTGCAGATTGGCGAATCACTACTTGTCTCAGGCGTTACCATGGTGGTGGCGGGGCTGCTGCTAGTACCGCGGCTACGCGGAGTTGATCTCCGCCTGCTGATCTGCGGCGGCTTTGCGGTGTCAGGGTACGCTTTCTGGCTAGGCCACACTGCCACTGCGGAGTGGGACTTCTGGGAGCTAGCAACGCTACAGGTGTGCCGCGGTATCGGCATGATCGTCGCGGTCACCGCCACGCAAAACATCGCCATGAGCGGCGTTCATGCTACCCAGGCAAGCAGCGCCACGAGCTTGCTGTTTCTGTCACGGAACCTTGGAGGCGCATTTGGTGTGGCGCTGCTATCGAGTACGCTGGTAGCGGGATCGCATCAAGCATATGCTGACCTGTCGTCAACGTTCCGTCTCAATCCATCCCCCCACGCCGCGCCAGGTACAAACGTAGCTGCGGTCGACGCACTGAACCGTATGGCGCTGGTGCTCGGTTTTAACCGCTGTTTTGCCTTAGTTGCCCTCTATTGCTGGGGTGCAGCTATCCTCGCCTTGACCCTACCCGCTCGTAGAACATCGCCGCAGACGGGAGGGACATGATGACTCGGCATGCGCTTATCGTCGAACCCTATCTCAGTGGAGGGCTGCTACCTTCCGCGCTACGTCGTCAAGGGGTTACGCCAATCGGGCTCCATCTGCGACCGTTGACCCACAAGATCGCCGAAACGTTTCGGGCGCGCGAATATGCCGATCACTTTGTCTACCCAGGCAACATTGGGCGGCTGCGAGCCCGCCTCCGAAATTTCAATATTGTTGCGGTGTTTGCCGGGCAGGAGGCGGGCGTCGAGCTTGCAGATCGACTCTGCGCCGCGTTTGAGGTGCCGGCCAATAACCCGGTGCTATCTTCCGCTCGGCGCGATAAATTTCTGATGCATCAACGCCTCACCGAGCAGGGTCTGCGTGCGATACGTCAAACCCGCGCGGCCGACTCGGCAGCGCTGATTGCGTGGATTGAAACTGAAAACTGTTGGCCGGCAGTTATCAAGCCAGTCAATTCGGGTGGGACTGACGGCGTTCGATACTGCTGGACTCCGCGGGATGTGATCGAGGCGCACTCGGAGAGCATCGGTCGCACCAACCTGCTTGGTTTCCCGAACTTCGATCTGTTAGCGCAGGAGTTGATCGAGGGCACCGAGTACATCGTGGACGCGGTGTCCTGCGGGGGGCGCCATGAAGTCGTTAACATCGCGCGTTATCATAAAGAGGTCACCGATAATGGTTCGCCAATCTATCGAACAATTGATTTTATTGATCCTGTGCAATGGCCGGCGTATGGTGAAGTTGTAAAGTACATTCTTTCGGTACTAGATGCGCTTGGCATTTGCGTTGGGCCGTCGCATAGTGAGGTATTCATAGATTCCGATGGCCCGGTGTTGGTAGAGACGGGTGCGCGGCTTTGTGGAGCGATGGTGCCGCAATATCTCGATGAAATATCGAATAATTCGATTCTAGACCTTGTAGTGGCTTCAGCAATCGCGCCAGCGCGTTTCGAGGCGCTGACAACGAAGCCGCGCATGTACACGCAGCGGCTCCGCGCCGTAGTTCTGCGCACCCGTCTGTCAGGTGTAGTAAAGGGTCGACCGGGTGAGGTGATGGTACGACAGCTACGCTCATTTCGAGACGTAATCTGGTTTGCGGTTCCTGGCGCTCCGATTGTACCGACGCGCGACCTAATGACTGCGCTCGGCATAGTATTTTTGCAGTCCCCTGACGATTCTACGCTTGATGCCGATGTAGACGAACTGCGGCGCTTTGAGGACGAGGAGCTACTCGTCGACGTAATGGGATTTTAGGTAAGAGAAAATTGAGGAATAGATCATGATAAACTACCGCGAAGCGGTTGTCGACGACGCTGCAGCCTATGTTGCCCACATGAATCGTGCGGGCGGTGAGTCGGATTTCCTAGCCTTTGATAGCGACGCGTTCTATCTCACCGAGGAGCGTGCACGCGACGTACTGGACAGTTACATTCGCGCCGAGAACCAAGCGTTCTTCGTCGCATCGCGTGGTAACGAACTGGTTGGGATCGCGATGCTGGAGAGTTCCCCGATGCCACGCTTGCGCCACGCTGCGGAGCTGCGCATTGCTGTTGCCCGATCGTGCTGGGGGACCGGCGTCGCCAAGCAACTCATGGCGATGACAAATGACTTCTTCGAGGAAAGCACAGTACTCACCCGGCTGTTCTTACAAGTCAGCACGCGACACGAGCGCGGAATCGCACTCTATCGTCGGTTCAATTTTGTCGACGAAGGTATCAAGCGCGCAGCCATGAAAGTTCGCGATAACTACCACGACCTACTGATGATGGCGCGGTTAAAGCCGTACTGAGCAGCTACACGCCCGCGCTCTCATCATCTTCAACCGCATCGGTGAACTGCGCGACCGCACTTTCGAAACCCAGAGCCATGGTGCCTCCGGGCTGACCCTCCTCACCGCACCAGTCACGCTTTGGAAAACCGTTTGTCTCCAACGCGCTGTCCGGCATTCAATGCCCCGCTATAAAGGATGCCCGCCGCCTCGAACACACTGGCAAACATTTTCCTGCGGCGGAGTATTAAGGTCTGCTATCATCCGGCTTAGTTCATCAGCTCGTGTGAAAAGACGCTCGAGCGCCGAAAGTGCTCTTGGTTCAAGTGCAACATAGCTTCGTCTTCGATCTCGATGATCCGGGAAGCGTCGGATTAGGCCTCGCTGCTCTAGTATATTCACTTGGCGCAACGCCGTTGTACAAGGCACGCCAGCTGCATTGCAAGCATCGGATATTGTGACGTGACGCTCCTCATGATGAGCAATGTAAAGGTCCAGTAGGATGTCATATGCCGGCTCACCAAAAAGATCTTCGTCGGCGAATATTTGTGCCCGTCGCTGCCTAAAACGATAAATCGAGGTTGCGAGCGCTAATGGTGATGATTCCTCAACTGGGCGGCTCCGCTTGCGTTGTGAGCCGGTCATGGCAGTGCCTTTGCGCCGTCCATGCAAACTCGACCCCCGACGGCAATCGGCGGTGGTGTCGCCATGTACCTACGACCAGTATTACGAGCATCGGGTAGGCGATGCTGCCGGTGATAAACCAGTAGGCCATTGCCCACAGTTCCGGATCGTAGGCACGAACCCCATGCCCCGCGACGGTGACGAGTTGGCATGCGGTGATCCACATCGGCCAAAACCGATCCGCGAATGCCGTAATTCCGGCTAACCCGAGAAGCAGAGCGAGGTCGATCCATAAGACAGGCCAGAAGATGTGGTGATACGAGAGGTGTCGTGCTGGCACCAACCACGTGCTTAAAGATGCGACTAGGAGCAGGAGGGAGACGCTCCGTTCCGGAGCGCCTCCTCTCCATAGCGCATACCCTGCGACAAACGCCTGCACGATGTTGAAGATTACGACGACTATCATCCCTGGCGCCCGCCGTTTTCCCGGACATCAGCCGACAACGATGCTATCGGATGCATCCGCACTCGTGAAAAACTCAGGCGCAGGCGCTTCGTGGTTCTTGCCGTAGCCAGTAAGATCGATCCCCATGCCCTGTGCGAGTACGTCGAGTTGGCGATGACCGCGCGCCACGTGCCCCAGAGCAGTCGAGAGATCGAGATTTGCCGCGTTAAAGGCATGATAAATCTGATGTCCTGAGGTGACGGGCAAGCCACGCTCGACCTGCGCCTCGGCTATGCCTGTGACAAGGCGCCCTCCTGCTGCGAGGGTCTGCCGCAAGAGGCGTTCGAATGCGTGGAGGTCTCCAGCAAGACGGTCGGCCGGTGAGACAGCAGCGTCATCGATACCAGACTGCGAAAAAATCGGAGAGGACCCGCGCGCCGACGGCGAGCATCCCAAATCCGATGGCGAAAAAGATTGCGAGGAAAGGGATGATGAGGATTCGGACAATGGGTTCGAAGTCATTTCCAGAAGCTCCAGGCTGGCGAAGCGGCAGCCAGTCAGACCATCTGAGAGGCCGCCGGGCCGGGGCTTGGATCGGTAAGGGCGTGCGCTCATCCCCCGGAGATCGTGACCCGAGTTTTTCGGGGGGGGCGACGCTATGCAATAATTCGGCTGCATGGCGCCGATTTCGAGCGCGAAGTAGCGTGACGGCTTCGGTGATGTAGCTGTCAACAGTCGTCGCGCTGAGCCCGATTTCGCTGGCGATTTCCTTGGAGGTTCGCCGCTCGTACACGAGCCGTAGACATTCGATCTGCCGTGGAGCCAATCGGCGGACCCTGGCGTACACATCGGCGTTGTCTGGAACATTCATCCAGCTTGAAATAGCATGTCAATGAGCATCAGTTCTACGTTTTGTTATGATCCGCGTCCGCGAGCACGACCATTTTGCCAGACGATCTGATGATCCTCACCACTTTCCTGGAGCACAGCTATGATCGCGCACACGCCGATCCGGACAGGATGCCGCGCCCGCCTGCTCAGCGCCTGCGCGAGCTCTCGGCAGTCGACCCTACCGATCGTGCCTTCCAATACCAGGTGTTGGTCGCGCTTCCCGAGTGGGAGATCGCCGATGTCGTCGGCGACACCCTGACGATCGCGTCGGGTCCCGGCGGCGCATCGCTCGCCGATACCATTGAACTGCTCGGACGGCTCGTCCCGAGTTGCTTGGCCTCAAGGCTCGTGTACGTACCCGTCGAGGCGCCCCAGGACTCGGAGGGCGTGGCCCTCCACTGAAAAGAGGAGGGGGAAGGAACCTTGCATCCACCCAGATGATGGAGGTTTGCATTGTCCTACGACCTGGAATTCCGCTTTCGCCGCGCCCTGTACCCTGAAGGTCTCACCACCTTCGCTACGTGCATGGCAGCGCTCAATGACGCTGTTAACGATGCCCAGCGGGCCGGCCGCAAGCCCGAGAGCGATCCGGCGGTGCAGCTTTTCGCCAAGCGGCTGACCAGGCTCACCGATGGATCCCTGACGGAAGACCACCCCGAGGACGCGCCGCTGCGCGAAGCGTGCATGACGCGGCTCGCCGAATTGCGGCACACACCAGCAATCGTCGCCCTGCTGCGCAAGGGCATCGACTATCTGCCCGAGGACCTGCGTGCCTTCAAGCGCGAGGGACAACGTGCGGTCCGCCAGATCGCGGCCGACCTGGGTCTCACGCGATCCGATTATCGGCTCGACTATGTCGCACCGAACCCGTCCATTGCCGGCGACTATGTCCTGGAAGGCGCGACGCTCTACCTGCGCCTTTCGGTCGAGCGGTTCGGCTCTCCAGCTCTCACGTACCGGCATCGGCATTGGAAGAAGCCAGGCCATCAGGTCCGCCATGCCAATGCGCCCAGCCTTACCGATATTCCGGCGCTCGCCCGGCAGATCGCCAGCCATCTGCAAATCGACGTAGCTGGCTCGCAACCCACCTTGATGTAGGAGATTGCCGTGGGATGGCTCTCGATGCCGCTCGCCAGCATGGGCGGGCACACAAGCCCCAAACAGTACCTTGATGCCCAATTCACTTACGAGCGGGCTGCTATATCCGAGAATCCGTCTCACGGCTACCGCGTGCTCGAAAGCGCCTGTCCGGGTAGCCGTGCCTACTACGCCGCAATCCAGCGCTTCGACGATGGCGCTCCCGGCGAGGTCACTGCGGTGGTCTGCCTCGTGCGCTGGAATCCGAGGGCCAAAGACGGGTTCGTGTTCGCCTACAAGGATATGTCGGAAAGCATGGGGCCTCACGAGGCCGACTGCCCGCTCCGCGTACTCGAGCGGCTCACATCCACTAACGATCCGGTCTCCTTGGATTGGCGCCGGCGGTGCTTCGTCACCATTCGACGGCGATCACGCAAGTTGCCGGATGGCGCCTTGATCCGCTTCTCCGAACCGATCGCCTTTAGCGATAGTACCCGGCACGAGCTCATGCGCGTGCGTCGTCAGGGCACCCGGATCATTCTCACCAGCAGCGACGGCAATGGCCGATAC
>Ga0105248_10004241_pt1 | contig 15862 bp, 15 predicted proteins | sample KBSS34metaG_FD_81524 | JGI IMG/M metagenome (GOLD analysis project Ga0105248, IMG submission 81524) | Switchgrass rhizosphere microbial communities from Kellogg Biological Station, Michigan, USA - KBS S3-4 metaG | ecosystem: Host-associated > Plants > Roots > Rhizosphere > Soil | place...
CGCGATCGCGACGCGCGTGCCCTATGTCGTGTTCACTGCCTCGGGCGGGGCGCGAATGCAGGAAGGCATCCTCAGCCTGATGCAGATGCCGCGCTCGACCGTCGCGATCCAGATGCTTCAGGACGCCGGCCTGCCCTATCTGGTTGTGCTCACCGACCCGACTTCGGGCGGCGTGATGGCGGCCTATGCGATGCTCGGGGACGTCCAGATCGCCGAACCCGGCGCGACGCTCGCCTTCACCGGCCGCCGCGTGATCGAGACGACGGTCCGCGAGAAGCTGCCCGACCATTTCCAGACCAGCGAATATTATCGCGAGCACGGGCTGGTCGACATGATCACCCACCGCAAGGAGCTGCGCGCGACATTGGCGCAGCTGATCGACATGCTGGGTACGGGCAAGAAGGCGGCCTAGGCCACCTGCCCTCTCCCCAGAGCCAAAATGCCCGACTCCGCCCGCTCCACCGATCCGCGTGTCCAGGCGCAGCTCGATCGGCTTTCCTATCTTTCGCCCGGCGCCGATATCCTCGGCCTTTCGCGCATCTCCGAGCTGCTGCGGCGGTTCGATGATCCGCATCTCCACCTGCCGCCGGTGCTCCACGTTGCCGGCACCAACGGCAAGGGATCGACCTGCGCCTATCTGCGCAGCGCGATCGAGGCGACCGGACAAAAGGTGCACGTCTTCTCAAGCCCGCATCTGGTGCGGTTCAACGAGCGCATTCGCATTGCCGGCACGCTGATCGAGGATGCGGTGCTTGCGCCGTTGCTCGAGGAAGTGCTCGATGTGGGCGGCGACATCGGCGCGAGCTTCTTCGAGGTGGGTACGGCCGCCGCCTTCCTGGCGTTCAGCCGTACTCCGGCAGACGCATGCATCGTCGAAGTCGGCGTCGGGGGACGGCTCGATGCGACCAATGTGATCGTCGACCCCGCAGCCTGTGCCGTCGCGCAGCTCGGGATCGATCACCAGGCGTTCCTCGGCGATACGATCTTCGACATCACCTATGAGAAGGCGAGCATCGCCAAGCCGGGCCGGCCGCTCGTCACGATCGCCTATCCGCCAGAGATTGCCGCCGTGGTCGAACGCACCGCCGCCGAGATCGGTGCGCCCTGGTCCGTGCAGGATCGCGACTGGTCGTACCAGGTCCGCGGCGATCGGCTTCATTATCGCGACGGGCAGGGCGAGATCGTAACAGCGCTGCCCCGCCTGCCCGGTGCGCACCAGCACATGAACCTGGCGCTGGCGATTGCCACGTTGCGTCACCAGGACCGCATCGCCGCATCAGGCTTCGCGGAAGCCGCGCGCGACACGCGCTGGCCGGCACGCATGCAGCATCTCTCGCCCGGACCGCTCACGCGCCTGCTTCCGCCCGGCGGCGAAGTCTGGCTCGACGGCGTGCACAATCCGGCCGCCGCCGACGTGGTCAGCATCGCGCTCGCGGAGCGGCTCGCCGGGCGCAAGGCGCATCTCGTGCTCGGCGTGCTGGCGAACAAGGATGCGCGAGGACTGTTGGCGCCGTTCGCGCCACTGGCGGCATCGATTGTCGCCGTGCCGATTCCGGATCATGAGCATCATGCGCCGGCCGTGCTCGCCGAAACCGCGCGCGCGATGAACATCCCCAATGCCTCGGTCGCAGCCGACGTGCCCGACGCAATGCGGTTGATCGCATCGCATGGCGGCGAGGCGCCGATCGTGATGGTCATGGGCTCGCTCTACCTCGCCGGCAAAGTGCTCGAGGCGAACGCCGAAATCCCCAGTTGAGCCGTCCCTCTAGGGCGTCTTTACCGCAATAACAGGGTAAAAATCGCGAAAATGGCCTTTTAGCAGGGCATTTTGACCTCAGCGGCGACCAAAGCGCGATAGTTTACACAGTAATATCAATGGCTTTTCGGCCATTTTCGGTGGTTTCCTGTTCCTGCCCAGAGCAGGGCGACAAAATGCGCGGAGCAGGGGGATCTGAGCAGGTTGACAGGGCGGCTTGGGGCCGCTCAACGCAGCCCGAGCAGAACCACGCCGCCTACCATCAGTCCGCAGCCGAGCAGCCGCCATGGCCCGACTGCCTCGCGCAGCACGATCAACCCGAGCAACGCACCCATCATCATCGACATCTCGCGTGCCGGTGCGACGAGGCTGAGTGGCGCGCCGGTGCGCAGCGCCTCAAGCACGAGGATGTAGGCGAGCGGCGACAGCAGCCCAACCGCGGCGGCCGAACGCCAATGCCCATGCATCCGGGCCCAGGCTCCCGCTGGATCGCGCGCGATCACCGGGGCGAGCAGGACGAACCGCATCATGTTCGAGAACCAGTCGAGGGCGATCGGCGCCACGCCGAGTTGTTTGACGCTGAACGCGTCGACGACGGTGTAGCTGGCAATCAAGCCACCGCACCCGGTGCCCCAGCGCAATCCGGCGTGACCGCCGGGTGTTTTGAACGCCGCGAGGCTGCCTTGCGTCGCGATCAGCACGATACCGCCAATCACAGCGATCAGTCCTGCTACGCCGAATGCCGTCACGCGCTCTCCAAGCAGAGCGAACGCGCACAGCGACGACAGCAATGGTCCGGTACCTCGCGCGACCGGATAGACCACGGAGAGATCGCCGACCTGATATCCGCGCTGGAGGACCAGGCTGTACGCGAGATGGATCAGCCCACTGGCGACCACGCACCCCAGCGCCGGCAAGCTCCAGTGAAGCTCGCCGTGAAGCGCCAGCCAGAGCACCAATGGCGCGTACCCCAGCGTCGAGAACAGATTATATGCGAAGACGAAAGTTGCGCCGACACTCGCCGAGCGCTTGGCAAGCAGATTCCACACCGCATGGATCAGGGCGGCGAGAACGACCAGAGCGAGCGATCCGAGCACCTCCGGCCCCTCGCCCGCCGCACCCACGCCGCGCAAGCAAAATCAATCTTTATTGCGATTGACTTGCATTAGCACTCCACGCAGGATGCTTATAGCAATCGGAGAATCGCCAGTGCCCCTGCTTTCGCTTCTTGACCGTCTTCCCTCCCTCCAGCCGGAAAGGCCCGGCCCACGGCTGCTGCTGTTCGCGCTGCGGCAGATGGGGCGGCATGGCGTCGACGATGCCTGCGCGGCGCATGCCTATATGACCGGTTTCGGTGTGAGCTTCCGTCGCCCCCTGGTGCTTACCCGCACCTTGGTGGTCGAGCTCGCGGAAGCGTCGAGCCAGCCAATCGAGATCGCGCCGTGGTGCTGCCCGCGCGTCACGTCTGCCGAGTCCGCGTTGCTGACTGCGCTCACTCGCTGTGAGGCCGAGCCGCGCGCCGCCGAGAAGCTGCTCGCCGACATGCTCGGTACGCGCGACGCGCAGGGCGTGCTCGCGGTGGTTCAGACGCTGGCTTTCACGTTCCGCGACCTGGGACTGCCGATCGCCGTCGTGGTCTGAACTCCATTACGGCCACCGCGTCACGCCCGTGCGCGCAAGTCCCTCAGGGCTGACGCCGCCCAACGATACATCTCGGCGTCGGCTGCCCGTTGCTGACGATCGAGCCGCCGCGCGCGCGATTCCACCTCTTCGAGCACTTCGCGTGCCTTTGCCGCTTGTCCCTGCTCGATCAGCAGCGCGGCGTAGCGGCAACGCGCTTCCTCGCCGGGGATCCGCGTGACGATATCGGCATAGATGTCGAGCGCCTCGGCCTTGCGCTCGAGGAAGTCGAGCACGCGTGCGCGGAGCAGCAGCAATCGGTCGCGCTCGCTCTGCCCGCTTGGCAAGTCACGCGCGTCGATTGTCGCCAGTGCCTCCAGGCCGCGCCCGCTCTCGAACAGCGCGCGCGCAAGTCGCGCCTCGGCGCGCGCGTCGCCGCCGCTCAGCCGGTCGATCGCCTCGCGATAATAGGAAATCGCTTCCTCGTATCGACCAAGGCCCGCCAGCGCGTCGGCGACGCGCAGCCGGTTTGCGACCGTCTCGGCGACTTCGAGCGCGTCCTTGGCTGCACGCAGCTCTCGCTCGGGATTGAGAGCGGCGCTCGCCTTGGCCTGCGCGCTGCGGACGTGGCGGTTGTGCTGCAGCCCGGGCAGGATCTCGACGATGATATAGGCGAGCGCACCGATCATCGGCAGGAAGATCAGTGCTGTGAGCCACAGCGGGTTGCGGCCCGTCCGGAACAGATGGATCACGCAGATCAGCGGCAGCAGAAGGTAGAGGCCGAGGTAGAGCATCGCTCAATTGTCCCCGGCACCTGTGCTGGTGCCCGCGGTGCCGATCGATCGGTCGACCAGGCCACTGCGTGCCATCCACCAGAACAACAGCACGCCCGGTACGGCGATCACCGTCGTGAACAGGTAGAAGTTCACATACCCCATTGATTCGATCAGCGCGCCGGCAGTCGTACCGGTGATGAACCGCCCGACGACGCTCGCCGCTGCCGAGATCAGTGCATATTGCGCAGCGGTATAGCGCAGGTCGGTGAGCGCGGAGAAATAGGCGACGACGACGACTCCGCCGAACCCCGAGGCGATGTTCTCGAAGCCGATCGCGCTGGCCATGCCAAGATTCGAATGTCCAACCGCGGCAAGGCCCGCGAAGCTCAGATTGGACACCGCCATCAGGACCAGCGCGATCAGCACCGAACGCTTCATGCCCATCCGCGCGAACAGCACACCACCGACGAATATACCGATCAGATACGCGACGAAACCGAGCCAGACGTCCCAGAAGGCAATCTCGTCGTTGCTGTAGCCGAGCGAGTCGAAAAGCAGGCGAAAGGTCAGGTTCGCAAGCGTGTCGCCGATCTTGTGGATCAAGATGAACAGCAGCACTATCAGCGCGCCCTCGCGCCGAAAGAATTGCACGAACGGTCCGTAGATCGAGCGCACGACGGCGGCGATGCTGCGCCGCTCGGCCGGCGCGCGGTGACGCTCGGGTTCGCCGACGATCAATCCGGCGAGCACGGCCGGCAGCGCGAAGGCCGCGCAGGCGAAATAGGCCGCGTGCCAGCCGAAGCGCGCAGCGAGCACCAGCGCAAGCGCGCCGGCCCCGGCGGAGCCGATCCGCCAGCCATATTGCGACATGCCCGATCCGACGCCGAGCTGGCGCGGTTCGAGGATCTCGATGCGATAGCCGTCGATCACGATGTCGAACGTCGCGCCGGCGATGCCGACGAGAATCGCTGCGAGCGCCGTCGTGCCGATATCGGCCTTAGGATCGAGCGACGCCAGGAAGGAGACCGCTGCAACCACCATCGCGCCGGCAACGATCAGCCACGACACGCGCTGGCCGAGCCGCGACAGCAGCGGAATCGGCATGCCGTCGACGATCCACGCCCACATCCATTTGAGATTGTACACGAGGAAGGCGAGCGAGAAGGCCGTGACGGTCTTCTTGTCGATTCCGTCTTGCGCGAGACGCGTCGTGAGCGTCGCGCCGATCATCGCATAGGGGAAGCCCGACGAAATACCGAGCGCAAGCGCCGCCAGCGGCGCGCGTTCGAGATAGGGGCGGATGCTGTCGATCCAGCTATGCCGCTCTTCAGCCGCCACTTGCTCCATGCGTCCCCCAAAATCGATTTAGGGGAGCCTAAGGCCTCAAGCCGGCTGGCGGAAGAGGCTGAAGCTTCCTGGCAGCTTGCGCGGCATCTTGCCTGCCAGCACGGCTTCTACCGCGTCGATCGCCATCACCAGATCGCGCTGCGGATAGGGTTTCGAAAGGCACCCGGCGGCGAGCGCGCGTGCGTCGCCCGGACAACTGCCGGTGACGAACAACACATGGATGTCGCGGGCATGCGCGGCACGCGCGACTTCGATTCCGCTGCCGTCCGACAGATTGACGTCCGCGAGCACGAGATGCGGCGCGCTGGTGCTTTCGAGCCAGGCAAGCGCATCGGCAACCGAATCGACGGTCGCCACGACTTCGAACCCCTCGCTCACGAGAAAATATTCGGTGTCGAACGCGACCAGCGGCTCGTCCTCCACCACCAAGACGCGCGTGATACGCCGCTGCTTCCGTCCCAACTTCATCGTCGTCACGCCACCACTCTCGCGCGGCGATTCCCGCGCGACCATGCAAACTCCCTTATTCCGCCCCCGGTCCCATCGTCGCGATATTTTTTGCTTGGGGCGGCGCAGCCTATATAGGCCGCCGATGGCCCCACCCAGCTCCCGAGAACCGCAGCGCATCGCAAAGCTGCTCGCGCGCGCCGGCGTCGCTTCGCGGCGCGAAATCGAGCGGATGATCGCCGAAGGCCGCATCGCGCTCGACGGTACGCCGCTCGACACGCCGGCGACGCTGCTCGAATCGCTCCACGGCGTGACCGTCGACGGCAACCCCGTCGCCGCGCCAGCCCCAGCACGGCTGTTTCGCTATCACAAGCCGGCCGGGCTGCTCACGACCGAGCGCGATCCCGGCGGTCGTCCGACGATCTACGACCGGCTGCCGCGCGGGCTGCCGCGGCTGGTGCCGGTCGGTCGGCTCGATCTCAACACCGAGGGGCTGCTGCTGCTCACGACCGACGGCGCACTCAAGCGCCAGCTCGAACTGCCGGCGAGCGGCGTCGAGCGCAGCTATCGCGCGCGCGCCTATGGCCAGGTCAGTCAGGCACAGCTCGAGGATCTGATCGATGGCGTCGAGATCGAAGGCGTCCGCTACGGATCGATCGACGCCAATCTCGAGCGCCGCACCGGCGCCAATGTCTGGATCGAACTGACGCTTACCGAAGGCAAGAACCGCGAGGTGCGCCGCGTGCTCGAGCATCTCGGACTCCGCGTCAGCCGGCTGATTCGCACGCGCTACGGCCCGTTCCATCTCGGCGACCTCGAGGCCGGCGACGTCGACGAGATCCGCCAGCACGACCTCGTCACCTTCCGCACCGTGCTCGCCAAGCCCGGCGGCGGCAAGGCTGCATCGAACCTGCAGTTCGCGATCCGCGCGCGCGCCGAGGCGCCGCCGGTGAAGAAGCCTGTCGATGCGCCGACCGAAGCCAGGGTCCCGGGCTCGCCGCGGCCCAGGAAAAGCGATCGACAGGGCATTTTTACGCCGCGCGTCACGCCGCCCCGCAGCGCCGTTGAACCCGACGTGCCCGGCATAGGCAAACCGGCCCGCGCGGCACGGGCCCGAGCACATCGCGAAACCACCGGCCGTCCCGAGCACCCCGCGACCAAGCCCGCAGGTGCAGAAAACCGGCTTGATCGTCGCGGCGCCAAGCCCTCACGCGCCGACGATACGGGTCGGCCCGAGCGCTTCAAGGGCAAGCGCGAGCGCCCGACCGCGACGCCGGAACGCACGGACCGCACGGGACAGCCTGACCGCCTCGCAGCCAAGTCCGGACGCATCGACAACTCCGGTCGGCCCGATCGCGCCACCGCCAAGCCTCCACGCGCCGAGCGCAAACCGGGTCCGGTCAGCCGCGCCGATCGCGAGGCCGAGGATCGCGCCGCATTCGTCGACCGACCGAAGAAGCGCTATCGCCCAGGCGACCGTCGCCCGCGGCGCCCCGGGCCGGCAAAGCCCCGCGCGCCCAAATGAGAGTGATTGCCGGCCAATGGCGCGGCCGTCCGTTGGTCGCGCCCAAGGGCGATGCCACGCGCCCGACCGCCGATCGCACGCGCGAGGCGCTGTTCTCGATGCTTGCGAGTCGCCTCGGCAGTTTCGAGGGGCTGGCGGTCGCCGATTTGTTCGCCGGATCGGGTGCGCTGGGACTCGAGGCGCTGTCGCGCGGCGCCGTATCGTGCCTGTTCGTCGAGCAGGATCGCGCCGCGCTCGACGCCCTGCGTACCAATATCGCCAGGCTCGATGCGCACGGTGCCCAGGTTCGCGCGCAATCGGTGCTCGGTCTTGGCCCCGCCGCCGCGCCGCTCGACCTGCTGCTGCTCGACCCGCCCTATGGCACCGGTGCCGGATCGGTCGCGCTCGACAAGCTCGCGCGGCTCGGCTGGACCGGCCCCGCGACCTGGATCAGCATCGAGACAGCGCGCAACGAGAAGGTCGAAGTTGCGGGGTTTGCGGCCGAGGTCGAGCGGGTGCACGGCAAGGCGCGGCTCACGCTGCTGCGGGCAAAGTGAGAACGCGCTCGCCTCCGCTATCATCCCGGAAAATCTGACCTTATCCCATCGCTCGCGCGACCCGCTACGCGTGACCGGCGAGGTCACCGAGTGGCAGGGGCTTTCGCCCGAACAGCTGCGGGAATGAACGATTTCCTCGCGCGCCAAAAAGCGCAAGGCGTTGAGGCGATTGACCGATCCGCTATTTACGCGATCGGACCATGAGCAACGCGATCAAGCTCAATGCAGCGGCACCGCTGGCGTAATAGCCGACATAGGCGAGTCCGCCCATCGCCGTCAGCTTCTGCGCGACGATGGGTGTCAGCCCGCCGCCAAGCACGCCCGCGATGTTGAAAGCCGCCGACGCGCCGGTGTACCGAACCCGTGGCGGGAACAGACCCGGCAGCCACGCGCCCAGCGGGCCATAGACCAACCCCATCAACACCTGCGAAATGCACAGGAAGCCGAGCACGCCGCCGAGGCCTGCGCTCAACATCGGCGCCAGTGCGAAACCTGCGGCGATCGATCCAACGCAGCCGAACATCAGCACGGCGCGCTCATCGAACTTGCGGTCCGCCAGCCACCCGGAGGCGAGGATGCTCGCGGCCATGCAAGTGATCGCGATCAGCTCGACGATCAGCATCTGCGCCATGCTGTAGTGGAGCGTCTTGGTGCCATAGCCGAGCACGAACACGGTCGAGAGATAATAGAGCAGGAAGCAGGCGATGGTCGCCACGGTGCCCACGACCAGGACTCCGCCGTGTCGTCCGACCACCTCGGCGAGTGGTACGCGCGGCGGCGGCGCCTCGGCGAGCGCAGCGGCGAACTCGGGTGTTTCGGTCAGGCTGAGACGGATCCAGAGCCCGATTCCCACCATCACCACGCTGAACGCGAACGGGATGCGCCAACCCCAGTCGTGGAATTGCACCGGCGACAATTGCGTGCTGAGCAGAAGGAAGAGCCCGTTTGCCGCAATGAATCCGACCGGGGCGCCCAATTGCGGAACGATTCCGTAACGTGCTCGCCAACCGGGCGGCGCGTGCTCGACCGCGAGCAGCGCCGCACCGCTCCATTCTCCGCCGAGCCCGAAACCCTGGCCGAACCGCAACAGGCACAGCGCGAGCGGCGCAAGATAGCCCGCGCCGGCATAGGTCGGCAGGAAGGCGACGAGCAAGGTCGACAGCCCCATGGTGAGCAGCGACGCAACCAACGTCGACTTGCGGCCAATGCGATCGCCGAAATGGCCGAAGAACAGGCCGCCCACGGGACGGGCGACGAACGCCACGCCGGCCGTCGCATAGGCAAGCATCTGCTGCGCCGTGGGTGACGCCTTGGGAAAGAACAGATCGCCGAACACCAATGCGGCTGCGGTCGAGTAGATATAGAAATCGTAGAACTCGACGCTCGTACCCACCAGGCTGGCGAACAAGACTCGGCGGTGTGATGTCTGTGCGGCTGCGGTCATGGCGTCTCCCCTCGTCTCTGTGGCGTGGGTGCTGCGCACGGGTCAAGTTACTAAGCCCCTTCGCGCAAGCACGCGAGGCATTCCGACGACCAATTCGGTCGCAGGCCCGGCGCAACCACGGTGACGCGACCGCGTCGCACTGGCATTAGCCAGGGATGATCACTTCTCCCCTCTGGCTCCCTGCGACGCTCGCGGCCGGCGCGCTGCAGGCGTGGCGAACCGCCGTTCAGCGCCGCGTCGGTCGGACACTGTCGGTCAATGCCGCGGGACTGGTGCGCTATCTCTACGGGCTGCCGCTCGCGCTGGCGATGGCGTGGGGTTATGTCGCGTTCACCGGGCATGCGCCGCATGCGATCGATGCGTGGTTCCTGCTGTTCTGCGCGGCCGGCGGACTGGCGCAGATCCTCGCGACGAACCTGTTGCTGATGGCGTTCGCCGAGGGCAATTTCGTCGTCGGCACGGCCTATTCGAAGACCGAGGCGGTGCAGGGTGCGATCTTTTCGGTAGTGCTGCTGCACGAGCAGCTTCACTGGATCGCGTGGGCCGGGATCGCAACGGGCGTGTTCGGCGTGATGGTGCTCGCAACCGGTGGCGGCGGCCCGCGCGCGCTGCTCCGGGCGTTCGGGCATCGCGCCGCCGGCTATGGTATCGCCTCCGGCACGTTGTTCGCGCTTACCGCGGTTGCGATCCGGCGCGCGACAATCGAGCTGGCGATGCCCGATCCGATCGGCGCCGCGCTGGTTGCGCTCGCGGTCGCGGTTACGGTTCAGACGGTCATGCAGGGCGCCTATGTCGCGTGGCGCGAACCCGAGCAGCTCCGCGCAGTGTGCACCAGCTGGCGTATCTCAGGCCAGGTCGGCCTGCTCTCGTCGCTCGGCTCCGCCTGCTGGTTCACCGGTTTCGCCTCTGCGCCGGTCGCGCTGGTGCGGATCGTCGGCCAGGTCGAAGTCGGGTTCACGCTGGCGTTCGCGCATTTCTATTTGCGCGAACCGCTCAAGCCGAATGAAGTCGCCGGGTTGCTACTGGTCGCGACGGGCGTGGTGCTCGCGTTGTTCGGCGCGCGCTGAGCTACAATCCTGCGGCGCGCGTGAGTGTGAGCATCAGCCAGTAGAGCCCGCCCGACAGCAGCATCGCTACTGGCAGCGTCAACAGCCACGCCGCGGCAAGCTGGGCCAGCGTGCGCGGTTGGAGTCCCGATCCATTCGCTACCGCCGCACCGGCAACGCCGCTCGACAGGATGTGCGTGGTCGAAACCGGCAGACCGAAGCGGTCCGCCGCGAGGATCGTGCCCGCCGCTACCAGTTCGGCTGTCGCGCCCATACCATAGGTCAGATGCTGCTTGCCGATGCGCTCACCGACCGTGACAACGATTCGCTTCCAGCCGATCATCGTCCCGAGCCCGAGCGCGAGCGCCACCGCTACTTTCACCCACATCGGAATGAAGCGCGTGCCGGCTTCGAGCTTGGTCTGATAGGCCTTGATCGCCGTCAGCTGCGCGTCGCTGAAGCCGTCGGGCTTCTTGATCGCGAGCTTGCTCGAATCGAGCACGAGATACATGTCGTTGCGCACGTTCGGCACCATCTGCGCCGGCACGCGGCCGAGCGAACCATAGCTCGCGACCTGGGCGGTGAGCTCGCGCGACACGGTCGCGATCGCGCCATAGACTTGGGGAGTGTTGGCCTTGCGTTGCTGAAGCGCCCGAGTGAGCAGCTCTCGCGCCTTCGCCGAAGCGACGTCCGGTCCCTTGGCATCGAATGCGGCGGCGGCGGTGTTGGCGGTCTGGACGAACGCGGGTGTCTCGCTCGCCGGCAGCGTGCGGTTGAGCGCATAGGCGGTCGGGGCGCAGCCGATCAGGATCAGCATGATCAGCCCCATGCCCTTCTGGCCGTCGTTCGAGCCATGGCTGAACGACACGCCGGTGCAGGTGAGGATCAGCAGCGCGCGGATGCCGAGCGGCGGCGGCGCATCCACGTCTGGCGCAGCATAGAGTTTTGGATTGCGGACCAGCATCCGCATCACGAACAGCAGCAGCAGGGCCGCGCCGAACCCGATCAGCGGCGCCATCCATAGTCCTGTGAGGATCTTCTCGGCCTGGCCCCAGTCGACGCCGGCGGTACCGCCACGCGAGCCGGAAGTGAGCAGCTGGTTGGCGAAGCCGACGCCGAGCACGGAGCCGATCAGTGTGTGCGACGAGCTGTTGGGGAGCCCGACGTACCAGGTCGCGAGGTTCCACAGCACCGCTGCGAGCAGCAGCGCGAAGATCATCGAGAAGCCTGCGGCCGAGCCGACATGGAGGATCAGGTCGACGGGCAGCAGAGTGATGATCGAATAGGCGACCGCGCCGCTCGACGCCATCACACCCAGGAAATTGAACGCCCCCGACCAGACCACCGCGAGGTGCGCCGGCATCGAATTGGTATAGATCACCGTCGCGACAGCGTTCGCGGTATCGTGGAAGCCGTTCACGAACTCGAAACCGAGCGCGATCACCAATGCGAGACCCAGGAACGCGAAGACGCCCAGCGCCAGCGTTTCGCCAACTCCCTGGGTGTCGGTGAGTACGCTCCACCCCGCGTAGCCGAGCCCGCCGACCAGGACGGCGGCGAACAACAGCTTTGCGATGGGGGACGTGCCATAGTCGAGTCGAGGTGCGCTGGGCCCTTGCTCCAGCGACGCTTCGGCGATTGCTACACTTGCCATGATGATGGCGCCGTGCGCCACTCCTGTTACAATCTGATGACAGCGTCGCCGCCTAGCTGTGGACCGGCGCCAAATCCAGCGCAACTTACGTTAGTCCACAGCAAGATTGTTTCGCGCACGGAACCCTTATCCCGGGGGTACCCGCCTACTCCGCCTTATGCTCGAGACAGGTCCTTGTGGTGATCTCGACCACCTTCCCCGCCGCGTCGCGCTTTTCGCTGCGGCCAGCATGGCATGGCGGATTCTTCACGCCCTGCGTGCGGACCCAGGCGGCGAGCGCGATGCCAACCGCCAGCGCCACGATGATCAGCTTCACATGGGTTCGAGTCAGTTTCACGCGTCGCGCTCCGAACGATTCGAGCGCGTCGCGTTAGCGCAAGATGCGAGCGGTTGCACGCCGCTCGGCGCTTGCCCCAGCGGCCGGCGTTCCCTAACTGTTCGCCATGAGTCTTCCCGAGGCCTTGGACGATCCGCCCTATTTGCGTGGGCTCAACGCGCCGCAGCGCGAAGCGGTGCTGACCAGCGAAGGGCCGGTGCTGGTGCTTGCGGGCGCGGGCACCGGCAAGACCGCGGCGCTGACGGCACGGCTCGCGCATCTGCTGTGGACGCGCAAGGCCTATCCGAGCGAAATCCTGGCAGTCACTTTCACCAACCGCGCCGCGCGCGAGATGCGCGAGCGCGTGCGTCACCATGTCGGTGACGCAGTCGAAGGCATGCCGTGGCTCGGCACGTTTCATTCGATCGGTGCGCGGATGCTGCGCCGCCATGCGGAACTCGTCGGGCTCCATCCCAATTTCACGATCCTCGATACCGACGACCAGCTTCGGCTGATCAAACAGCTGATCGCCGCCAACGACCTCGACGAGAAGCGCTGGCCAGCACGCCAGCTCGGCGGACTGATCGACGAATGGAAGAACAAGGGGCTCACGCCCGGCGACGTCGATGCCGGCGAGGCCGAGCGCTACGCCAACGGCCGCGGCGCGCAGCTCTATGCGCAATATCAGGAGCGACTGCGCGCGCTCAACGCGTGCGACTTCGGCGACCTTCTGCTCCACATGCTCACGATTCTCAAGCGCGACCGCGACGTGCTCGCGCATTACCAGAACCGCTTCCGCTACATCATGGTCGACGAGTATCAGGACACCAACAGCGTCCAATATCTCTGGCTGCGGCTGCTTGCGCAGGAGCGCAAGAACATCTGCTGCGTGGGCGACGACGACCAGTCGATCTACTCGTGGCGCGGCGCGCAGGTCGAGAACATCCTCAAGTTCGAAAAGGACTTTCCCGGCGCGACGGTGATCCGGCTCGAGCAGAATTACCGTTCGACGCCGCACATCCTTGCCGCTGCCTCGGGGGTGATCGCGCAGAACAGCGGCCGGCTCGGCAAGACCTTGTGGACCGAACTCAACGAGGGCGAGAAAGTGCGCGTCGTCGGGGTATGGGACGGACCCGAGGAGGCGCGGCGCGTTGGCGACGAGATCGAGAGCCATCGGCGGCGCGGCGGCAGCTTCGAGGATTGCGCCATTCTCGTGCGCGCGCAGCACCAGACGCGCGAGTTCGAGGATCGGTTCATCGCGATCGGGCTGCCCTATCGCATCATCGGCGGGTTTCGCTTCTACGAGCGCCAGGAGATCCGCGACGCACTCGCCTATCTCCGCCTCGTCGCGCAGCCGGCCGACGATCTGGCGTTCGAGCGGATCGTCAATGTCCCGAAGCGCGGGCTCGGTGACAAGGCGATTGCCAAGCTTCACCAGCTCGCGCGCGCCGAAGGCCTGCCGCTGAGCGTTGCGGCGGCGCGCATCCTCGATACCGACGAACTGACGTCGCAGGCGCGTCGCGCGCTCGGCAACTTCGTCGGCGACCTCGCGCGCTGGCGGAGCATGGTCAGCGCCCTGCCGCACCCCGAGCTGGCGCGCACGATCCTCGAAGAGAGTGGTTATACTGCGATGTGGCAGGCCGACCGCTCGGCAGAGGCCGCCGGCCGGCTCGAGAACCTGACCGAACTCGTCCGCGCGATGGAGGAATATGAAAACCTCGGCGGGTTCCTCGAACACGTCAGCCTCGTCATGGACAATGACGCGGCGGAAACCGAGGCCAAGGTGACGATCATGACGATCCACGCGGCGAAGGGCCTGGAATTCGACACCGTGTTCCTCGCCGGCTGGGAGGAAGGTCTGTTCCCCTCGCAACGTGCGCTCGACGAAGGCGGGCTGGCCAGCCTCGAGGAAGAACGCCGGCTCGCCTATGTCGCGATCACTCGCGCCCGCAAGCTTGCCGTCATTTTACACGCCGCGAACCGGCGCATTTATGGCCAGTGGAACTCGTCCATCCCGTCGCGGTTCGTCTCCGAACTGCCTGAAGCGCATGTCGAGAGCGAGACGACGATGTCGGGCGGCGAGAGCCTGTGGCGCGCCAATTGGTCCGAGCGCGCAGACCCCTTCGCCGACGTCGGCCGCGGCGTCGGGCGCGGCCCGGGCTGGCAGCGCGCCGCTGGTGTCGACACCAGCCGGCCCGGCGGCGGCTTTACCAGCCGCACCTTCACACGCGAGCCGGCGCGGGTGCTCGAAAGCCACGCCAGCGCCGTCAGCTTCGGCGCGAAGCCGCGCGCCGACCTTTCGCTGGGCATGCGCGTGTTCCACCAGAAATTCGGGTACGGCATCATCGCCGAGATCGAAGGCAACAAGCTCGAGATTGATTTCGAGCAGGCCGGGCGCAAGCGCGTGATGGACAGTTTCGTGAGTGTCGGCTGAGCGCTCACCACAAATGCTTGCCGTCGATCACCGTCACCGGCCAGTCCGCCGCTTCGAAATCGTCGAGCAGCCGCGCGTTCACTGCGATTCGCCTGGTCTTGCCATCCCAGCCGCCGTCGGGCTGGAAATCCGGGCTATCCGCATAGAGATCGCAGCCGCAGGCCGAGCAGAAATGATTGGCGACCATCCGGCTGTTCCAGCGATAGACCGCATCGCTGTCAGCCTGCGTAACCTTGAGCTGCTCGGGTGTGTAATAGGCGTATAGATGCCCGCGCTTCGAGCAAAGCGAGCAAGTGCAACGCGTCAGCGCCTCGGGCAGCTCGCCCGTGACCTCGAAGCTATTGCGACCGCAATGACAGCGTCCAGTGAGTGGCATGACGACCTCCTTGAAGCAGCTGCCGCGTCTACGCACGCGCGGTCGCAGCGGTTGCATCGGCACCAGGGTGCGCGGCGAGCGCAGGCTTTCGGGCGGAACAGCCGCACGCGACCCGCGTTTCTGTTCCCAAGAAGATTAAGCAACGGAGCATACCCATGGCAGACCGTGAGACAGTCGTCGAAACCGGCGGCGGCAGCGCAGGAATGATCTTTCTCGGCATCGCGATCCTTCTCGCGGTGATCATCGGCGGGTATTTCCTGCTCAACTCCCAACGCAATGACGCGATCAAGACCACTGCGGTAACGCAAGCCGCCGACAGCGTCGGCGACGCCGCGAAGAAAGTGGGCGACAGCGCGACCAAGTAAACTCCCGGGCGGAGCCGGCCGCGACGTCGCGCCGGCTCCGCTCGCCGCTAACCAGTGCCCCGCTCGCGCAGCCAGCGGTTGCCTGCGAATACCAGCAGCGCCCAGACCGCGCCGAAACACCAGCCCGCGAGCACGTCGCTGGGCCAATGGACGCCGAGGTAGACACGGCTCATCCCGATCAGCAGCACGATCAGGCAGAAGAAGGCGACCAGACCCACCC
>Ga0105248_10004242_pt1 | contig 15862 bp, 14 predicted proteins | sample KBSS34metaG_FD_81524 | JGI IMG/M metagenome (GOLD analysis project Ga0105248, IMG submission 81524) | Switchgrass rhizosphere microbial communities from Kellogg Biological Station, Michigan, USA - KBS S3-4 metaG | ecosystem: Host-associated > Plants > Roots > Rhizosphere > Soil | place...
CGGGCGTGCGTGGATGCGCTGGGGAATCGCGTGGTCGCGATTCACCGCTGAGTCGACGGCCCCTCGTCTCGCGAGCCTGCGCGACGCTTACCCACAACCCATTGGGAAAGGCGCTCTGACGCAGCGGTGTGCGGGCGGGCCGCGTCTCTGAGTCGCCGCTTCCACGAAGGCTGTTGGCTGAAGTGGAATCGCGAAAGCAGCTACGGCGCCACGCCCCACTCGCTCAGCATGAACGTGTACTCCGTCGCCACCTCGCGCAGCTTGTCGAAGCGGCCCGACGCGCCGCCGTGTCCCGCGCCGAGGTTCACGCGCAGCAGCAGCGGATTGCTGTCGGTCTTCAGCGTGCGCAGCTTCGCGACGTACTTGGTGGGCTCCCAGTAGGCGACCTGGCTGTCGTTGATGCCGGTCTCCACCAGCATCGCCGGATAGGCGCCGCGCTTGAGATTGTCGTAGGGGCTGTAGGCACGCATCCACGCGTACTGCTCGGGGATCTTGGGGTTGCCCCATTCGATGTATTCGCCGGTGGTGAGCGGCAGGGTGTCGTCGAGCATGGTGTTGATCACGTCGACGAAGGGCACCTGCGCCACGACCGCCTTGAAGAGGTCGGGGCGCAGGTTCACGACCGCGCCCATCAGCAGTCCGCCGGCGCTGCCACCCTGGATGATGAGCTGCGAGGGCTGCGTGTAGCCCTGCGCAATGAGCGCCTGCGCACTGGAGACGAAGTCGCTGAAGGTGGTGGCCTTGCTGCTCATCTTCGCGGCCTCGTACCAGCCGCGCCCGAGGTCGCCGCCGCCGCGGATGTGGGCGATGGCGAACACCACGCCGCGATCGAGCAGCGAGATGCGCGGCGCGGAGAAGCGCGGGTCCATCGGGATGCCGTAGCTGCCGTAGCCGTACAGCAGGACCGGCTGCGGCCCGTTGTGAAAGCGCGTCTCGCGCAGGTCGCGCCGGTAGACGAGGGAGATCGGGATCTCGGTGCCGTCCGCCGCACGCGCGCTCACACGGCGGGTTTCATAGCGCGAGGGGTCGTAGCCGCCGAGCACCGGCTGGCGCTTGCGCAGCACGCGCTCGCGCGAGACGAGGTCGTAGTCGTAGACGCTCGGCGGTGTGGTGAGTGAGGTGTATTCGAAGCGAAAGCGCGTGCTGTCGAACTCGGCGTTGTCGCGCGGCGTGGCGGTGTAGGCGGGCTCGTCGAAAGCGACGCGATGCTCGTCGCCGCTCTTGAAGTCGCGCACGCGCAGCTGCAGGTTGCCGGTTACGCGCTCGGTGACGACGAGGTGGCGGGAGAAGACATCGACCTGCTCGAGCATGGCGTCGTCGCGCGCAGCGATGAGCTCGCGGGCCTGCGCGAGCGAAGGGTGCTTCTCATCGAGCGTCACGAGGCGGAAGTTGCGGCCGGTGTCGTTCACGCGTGCGTAGAACAGGCCGTCGCGGTGCTCGAGGAAGTACTCGAGCTTCTCGCGCCGCGGAATGACCGTGCGCAGCCGCGTGTAGCGCCGATGCGCGTCGAGCACGCGAACTTCACGCGTGTCCTTGCTCTCGAACTCGACGAGCACGTAGCGGCCGTCGCGCGTCTTGCGCAGGCCGATGTCGAAGAGCTCGTTCTTCTCCTCGACCACGAGATCGTCCGTTCCGCTCTGGCCGACGACGTAGCGCCAGACCTTGTTGGCGCGCTTCGCGGCGTCGACGGTCACGTAGTAGAGCGTGCGGTTGTCGGCGCCCCACACGACGCCGGCGGTGTCCTTCACCGAGAAGGGCAGGGTCTCGCCGGAGACGAGGTTCTTCAGGTGCAGCGTGAAGTCGCGCCCGCCGGTTTCGTCGGTGGCATAGGCCAGCCAGCGACCGTCGGGGCTGACCTCGAAGGCGCCCAGCGACAGGAAGCTCTTGCCTTCGGCGAGCTGGTTCAGGTCGAGCAGCACCTCTTCCTTCGCGGCCGGGTCGTCGTGGCGGTCCGCGCCGACGGCGGCGCGGCGCATCTGCAGCGGGTACTGGCGGCCTTCGAGCGTGCGGGTGAAGTACCACCAGCGGCCGCGGCGGAAGGGCACGGCCTCGTCCTTCTGCTGGATGCGCCCGAGCATCTCCTGGTAGAGGCGCTCCCGCAGCTCGGCGTGCGGGGCGAGCCAGGCGTCGGTGTAGGCGTTCTCGGCCTTGAGGTAGTCGAGCACCCGCGGATCCTCGCGGTTGCGGATCCAGAAGTAGTCATCGATGCGCCGGTCGCCATGGACGCTGACGTCGCGCGGCTCCACCGGCGCCACCGGCGGGTTCTGCGCAGCGGCGGGCAGGCAGGCGAGGCAGGCCAGGCCCAGCAGGGCGCTCGACAGGGAACGGGCAAGCGGTGTGTTCATGCGGGTGTGGAAGCGGACAAAAAAAAGGCGCCTCGAGTCGACTCGTGGCGCCGGTTTTCAGGCGGGTGCGCACGGGGCGCGGCTCAGATCTCCAGGTTGTCGATGAGCCGCGTGCCGCCCAGGCGCGCGGCCGCGAGCACGACGAGGGGCTCGTGCGCCGCGAGCTCTTCCGGCGTGGGGGCGTGCAGGTCGCGGCGTCGGCGAACGCTCACATAGTCGGGTGCCCAGCCGCGCTGGCTCAGGCGCTGCATGGCGTCGGCCTCGACGCCGGACAGCTCGCGCCCGCGCGCGTGCAGCGCGTCGCGCACGCCGTGCAGGGTGGCATAGAGCTCGCTCGCCTCGCGGCGCTGCGCTTCGTCGAGGTAGGCGTTGCGCGAGGACAGCGCCAGGCCGTCGTCGGCGCGCAGGGTGTCGCCCGCGACGATCTCGATGGGCAGCGCGAACTGCTGGACCATGCGGCGCAGCACCATGAGCTGCTGGTAGTCCTTCTTGCCGAAGACGGCCACGCGCGGCTGCACGCAGTTCAGGAGCTTGAGCACCACGGTGCACACGCCGATGAAGAAGCCGGGTCGGAACTGGCCTTCGAGCGTGTCGGCCAGATCGGCCGGCGGGTGCACCTTGTAGACCTGCGGCTCGGGGTAGAGCTCGGCTTCGTCGGGCGCGAAGACGAAGTTGCATCCCACGCTGCGCAGCAGCTCGCAGTCGCGCTCGAGGCTGCGCGGGTAGCGGTCGAAGTCCTCGCTCGGGCCGAACTGCAGCCGGTTGACGAAGACGCTGGCCACGACGGGGCCGCCGTGTTCCTTGGCCAGCCGCGCGAGCGACAGATGGCCCTCGTGGAGGCTGCCCATGGTGGGCACGAAGGCGGTGTGCTGGGCGCCGGCGAGCGCCTGCCGGAGTTCGGCGATGGTGTGGACGATGCGCATGGATCGCGTGGGCGGTCAGTAGGCGTGCAGGGCCTCGTCGGGGAAGCTGCCGTCTTTCACGGCGGCAACGTAGCGACGCACCGCCGCCTCGATCGACGGGCTGCCTTCCATGAAGTTGCGCACGAAGCGCGGGAGCTTCCCGCGCGTGACGTGGAGCATGTCGTGCAGCACCAGCACCTGCCCCGCGGTGGAGCGGCCGGCGCCGATTCCGATGGTCATGAGCTGCGGGTTGTCGGACTGCACGGTGGCGGCGAGCGCGGCGGGCATGAGCTCCAGCACCATCATTGCGGCGCCCGCGTCGGCCAGTTCCTTGGCGTGGCGGCGCACCGTGGCGGCGCCGGCCTCGTCCTTGCCCTGGATGCGGTAGCCGCCGAGCGCGTGCACGCTCTGCGGGGTGAGGCCCAGGTGCGCGCACACCGGCACGCCGCGCTCGACGAGGAAGCGCACGGTCTCGGTCGTCCAGCCGCCGCCTTCGATCTTCACCATGTGAGCGCCCGCCGCCATGAGTGCGGCGCTGGAGCGCATGGCCTGGTCGGCCCCAAGCTGGTAGCTGCCGAAGGGCAGGTCGGCGACGACCCAGGCGCTGCGCGCGCCGCGCGTCACGCAGCGCGTGTGATAGGCCATGTCTTCCAGCGTGACCGGCACGGTGCTGGCGTGGCCCTGCAGCACCATGCCCAGGGAGTCGCCCACCAGCAGGCAGTCCAGGCCCGCGTCGTCCAGCAGCCGGGCAAAGCTGGCGTCATAGGCGGTGAGCATGGTGATCTTTTCCGAGCGCGCATGCATTTCGCGCAGGCGATGCAGCGTGACGGGCTTGCGCGCGGAGGAATCGGCGGCGGGCGAGGTGTGGCTGCTCATGGCGGCTCGTGCAGGGTGGGCGCGGATTCTAGGCCGCGCCTGTGGCCGCTTGCACCACGCGCTCAGACGCTCTGGAACGCCAGGCGGACGTAGATCGGAGCGAAGGCCTCGGCCTGGGTCAGCTCGATCAGGTGCTCGCGGGACAGCTCCAGCATGGCGATGAAGGTGACGACCAGCACCTGCGGGCCGCGACCCACGTCGAAGAGGTCTTCGAACTCCACGAAGCGCCGTCCCTGAAGGCGACGCAGCACGATGCTCATGTGCTCGCGCACCGAGAGCTGCTCGCGGCTGATCTTGTGGTGCTGGTTCAGTCGGGCGCGCTTGAGGATGTCGAGCCAGGCGTCGCGAAGGTCGGCGGCGCTCACGTCGGGGAAGCGCGGACGGATGGACTGCTCGATGTAGACCTGCGAGCGAAGGAAGTCGCGCCCGAGGTGCGGCAGGCGGTCGAGCTGCGCGGCGGCGAGCTTCATCTGCTCGTATTCCAGCAGGCGGCGCACCAGTTCCGCGCGCGGGTCCTCGGGCTCCTGCCCTTCCTCGGTCTTCTTCGGCGGCAGCAGCATGCGCGACTTGATCTCGATGAGCATCGCTGCCATGAGCAGGTACTCGGCGGCGAGTTCGAGGTTGCGGCTGCGGATCTGGTCGACGTAGGTGAGGTACTGCCGCGTCACATCCGCCATCGGGATGTCGAGGATGTTGAAGTTCTGCTTGCGGATCAGGTAGAGCAGAAGGTCAAGCGGCCCCTGGAAGGTCTCGAGGAAGACCTCCAGCGCATCGGGCGGGATGTAGAGGTCGTTCGGCAGCGAGAACAGCGGCTCGCCATACAGGCGGGCCACGGCCACGTGGTCGACCACTTCGGGCAGGCCTACGCCGCTGGACGGCGAGTGCTGCGGGGCGCCTTCGGCGGCGCCGAGGATTTCATCGCTCAAGACAGGGCTCGCTGCGGCAGGCGCAAGTGGGAAGGGGGACGGGGACGGCGGTGCGCGGGCGGCAACGCGGCGGGGGTTCAGGTCTTCGACTGGTAGACGTAGGGCTGCTGGGCGACGCGGCCTTCGGCGTACTCGGCCTGGGCCTGGGCGTCGATCCTGCGGTCCCACAGCAGGCCGCGGCCGGCGCGCTGGCGCTCTTCGAGCTTCGGGTCGGCGGACTTCAGCGACTCGATGAACTGCGTCACGTCGGACTTGTAGGGTTTCCAGAAGAGCGGCATGGCGCGGGTGCGGGCTACAGTGAAAGACGGCATTTTAGCGGGGGTGCCATGGCGGGGGATGGGCTGGAAGCGGTCGGTTTTGGCACGGCCGGAACGAATCTGCAGGCAGCGCATCGATGAAGGAGCTCGAGCTCAAGCTGCACGTGGACGAGCGGGCCTGGGCGCCGGTGGAGCGGGAGCTGAAGGCGCGCGGCCAGTCCCGGCGCGAGCGCCTGCGTGCAGCCTATTTCGACACCGCCGACCGCCGCCTCGCCCAAGCGGGGATGGCGCTGCGGCTGCGTCGCGAGGGCCGGCGCTGGGTGCAGACGCTCAAGGGCGGCGCCGCCCATGACGTCGAGCGCTTCGAGCACAACGTGGAACGCCCGGGCGCCGGGGCGCAGATGCCCGCGATCGATCCCTCGCTGCACGCCGGCACGCCCGTGGGTGACGCGCTGCTGGCGCTTTTCGACGTCCCCGAGCCCGCGCCGTTGCAGGAACTCTTCCAGACCGACGTTCAGCGCCTGAGCGCGCGCGTTCGCACTCGCTGGGGCGAAGTCGAGCTGGCGCTGGACCGTGGCGAGATCACGGCCGCCGGCGCGAGCCTGCCCGTGCGCGAACTCGAGATCGAGCTCGTGAGCGGGCGAGCGCAGGCGGTGATCGAGACCGCGCGTCGCTGGCTGAAGGCCCAGCCGGACGGTGCCCTGTGGCTGGACAGCCGCAGCAAGGCCGAGCGCGGCGACTGCCTCGCGCGCGGCGTCGCGGCCTCGCCGGCGGCCAAGTCCGCCCCCGCGCAGCTTGCACCGCAGATGCCGCTGCCCGAAGCCTGGGTGGGGGTGATGCGCTCGTGCGTCGCGCAGATCCTGCCGAACGCGAGCGCGGTGCTGGCGGGAGCCGGGTCCGCGGAGCACGTGCATCAGCTGCGCGTCGGAATCCGGCGGCTGCTCAGCGCGCACCGCCTCTTCGACGGCGTGCCGCCGGCAGGATGGGAAGCAGCGCTCAGGGATTGGTTCTCCCTCCTCGGGCAGGCGCGTGATCGCGAGGTGCTGATCTCCCAGTTCGAGCCCGCGCTGCAGGCGGCCGGCGCGCCGCCGGTCCCGAGCGCGCCCGAGGTGCAGCCGCACGACACGGCCCCGCGCGCGGCGACGCTGGCGTTGCTGGATCTGGTCGAGTGCGCCCTCACTGCGGCGGGGCCTGCGGCGCTGCCGATGCCGGCGGGCCCGGATGCGCCGACCCTGGGCGAGCACGCCACGCGGCGGCTGCGCCGCTGGCATCGCCGCGCCATGGCGGACGCGCCGAGCTTCGAGACGCTGGACGACGAGGCGCGCCACCGCTTGCGCAAGCGGCTCAAGCGGCTGCGCTATGGGCTGGAGTTCTGCAGCGCCTGCTTCGCAGCCAAGCCGCTGGCGCGCTACCTGCGGCGGCTGCGCGACGCGCAGGAGGCGCTCGGCGAATTCAACGACCTGGCCGTGGCCGGCGCGGCGTTCCGCGAGCGCGTGGCAGACCGCCCGGACGATGCGAACGCGTGGTTCGCGCTCGGCTGGCTTGCGGCGCGGCGCGAGCAGAGCATTGGCGCGGCGGGCGCGCGACTGCAGCGACTGCGGCGCGCCACGAAATTCTGGAAAGGCGCGAAGCGCTCGCCCTAGCGCACGCGCATGCCCGGCAGCGCGCCGGGCCACGGCTCGAGCACGTACAGGCCCGCGTCGACCTTGTCGTCGGCGTGCGAGGCCGCCAGCACCATGCCTTCGCTCACGCCGAACTTCATCTTGCGCGGCGCGAGGTTGGCGACCATCACGGTGAGCTTGCCCACGAGCTGCTCGGGCTTGTAGGCGGACTTGATGCCGCTGAAGACGTTGCGCGTGCGACCCTCGCCCACGTCGAGCGTGAGGCGCAGCAGCTTCTCGGAGCCGTCGACCGCCTCGCAGGCGACGATCTTCGCGATGCGCAGGTCGAGCTTGGCGAAGTCCTCGATGCCGATGCTCGGCGCGATGTCCTCGCCGCCAGGCACGAGCGCTGGCGCGGCGGCGGGGGCGGGCGGCTCGAAGAGGGCGTCGAGCAGCTTCGGGTCCACGCGCTGCATCAGGTGCTGGTAGGCGGACACACGCTCGGGCAGCACGAAGGCGTCGTCCCAGACGAAGTCGCGCGACATGCCGAAGAACTCGCGCGCCACGCGCGAGGCGAGCGCGGGCAGCACGGGTGCCAGCAGCACGCTCATGAGCTTGAAGCCCTGCAGCGCGCGCGAGCAGATCTGCTGCAGCTCGTCGCGGCGCGCCGGGTCGCGGGCCATGACCCAGGGCTGGGCCGCGTCGAAGGCTTCGTTGATGCGATCGGCCGTGGCCATGATGTCGCGCAGCGCGCGGCCGTATTCGCGGGTGTCGAAGGACTCGCGCACCGCGGCGGCCGTCTCGCGGGCGGTCTTCAGCAGCGCCTCGCCGTCGCTGCCGTAGGCGAGCTGGCCGTCGAAGTGCTTGTTGATGAAGTTGGACGCGCGGCTGGCGATGTTCACGAACTTGCCGACGAGGTCGGAGTTCACGCGCTGCACGAAGTCGTCGGGGTTGAAGTCGACGTCCTCGACCTTGGAGTTGAGCTTGGCGGCGATGTAGTAGCGCAGCCATTCGGGGTTCATGCCCAGCTCGAGGTAGCGCAGCGGCGAGATGCCGGTGCCGCGGCTCTTGCTCATCTTCTCGCCGCTGACGGTGATGAAGCCGTGCACGAAGACGTTGTCGGGCACCTTGCGGCCGCTGAAATGCAGCATCGCGGGCCAGAACAGCGTGTGGAAGTAGGTGATGTCCTTGCCGATGAAATGAATCTGCTCGACCGCCGGGTCGGCGAGGAATTGCTCGAAGCTGCGCGTCTCGCCCGAGCGCTCGCGCGCCTTGCCGCTGTCGAAGTAGCTCTTCAGCGAGGCGAGGTAGCCCACCGGCGCGTCGAGCCAGACGTAGAAGTACTTGCCGGGGGCGTCGGGGATGTCGATGCCGAAGTAGGGCGCGTCGCGGCTGATGTCCCAGTCGGCCAGGCCGCCGTGGCCCTGCTCGTCGACGCGGAACCACTCCTTGATCTTGTTGAGCACCTCCGGCTGCAGCCGCCCGCTCGCGTGCGTCCACTCGGTGAGGTAGTCGAGGCAGCGCTGGGAGGAGAGCTGGAAGAAGTGGTGCTCGCTGGTCTTCATCACCGGCGTGGCGCCGGTGAGCGTGGAGTACGGGTTCTTGAGCTCGGTGGGCGAGTAGACCGCGCCGCAGACCTCGCATGAGTCGCCGTACTGGTCCTTCGCGCCGCAGCGCGGGCATTCGCCCTTGATGTAGCGGTCGGGCAGGAACATCTGCTTGACCGGATCGAAGAACTGCTCGATCTCGCGCGTGAAGATCAGGCCGTTCTTGCGCAGCGCGCGATAGATGCCCTGGGCGAGCTCGGTGTTCTCGGCGCTGTCGGTGGAGTGCCAGTGGTCGAAGGCGATGTGGAAGCCGTCGAGGTACTTCGCGCGCCCCGCGGCGATCTCGGCGACGAAAGCCTGCGCCGACTTTCCGGCCTTCTCGGCGGCGATCATGATCGGCGCGCCATGCGCGTCGTCGGCGCCCACGAAGTGCACGCGGTGCCCCTGCATGCGCTGGAAGCGCACCCAGATGTCGGCCTGGATGTACTCCATCATGTGGCCGATGTGGAAGGGTGCGTTGGCGTAGGGAAGGGCGGTGGTGACGAAGAGCTGGCGTGTCATGGTGGCTTCTCTTGCGCCGGCCGGCGCGCTGGCGCGGGCGCAATGCGGGAGGCGATTCGGGGGCCGCGGCGCTTCGTGCGCAAGCTCACGGCGAGCCGGCGATTCTAGGTTCCCCGATGGATTGCCTGGCCATGAGGGCTAGACTGGCTGGCTACTCCATTGCCCGCCGCGGCCCACGTTTGCGCCCTGTCATGACCGATTCCATCTCCCCCCTGCACGATGCGGTCCAGACCGCGCTGAAGACGGTGATCGACCCGAACACCGGCCGGGATTTCGTCTCCACGAAGCAGATACGCAACCTGCGGCTCGACGGCGGCGAGCTGTCCTTCGAGGTCGAGCTCGGCTACCCCGCCAAGAGCCAGATCCCGGGGCTGCGCCGCGAGCTCATCGCCGCTGCCCGCAAGGTCGCGGGTGTCGAGAACGTGAGCGTGAACATCACGAGCAAGGTCATCGCGCACTCGGTGCAGCGAGGCGTTCAGCTGCTGCCGGGCGTGAAGAACATCGTCGCCGTGGCCTCGGGCAAGGGCGGCGTGGGCAAGAGCACGACGGCGGTCAACCTCGCGCTCGCGCTCGCGGCCGAGGGCGCCCGAGTGGGCATGCTGGATGCCGACATCTACGGCCCGAGCCAGCCCATGATGCTGGGCATCAGCGCGCGCCCCGAGAGCGTGGACGGCAAGAGCATGGAGCCGCTGGAGAACTACGGCGTGCAGGTCATGTCGATCGGCTTCCTCGTCGATGCCGACAACCCCATGATCTGGCGCGGCCCGATGGCCACCCAGGCCCTGTAGCAGATGCTGCGCCAGACCAACTGGAGCGAGCTCGACTACCTCATCGTCGACATGCCGCCGGGCACGGGCGACATCCAGCTCACGCTGTCGCAGCGCGTGCCGCTCACCGGCGCCGTCATCGTCACCACGCCGCAGGACATCGCGCTGCTGGACGCGCGCCGCGGGCTGAAGATGTTCGAGAAGGTGGGCGTGCCCATCCTCGGCATCGTGGAGAACATGGCGGTGCACGTGTGCACGAACTGCGGCCATGCCGAGCACATCTTCGGCGCCGACGGCGGCAAGAAGATGAGCGAGGAATACGGCGTCGAATACCTGGGCGGGCTGCCGTTGGCGCTGAGCATTCGCGAGCAGGCCGACTCCGGCCGCCCGAGCGTGGTGAGCGACCCCGACGGCGAGATCGCGGGCATCTACAAGTCGGTGGCTCGCCGCATGGCGGTCAAGATCGCCGAGAAGGCGAAGGACTACTCCGCGCGCTTCCCGACCATCTCCGTGTCGAAGGACACCTGAGCCCCAGGGCGGGCCGCATGCCATGACAGCCGAGCGCCCCTTCGTCGAAGTCGCGGTCGTCATCGAGCGCGAGGCGCAGCCCAATCGCTGGGAGGACTGGCGCTTTCGCGTGCTGGAGGTGCTGCAGAGCGAGGAGTCCTTCGGTCGCGAGCCGCGCGTGCTGCGCGACGACGGGCGCACCGCGCGCGTGCTGCATCCGGGCTTTCGAGTCGAGCTCTTTCGCGACGAGGGCGAGGGCTACTACCTCAATCTCAGTTCGGGCTCGCCCGTGTGGTTCGTGATGTGGCGGGTGGACGACGAGGACCCCTCGCAGGCGTGGCCCGAGATCGTGAGCGTCTCCTACAACGAGGCCGGCCGCTGGCTCGACGCGCAGGAGCGCGTCGACAACGTGCCCATGTCCGACGAGGTGCGCCAGTGGCTGCAGGCCTACACCGACGAGCACTACCGGCCCGAGCCCAAGGAGCGCAAGCGGCCGAAGTCATTCCTTCCGCCGGAGCAGCGGCGATGAGCGGGCAGAGCGACGACGAAGGCGGGTTCTTCTCGCGCTGGGCCCGGCGCAAGACGCAAGCGCGTTCCGTCGAGCGGCCACTGCCCGAGGAGGCCGCGCCGCAGCCGGCGGCGCTCGTGCCTGCCGCGCCGGCGCCCGCACCGGTGCAAGTCGAGCCGCAGCCCGCGCCGGCCCCTCCCACGATCGAGGACGTCGAAGCCCTCACGCCCGAGTCCGACTACTCGCGCTTCGTGGCGCGCGGCACCGACGAGACGGTCAAGCGCGCCGCGATGAAGAAGCTGTTCAGCGACCCGCGCTTCAATGTGATGGACGGGCTCGACACCTACATCGACGACTACTCCAAGCCGGACCCGATCCCCTTGTCGATGCTGCGCCAGCTCAACCAGTCCAAGCTGCTCGGGCTCTTCGATGACGAGGACGAGGAAGGCAAGCGGGACGGCGCGCAGCCCGCAATGCCGGGGGCGAGTCCCGATGCCGCCGGTGCGCAGGACGTGTCACCCTCGACGCAACCGCCGGCACAGCCAGCCGCGCCGACGCAGGAATCCGATGAAGACGCTGATCTGCAACTGCAACCAGACGATGCCCATCGACGCGAAGTCGATCGCGGCGGCGCTGGGTCCGAAGGCTGAATCGGGCCCGAGCGAGGTCCACACGCTGCTGTGCCGCCGCGAGGCGGGCGCGTTCCAGCGCGCGGCGAAATCCGGCGAGGAGCTCGTCGTCGCGTGCACGCAGGAAAGCCGGCTCTTCGTCGAGCTCAATGGGCAGACCGAGGGTGCGCCGAGCATCCAGGAGCGGCCGATCCGCTTCGTGAACATCCGCGAGACCGGCGGCTGGTCGAAGGACGCGAAGGCCGCGCCGCGCGAGCTCGGCGCGAAGATGGCCGCGCTGATTGCCGCCGCGCAGCTCCCGGACCCCGATCCGGTGCCCACGGTGAGCTACCGATCGAGCGGGCGCTGTCTCATCGTCGGTTCGGCGCAGCGCGTCGAGCGGGCCGCACGCATGCTGTCGGACAAGCTCGACGTGACGCTCCTGCTGGATCGCCCCGGGACGGCGCTGTCGCAGGTTCATTCGATGCCCGTGCATGCGGGTGAGATCACCTCCATCCGCGGCTGGCTCGGCGCCTTCGATCTCGAATGGCGCAGCAGCAACCCCATCGATCTCGACCTGTGCACCCGCTGCAACGCCTGCGTCGAGGTGTGCCCCGAGCAGGCGATCGACTTCAGCTATCAGATCGACATGGACAAGTGCCGCTCGCACCGCGAGTGCGTGCGCGCCTGCGGCGTGGCGGGCGCGATCGATTTCGATCGCGCGGCCATCGAGATGAGCGAGCGCTTCGATCTCGTGCTGGATCTCGGCGAGCAGCCGTTGTTCGAGATGCATCAGCCGCCGCAGGGATATTTCCACGCGCGCGGCGACGAGGCGCTCGTGCAGGCCGTGCTGGAGCTGCGCGAGATGGTGGGCGAGTTCGAGAAGCCGCGCTTCTACAAGTACCGCCAGAACCTGTGCGCGCACAGCCGCAACGAGCAGCTCGGCTGCAACGCCTGCATCGAGGTGTGCTCCGCGCAGGCCATCCGCAGCGAGCGCACCAGCGAAGGCCCGCTGCGCGGCGGCGTGTCGGTCGATCCGCACTTGTGCGTGGGCTGCGGCGCGTGCTCCACGGTCTGCCCGAGCGGCGCGATGAGCTATGCCTACCCGGGCACGAGCGATCAGGGCCAGCGCCTTCGCACGGTGATCTCCACCTATCGGCGCGGCGCGGGCGATGCTCCGGCGCTGCTCATCCACAGCCAGAAGGCCGGCGCCGATCTCGTGCAGGCACTCGGGCGCGCGGCGCGCATCGACAAGGGCGTCCAGGGTGTTCCCGCCCGCGTGATCCCGCTGGACGTCTTCCACACGGCCAGCGTCGGGCTGGACCTGTGGCTCTCGGCCATCGCGCAGGGCGCGTCGCAAGTCATGGTGCTCGTCACCGACGAGGAGGCGCCGCAGTACCGGCAGGCGCTGGCCGAGCAGATGGCCGTGGGTCAGGCGCTGCTGTCCGGGCTCGGCTACCGAGGCCAGCACCTGATGCTGCTGCAGGCGGGCGATGCGGCGTCGCTGGACCGCGCGTTGCGCGTGGATGCGGCCCAGACCGTGGGCGAGCCCGCCGGCTTTGCCGTGCAGGCCGACAAGCGCGCCACGCTGGATCTGGCCATCGATCACCTCGCCGCCCACGCGCCCATTGCCTTGCCCGAGGCGGTTGCACTGCCTGCCGGCGCGCTTTTCGGCAGCCTGGCGGTGGACACCGACAAATGCACGATGTGCCTGAGCTGCGTGGGCGCGTGCCCCGAAAGCGCACTGGGCGACAACCCCGAGCGCCCGCAGCTGCGCTTCATCGAGAAGAACTGCGTGCAGTGCGGCCTTTGCGTCAGCACCTGCCCGGAGGACGCGCTGTCGCTCGTGCCGCGGATGCTGCTGGCCGACGCGGGCCGGGCGCGGCGCCAGTCGCGAGTGCTGCATGAAATGCAGCCCTGGAGCTGCGTGCGCTGCGGCAAGCCCTTCGGCACGGTGAAGGCGATCGAAGGGATGCTGAGCAAGCTCGCGGGGCATTCGATGTTCCAGGGCGCGGCGCTCGAGCGGCTCAAGATGTGCGGCGACTGCCGCGTCATCGATCTGCACACCCATCCCAGCGAAGTGAAGATCACCGACCTATGACCCAGAGCGCGCCCATCCGATTCAGCACGACCGACGACCGCGAGGAGCTCTACCGCGCCGAGGTCTACGGCCTGCTCGCGCAGCTCTTCTTCGCACCGCCATCGGACGAGCTCTATGAGCAGCTGCGACTGGCGCCCACCGAGGCGCCGGCCGCGGGCGCCTTCCTCGAGCGCGCGTGGGAGCAGGTGGTTGCCGCGGCGCGGCGCGTCGAGATCGCCGCGGCGCGATCGGAGTTCGATGCGCTCTTCCAGGGCGTGGGCAAGCCCGAGATCTTCCTGTACGCGTCGTACTACCTCGCGGGCTCGGTCAACGAGCGCCCGCTCGTGCAGCTTCGCGACGACCTGCGCAGCCTCGGACTCGCGCGCGCCGATGGCGTCGAGGAAACCGAAGATCACCTCGCATGCCTGTGCGAAGTGATGCGCTACCTGATCGCCGGGGATGCGGCGGGAGAGCCCGGCGGCGACACGCTCGCGACGCAGCGCGCCTTTCATGCGGCCTATCTGCGGCCCTGGGTGGATGCGCTCTTTTCGGACATCGCCGGCCATCCGCACGCGGACTTCTACGCCGCGCTTGCCGGCTTCGCGCGCGACTTCTTTTCCGTCGAGCAGCAGGCCTTCGATCTCGTCGACGCCTGAGGGATTGCGCGTTTCGCGCATTCGGTCACGAAACGCGCACACCGAAAGCCGCTCTAAGCAGGCTGGCCGCGCGGCATGCGCACAGCACTCGTTGCCGCGACGGTCAGCACCGATTGACGGACCCTGAAGCGGTGCTTACATTGATATGCAGAATCATGCATAGCGACGCGTCCCGCTCTCGGGCTGGGCACGTTCTGCGAGAAGGCTCTCGCAAGTCGCACCGCAGGGGAAGACGATCATGGAGAACCGATCGATGAAGACGCCCCAGACTCCCAAGTCCGCCGTCGCTCGCCGCGGGCTTTTGCTTGGCGCTGGCGTGGCCGGCATGGCCGCCGTGGCCGCCACCAAGCTGATCCCCTCGCAGACCGTGCAGCCTGAAGCCGCCGCGCAACCCAAGCCGGCGGACACCGAAGGCGGATACCGGCTCACCGCGCACGTGCAGCGGTACTACCAGACCACCAAGGTCTGAGCCTTCCGGAGGCGCCATGTTGCTTACGCGTAAGTCGTCGGACGCGGGAGTCGCCGCGTCTTCGTCGCCCCTCGTCGCGGGGCTCGCCCGAGGTGTCGCGCGCACCATTCCCACGATGGACCGGCGTGCCTTCCTGCGCCGCTCGGGGCTCGGGGTCGGTGCCGGGCTGGCCGCGGGCCAGCTCACGCTCATGCGTCGCGCGCAGGCGGCCGACGCGCAGCCCGCCGAGGGCGGCACGAAAGTGGAAGTGCGTCGCACGGTGTGCGGCCACTGCTCGGTCGGATGTGCGGTGGACGCCGTGGTCGAGAACGGCGTGTGGGTGCGCCAGGAACCGGTGTTCGATTCGCCGCTGAATCTCGGCTCGCATTGCGCCAAGGGCGCGGCCCTGCGCGAGCACGGCCATGGCGAGTTCCGCCTGAAGTACCCGATGAAGCTCGTGAACGGCAAGTACCAGCGCATGAGCTGGGACCAGGCCCTCAACGAGATCTCTCAGCGCATGCTCGAGCTGCGCAAGGCCAGCGGGCCCGATTCGATCTTCATCGTCGGCTCGTCCAAGCACAACAACGAGCAGGCCTACCTGATGCGCAAGTGGGTGTCGCTCTGGGGGACGAACAACACCGACCACCAGGCTCGCATCTGTCACAGCACCACCGTTGCAGGGGTCGCCAATACCTGGGGGTATGGCGCGATGACCAACTCCTACAACGACATGCAGAACGCGAAGGCCGCGATGTACATCGGCTCGAATGCAGCCGAGGCGCACCCGGTGTCGATGCTGCACATGCTTCATGCGAAGGAGAGCGGCTGCAAGATGATCGTGGTCGACCCGCGATTCACCCGCACCGCGGCCAAGGCAGACGAATACGTGCGCATCCGCTCCGGCTCGGACATTCCGTTCCTCTACGGCCTGATGTGGCACATCTTCAAGAACGGCTGGGACGACAAGAAGTACCTCCACGATCGCGTCTACGGCATGGACAAGGTCCGCGAGGAGGTGCTCTCCAAGTGGTCGCCGGACAAGGTGCAGGAGGCCTGCGGCGTCGATGAGGCCACCACCTACAAGGTCGCCGAGATCCTCGCGAAGAACCGCCCGAGCACCGTGGTGTGGTGCATGGGCCAGACGCAGCACACCATCGGCAATGCGATCGTGCGCGCGTCCTGCCTGCTGCAGCTTTCGCTCGGCAACGTGGGCGTGAGCGGCGGCGGCACCAACATCTTCCGCGGGCACGACAACGTGCAGGGCGCCACCGAC
>Ga0105248_10004243_pt1 | contig 15859 bp, 11 predicted proteins | sample KBSS34metaG_FD_81524 | JGI IMG/M metagenome (GOLD analysis project Ga0105248, IMG submission 81524) | Switchgrass rhizosphere microbial communities from Kellogg Biological Station, Michigan, USA - KBS S3-4 metaG | ecosystem: Host-associated > Plants > Roots > Rhizosphere > Soil | place...
CCCGTTGCGCGGCGTCGAAGTCTCGCGGCGTGAACGGAACCCGGACAGTGAAGTACTTCGCCTCGGGAATGAGTAACGGCGGTTCGCCCCGCTGCGGATTCATGGCGCGCATCCCTTCAGCCGTCAGGCTCATGTAAAACAGCCGGGCTGGAACGCCGGGCGCGGCCGCACGCGCCAGCTGCGTCGCAATACTGCTGACGAGGCGATGGTCCGGGTGTCCGCTGCCGCCATCAGGTCCCCAGGTCAATACCGCATCCGGACGCAGCCGCTGCAACTCTCCAGCGATGCGATCCGTCAGCCGGTAGAGCAGCGAGCGATCGCCGATGTAGTCGCCGAGTTTGCCATCGGGGAAGCCGAGGGGGATTGGCGGCTGAGCGCCAAGGGCGTCCGCCGCGCACCGTGCCTCTGCGTCTCGTGCCCGCACCATTTCTTCCCCACGCAATCCCGAATCAGGCCGCAGCGAGCCCGTGACCGATCCGGTGCCTTGCTGGCCATCGGTCGCGATGATCAGGTGCACCATGACACCTTCGCGGCCATACCGGGCCAGCATCGGTCCAACAGGCGTCTCATCGTCCGCATGCGCAAGGAGGACTGCCAGCGTCTTCGCCGCGGCTCCTGCGGCCTCTCGAGATGACGCGGCGATCACCTTTGGAAACACCATCGATTCGAGCATCGGCACCACCACGGTGGTGAGTTGATACAGCAGTGCCGCGATCGCGATTCCGGCAACGAGCAACGCGCAAGTCGCAGTCGTCTCGAACATCACATCTTCGGAATGTTTGCTGTTCATGACTGCCTCCAGTGGCGGCGATGACGCCGCCCGTTGTTAGCTCTTCCTCGCCACCAGAATCATGCGAGGCGACGTTCGGGCGTTGTACGAGTTCAAGCTGTAGTCGCCGTGCAACGACTCGATGACCAGGCCGTGAGGCGCGAACATGCGCTCGAAGTCCTGCAGCGTGAATCTGGCGACACGCTCCACGTAGGTGAGCGGTGCGCCGGCGCCCTCGATCGCGATCCGCTTGAAGAAGTGGCGGGCGTCCGTCCAGCGCGTGAGTCGATAGCCGACGCCGTCGATCTCCCTGACCTCGTCCGGGACCAGGCTCGCCTCGGCGTGGCGGACGTTCAGGTAGTCGAGCACCAGGCGGCCGCGATGCCGCAGCGCCAGCGCCATGTTCCGAACGACCGCCCGGTGCTCGCTGGTGTCGGCGAAGTAGCCAAAGCTCGTGAAGAAGTTGAAGACGTAGTCGAAAGCCTGGCGGCCGAACGGCACGCGCATGTCGTGCCGGAAGAAGCGGAGATTCGCGTACTCGCTCTTCCTCGCTTCCTGGATGCTCGACACGGCCAGATCCACGCCGGTCACCCGCAGTCCCTTCGACGCCAGGTACCTCGAATGACGGCCGGCGCCGCATCCCAAATCCAACGCGCGCGCGCCGCTGCCGGGCCTGAGTCGGGTGGTCAGCGCGTCAAGAAAGCGGGCCGCTTCCGCGTCGTCTCGATGCGCGTACAGCTTGTGATAGTGGACGGAGTCGAACCAGGATGCGAACCATTCCGATCCGTTGCCGTTGGTCACGATCGCCTCCTGATGCGACGGTAACGCCGCGCGAGGCGATATGGGCTTGAGGAAACCTTGAGGTTTCCCTGATCAGGCGTGACCTGCCGGCTCGACCCCGCGAAGGAGGCCGCCAAACATGGGGCGACCCGCCAGCGCGGTGTGCCAGCCGTAAACAGCCAGTGCGATCACCGTGAGCACAATCAAACGGGAAGATGAGGCGTAGGGAGCGGACGAGTCGATGGCGATTGGCAGCACCGTCAGCAGCACGCTCACACATTGCGCCACCAGTATCGTGAGCAGGCCGAACCGGACGGCCGCGAGCACAACTGCCGTCTGGACCGCCACGAACAGCGCGACGTCGGCGAGCGACGGCGCGAAGTGATCGGCCGGGGTGTTGGCCAGCAACCAGCCGGTATGTTCGCGGACGTACAGCACCGTCAGTACCAGGATCATCGTCGCGATCGCGAGCGAGCGCCGCCGGAAGAGCACGAAGAACAGGAACAACAAGAGAAAGATCAACATCGTCTCGCTCCAGAGCGGGATGTTCATCACCGAGCCGATGATCCGCGAGAGCGCAAAGCGCCCGCCGAGCAGCAAGTCGCTCGAGGCGGTGATGCCGTCCCACGGGTTGCTCGAGGCGCCAACCGGAAACGACGGCGGCCGGTCCGACCAGCGTCGCGCCAGCGTGTGCAGGCCGAGCATCAATCCATCGGCAATCGCGATCAGCACTCCGACCAGCACGTCGCGTCCAACCAGCGGGTCGCGGACGCTGCCCGCCAGCAGGCGGCTCCATCCGATCATGGTCTCAGGCCAGACCCGGCGGAGGTGCGGTTCGAGGGCGATGTACAGCAGCCACGCCAATGCCGGAACGACGAAAATCAGCGTCGGTCCGCTGCTCAAGACCTGGAAGTCGCCGGTCGCGAGCGCGTTGCTCACGCCGCCCGCTGCGAAGAGGCAGACGCTCAGCCGCGTCGCGCCACGTCGATCGCCGCGGCCCAGACGCAAATTGCGGAATGCCAGCAGGGCGGCCATCACCAGGACGGACGGCAGCACGAGTGTGCGGACCAGCAGGCCGATGCGCTCTCCCGACGTGGTGCCCGGCACCGGGCCTTCATTCCGGGGCCGCGTCCATGGAGCGGCAATCTCGAAGTACACCGGCTTCCCTCGTGCCGCCGCCGCCTCGATCCGAATGGGCACGTCCGGACGATCGGGATACGTGCCCTCCCACGCCGCCCGCTCATCAGCGAAGATCGGCGGGACCCATCGAGGTTGCGCGGGCCTGAATCGGGCCATCGACAGACCGGCTTCTACGAAGAGCGGGTTCCAATCGGCTGCGCTCGCTGCTGCGAACGCGCGTGAATCCTGCGAAGGCTCGACCTGTACCGGGACGGCCAGGAGGCTGACGAGGCGGCCGGTTCGATCGAGCGTCACGGACCGCATCCCGGACCGCGTGTTGGGCGGATTCAGTTGCGAGACGATGTTGGCGCCGCCAATCGGCAGCAGCCGCCGCGGACTCTGGCGGTGCCAGAAGAGGAGCGCGGGCGGCTGCGCAGTGGCGAGCGCTCGCCACCGCGCGCCGGATCGGTCGTTCTCGTCGATGTACCTCAGGTAATCAACATCGGTCGTGTAGCCGATCGCTTCATCGGCGGGCGAGTCCGCATAGCCGAGGTTTCGCAGCGCGCTATGGGCGCGTTCGGTGAGCGCCTGCGGGCCGCGCTCGATTTTCGTCAAGCCGATCAGACTGACATCGCCGCGCGTCAGCGGAGCGAGAGCCAGGAGGCCAGCGAGCACGCCCGCGAAACAGAGGGCGCCAGTCGCGGGCGACAGCCTGCCGGCTTCTCCTGCCGCCGCCACCATGTCGGGTGACGGCGTCTCGCCGGCGGCCAGCGCCGCCGCCAGCGGATCTCCTCCCGGCAGGGCAGCCGCGACAGCGAGAGGCGATGACGGGCGGCGAGCCGGATCAGGCTCGAGACAACGCATGATCACGCGTTCGATTGCGGGATCCAGCTCGGGAATGTGCGTCGATGGCCTGACGTGCGGCTCGCCGGTCGGCGGACGCCTGCCAGGAAACGCGGCGTCGATGGTGAGCGCGCGCTTGCCCGTGAACATTTCGTACAACACGAGACCGAGCGCGTAGACATCGGTCCGCGTAGTGGCTTCGCGCCCGTCCAGTTGCTCGGGCGCCATGTACCCTGGCGTCCCCGCGATCTCGGGTGCGCCGCGGCGACCTTCAGTGAGGTCCGCGAGGCCAAAGTCCACGAGGCGCGCCCGGCCCCGCCCGTCGATCAGCACGTTGGCAGGTTTCAAATCGCGGTGCAGGACTTTTCGCTCGTGCGCGGCCGCGAGACCGGCGCATAACTGGCGGGCGAGCTCGAGCGCTTTGTCCGACGGCAACCGGTCGATGCGCCGTAGTAGCGACGCGAGATCCTCGCCGTCGATGTACTCCATCGAGAGAAAGTGCTGGCCGCCGGCTTCGGCGATGTCGTGCACGCGGCAGACGTTCGGATGCGACACCTGCCGCGCCAGACGGACTTCCTGATGGAAGCGCGCCAGCCGGTCAGCGCGGTGCGTGAGCGGTTTCGGCAGGAACTTGAGCGCGACCGCTTGTCCGAGCTTCAGGTCGTCGGCACGATACACCTCGCCCATGCCACCGCGGCCCAGCAGTCCGACGATGCGGTAGCGGCCGGCCAGTATCGTGCCGGGAATGAACTGCGCACCGTCGAGCGCATCCGACGACAGCAGCCCATCGGTTCCGTCGACGGTCAATGTCGGCGCGCGCGATGCGTCCGCGCGAATGCCGCAGGACGGGCAGTAGCGGCTCGCGTCAGGAATGTCGTGTCGACACGCGTGACACTGCATGAGGACCGGCTCGATTCTAGAGCCGTTTCCGTTTCGGTGTTGCGCGCGAGTTGTCGTTTGCCTCAATCGCAGTCCGTACCCAGCCCTCTCGTATAATTCGCCGGGAGTGCAGGCCGAGAGCGGAATTGTCGTCGACGCTGGCGCGCGCGTCGTGCGGCGGGCGGGGATCGACATCCAGCTCGCGCCGAAGGCGTTCGACCTGCTGCTGACTCTCGTCAGGCATCGGCCGAATGCGGTCTCGCACGAACAGTTGCATGCGGTCCTCTGGCCCGGCGTCCATGTCTCCGAGACGAGCCTGGCAGCGCTCGTCACGCAGCTTCGCAAGGCGCTCGGCGACACCGCGGACGGCGCGCGCGTGATCCGCACGCTGCACCGTGTCGGCTATGCGTTCGTCGGAGAAGCGGTCCTCGCTGGCGCGGCGCCAGTCGCGAACCTGTCGGTCTGTCGGTTGATCTGGCGGGGCGAAACCATTCGAGTTCCCGCCGGCGAATCGACGATCGGTCGCGACAGTGGCTGTGCCATTCGTATCGATGCCGATTCGATCTCTCGCCACCACGCGCGGATCAGCGTGGCGGGACCTGACGTCTCGATTGAGGATCTGGGGAGCAAGAACGGGACATGGGTCGGCGGTGAACGCATCGGCGGTTCCGTGCCGCTGACCGACGGCACGTCCTTCCGGCTGGGATCGGAAACCGTCCGCTTCGAGATCGCCGTCGACGATCGGCCGACGAGAACCGCCAGCGACCTCCGCGCCTGATCGCGACGTCCGTCGCGGCCGCCCTCACCAGAACGACGCCATCCGCCGATAACCCGGGAAGCGACGGACTATCAAACGCGAGGCGTCATGTATCTGCTTCTCTTGCTCCTGTTTCCGCTTCTCTATCTCGTCCACCCGTATCTGGCGATGGGCAGCCTGATCGCGGGAATCGTCGGGATGTACTTCCAGCGCACACAGGCCGCGAAGCGCCCGACCCAGAAGCGGCCGGCCGAATCGGAGTACAAGGCTGGCTACGAATGACCTCAAAGCTATCCGATTGGCGTAGAGGCTAGTCAATCGGATAGCACGCTGGACACCGTGACGCGCGACCTCAACGGTCTTTCATCAAGGATTCAGTGTCATTTGAGCGATTGCAGAATTCGCGCGACACTCGTGGCGGGTTGTCGCGAGAATTGCATACTGAGCTCGCCAGACTGTAATCGAGCGTTGAAAGGCTCCTCCGCAGAGCCATAATCGCTATAACGACCAGGCCAGGAGGTCGCGATGAACCGCCTCAGCGTTCTGCTGCTGATCGCCGCCGTTTCTCCCGCTGCGCACGCACAGCCTGAGTCGTCGTTCGTCGATCTCGTTCGCCGCTCCGGCTTCATCTTTCAGGGAACGGTGAAAGCCGTCGGCGAATCCACGCCCGGCATTGTCCGCGAAGCCAATTCCGCCATCGTGTCGGTGGACCGCGTGCTCGAGTCGCAGCCGCCGGCTGGCAACAAAACCGGTCGGGATGTCACCGTGCGGCTGCGTGGAGCCAACGCCGTTCGTGCTGGCCAGACCGCGACGTTTTTCACCTTCGTCTACGCCGGTGGTCCGTCGCTGGGCGTTGAAGAGGTCGGAACACTGCCAGCAGACGACCCACGAAGCCTCGAGGATCGGATCCGCGCGGCGCGGCAAACGATTGCGGACGAGGCGCTGACGCGTCGCCTCCAGAGCGCCCAACTGGTGGTCGTCGGCACGGTCACCGCTGTGACGCCGGGCCCGCGCAACCCCGACAGCGAACACGATCCGCTGTGGTCGCGCGCCACCATCAGGATCACAACCGCCATAAAAGGCCGAGCGAGCGAGCCGGTGGTCGTCAACTTTGCGACCAACTTCGATTACTTGTGGGCGCTGGCGCCCAAGCCGAAAGTCGGCGATACGGGAATCTTCCTCCTCCAACCGGACCGCGAAAGGAAATACCGCGCCTCCGGACTGTTCCTCCTCGATCCACTCGATGCGCTCCCGACCAGCGAACTGGAGCGTGTCCGCCGTCTCTTGAGATAACTCAGCGTCACCCGCAGCGAGGAGAACACCATGCGACGCACCATGACGATCAGGTGGGTGGTGGGAGTGTTTTTGACGTTGATGTTTGGCATCGTGCCGAGAGCACATGGCCAGGTGAAGGTTGTCGACATCATTCCGAATGACTTCAGCGACGAGACGCGCCACAACAGCGAGCCGTACATCGCTGTCAACCCGACCAATCGGAACATCATCGCGGTCAGCGTGTTCATGCCGACGCCCGCGGCTTCGCCGAACGGCCCGCTGCTCGTGTCTTTCGACGGCGGCACGACCTGGGCGTGGAGAAACATCATTCCTTCCAGTCCGGGTGCGTTTTTCAACACCGGCGACATCACCATTCGGTTCAACACCACGGGCACCAGGCTGTACGCAGGGATCCTCCGCGCCGGAGGCGCAGGTCTGCAGATCATCCAGACCAACGACATGAACCTCAACACGCCGATGACGGTGCTCAACACACCGCGGCCAACCGACCAGCCCTATATCTTCGCGCGGACCGCCGCAGGACTGGACCGCGTGTGGGTGGCGAACAACGATGCCGGAAACAACCCGCGGAGCGCCACGGTGGATCAGACGCTCGATGCGGCGGCCACGACCCCTGCGTTCACGCAAATTCGAATCGATGCGGGCGCGGTCGTCGGCAGGGACAACTATCAGGTGCGGACGATTGGCGCAGCCGATGGGCGCACCTACGCTGCGTTTTACCGGCGCCGGGGCGCGATCGCCGGCGGCTACAACGCCGACGTCGTGGTCGTCCGCGACAACGCCGGGGGCACGACGGTTCCCCCATTCCAGAATCTGGTCGATACGGTCACGATGCTCTCCGGGCAGCGTGTGGTCGCCTCGACGCCGGTTTCGGACACCGCCGGCAGCGACCCGACGCTCGGCAACGATTGGTGGGGCGGCGACCTCTATCTCACCGTCGATCCGACGATGTCGTCGCGAGTCTACATCTCCTATTCCGATAGCGTGGCCGCCAGCCCGAGGACGCTCCATCTCCGCCGATCCACCACCTCCGGTCAGACGTGGGATGCGGACATGTTGACAATTCCGAGCGCAAAGAACGCCGCGATTGCCGTCAACAGCGAGGGAAAGATCGCGTATCTCTACCAGCAACTGACCGGGACCGGAACCAGCATCCGTTGGGAAACGCATCTTCGCCGCTCCGCCAACGGAACCACCTGGGACGATCTGTTGCTCACCGATTTTCCGGCGGCCGGCCCGAGCGCGCCGACCGGCAGTCGCATCATCGGCGACTATCTCAATATGGTTGCGGTCGGGAAGGACTTCTACGGCACCTTCACCTCCTTCAACGACCTCGTCAACGCGAACTTTCCGCAGGGCGTCACCTACCTGAGGAACAGGACGCCCATCGGCGATCCGTCGCCGCGCTTCCTCGGCAACGACGGCGTGACGACCGTGGCGCCGTCGATCGATCCGTTCTTCTTCTTTGTTTCAGAGAGCGGCAAGATTCAAGTGCCGTCGAGCGTCGGCTTCGGGACTGTCTGCGCCGGCAGCGTCGGTCATGCGACGCTGACCATCTGTAATACCGGCGTGGGTCCGCTGTCGATCACCGGCATCACGTCCTCGAACCCGATGTTCTCGATCACTCCGCCGTCGGGCGGGTTTCCGGTGACGCTTGCGCCCGGCGCCTGTTTTCCCATCGACGTCACCTTCAATCCGACCGCGATCGGACCGCAGACCGCCGCGCTGACGATTGCGAGCGACGATCCGATGAATCCTTCGGTGGCCGTCCAGGCGACGGCTACCGGCGGAGCAGGCACGCTCGGCCTGTCGCCGAACCAGTCGTTCCCGCCGACGGTCATCCAGAGCGTTGGCATGTGTCATTCGCAGAAACCGTTCGTGATTTCGAACACCGGCGCGTGCAATCTGACGATCACCAACGTCGCGATTGGCGGTGCGAACGCGAGCGATTATTCGCTCTCGGGACTTCCCGCCTTTCCGATCATTCTGCAGCCGGGCCACATCGCCGGCTCAGGAGACTTGAACGTCGTCTTCGCGCCGACGGCGGTGGCTCGCGAGCGCACCGCAAACATCGCCGTGACATCTGATCCGGGGACAGGGACGACGAGCGTTCAAACCCGCGAGCTGTGTGGCGAAGGGGTCAGGACCGGCGCACGTGTCCTGGTTACTCAGGGCGGTGTGCCGATGCCTCAAGTCCACGAGATCGAGCTCAAGCGGGTCCATGGTGGCTGGTTTGGATTCAGCAAAGAGGTCGACGAAGTCGAGGACGCGCTGCTGCATTCATTCGCGCCGACCGCGGGCACGGCGTGTACGCCGTTCCAGTTCCATCGCGAGTACGGCGGTGTCAGCAACCAGCCACCATTGGTCCCCGGTGTCTACCGGCTCAAGGTCGAAGCGAAAATCGCCGGCAAGGAAGTGCGGAAGACCGTGTGGTTCAACGTCGACACGTGCGGCTTTAACGGCACGATTGTCGTCGACTTCTGATATGGAACGCTTACGGGAGGCGTCCGTATTTGCGCATCGCGGCCAGCATGCGATCCACCGGCATCGCGTAGATCCGCAGGTCGTTGGCGCCCGTCGTCGTCTCGGCGGCCAGCAACGCGTTGGTGATGGCGGCTTCCGTCGCTTGCGCCGTCGCCTGGAACAGCGGTGAAATGCGATCGTTTGGCAGCATCTGCACGTTCGTTACCGGCTGGTCGTTGAACCAGGCGCGGGCGTTCGCCGTGGAGAAGGCGATGAAGATGTCGCCCGAGCTGTTGCCGCCGAAGCCTCCCTGTCGTCCGATGCCGAGCGAGACGCGTGTGACGATCCGTTTGAGCTGATGGGGCAGCAGCGGCGCATCGGTCGCCACGACGACGATGATCGAGCCTTGGTCGGGCGCGTCGTCTCTGGCGCCGGGACGTTCGTCGCAATGGCGGCGGCCGGCATTCGGCGGCAGCGGATCGTTGTTGGCGATGCAGCCTGCCAGATCCGGAATCTCCTCGCCGACCGGGACACCGGCGATCCGCAAGTCGCGGCGCGATCCGTAGTTGCATTGCACGAGCACGCCGACCGTGTATCCGCCCTGGTCCGCCGGAAGTGTGCGCGACGCCGTGCCGATGCCGCCCTTGAAGCCGTGGCAGACCATCCCTGTGCCGCCGCCCACCGCGCCTTCCTTCGGTACTCCGCCTGAGGCGCCGTCGAGCGCCGCCAGCACGTGCTCCGGCTTCACGTGAAAGCCGTTGATGTCGTTCAGCCCGCCGTCATACGTTTCGGCGACGACCGGCAGCCACCACGGCTGCAGCGCGTTCTTCTGCGACACTTCCCACTGGATGATGGCGTCGCGCACGACGCCGACGCTGTGCGTGTTGGTGATGGCCACCGGACCTTCGAGCAGCCCGCTCTCCTGCACCCACGTCGTGCCCGTCATCTCGCCGTTGCCGTTGAGCGTGAACCACGCGGCGAAGACCGGATCGGGGTTGGCTTTCCCACGTGGGTGCACGACGGTCACACCCGTGCGCACCGGCCCCTTCCCGACGACCAGCTTTCCACTGCCGGTGTTCAGCGTGGTGTGGCCGACTTCGACGCCGGCGACGTCGGTGATCGCATCGAGCGGACCGGCGGTCCCGCCTATTGGCAGCTTGAGGTCACGCTCTCGCGGCTTTTGCGCGTGAAGCGCTGCGACCGGCAGAACGCACAGCGCGCCAAGAACGCAAACGACATGGAGATTTCTGTGCATGGTCGGCCTCGGTTTGCGATCTTCATCGGATCGCCGTCGTTCGTCAACGGACCGAGGCCGACCGCGTCCTATGGGGCGACCGGGTGCAGGCGACGTCGCTCTTGACCGCGCACGAGCGCAATTGCCGCGGGAATCGTCGTGGCGGCGCCAATGCTAATCAGGGCCAGCGCGACCCGGCGGCGCCGGGATTCAGGAATGCGATCCGCCATCAGAAGTCCAACGCCGAATGCCAATGCCGCGCGGGTGCCGACGATGAAGCCGAGCAGTGGGGGATTCAGGACGAGGTTCATACCAGTCTCTCCATGATTGGCGTCGGCTCGGCCGACGGGCTCCTAGAGCTGTCTGCAAGCGGTACGCCTGCCGCCGTCCGCGAGCCCGAAAGCCTGCGCGACGAGGGCGTCTCAGCCGGGCAACCGCGAGAGGGGGCGTTCCGTCCAATGACCAGCCGTGCTGAGCCTGGGCTCCGATCTCCGGTTTGCGTTCAGACTGCTCCGTAAGACGCCAGGCTTCTCCGTGGCGGTCATCGCGGTCCTTGCGCTCGGCATCGGCGCGAACGCCGCAGTCTTCAGCACGCTGGACCAGACGGTCATTCGACCGCTGCCATACGTCGAGCCCGATCGGCTCGCGATGGTGTTCGAAGACTTTTCGGCATTCGGGACGCCGAAGAACCGGGTATCGCCGGCGACGTACTACGACTGGCGGCGTCGTTCGCGCACGTTCGAGGCGCTCGCGGCGTTTCGCATCGCCGCGATGAACCTGGCCGAAGCAGGCGCGCCGGAAGAGGTGATCGGCGCCGCCGTCACCGCCAACCTGCTGCCGCTGCTTGGCGTGCCGCCGCTCGCCGGTCGCCTGCTGACCGTCGAAGAGGAAGCACCCGGCCACCGCGTGGTGGTGCTGAGCGAGCGCCTGTGGCGCCGGCGATTCAATCGCAACCCCTCGATCATCGGCCAGCCGATCGTGATGAACGGTGAACGTTACACGGTGATTGGCATCATGCCGCCAGGGTTTCATTTTTCCGAGGCGCGGACCGACTTCTGGGTGCCGATCGGCCTGCGGCCGCAGCTGATGACGGCACGCAACAGCCACTTCCTGCACGTGGTCGGACGGGTGCGGCCGGGCAATGGCTGGAGCGCCGTCCGCGACGACATGCAGGAGGTGGCCCGGCAGCTCGCGAGAGAATACCCGGCCACCAACGATCGCGTCGGCATCACGGTGACGCCGCTGAAGGAAGAGGTGACGCGCGACGCGGGTCGTGCGCTGTTGCTGCTGTTCGGAGCCGCGGCCGCGGTGCTCCTGATCGCCTGCGCCAACGTCGCCAACCTGCTGCTCGCGCGTGGATCGCGAAGGCGCCGTGAAATCGCCGTGCGTCTCGCGCTTGGGGCAAGCCGGGGCCGAGTCGTCGGTCAGCTGATGAGCGAAAGTCTGGTGTTGTCCGTCGCGGCTGGCGCCGCCGGCCTGATCGTCGCGCGCTGGAGTCTTCAAGTGCTCGCGCGCTTGGTGCCGCCGGCGCTGTCGTCGTCGATCGCGCTGCACCTCGATGCACGGGCGGTGATGTTCACGACAGTCGCGACCGTCGCGACCGCGCTGCTGTTTGGCCTGACGCCGGCGCTGCAGAGTGTTTCCCGCAGCCTTGTGGACAACCTGAAGGCGAACGTCGCGTCAGGAGAGGATCGTCGCGGTGTGCGGCTGCGGGATGGCCTCGTCGTCGCCGAGATCGCGATGGCGCTCGTGCTGGTCGTCGGCGCCGCGCTGCTGATCGACACACTCGTTCACCTGCGGGCTGTCGATCCGGGATTTCGCGCCGATCACGTCCTGACCGCGCAGATTGCCGTGCCGTATCCCAAATACGCGAATACGGCGCGCCGGCAGGGTTTCTACAGCAGCCTCGAGGCGCGCGTGAAGGAGCTGCCCGGCGTCACGCAGGTCGGCCTGACGTCGGATTTGCCCTACACGTCGCGCGGGAACACCATGAGCCTGAAGATCGAGAACCAGACTACGCCGCGCGGATTGGCGCAGGATGCGTTGTTCCGCCTGGTAAGCCCCGATTACCTCCAGACGATCGGCGCGCGCCTCCGCGTGGGCCGCTTCCTCGACGACCGGGATCGTCAGACCGCGGCGCCTTCCGCCGTGATCAACGACGCGCTGGCGCGCGAGTACTGGCCGGGCGAGAGTGCGTTGGGCCATCGGATCGACACGGGTACCGGCGACGGCGCGCCGCTCTGGATGACGATCGTCGGCGTGGTCGACGACATCAAGGAACGCGGCCTCGATTTCGGACCCAGGCCGGCCGTCTACGTGCCGTATCCGCAGACCACGATCGCGTTCTTTCAGCCGTCGCAGATCGCGATACGCACGTCCGGACGGCCCGAGGACGTGGCGGGCGCGCTCCAACGCGCGGTGTGGTCGATCGATTCCGAGCAACCGGTCTCCGCGATACAGACCATGGAGGAGATCGTCGACACAGAACTGGCGGATCGCAGCCAGATGCTGGCGCTGCTCGGCATCTTTGCCGCGCTCGCGCTGCTGCTCGCCGCGCTCGGCATCTACAGCGTGCTCTCGTATCTCGTGGTGCAGAACCGGCGTGAGATCGGATTGCGGATCGCCATCGGCGCCAGCCCTGCCGTGGTCGTCCGAGAAATTCTTGCGCGGTCCGCGGGTCTGACGGCCGTCGGGATCGCAACCGGACTGGCGGCGGCGTTGGTCACGACTCGATGGCTGGGATCGCTGTTGTTCAATGTTTCGCCGGTCGATCCATTGATTCTCACGAGCGTCTCCGCGTTGATTGCCGGGGTGTCGCTCCTGGCGTCGTTCGTGCCGGCGCGCCGGGCGGCGGCGATGGACCCGATGCAGGTTCTGCGCAGCGAATAAGCGGCACTTACGATCCTGGCTCGCGGGTGGCCCTTCCTGTCGGAAGCGCGGTCACGTCGCCGTCGTCGCCTTCCTCAAGTCGTTGAGTTTGCATCGTTTGCGTTTTCTGCGAGTGGCAGGCTCTTTGCGCCACCTCGATCCGTCCCGACATGCGGAACCGGGAGGAGGAAGGCAGATGATTCGTCTTGCCGCGGCCGTCGGCGTCGCCCTTTGCGTGAGCCAGGCCACACTGCACGCGCAGGCTCCCGTGTTCACGGTGCAGGCGGCGTCTGCTGACGTGTACAAAGCGCCGAGCACTGGCAGCGCTGTGATCGGCCACGCGCCACGCGGTACCGCGCTGCCTGTTACACGCGAGCTGGGTAGCTGGGTCAAGGTGTCGTGGCCTCGCGCTGAGGATGGCGTCGGTTACGTTCACGTGAGCATGGGATCGCTCGGCCGTTCAGAGCCCGGTCGATCAGTTGCCGCGGCGCGTTCGCCGCTGCCGACGCCGGAAGGAGCGTCGTCCACTTCCGCTGCGGTCCGAAGCCCGGCCGCCGCGCCGCAAGGTGCGCCGACGCGCGTGGTTTACCTGCAGGCGCCTGGACACCTCGTCGGGTTTGGAGGCCGCGCTGGCGCCTCGAACGTCGGCTTCGGAGCGAGTGCGCGCGCGTGGAGCCGCGATCGATTCGGCGTTCAATTCGACCTGACGCGTGTTGCCATGGCCGGCCTGGCGCCAACTGAACGCGTGACCTCGATGCAGTTCGAGCCAGGCGTGTTGTACACGCTCGCGGATCACGTGGCGGACTACATCTGGGTGCGGCCGTATGCCGGATCGGGGCTGACGATCAGTCGCCGGTCGTTGAGCAGCACGGTTCCCGGTGCGTTCCCGGTCGCATCCCAGAGCCACGTTGGCGTTCAGGCGTTCGGAGGCACCGAGCTCACGTTCGCCAGCGTGCCGCGATTCGCCGTGAGCGTAGACGTCGCGTACCGCTGGGGCACGATCGAATTCGCCGGCATCGATCTCGGGCGAGTCGGCGTCTCAGTCGCGGGCCGCTGGTACGTGAAGTAAAGAGCCGCGGTTCCCGCCGGCACCGGTGACGGGATTGGGGCCGGGCTTTTCGCCAGTCGGCGGCTGTTTCTGGAGCGGTTTGCGTTTCGATGTCGCGCGGCCCTTTTCCTCCTCCGCTCGCGATGGATCAGGGCGAGCTATGGCGGACGCGCCGAAGAACGCGAAGGCGGGCAGGGCCGCGTCGGTCGCGGGACTGAAAGCCCCGCGCTACACGGATCTGGAGACGCGCTAGGGTTTCGACACGAGCCCGGCCACGATCTCCACGAGCGCCTGCGGATCGATCGGCTTGACCGCGATTTGCTGGAATCGCTCGGGCCGCACCGCGTCGGAGCCCGCCGTCTGCTCATAGCCGGTGAGCGCAAGGGCCGGGATCTTCGCGATCGCTCCGTCGAGGTTCCTGATCTTGCGAATCAGCGCGAACCCATCTTCGCCGGGCATCCCGATATCGCTCACGAGAACATCAAGCTCGCATGTCGTGACCGTGTTCATCGCGTCGCGAACCGACGATGCCGAGGTGACCTGCGCTCCGGCGCCTTCCAGGATCACTTGCAGCAGCTCGCGGCACTCGCGATCATCTTCGACGACCAGTACACGCACGCCGTGTAGACGCATGCCACCGACGTCCTGCGCTCGTTCCAGCTTGTCTTTCACCTCTGCAGGTTCACCCGCTGCGGCCGGCAACCGAACGATGAAAGTGGCGCCCAGGCCCAATCCCCCGCTTTCCGCGCGAACGGTTCCGCCATGCAGGTGCACGAGGTGACGGACGATGGCGAGTCCGAGGCCGAGTCCGGCGTCAGTGCGCGTCGTGCCGGCGCTGGCCTGGCGGAATGGTTCGAACACGTAAGGCAGAAACCCCGGGGCAATGCCCTGGCCGGTGTCGCTGACCCGAATCTCCAGTTCGCCGTCGGTCCGTGTGGTCCGCAATGACACGGTGCCGCCTGGCCCTGTGTACTTCACGGCGTTGGACAACAGGTTCCAGGCCACCTGCTGCAGTCGCGTTGGGTCACCGTGCACCGAGCCGGTATCCGACGCGAACCGGCTTTCAATCACCACGCCCTTCGCTTCTGCACTCGGACGCAGACTCTCGACCGAGCTTTCCAGCACGTCGGCGACCGGGACAGTGGCGAGGTCCAGCGCGTAGCGCCCCGAGCTCAGGCGCGAAATGTCGAGGAGATCGTTGACGAGCCGCGCCAGCGTGTCGGCGTTCCGTCCGATGCGCTCGATCAGCTCGGTCTGCCGATCTTTCGATACCTGTCCCGCCTGCGCGAGTCGGACCCAGCCGAGAATCACGGTCAGCGGCGTCCGGAGCTCGTGCGAGACGGCGGCCAGGAATTCGTCCTTCAGGCGGTTCGCCGTCTCCGCGTCCTGGCGCGCCTGGCGCTCGCGGCGCAGCAGCTCCACTCGATCCCGCTCGGCCTGCTGCCGGCTCGTCGCTTCCGCGCGCAGGCGATCGTTGGCGTCGCGCAACTGCACGGTGCGCTCCTGCACGCGCCGTTCGAGCTCGTCGTGCGCCCGCTTGAGATTCTGTTCGCTCGCCCGGAGCGCTTCCTCGGCCCTGATGCGATCCGTAATGTCGAGGGCGTGCCCCACCACGTGGGGAACCGTATTGGCATCCGTGATGCGCACGTTGCGATACATCCAGATCCGCTCGGCGCCGTCCTTCGTCATGACGCGCATCAATCCCGCGTCGATCGTGTTCTGCCGGATGCGCTGCAGGTACTTGTCGAAGAGGTGCCGGGTGCTTGGCGCCAGGAACTCGCGAAGGTTCACGCCGATCCCCTC
>Ga0105248_10004244_pt1 | contig 15859 bp, 15 predicted proteins | sample KBSS34metaG_FD_81524 | JGI IMG/M metagenome (GOLD analysis project Ga0105248, IMG submission 81524) | Switchgrass rhizosphere microbial communities from Kellogg Biological Station, Michigan, USA - KBS S3-4 metaG | ecosystem: Host-associated > Plants > Roots > Rhizosphere > Soil | place...
CTGGCGATCAGAGCTGCAATTGTACCTACCCGTTGGGTTCTTCGGCTAAAACGGAAACGGCCTTTATGGTCTGTTCGCGCCGCTCCTATGCGTCGCATGCGCTAATGGCTCGTGCGGTTGCGCCCCTTCTGCTTGGCGCGATACATGGCCTCATCCGCAGCGTTCAGGACGCTCTCCGGTGTCGCGAAGCGTCCATTGCGCTCTGCCACCCCGACGCTGATCGTAACGGACACTGCTTGCACTGCGGGATGGCGGACCGTTCCCGGTCGCTCCGGGGGCGGCTGTTTGGGGCGGTCCGGCCCACGTATTCCGAGTCGATATGCGGCGATCTCCAGTCGGACAGCCTCCAGATGCGACCACGCTTCATGCAGGCGCTTGCCAGGAAACAACACTACGAACTCTTCGCCTCCGTAGCGGAACGCCCGACCTCCACCTCCGACTCGCTCGATACTGGCGGCGACCATTCTCAGCACCTGATCGCCCAATTCGTGCCCGTGCGTATCGTTGAAGGTCTTGAAGTGGTCCACGTCCAGCATGGCGATGGTGTAGTGCGCCCCCAGAGACATCAAGCGCTCGTTGAGTGCCCGTCTGCTCGGCAGACCGGTCAACTCGTCATGAAAAGCCAGGCGATAGGCGTCTTTCAACAGCGCGATGCCGAGGATGAGGGCGGACACGCCGCAATACACGGCAAAGTGGTTGGGGGTCTCCACACCGTTGCAGCCGATAGCGAAGGCGACCAGCGACACCGCGAAACCCGCGTCGATAGCGGATCGGTTGATGATTGCGTCGACCACCGTCACCGTGATCCCCACCAGCATTATCAGTAGGGCGAACTGTGGGATCGGTGTGGCTACGGAAGTGCTGTCCAACAGCGGTAGGTAAATCCACTCGACCATCTCGGGCTGTTGCTGGGTGATCATCCAAGCCATCAGGAGGACTTCCAGGACGATCGTGCCTAGTCGTCGAACACCGTAGAAGGTGAACACGCCCCGCTCGCGCAATACGGCGAGGACGGTCAAGTTGAGCGGCGTAATCAGGCACAACGCTGCAAACACAGCGCGCGCCGGGAAATCTGTTACTCCGCGCTGAAGGAAAAGCTTGTACGCGATGAACGCGCAGGCCAACGAGACTACGGCGAACACGACGCGTCCCCGGTTGAATCCCACCGCCATCGCACCGGCAAGTGCCAAGGCCAGAATGGGACCCCAGGTTTTCAGCCCAGCCAGCGAAGGTGGTAGCAGCGCGACTAGGGGAACGAGGAATTGCGCCGCAATGAGCAGCAGGACCGGCCACAGAAAGGCAGAAACACCGCGCACTGTGGCGCTCAGCAATGGCATACCCGAGATGCCCTTCGGCAACGCCGAATATACGAAGTGCGGTCCCATCGGTGGCTGCTGTTCGGTATGTCGCGAATCCGGCGATCAGCCCTTGAAGCCTGTCTTCTTGTGCGTTCCATCGCAATAGGGCTTGTTGCTAGACGCCCCGCAACGACACAACCAGGTCTCCTGCGTCCGGTTTGCGGTGCGGCCAGTTCCGGTGCAGATCTCCAGATTGCCGGAAATCTTCATCGGCCCATTCGTCACCAAAGTAATGCTCAGCGGACCGTCACGTGCAGCCAATGGTTCGGATGCCTGGCTGGCAGGCTCGCCGGTGGCTACAAATCCTGCAGCCGCATGACTGCCGTCGCAGTAGGGTTTGTTTTGCGATGCGCCGCATCGGCATAGCGTTGCACGGATGGCGGTCCGCCCGCCGATGCGCAGGTCGGCGCGGAAGGCCAGCGGCCCGTTTTCACGGATACGCAGCGTGTTCACCGGTGGTGGTGTTTCCGCAGCGCCACCGTCCCGCCGCTCATACGTGATCGCGCCCGAGGGACAATCGTATGCCGCCTGCACCGATGCCTCGACCGGCGCGTTGTCCGGGTTGATCCATGGTCCCGCCACATTGGCCTGGAAAACATGTGGATGTTCCAGCACGCAGTGGCGCGAATGGATGCATTTCGTGCTGTCGAAGCGAACTACTATGCTATTGCCGCGGTACTCCTGAATGGTGGTGTCGCTCATGCTGGCTCCTGTTGCCAATGGATCGCCCGAATGCTGTTCGATCCGGCCTGACAGTCGGTAACGTCGAATTGTCCCATGATCGGCCGCGAAGCGTTGCGCCCGGGATAGAATGCCGCCTTTCGACAAGAGGCCTGTACCTTGCATCTCATCCGTCCCTTCGCTGGACTGCGTCCGGCGCCCGCCTACGCGGCGGCCGTGGCTGCGCCCCCCTACGATGTGCTGTCCACGGATGAGGCACGCGCCCGGGCGGCAGGCAAGCCTTGGAGCTTTTTACACATCTCCAAGCCCGAGATCGATCTTCCGGCTGGAACGGATCCGTACTCGCCGCAAGTTTATGCGGCGGCCGCAGAAAATCTTCGCCGCATGGTGCGGGAAGGCGTCCTGACGCGCGATCCAGTGCCCTGCTATTACGTGTACCGCCTCGTCATGGGCCAGCATACCCAGACCGGTCTGGTAGCAGCTGCGTCGGTGGCTGACTACAATTCCGACCGAATCCGCAAGCATGAGTTCACCCGCCCGGACAAAGAAGACGACCGCGTTCACCAGATCGCGGCGCTCAACGCGCAGACGGGTCCGGTGCTGATGGCGTATCCGACTGCGCCTCGAGTGGACGAAATCCTCCTGCAAGTCAGTTCGACCCCGCCGCAAGCCGACATTAGTGCCGATGATGGGATTCACCACACCCTCTGGATGCTGAGGGACACGAAGATGATCGAAGACCTGACGGCCGCCTTCGACCGCATGCCTGCTTTGTATATCGCGGACGGCCACCATCGTTCCGCCGCCGCGGCCCGCGTAGCAGCGGACCGGCGCGCTGCGGACCCCGGCCACACCGGAGAGGAGGCCTATAACTTTTTCCTATCGGTGGTATTTCCGCACCGGCAGATGCACATCCTCGGCTACAACCGCGTGGTCAAGGACATCAAGGGCATGGGCGCGCTCGATTTTCTCACTCGCGTGGGAAGACAGTTCAACGTGCAAAAGCATGACGGCCCGGTCAGTCCCTCGGGCCACGGAGAGTTCGGGTTGTATATGCGTGGCCAATGGTATCGGTTGCAGATCAACCCCGAGCTGACGAAATCGAGCGATCCGGTCAAGCGCCTGGACGTCAGCCTCTTATCGGACTATTTGCTTCATCCTGTACTGGGCATCGAAGACCTGCGTACCGATAAGCGCATCGACTTCGTCGGTGGTGTGCGTGGCTTGCGAGAATTGGAGACACGGGTCGACCGCGGTGATATGGCGGTGGCCTTTTCTCTCTATCCCACAAGTATGGACGAACTGATGGCCGTGGCGGACGTCGGCCAGATCATGCCACCGAAGTCGACGTGGTTCGAACCAAAACTTGCAGACGGATTGGTATCACACGTGTTGGACTAGTAATGCTTCGCGCAACGCGAAGCATGCGAAGTGCAAAAGCTTTGTAAATTTTTGCCACGTTCTTCGTCGACGACAAACGTGAGTCGTTCAGGACTCATCTGAGTCGAGTCGAAAACCAACAAGTTCAATCGACACAAAAATCGTTCGGCATCGGTGGGTACAAAAAGACTCATATCGCGATGCTGTGCGCGCTCGTCGAATCTGCACAGAAGAATGACTATTGTCACCGAAAAATCGAGAGCGTATGGTTTGCCTCGAAGTCGGTGATGGTGGGGACTATTCCGGCTTGCGGGAAATTCTGGAGTGCGATCGATAAGAAACTTCGAGCAGCAGAGCTAGTCAGGAGTACCAGCAGATCCACTAAGAAAATCTTCGGCAGGGTGCATGGATTCAAAAAGAAATCCGGCAACTGCTCCAGATTCCAAAGCTGATCGCGCTTCGCGCGAGAATCCTTGGGTCCAAGCATGCAACGTCCCCGGTGCAGGTTCGAGACGGACGTTACTTCAATGCATGTTTCCATTCGTCGGAATGTAAGAGTGTACGACTCACGGCGTTCGCAGCGAGCGCTCGTACCGCAATGCATCTCGACGTCCTCGTTCAGTCCGTCGGATTGTCTGTTCATGCGGTTGTTTGTTGACATTGGGAGATCGCGATGATGATGCGCACAGAGTGGCTCGCAGCAGGCCTGAAACTGCTGGTTGGCATTGCTACAGTGACTGCGCTGGCTTCTCCGGCGATGGCGCTACGGACCGATATGTATGCGATTGGCAACTGGAGCGCCGCCAACTGTGACTCCAACCCAGCCGACGATCGTCCCTCCTGGCCCGGAATGGCGGCGGCCTGGTACAACCAGATGGGCGCACAAGGCCACACAAAAACGGGCAACTTCACCGACGGCAACACGACCCTGCAACGCTTCTGCGATCCTTCGAAGCATGCTGGCGGCTGTCAGGACTGGTGGTACGTCGATTGGCCCGACGCCGCGATCACCGCGTTTCATGGCAGCAACGACGGCAACGCTTGGAGCGGTCTCATGCGCTGGCAATGGAACGGCGAATGCAACACGCGCTTCGGCGGAACCGCTCCGAACATGTCCGTGGGGGACATCAGTTTGAAGATATTGCACGCTTCGTCGTGCAGGAGCGCGGAGGACACCTATCTGCCCAATCTGCGCAACTCGATGGACAAAGGCACCGGAAAACGCCTGCACATGTTCACGGGCTTCCATGGCTGCATGTGGATCTCCTCGAGCTACAACAATGATTACAAGCAGACCGCGATCGATGGCCAATGGGGCGGCATCGCAAACTCCTGGGTCAAGAACCACTACAAGCGTTTCGGCTGTGCGTGGTACGACCCGTTCAACTGGTTTCACACCTGTACGGAACAATGCCCGGTGGCATACACGATCGGCAGCACGTCCTCCGCAGCTTTGACGCGACTGTATTACGAGAGCTACGGCAACACGCTGGCATTCGGAAGTCCGGCAGGCAAGAACTGGTATGCATGGATGGGTTATCCCGGTTGCAAGCCGGCCTGTGTAGGGCATCCATTTACACCCTGAGATTGGGCACACCTGAGATTCGGCACACCCTGGGATTTGGGTTGGGTAGATCACGATTCGCCGTCGATGCGCTTCCTACACGTACTCGCGACTCGACCGTTCGACATGCGATTTCCTAGCAGCGGTATCGCGCGGCCAATGAACTGAAAGGACATATGCCATGAAGATGAACCTCAAGTTTCTCGCAACCATCTGCGCTTTGACCTTTGTGGCCGGCGCTCAGGCCCAGACAGCACCTGATCGTATGACGCTGGAACAGGTGCGCGCGCTCGTCAAAGCATCGCTGCCGCCGGCCGTCGGAAAGACCAATACCGAGTTGGTGACGAACCTCAGCCGGGCGAGACTGGACCTGAACAACCCGTTGTCCAAAGCATTCGATCCGGCGAAGGTCAGCAGAGCCGTATTCGGACGACTGTCTCCGAATCGAGATCCGGCGTGCGCCCGCAGCCGTACCACCACGGGCGATGTCGATCAGGGCTTGTGCACGAGCATGTTCGGAGAGCCGGGCGGCGCCGGAGAGTTCCGGGTGCTCAGCTACAGTAAGGACATGACCGTCGGGGACATTACGTTTCTGAAGCGACCAGCGCAGCAGGAGTTGACACCGAATACGATAAAGCCGGTCACTATCGAGCTCGGCGCCGCATTCGACACGGCGGTCAAGTTCGGTTCCGAGGCGCTGGGTTTGCCCAAAACCGAAATAGCCACGCCGCCCGCCGGCACCGACCCCGCTGCGCTTGTGACGACGTTGGCGCTCGGATTTGGTCAACAGGACAAGAGCGAAGGTCAGATCCCGTTGCTGCGGGTGGTCCATGTGCACCGTGCCGCAGAACTGCCCACCGCATTGGTGGACCCCGCGAGCGGTTTGAAACTCACACACATTCTGGCGCCCGGTGAAGCAACGTTTTTCGTCGACGATGTCGGTGTGCAAGGAGCACGTGTAGAAGGCTGGGTATCGCTGCCGGTAGATCCCAAGCTCGATCCGCGTCTCGCGAAAACCGACGACCAGTTGGCGGATGAGATCGCTCAGGAACTCTTTGCGGGTGGCGGTCAGAAAATTGCCAAAGTGCAGATGGCATTCGCATTGGCGCCATCGGGATACCCGAACCCGGACGACCCGAATCCGCCGTTGTGCCCGGTCTGCGGCGTGCTGCGCCCTGTTCTGCGCGTAGTGATGTTCACGTTCGATACGCAAGTGGAGCCCAAGCAAGGTGAGATCGCCGCTCCAGGTTTGGTCCATGAGTTTCAGTTGGTGGATGGCGCCCAAGAAACGCCGGTGCGCCCGATAACGCAGCCGCAATGACCGCGCAGTGGGCCGCGTCTGGTGCCATGGACCGCGTGAAAAGCGACCTCGGGACCGCAAGTCTTTTCAGGAGCTGATAGAAATGACCCTTAACTTTCCATTTAAGCCTTCTTGCTTGCTGCTACTGACAGCGATCGCGACCTCGGCCAATGCGATGGTTACGATGCCCATCAGCGGTAATCTAACCAACGGCGACTTCAAGGATATTCAGTACGGCCCTGGTGACCTTGGCGCTGTATTTCAGCTCAATGCCCTTCTCTTTGTCGACGAGGTTAGCTCCACGGCTCAGATCGTGGAACAACTTACTACGTTCACCAAGCTAAAGGTCGACAAGACTGCCTTCGGACCGGTCGGCCTCGGCACCGGCCTGGCCGAATTCGACTACCGCGTGACCAATGTCGACAGCAGTGCGCAATCCAACCTGCGCTTCATGACTGTATTCGGCATCGACGGGAATCCGACGACGCTGCTCGAATCGGTTGCGGAGACATGGGGTGCGAAATTGCCAAGCGATCCGAGCCGCCGTCAAACTCTCGCTTGGGACGGAGTTCCGGGCCCGTCTTCGCTGAATAATCTCTGGATTGCTTCCAACGGCGCTGCCAGCCCAGAAGGCAGCGGCGTTCCGCCGGCATGCATCGCTGCTTCCGTTTGCGATACTTTCGTTGGCCTACAATGGGATGTGCCGACTCTCAATCCCGGCGAGAGTTTCCTTGTACGCGTGGGTCTATCGGATGACGGTCAGCATTTGTCGTCGCGCTTTCTGACCGTCACGGCCGACCCAACCGGTGGCATCAACAACGTGTTGACGGTCTCTGGGAGTATCGAGATCACACCTGTCCCCGAGCCTTCATCGCTCAGCATGCTGGTTGCCGGATTGCTGGCTGTGAGCCTGATATGGACTACCAAGCATCGACGTCGCCCTACCGTCGCACGATCGAGCGCGGTACCGGTCGAGCCGGGACGCCGCGCCTAGCGCCCCGGCTGTCGTCCTAGGGGTTGATTTCTCTTGCGCGGCGCGATGCAGGATCCGGTCAGCCCGGATAAACCAATTGCCGTACGTCGGCCGGCTTGGGGATCGCGTTCGACGCGACACGCAAGTAGCGCACTCCGCCCGTCGCGAATTGCGGCTCGAGCGCGCGCTTGAGCGCGTCGTCGGACCTTGCACCGTCGATCAAATCGATCAGTGCGACAATGGACAGGCTCTTGTTGCATACGACGAAGTCGATGCGTCCTTGTGCGAAATGCGCGCGTGCCTGCGGAGTGGTGGGTTGACCGGAGAGCTGTATCACGTCGGCCAGGCGCGCATTGGCGAAAATGTGGTGGTCGGGCAAGCCCGCGCGGAGTACCAGAAATAAGACCTTGGCGGGAGCTGCAAGAAAAACCTCCCGCACCTTCACGGGTGTTTGAACAGCTGCCGCGGTCGCCGGCGCTGAAGGGGCGGCCGCCACACTGTTGCTGGTTGCGCTACCGTTGCCGGTCAGCAGCTTCTCGCGTCGGTAGGCTGCGACAAATTGCTCCAGTTCGCTTGCGCTCGAAGAGGCCGCTTTCTTTCCAGCATCGCTGCGGCCAAACAGCGTGCCACCATCGTCCCCTTTGATCTTTCGCTGGATCCGGTACATCACGACCATGGTGCCGATGAGAAGTGCCGTCGCAATCAGGAGTTTGGTCAACATAGGACTCGATCCATTGGGGGACTTGGAGGCTGAGCATGGGCCAGCGAACCATCCGACAACCCCCGAATGTGGCAACCTCCGTGCCAGTTTGAGCCGCGTCCTAGCCTCCGGGACAGCCCTACCGCCGCGTCGCTGTGCGTCGGCTCGCCTCTTTCTCGGCTCGTTCGACGACGGACTTGGGCAATTTCTTCAGCAAGTCCGCGACGTCCTTGTAGCGCACCAGTGGAAGGACCCAATTGTAGCTTTTGAAGTGCTCGAACATCGCAAAGGGCTCTTGTGGCACGAGGATCACTGGCGCAACCGGTACGGAGGGCAGATCGGGAACGATCTGGGACAGCTCCAGCGGGATGCTCCTGGGGTCGGTAAGGTCGGCAATGATGAAACGTGACATGCGCGCCAGAATCGTGAGCGTCTCGGTGAGGTCCCTGGTCTGGGGTTTTGCGAAGTCGAACAGGATTGGCAGATATGCCTTTGCGCGCAGCGCCGAGTTCACCGCCTCCAGAACGGCTTTGCGTTCATCCGTGAAGCGCCCCAGAATCAGCACGGCCTTCTTGCCGACCGTGTCCACCACGCGTGTGATCTTCTCGTTGTTCAGCAACAGGTACACGAACTGTGCAACTTCGAGGTCGTCGACATGGATGGCAGGCTCGGCGTTGCTGGCACGTATGATCAGATTGGATTGTTCCCGTGGCGTGCCGATCAGATTCCACGCGGCGATCCCATAGATTTGGCAGGCCGCGAAGATCGTGCCCTCGACGCTTGTCTCCGCCAGCGAGGTGTGCCGCAGGATCGCAGCAGTCAGGTTTGCATGATCCAGCTTCGCCCGCCTCAGGCTGGCTGCGCGCAAGTCCGCGCGTACCATGTTTGCGCGCGCAAGGTTGGCGCGCGAAAGCGTCGTCCCGCGCAAAACACATCGCTCGAGGTTGGTATCCGACAGATTGATGCCGCGCAGCTCGCGATCGATCAGTAGCGCGCGGCTCAAATCGGGCTTCGTTTTTGGGTTGCGCCGGCGCCACGCATTCCAGGTTTTGACACCACGATTGAATATCGCCAGGTGTTTTTTATCCGCCATTTCGCGTTCTCTCCGCTGTGCTGCCGTTGGTTCGCGTGGGCACCATGCCGGAACCCTGGCAGTCATGCAAGGCCAGCGGCGCTCTACCCGCTTTAAGTGCGAAAACAATGGCATATACATTGCTTTGACGTTCACGCAACGCGCTCCAGCCAGGAAAATGGCATATGTATTTGGTCTGCAGTTGATCTAAGAGGACGCCGATATGAACGATCCTTTGGCGCAGCAACTTCTGCAAGCAGTGACGGCGTATGGGCCCTCGCTCCTGGAAGATCGCGCGCGCGTCGAACAGGTGCTCGCAGGTAGCACTGCGGAATCACCAGGCAAGGTCAAAGCGCTCCTGCTTTTGCTGGACAAGAAAGCTGTCAGCTTTCTCGCCAACTGGGCGAAGGAGACGAGGGCAGACAAAGGTACTTACGAGCAGATCCGGCAGAAGCTGTCGGCGAAATTCGAGCAAGCCAACCTTCTGACCGTCGCCGCGGCAAGCTGGGCGCTGGATGCGTGGGCGGTCGCGCTGGGTATCATCCGGCCAGTCGCCGCAAGCGCCCCGCCGCCGCGCCCCCCCGGTGCGCCTGCAAGTGCAAACGCGAACGCTGCGGCTGGCAGTGCGCAGATGGTCACCAAGGCGGCTACCAGGGCGAACGTATACGCGCCACCCGCATCCCACGTGGAGGACGCGTCAGAACCCGGGCCGGAGGGAAGCTTCATCGAGGGTGGGCGATCGCTGCCGGCTGGCCGTGGCTGGGCCTGGTTCGTCGAGGGCTGGAACTTGTTCAAACAGTACCCAGGCATCTGGATCGCGAATGTCGTCCTATTCATGATCATCAGCGTAGTGATTCAGGTCGTCCCCTTCGTTGGCTGGTTCGCGTCCACCCTGATCAGCCCTGTACTGGTGGCTGGGATGATGCTCGGTGCTCACGCGATCCACATGGGTGAGCCGTTGGAAGTCAGACATCTGTTTGCCGGATTCAAAGAGCGCACGGGACCGCTTGTCGTCATCGGCCTGCTCTATCTGCTTGCGCTCGTTCTCATCATTGTGGTCGTCGGTGCCGTGGTTGGTGTGAGCTTCCTGGGCTTCGGTCAAGCCCCCAGCATGGCCATGGGCACGATCGGGTTAGCGGTGATTCTGGGGGTCTTGCTGGTGTTCCCACTCATGATGGCTTACTACTATGCACCCGCCCTCGTCGCTGTCAGTCAAAGAGGCGCGGGCGAAGCGATGAAGCTCAGCTTCATGGCTTGCCTGAAGAACATCCTGCCTGGCCTGGTGTACTTCGTGGTCTTTATCGTCGCTGGCATCATCGCAACCATTCCGCTGGGTCTGGGGTGGTTCATCCTCGGACCCGTCGCCGTCGCATCGGTCTATGCCGCCTTCCGCGATATCTTCTACGAGTAGCGCGGCGCGAACCCAGGTCTTAGACAAGGGGCGCTGCGGCACAGCGATTTGTCGGGTCGTGCCCCGCTAGCGGAATCCCGGTAATCTTAGTCGGCATCTCGCACCGACTATGAGAATCCGCCGCGACCCGCTCTTTGGTTCCTTCCTGGTTCTATGCCTGGCAACGGGTTGCGCCAATCAGACGTTGCGCATGGCCTCGGGTTCGGTGGAGGCGGAGCGTGAGATCGGCGATAAGCAGGCGAAGGCGATCCACAGCGTCATTGGCATCGACCGTGAGCCTAAAGTCTCGGCGTACGTGGAAGCAGTCGGACAACACCTTGCGGCGCAGGCGCATCGAAAGGATATCGAGTACCGCTTCTACATAGTGGACATGGCGGTGCCCAACGCGTTTGCTCTTCCTGGCGGGCACATCTACGTCTCGCGCGGGTTGCTCGCGCTGGTGAACTCAGAGGACGAGTTGGCGGGAGCGGTGGGGCATGAGATGGGTCACGTCGAGGCACGCCATGCGATCAAGCGCAGCCAGGCCACTGTGGCGATGGCGCCGGTGCAGATCGCCGCGGGTCTGACCGGACTCGCGGCCTCCATCATTTCGCACGATCTGGGAAGCGAAATCAGCAACGCACCTCAGTACGCCCTTGCACCCTACAGCCGTGATCAAGAACGAGAAGCCGATCGCATCGGACAGGATATCGCCGCGCGGGCTGGATACGATCCGCGCGGCCTCTCGACGCTCCTCGCAACCATGAGTAGGCAAGAGAAAATCATGGGTGGCGTGGCATCCGCCAGCTTCCTCGAGACACATCCGGCCACGCCAGAGCGTGCAAGTGCTACCGCTACTTATGCTTCGACCCTGGTAGCCGCGACGCCCAATCCGATCGCCAAAGATCGCGCGCAAGTGCTCAGTCAACTCGACGGGCTTCTGCTCGGCGACAATCCGATGAATGGTGTGTTTCTCGGCAATCTCTTCCTTCAGCCGCGGCTCGGGCTGCGTATCGCATTTCCACCAAAATGGCAGACTGGACGCACATCCGGTGCCGTTGGAGCCCGTTCGCCAGACAAGGACGCGGTGATTTTTCTGCGGGCGGTCGCGGTCGACCAGGAGCTGGCCACCGTAGTCCGAGAGCAGGAAAAGCGAGCTGGAGTGAAATTGCTCGACGATGCACGGCAAGTGCAGATCAATGGCCTGAGCGCAATCCGAAAGGAACTCGCCACGCAAGGCGGCAAAGAAGCCTATTGGCTCAGCGCGACCTGGGTTCAGGTCGGACGCACGGTGTGGTCGATCCTGGCGGTCGCACCACTGTCGCGAAAGGAAGAATACGCTCCTCTGATCGACGCCAGCGTCGAGGGGTTCGGGCGGCCGAGCGCCGCCGAGAGAGCGAAAATCACTGCAACACGCCTGCGTCTCACCCAGGCGTTGACTGGCGAGAGCATCGAATTCGTGAAGTGGCGCACCCACGCGACCGGCACGGCGAATCAGCTAGCGATCGCGAATGGTGTGGATAAGGATGTGCGCTTCAAAGGCGGGGAATTGCTGAAGATTTTTCTGGACGAGGCATTCGTCCTGCCGCCAACCCCTTAGATGCCAAGGCAGCGCAAGCCCAGACGCGTCCCTGGGTGGGCACAAGTAGTAACCGCCGGTTCAAGGGTGCATACCTCTGGGGGTCTTTCCCGCCAGAGTGAGACCGGTGCAGCCAGGCCGTACGGGCGACGACCTCAGGCGATCTCGAAAGGTGCCGGCGCCAACAAATTGGACCGGAGAACGCTACTCCGGCTTATCAGTAGTCGCCGGTCCGTCGACCGGTGGTTGGGCGGGACTCTGTGCCCCGGGCTGGGCATCGTCTGCCCCGGTTTTCCGTTTCAGCTTTTCTTCTTTCTTCTGTTTCTTGGCCAGGTCTCTCTGGCGCTTTGCGAACGCATAGTTGGGTTTGGCCATGGGCGCTCCGGGTTAGGCGAGTTTGAAGAATCCCAAATGAATGAGATTAAGGCATTTTAGCGCACCTCGTTTTGCGCAACGAGTTCTGTGGGTTTGTGTAACGAGCCCCTGAGTTCGATGAGCTTCCTGGGGGTTTCCGCGACGAGCCCCTGGGGCTGCCACGACGAATGCGGTGGACTGGTCAGTATGGGAAAGCACTTCTGCTAGACTTTGCCTCGCTTCGAAGTGTCGAGAAGGATATCGAGCGATGTTGAACGGGAAGTCTGCCATAGTCACCGGTTCCACCAGCGGCATCGGGTTGGCTATCGCCCACGGACTGGCTGCGCGAGGAGTGAATGTCATGATCAACGGTTTCGGGGACGCTGGCGCGATCGAGGCGATGCGCAGCCGACTCGAACAGGAGCACGGCGTCAAGGCCGTGTATTCGAGCGCGGACATGATGAATCCCGCGCAGGTCCATTCGATGGTAGCGCAGGCCGCGCAACTGCTCGGGAGCGTGGATATCATAGTCAATAACGCCGGCATCCAGCATGTCGCACCGGTGCACGAATTCCCGTTGGACAAGTGGGATGCGATCATCGCCATCAATCTGTCCTCCGCGTTCCACGCTATCCGCAGTGCGTTGCCGGGGATGCTGGGCAGGCGCTGGGGGCGCATCGTCAACATTGCATCGGCGCATGGTCTGGTCGCCTCCCCGTTCAAATCCGCTTATGTCGCTGCCAAGCACGGTCTGGTGGGCCTCACCAAGACGGTCGCGCTGGAAACTGCCGGCAAGGGCGTAACGTGCAATGCGATCTGTCCGGGCTACGTACTCACTCCATTGGTGGAGAAGCAGATCGAGGATCAAGCCAAGGTACACAAGATCCCACGCGACGAAGTGATCTCCAAAGTCATCCTGGAGCGTCAACCAAGCAAGGAATTCGTCAAGATCGGGGAGGTCGCCGCGACGACGGCATTCCTGTGCACCAACGATGCTGCATCCATCACCGGGACCACGATTTCCATCGATGGAGGATGGACGGCGCAGTAGTTACGCTTACAGCCGTCCGCTGCGCTTGACCTCCAGGTACTGGTTTACCAATGCCAGCGCCAATTGCGCAGGCGGAACGTCCAGACATACGACGTCCCCCTGGCGCAGGCGCCGGAAAGCGCTGTCGCGTTGGCGGCGATAGTCCACCGCGGCGGCGTGCGTAAATGCACTGTCCACGTCTCGAACCGGCAGGTCGACAGCTTCGTCCAATACCTTCTCCCGCAAGCTGGCGAAAAGCACCAGATGCCGCTTCTGCAACAGTCGCAGAGCGGGCAGCAGCGAGTCGTCGTCTTCGTCACGAAGGTTGGAGATGATCACGATCATGGCGCGTTTGCGCAGGCGCTTGCTGAGCATGACCGCGGCCTGGTAATAGTCGCTGGCCAGCAAGCCCGGCTGCAGGTCGTACACGGTATTCAGAATGCGGTTGACCATCTCGCGCGATTTGTGCGGCGCCAAGAATCGGTCGTCGCCGCTCATGGTCATGAGCCCGACTGCGTCGCCCTGACGCAGACCGACATATGCCAGCAGCAGCGTCGCATCGAGAGCGTGATCGAAGTGCGAGCAATCGTCATCCTTGGCACGCATGCGGCGGCCGCAGTCCACGAGGAAGAGGATCTGCTGATCGCGCTCGTCCTGGTAGTCGCGCGATATGAGTTTTCCCAGATGTTGGCTCGCCTTCCAGTCGATCTTGCGCAGACTGTCCCCTTCACGATACTCGCGCAGCTGGTCGAACTCCATGCCCTCACCGCGTCGGCGCCGCTGCAACACGCCGACATCCGAGAGCCGATTGTCGGTTGCCAGCAGCGCATACCCAGATAAGGCGGCGAAGTTGGGATACACCCTCAGAACCGAAGGCTCACCAGCGTGAACTCGCCGCTGCCACAAGCGCAGGGGCGAGTACAAGCGCAAGTCGACCGCACCAAACTGGAGGTTCCCTCGGCTGGTGGGGCGCAACCGGTAGGCCATCTCTGCCCAACCCCGCGCCGGCACGGCGAGGACACGCGGCAGGCCTTCCTGAGAGCACTCTGCCGGGTGATGGTCGAATAGGTCGCAGTGCATCCTGACCGCACCAGGATTCGACAGCCGCAAGTGCACGTCCATGCCGACATTGAGGGCAGCGGAGCCAGGCAGCGTTCGCTTCGCCTGTGGCGCGCGCGTCAGTGCGAGCAGCAGCATGTCCGCCAGAACCACCGCACCGAGAATCGCCGTCCCGACTAGCCACGCCCCCACCCACTCCGGCCAGATCGAGACCGCGATGGCGGCGATCAACCAGAGCAGGGCAAGGCGTGGGAGAGAGGGGGAGGGGAGCACCTTTAGCTACCGTGGTTCGTGGTTGGTTTTAAGAGCTTCGGGAAGTTCCCTTGCGAGTTACAGACTACGAAGCATCATGCTAAAAGCCACGAGCCACGAGAAACTAACTTCTCGGCGCTTCCACCTTGTTCAGCAACGCTTTGAGTACTGCGTCGGTCGACTGTCCTTCGATCTCGAGTTCGGGGGCGAGCGTGACGCGGTGACGCAGCGCAGGGAGGGCGAGAGCCTTGATGTCGTCGGGGGTGACAAAGTCGCGTCCATTGATAAGTGCATGCGCCCGGGCGGCACGGACCAAAGCGATGCCGCCGCGGGGGCTTGCGCCGGCTGTGATCCCTGGCCACGCTCGTGTGGCGCGAGCGATCCGGACGGCATAATCGGACACACGTCCGTCCACCGTGAGTGAGGCAACGAAACGTTGCAGTGCCAGAACGGCGGCCGGTTTCACCAGTGTTGATACGGACTCGACGTTGAGCCGGTCGCCGACCTGGTTGGTCGTAACCTGACGGACCATGGCGTGCTCGTCCTCTTGAGTCGAAAACTCGATGTGTATTTTGAGCAGGAAGCGGTCGAGCTGCGCCTCGGGCAGCGCGTATGTGCCCTCCTGCTCGATCGGGTTCTGTGTGGCGAGCACCATGAACGGCGGGGCCAATGGGTGGGGCGTGCCTTCGATCGTCACTTGGCCTTCCTGCATGACCTCCAGCAATGCGGCTTGCGTCTTGGCCGGGGCTCGGTTGATCTCATCGGCGAGCAGCAAGTTGGTGAATACAGGGCCCTTGCGGGTAGTGAATTCGCGCGTGGCCTGATCATAGAGCGTGTGTCCTGTCACGTCGGCAGGCATCAAATCGGGAGTGAATTGGATGCGCGCAAAACGTCCGTCGAATGTTTTCGCCAGTGCCCTGACCAGCAGAGTCTTGCCGAGACCCGGCACGCCTTCGATCAGCACATGACCGCCGGCCAGCAACGCGATGAGGACCTCATCGATGACAGCGCGCTGACCGATGAGTGCCTTCGCGACTTCCGCACGGATGGCGCCGATCGCACGCAGTGCCTGACTGCCGACATCCGTGACTGGAGCTTCATTCATCTGGATCCCTCTCTGGTTTGGCGGCGCGACAGCAGGCGGCGAAAGTTTGCCAGGGTGCGCAC
>Ga0105248_10004251_pt1 | contig 15847 bp, 32 predicted proteins | sample KBSS34metaG_FD_81524 | JGI IMG/M metagenome (GOLD analysis project Ga0105248, IMG submission 81524) | Switchgrass rhizosphere microbial communities from Kellogg Biological Station, Michigan, USA - KBS S3-4 metaG | ecosystem: Host-associated > Plants > Roots > Rhizosphere > Soil | place...
GAGACCGGACCAGATTAAACTGAGGTTTGGCACTAAAATTGCGTAGGTCGCCGGTCGGCGACAGTGGTATGATCCTTCTTATGAAAAAGAAGGAACCGATGGATGAAGAGGAAATTCTAAAATGGGCCAAATCACGCGGACGAATTTCGGACTGACGAAAACACGAGTGTTGACGAATGCGGAAGTGATTCACCTTCCGACGACGGCGATTGAAGTTGTTGCAGCGATCCCCGGAGTGATCCTGGTTCCGGTGCTATGTGTTGCACATTTAGTCTGGGTTGCGGATTATTCCAATATCGACGCAAATGCGATTCTCTCAATACAGGTAGGTACTACACCGGTCATTGTATGGACGGAAGCGGGGCAGGCGGGCGTTAATAATCTATTGGCAATCGGGGAAAATTCTACAAGTTTTTCGGAGTTGGTTGGCGCGGTACAAGTCTCTCAGTCGGTCGGGCTGAGTGGTTTTGCCGATGCTGATGTTGTAGGGCAGCCGTTGACTATCGGTATCGACAATGGGGCGGGCGGGATCTTGCATGATGGGGACCCAGGTAATTCTCTATCTGTAACCGTTTTTTATAACGCTATCCCTGTTTAGAAAAAATGCCCAAACGTCTCTGGAAAACATTCGACTACGGCAACGGCAATCACCGGCTTTGCTCTCTTTGAACTCCAAACAGTAGAAATGCGATAAACAAAATGCCCAACAAACCCCCATTCCCGTTCAAACCGTCCAGCGTTCCACGCATCGAAACACCGTTATCCAATCGAATCAAAATCGAGATCAGCGAGCTAGGCATGGCAACACTCACCACCGACAAACCCATGCAAGCCAACGAAGTACTTTTCTATCTATCGCAAGCGCTGGCCAGTCTCACGGCACAAGTGTATCAAGCATCGCGTGGAATCATCAATCCGAACAAACCCGCAATCGAAGTGACCGATAAAAACGACGATCCGATTAAAGATGAGGATAACAATGCCTCGTAAAAAGATCGTCACCACCCGCGAGATTATCGACGCCGACGAACCGCAAGCGATAATCACCGACCAAGATGCCGTCCCCGGCGCGGAACTCGATCAAGCGGAAGCACTGAATGAAGTGCTCCGCGAGTTCGGTCCCGACGAAATCAAAATCAAGATTTCCAAGTGGACTTCATCCGGTTCCGCTTATTGTTTTTCCACGGATAAGTTAGACGAAGAATACATCCGTGACAGTTTCGGCGGCGGAAAGTATTCTGCTCGGATCTTCGTCAATGGCAACTACAAGCAAACGATCCCCCTTGTCATTGCTGAACCGATCAACCGAACGAATCCACAAATCGCCCCCGTTCCACAAATCATCGAGCGTCAATCCTCCGATTCCGGCGAAACCAAGTTCCTCCGCGAAATGATTCTAGCCATGATTGGCAATCGTCAAGCCACACCCGTAGGTGAACTCACCCAAGCGATGCGCGATTTGAATATGGGCGGGGGTGGTTCGGACAAACTCATGGAAATGTTTATCAAGGGCATGGAAATGGGCCGCGAATCCGGGAGCGGAGACGATTCATGGAAGGGTATTATCAAGGATGTTGCCAAAGAAGCGTTACCGATGTTGTCCGGAATGGCTGTATCTGCGAAGCAAATACCGGGACAAGTACAGCAAGCGCAACCGGGAACGCAACCGAATCCGCAGGACCAACAAGCCATGATGCAAGCGCAGTTAAAACAAGGGATTGATTATCTCAAAGCGAAATGCCTGAAGAATTCCGATCCCGAATTATACGTCGCCATGGTGGTGGATAATGCCGATGTACCCATGTACCAACCGCTCATACACGCAATCCTTACAACGGAATTTAGCGTATTCACGACGATTGACCCTGCAATCGCAAACCCCCCATTCCGCGCTTTCTTTGAATACATCTACAACGGAATCCGATCCGCGTTTGCTCAGGATGATTCAATGGGAGTGGATACCGGAGGGGAACCGGGGGATAGTCGCGACGCTAATAAGAATGCGGGATCTGGCGCGAATGGGGTCCGCAAACCCTGATATAGTGAGGCTGGGTGAAATGATAATGATAAGCGACGCGGATGGACTGGATTCCTTCTTACGTCGCGTTTTCGTGTATCGGCCCGAAAATGAAGAAATTGTCAGGACGCCGGAATTTATGGTTAACCAATTACGAGACGAAAACAAAATTGAAGGGGACTGCGACGATATCGCGACCCTTATTGCAAGTGTCGCGACTGCTGTTAACCTTCCTTGTCACTTCGTCGCGTTGGATTCGAAGAACCAAGGGTTGGATCACGTATTTTCGCGAATCTTTACGACACGATGGATAACGGTCGATCCAACGGTGGAACGGGGGACGGATTACAATGTATTCGATGCGATCATTGTACCGGTGAACGCATGAAAAACGGAGCGGTTATTCTGATATTGCTTGCCGCGTGGTATATCACACGCAATAACCTCAATGCGACGAATTCGTATCAAGTGATCTTTCCCGATGGAACAATCATGCGAATACCATCGAATCAACCGATGCCGTATTCCACCGATCACGGCGGACAATCGGTGATGTATCTACCCGGAGTGAACGCATGAGCACACTTGTTTGCACCACCGTTCAATGTTCCCAAGGTCGCGCTAGTGTCGAACAAATGCAAGCCACGTTCGATAGCCTGAAAGCGAATCCCCAATTCAATCCCGCGAGTTTTGAACCGACCGTCTTGAGCATCAAGCAATCGTTCGACGCGAGTTATTCCGTGATTGACGAATGGATTCCATTTAACCCGAATTGTTGCGCGATCAAAGACATTGGAGCGCAGGCGGATTTGATCACATCACGTATGCTCGCATCGGTGGGAAGTGCATCCCCCGGCCCCGGTCCCGGATCGAGTTCCGACGGGTTGGGATGGATCACGTTTGCGATTGCGTTCGGCGTGGCGTATCTCGTATTGGGACCATCGCAGAATTGGAAGAGGTTTATATAAACATGGAAATTATCACGATTACTAAAAATCAAATTCGACCGCGATCCATTAAAGTGCGATTTAATAACGATGCCATTATTGCTATGACTACGGATGGATCGTATCGAACATGAACATCCGCCGTAAATGAGGTTCCTGTGAAAAACGCGCTGGTCAGCGCAACGAAAAAGACAACGTGTCGCCTATGCAACCGAAGAATCGCAAAGGGATTCGTTCCCCAATGGAAACACATGACGAAAGCACACCCGGATGTGCTCATGGGAAAGATTCTGCCGCTGGCCTTCGATCCGGAATCCGCACACGCCACAGGGCGGGAGATCGCGAAAAGGATGTTTAATGTCTAGGCGAAAGCTTACAAAAATTTATGGGAAAGTGCATCGCATCATGGCGGAAAAATCACAACAACACATCTGCGATGCCGCATGTAAACGTGCTGGACACCGATATTTTCATGATTTCAAAACGAAACCCGAAATGTATGGATTAGTCAACGGCGACATTCTCATTACGTCGCGAAAGAGGTAAACATGGTTCTCACCGATCCTTACCGCCGTGCGGTGAATCCGTACACGCTGGCATTACAAACCGGAATATCTCGCAACCGCCGACCGCGGTTATCCGGCTTTCTCGATGATTTGGAAGCATCGGCAAGCGATATCGCTTCCCAAGAATTATCGAATCTCCAACACCAAATCACCACATCCGGATCGAATGCGGATATCGTTCCGTATCAGAACGCCGTATTCAATCAAGTCATCGTTCCGATATCCAACGTCGTGAATTCGTCGCAAGCATCGACGTTATCGACGCAGCAATTGGAAGCCATGCTGAACACGTTGATTTCGGAAAAAGAACGGTGGTTGCAGTTCGCGAATACGTATCCGTGGCCCACATCCACGGCGCGCAACCGCGCCATTGCCGGAGTACAGACCCTCGCGCCGTATTGGGACACGTATGAACAACGGATTCGCGCCTTGATTCCGAATTCGACCTACGATTATTCCGGTGTGATAACCGGAGTGACCAATCCGGCAGGAACCACATCCCCCACCTATCCCGGTCAATCGCCGTTACCCGGACAAGGGGGTTTTATCGGTCCGGTGCAACCGACCGCAGCGGGATTCTCAACACCATGGGCGGTAGGTCTCGGCTTGCTGGCGTTTTATCTCTTTTCCAAGAAACGAGGTTTTTAATATGCCCCGACTATGGAAAACAATCGGTGGGGAACCGTTTATGATAAACCCCCATCTTGGCATTCTCGGCTCGATTAATCCAAAGAAAGGAAAGAAGAAAATGGCTCGAAGACGTTCAAAGCGTTCCCATATGGCGTATGTGCGATCCTTTCGGAAAAACGCACGTCGCCGCAGACGTTCCCCACGTCGCAATCCGTACCCGATTGCGGGTTTAGTTGCGAATCCGCGACGGAGACGGCGCTCTTATCGCCGGAATCCGGTGCACCGCAGGAGACACTACCGGCGCAATCCCGCAGTGCTCGGCATTGGCGGACTTCCCCCGTTGCAATCCGTGATTTATGCGGGAGTCGGTTTTGCCGGTGTTCCGTTGGTGGAAGGATTCCTTTCCCCCATGTTGCCGATTTCCATCACTTCCACGACCATTGGCAAATATGCCGTTCGTATCGGTTCCGTGATCGGTCTGTCCGCGTTGGCGCGTATGATCGTCGGACGTGAAGCGGCCCGCATGGTTGGAATCGGTGGCGGTGCCTATGTTCTCGTGTCTGCTGTGCGCGAATTCGCGCCGGGAATGATTCCGGGAATGGGCGCGTACACGCAAATCAATCGGGGAATGGGCGCGTATAAGTTGAACGCATACACTCCCGGAGCGCCGAATCTCCCCCTGCAAGCGCAGGGAGATAATGTGATTGCGGCACGATTTCGACGTTTCAGTTGATAGCTAAAGTACTTGCACCAGCAAGCCGGATTGCACAATTTTTAAAACCTTCCTGCTACCGTCCATAGCAGAAAACCTTTAACACATTTCTCTGTAGGAGTTTCGCCGTGGACGTGAATATCAACATCCCAAAAGAATGGCGTGATTACGTCACGCAAATCAACCTCGGATTAGAGGTTGTCCCCTCCGTTTTGTATTCGGTCAAATCGTACGTTTCGCATACGTCACAGGTGTTGACGTTTTTCGATTTCGTGCGCGGTTCTCGCCCGGATTTGACGAATATGCAACAACCGAACATGCTTCCGAATCCTGAATCGTTCCTCATTCAAAACATTCGGATTTTCAATTGGGGCAACGTCAATTCCGCCGATTCTGGCATCGGCGATTGCGGCGAAATCGACTCCCAATTCAACGAATGGGTTGAACTCGTGAAGCGCGGGATTCTCGAATTGAAAATCGGAAACAAGCAGTACGGACCGTGGCCGCTATGGATGCTTCCCGCCAATTCATTCGTGAAGGGCGGATTCTCGACGGGCTCCGACTTGCTTGCGGATTACGGACAGGTGGACGGCGCCTTGTATCCGTTGATTCCGAATCTCATGATTGCACCGCTGCAACAATTCACGGTGACGTTGTCATGGCCGGGAGGTCCGGTGACACTCTGTCCGGATCTCGACGACGAAGAAGCGCCAACGGAATTGCCGATTGAAATTCTGTTCGACGGTCAATTGGCACGATCTATTCAGTAGTCAGTAAAGTAGGGCGATAGACTGTCTGTCGTTCTACTTTATTCCTACTAGAACGGGGGAATCATGAGAGGTTATGGTACTTCACCTTTAGAGCTTATGGCGTGCGATGCCATGCTCCGAGGGTTGTGTTATCTGGATGAATTCACGTATTCCGCGTCATGGGTGAAAACAACCGCAACGGCATTGGGATCACTCGCCACGGTGGACGTGCAAATCCAAATCAACGGCGATAGCGATTTCATTGTGCAGCAGCGCAATGGAACTGTTATCAATTCGCAACACGCTTGCGAAGATTGCCCGAATTTGCTATTGACGATTGTGCGTGCCGGTTCCGGGCGCGAAATTATGAATCAAGCGCAGCATTGGCAGAATATCGTCGGTGGATTTGGTTCCACGAAATTTCCGAATTATCTGCCGATGCCGGGATTGATCCAGCGGTCGAACATCCTCACGTGTCGATTGCAGAATCTCACGACCGATGCGCCGGACCGTGTGGATCTATCGTTTGTCGGATTCAAGGTGTTTTACACCACGAATGCACAAGGGCAAACGGGAGATCGAACCGCGATTTTCCATTCGGGAGTATAAGGAAATCCCGCTATCGGTGCGGCGTAGTGGGCGTGGCTTGGACGGAGCTACGGTCTCGGGGTTAGCCGCACAAATTTTTGAATGTGACAACACTATGAAAAAATCATTAGTGACATGGGGATTGCTACTTGTCGCGTTGTATGAAATCTCCAAGCGCCGCCAAGCGTGCGCGTGCGGGGATGAATCCTTTGTCGGCGGTTTGTTTTCATTGCCGGCCGGTGGTGGTTCCTCCAATCAGGATACAGGATTCAATTACAACTTCCCAAACGCTGTGAGTAATGCGGGGGCGGGCGGGTGTCAATGTGGCGGCGTTTGCGGAACGGGATTGACCGCGCAATCACAACATGGAACCGTGACGGTTCAACAAACACAAAATACGGTGTTGCCGTCCGGTGGTCCTAGTAATATGACGATTGGATTTATCAGCGCTTCGTCTGGAATCTTAGCGCGTGACCCTTATACCGGCGCTCTCTATACAGTGTATTCGCAACCCAATGTCATGCAATCCATTCTCGGCGGTGCGGATATTGTTCGCCCGGATGGTTCGAATTACGTGATATCGAATTCCGGGGGAGTGTGGTATTTGGATGGAAAAGCAATTGTATAAAAAGTAATTCGGCTTGCTTGTGCAAGCACTAGGACTAACATGCAACGACCCGACCGACCCGTAACCCGACAAACATTTACGCCTTTTGCGTTATTGGTTGGCGTTACCGCTACACCGTTAGCGCAATCGCTACAGCAATCTAGTATTCAATCCCTATACACGACTATCGTGCTTTCCAATCCCCCGTTAGCCTCGCGTGTGTTGATGGGAGATTCCTCCGTGCTTGTTGCGGCTAACAATGGGTTGGAGGTTCCGGCGGGTGTTCCGATTCAATTACGAATCACCAACGAACGGCAAATCTATGAAGTGCAGGGTCCGTTAGTCGATGGTTTCCGATGCGCGCCGGATGCCATACCGTTTATTGCGTGGGATATTACGCAGATTTACCTTGTAGCGGCGGTGGCGCATACGGTTGGAGTAGTATTGTTTCAAGAAGCATTTAAATAACTAACATGGGTGTTGATTTCTCAATTTTGGGCGGGGTGGTGGAAACCACAACACCGATTCCGACATTTACGGATTCGTTGCAGGTTGCCGGATTTTATGTTCGGTGGCGTGCTGCGTTTACAGGTGCCAGCGTTCGTAATGCGGCATTGATTCACCCGCAAGTTGTCGAATCCGTTATTAACGGTGTATCCATTGGTGGTGTACCTACGGCACTCAATATGACATGTGGGGGCGCTGCTGGAATCTCAACGCAAGTGCGTGCATGGTTTACCCCTACGATATGGGGTGAGGATTTCATAGGCGTTTTTGGAACGTCACGCGCTAAAAATCAATTCTCCGAAGTAACCGTAATTTCCGATGATGCCGCGGGCGTTCAATTGAACCATTATGGACCGGGGGTTCTCGCGTTTCCGGGAACGGGACAGAATGGATACTATATCGAGGTTCAAGCGAATGTCGGCCACATCGCCTTATATAGCGGTATCGGTTTTGCCGGTGTGAGTGGTAACACGTTGTTGATTCCCGGTGGCGGCACGATGTTGTTTGCGAATAACGATGTGTTGCGTTTGGAAGTTGTATTGAACGCTGGAACGAATGATCTTACTGTTCTCCGTAACGGTGTCATTGTCGGTACATTCTCCGATAATAACGGCGCTCGCCCGTTGGTTGGTATGCCGGGATTGGCTTACGTTTTTCAATCGGACAATGTGATTACTGGACGGTTACAGAATTTCTCCGGTGGTCCGCTCTAGAAAGTAATCCGGCTTGCTGGACGCAAGCACTATAACAAAGCGTTGGCACTCGAAAGGATTCGAGTATGGGACGCACGAAAGGCTAGATTATGGGACAGATTACAAGAACGAATTACGGCTTGACCGCAAACCTCGATATCACGGATGCGGAAATGCTCGCGTTGCACGATACACCACTAACGATTGTTGCCGGTCGTGCCGGAACAATCTGGTTGCCGCTCATGATTACGGTGGTGTCGGATACCACCAACGGAGCATACGCCACGGTGACCGATTTTCAATTGGGCGTGACGGGTGCACTCACCGAATGGGGTTCGATTTCTTTAGCGGATAGTCAGTTGGATTCCGGTGCGAATAGCTTCGCGGTATCCGGTACAAACCTCATGGGTGGAATTGTGGTTGGCGGTCCGAAATCGGATGTAGTCGGCTTGCCTATTCTGATATCCGCGAACGCCGACCCTACGGGCGGCGATCCGTCGAATCGTATCCGCGTACGGTTGTTCTACATGGAAATTCCGGCATTGGCAACTATCGTACCGTAAGGGAGATCATATGCTTATTCACAAATCTCAAATCCGCCCCCGTTTCAAACACATCACGTTAACCAATGCCGAAGTGCTCTCGATTCCGACCGCTACAGAGGGATCGTTGGGCGTGGGCATGATTTTGATTCCAGGACTACCGAATACCGCCTACGTTCCGCGCTTGTGTTTGATGCGCTTCAATGGCGTCCAGCCGGTGACAGGGATTGACGACGGTTCGTATCTGGCCGTGACGACGGAAGATTTTGTATTGGACGCCGGATATATCGTCGAGGATTCCGGTCTCGATCCGGCGGCCACTCAAATCTCCAAACTGTTTGCGCCGACCGCTGGAAATGTTTCGATTTATCCGGGATGGGGACCGGAAAAGATCGGTCAGGGTACAACCGCCATGGGTCTCTATACCGCGTTGACGGTCGAATCCCCCGTCTATAAGGATACGGAATTGCCCATCGGGGCGGGCTTGATGATCTCCTCCGATAACGCGTTGGCGTATACGGGCGGCGATCCGTTGAACACACTGGAATTGTTTTTGGAATATTGGATCATTAACCTTTAGGGAGAAATCACATGCCAAAGCCTGAAAGAACCTTTAAGGTCGGCGATCAGTCGCTCACGGCAAAGCAAGTTAAAGCGTTGCCGTTAGCGGATCGCAAAGCGTTTATACGCACACTCTTGAAAGCCAAACTTGGATACGCCTAAATGCGCCGGGGATGGTGGATTTTTGCCGTTGCGGTATTGATCCTTGCTTCTGGTCCGGCAATCGTTAGCACCACGGATCGTATCGGACGCGTGATTGCGGTTGCCAGAAATGCCGGTTTTAGCGGGCAAGACTTGGTTATCGCCGTGGCGATTGCGCTTGCGGAATCGGGCGGCGATCCACTCGCCCATGGGGATTTGAGCATCGGAAGCGGACGCGGGAGTTTTGGGTTGTGGCAGATTTATGCCGACGCCCATCCGGAGTTCGGACCGGATTTTGAATCGTTGTATGATCCGCAACGCAATGCTAATGCCGCCTATTCGGTGTATCGCAATGCGGGATATTCGTTTACACCTTGGACCACATTTAAAAATAACACCTATGCGAGCTATCTCGCTGAGGTTGGGAGTTCGATATGACAATTGAAATCATCAATGGACAGACCGGACAACATTACACGGTGTCGGATGCCACGGCGTTACAGACCGCGATTTCCAACGGCGATATGCCAATTCGCCCCGATGGTTCCCCGTATACGATCACGAATAGCGGCGGTTTGTTTTACCTCGATGGACAAGCCGTGAGCGGTGGTGGCGTGACCGTTCCCGGAACCGTCTATCGGTTGATTTTGAAAGTGCCAGCGGGATACGCGACCGGAGCCACGTATCCCGGATGCTCGCGCTATAACGCGGACGCGTGCGATCCGAAGTTATTTACCACGATGGCGCAAGCGATTGATTATGCACATTCCCGGAATGAGATCCCGTATCAGGTCTATTCCGAAGATGAATCGTGGGCGATTGTGACCGGAAGTCTCCATCCCGATCCGAACCGCCCGCTTTCCGATCCAGCGGATGTTCCGGTATCGAATCCGGTTGGCGGAACGCTTGCGGGTGTGAGTACGCCGACCTTGGTTTTGGGTGGTTTGGCGTTGTTCTTTTTGGCGAAAAAACTTCTATAAAACCGTGAAAGTAATCCGGCCTTTCGGCACTTTGACAAACATATGACTCGGGAGCAAAAACAAGGTTTGATTATCGCGGGAATCCTGTATCTGTTATGGAGATGGCAGGATTCCTCGTCGGTCACGTTTCCCGGTAGCGAGGTTTGGCAACAATGCCCGGACGGGAGCGTGATTCCGTATGGTCAGACATGCGCGAATCCCGCTGGATATGCCGGGGGAGCGTTATCGTTTGTGATTCCCGCCGACCAACAATTTAACCCTCCCACAACGATGGATTATCCCGCGAATTTCTTTAATCCCAATGTTCCGATTGGGGATGGTGGGCCGGTCAATGAAGACGCATTGAGTCAATTGCTGGATAATTAGAATCGCGCGTCGGGTTGAATGCAGCATGTCAGCATTTTGTTGATTTTCTCTTTGATTTCCCGCATGGTCATTCCCTTTAACGCCGACTTGGGAATGTACAGCTTGAACCGACGCCAACACAATCGGCAGTATCCCTCAAAATGGATATCGCCGGGGGAGGGTTCGAACATCATAAGAGTTCCTTGATATCCCAAGGTCGCGTATCATCCCCCACCCATGCGCGCTTGGGGCGCGTTTCCCGTAACAGCTTTTCCACATGCACCGATTGACACGCGGCACTCCCATCGTTTAACGCTTCCTTGATCGACTTCGACCGCATGACATGGTTCGGCGATCCATCGACAAACGCGTCTATGGATTCCTCCCGGTTTAATCCTTTGGCTTTCCATGTGCCGTTGAATTTGTAGAGTTTCGGTTGTATAAATCGTACATTGCCTTCGCCCACCATGGACCATTCACCCAAGCGTTTACTGGTTTCCATCGATTCTGACGTGAAGACCGAATCGGTGTCACAATAGTAGGTCGTATCCGTGAGTTTTCGCATGAGATGAATGCGAGCTTTCGACGTAACTGCCGCTGCCAGATGTGGAAGGAGATAGCTTTGCCGACTGACACGCTCAAAATAAGCAAAGCCACTAGGACGTCCATCCGGGTTAAGAATCGGAATAGAACCATCGGGGGCATTCCTTTCTGTCATGTACACTTTCTTTTTGGGGTTTTGTCCGAATTTTCCATACAGAGCGTTCATTAATAACTTGGCGATCGTGCGCGTCGGCTCCGATGCTTTTTGCTTCAAGGCATACAGCTTTTCAATGTATCCCTTGAAGATATCCCGGACTTTGAAATAGTAGCCTTTGTGGATGGTTTGGATTTGTGCGCCTCTGTTTTCCGCTTCGATCAATTCCTCAGAACTCCATACGGCGCGTAGCGTACCCGTCGGGAAAAACAGCTTTTCCAAGCGCATTGGTAAAGGGGGTATATAGAATCGAGAGTCTGGCAGCTTTACCGAACATTCGAGAAATCCGAAATAACTGTCCGTAAGTTGGGTGGATTCCCCAACGTATTCGACGGGCATGGGTTGGAGCATGACATAGGGATACATCGAATTTACATCGTAGGCATAACAATGATCGGCTTGACGCCTGAAAACCTCAACCCGTCCGCCATGATATCCTGTACGTATAAAATCCAAAATCTCCTGTCGGGGTTTCCATATGTTTTCCTTTAGAAAATCCTTGCGCCATAAGCGGAGCGCATGCGTGGCAAAGGTTTCCGACCGCAAGCCGGTTTCCTCAAAGAAGGCGTCCAACACTTCATACAACCCACGGCAATCCTGTTCATTGTATTCGAGCAATTCGCGGGAGTAGGTCATGGTGTGAAAGTCGATTTCGGTTTTGGCGTGCTTCACGTTGAATGCTTTTGTCAAATCCCGTAATGATGCTTGAAGCAAGCGGTACGAATCGCAGAGCGTTGCGGTAACCGCTCCGCGCCGGATCTTCATTTGAATAACCATTGAACCGCTGCAATGGAAAGTAACATCACAGTCGTTCCGAGTGCGGATGAAATCAAACACGAAATTGAGATCATATCTCCCTCCGAAGTGCGCAAACCATCTAAAAGCACGGTAGCGATCAGAAAGGATATGATCGAGGAAATCACCCACATTCCGAAAATGATAATAATGGTCACCGTCAAATACTCCTATGACAAGTAGGTTCCACCAATCCGTGGCTTCCACGTCCCACGTACCAAAACGGAAAGTCGGCGGATTTTCGAGAGGTTCTAAAGCTCTATTTAGTTCAAATCGGTTGTTTTCGGACACGGCGCACTCCCTTGTTTAACCGCTTCCAAACACGCATACGCGAGATTCATAAAAAGTAATGCCGACTCGGTATAGTCCAGACCGAAATTCTTGTTTTCGAACATGAGGAGCATAATCAGTTCCGATGCGTCCATGACGGCAATCCGCTTTTCCATGTCATCCTGTAACAATGCCGCGTTGCCGGAATCCACTATATCTTCAATTTGTTCGATCATGGTTTTCATGTGATTTCCTTTTCTAGATATTCTGTATATGCGATGCACAGATTGACCCATTGTTGATTTCGATATGGCAAAATTTTTATACTGAGATATAGCAATTCTTCACCGATGATTCCGCGTAATTCATCGACTAGCTTTTTAAGCGTCTTATTCATTATGATACCATTCGTCTTCATCCGCTAACAGTTCATCCAATTCGTCTAAGGCGTCCAGTTCGGGGAATTCCGTTGAAAATTCCTCTTCCCACTCTTCGACCTCTTCCGGGGATTCGAGTTCCTCAATTTCTTCGATTTCTTCAACGATCGGGCGGTATTTCGGCTTGCGGATCTTTTGCGGTAACAATTGGCGGGCGAGTTTTTTCGGGGAATCGTAATAGCCCTTGATGGTTCCGAGGGATTCGGTCACGTACCGCATGCCGCCAATATAGCGGCGCTGTACGCGGTGCGTGAGTTCGGATTTCGACGACTTTAACCGCTTGGCTTTCTTCGCGGAAATGAACCGGCCTTTAGAATCGCGGTAGCGGATTTGCATGCTAGTCCTGCACGTCTAAACCATCGGGTAATAAAATAACTGGTCGTGAAATCGGTAATTCATTCCACCACTTACATGCTCTTAATGCTTCTTCTTTTAAATCCTTCATTCGGCGGGATGTGTCCCATATTTCTGGTAGCGGTTCAAATCCACGATCACGCATTAGATAAATCACACGTAAATACAAAATCTTTCCTTTTGCATTGATTATTTTCATAACTCAAACCTGATTTCTTCTTTTTCGTTGATTGTCATTTCCGTCTCGATAATCTGGATTGGAAAATGAATACCAATATGCTTTACCAGTACGTCACGGATGTTTTCGGCGGTTTGTTTGGAGTGGAATTGTGTCGCGCCCTGATTTCCACGAATCCACGTACCATACTGCATATTGTAGTAAAAGAAATCGTTGCGGCAGAGCATCCAGCATTTGGTTTTCTTCATCGTATCGCCTTACCGTGTAATACTTTGTCGTCGTACTGAATTTCGACCTTTCGCACACGCTTTAAGGCATGCAGGATTCGCCGTATGCGTTTGAGATTGGCTTCATTTTGTTCCCATTCCATAAATTCTGCTATCTGTTTTGGAAAGATCCATACTCGCCGTTCTCGCATGAAATCAAGAATTTCGATTGCATCCGCCAAGGCTTGATAGCGATAGGTTCTAGATGTGGTTCGCATGTCCATTAGACGATCACCGTCTTGGGAACCACCGTCCGATATGCTTTCGATTTGTCCGCTTTACGGACCGCGACGACCACGTAATAGTATTCGATCCGGCGCACCAATGGGGTTATGGCTTTTGCGATTTGCAGCTTCAAGGCGACGGGAGAATCGGAGATTGGTTTGAGCTTCAATTCCTTACGTTCTTTGGCGTGCTTGTCGAAATAGTGGATGTTGAGTTCGAGGATTTTCATGGTTTGATACCCAAATACAACATTAAACAATTAGACCAGAACCACGACGTGTCGTGAATCCAAGTTCTACCATCATCGTAAGAAGTAGAGTTTTGGTAGTGTCGATCTATCCATTGTCCGCACATGCTGCACAATTCGTATCGTTCTAACGCATCCATATGCACCACCGGGGAATCGAACCCCGTCCGCGTCAGCGCCCTCTTGTGTTAGGTCCAATCGCGGAACGATCCTGTATGGTGTACCTTCCGTCTTATTGACCGGAAATCTGTCGGGCGTCGGACGGTACTTGCTCTACCTTGGGCATGACTTCATACACGCGGTAGACTTTCATCGGTTGACGCCCTGCTAATTCCATCATTCCATCGAAATGGATCGAATACACTTTTCCCAAGGCATTTCGCATTTTTACCTTGAGATCCGCTCCCAACCATACCGTGCGGAAACCACCGGGAACGGCGGTATGGAATACCACGGCGGTCGATCCGAACTTACCGAGATTTTCTCTCACGTCCACCACACGACCCAAAAGAAAATCACCTTTATTGACGGGTTTCCACGATGGTGTGACACCGGGGATTTCTTGCACTTCCACCTGTTCCCCGAGGCCCATTTTGGCGAGTTCTTCGGGTAACATGGTTTGTTCGCTTCCGAATATCGTTAACGCTTCTTCATTCGGAGCAGCTTCTGTCATTGTTTTGGACGGTTTTTTATCTGCCATAGTGACCTACAGTTTGAAACCTTCGTCTTGAACTGCGCCGGTTGTGTTGAGCATGGTCATGGCTTGCTTAAATGCGGAATCAATCGCGGCTTGAATCTTGGTCCGTTGCTCGGGCGTGGATACGTACAGCTTTCCGCGCAACTTTCCAAGATTGTTCAGGTTTCGAAGAATGTTGGTGACTCTTTGCGATCCGACGCGGGTGAAGCGTTGCGCCGGGGTTTCGTTCGGGGGAATGTTGGCTTTCTTTTTGGGCATGGAATACTATCCTTTCACTTGTTTTAACAGAATGTTTAATTTTTCCGATTGAACTTCGTTGGATTGGTCGTGCGATAACACGGCGATTCTTACGATTCTATCTTCGATACCCATACTCACATCAAATACTGTTTGGAAAATTCTATCCAGCACGTGATTTGATCGAATATCTTCGTTGCGCCATGTCTTAATCATATCACCTTCCTTTCGGCTTGGACTTGACTTGCTTGTCTAGAAATTCTTGAATTGCTTCGGAATACAATAACGAAATGTGTACCAGCTTCTTTTTCGCTAACATCTTCATGGCGAGATGGAGCTCGGGATCTATCACGATGGTCACGTACTTGGTTGTGGGCGTGGAGATCATGCGATAATTCCGCGATTCTCAAACCACTTTACATGTAGTTTAGTGAGTTCGTATGATTCCGGTTCGGACAATATCGAAATCAGGGAAGCAAAGAAAAACCCGACCCATGCTTCACTTAAAACAGCATCATTTGTCCAATCCTTGTATCCGCTATCAATCATCGTATCGTCGGCGTTTTGCCATGCGGATTGTATCGCTGTCCATTGATCGGTACGTGTCATTCCACGATGGAGTTTATATGCTTCGCGCTCCATTGCGTAAATACCTTCAAACGTGCGTGGAATTGTCTTCATGCTTTCCTCCGTTGGTGATTGTTGGACGCGGTTTTCTGCAATTCGTTACCTTCCACATACTCCGATTTGTTGAATTCTTGATCAAACCTCTGCCCCACATATTGCTCCGGTTCGTTTAA
>Ga0105248_10004254_pt1 | contig 15845 bp, 17 predicted proteins | sample KBSS34metaG_FD_81524 | JGI IMG/M metagenome (GOLD analysis project Ga0105248, IMG submission 81524) | Switchgrass rhizosphere microbial communities from Kellogg Biological Station, Michigan, USA - KBS S3-4 metaG | ecosystem: Host-associated > Plants > Roots > Rhizosphere > Soil | place...
AATCCATTTCCTGTCGCGCGACGATCTGCGCCACAGGGGAGTAGAGCAGGAACACGCGCGACCCTGCCTGCAGCAAACACTCGAGCAGGCGTATCCCATAGGGCATCCCAGAGGCGCCAGTGAATGCGAGCGTGATGGTCCGGGACACTTGTGGGGGGACGTCAGTGGTTGTTGGTCGGAGCGGGCTGTGGCCCGTTCGAGTGCCGAAGCGTGGCCCGCACAGCAAGTGCGCATGCGACCCTTACGGCAGACGAGCAGGGTGGCCTCATACTCCCAATTCCCGATGGCGCACCAGCACGGGAATGGAGGCACGAAAACGCTGTGCCAGCGTTTCGGCGAAGTACACCGACCGGTGACGTCCCCCGGTGCAGCCGATGGCCACCGTAAGATAGCTGCGGTTATCTCGAACGTAACAAGGTACCCAATCCTCCAGGAATCCGGACAGGTCGGCGAGCATTTTCTGCGATGTGGCATCGGCCTCCAGAAACTCGACGACCTTTGCATCCTTGCCCGTCAGCGGCCGCAGCAACGGATCGTAATGTGGATTGGGTAGACAGCGCACGTCGAATACCAGATCGGCGTCCAAGGGTAATCCGTGCTTGAAGCCGAAGGACTCGAACAGCAAAGTGAGGCCCGAACCGGCCATACCCACAAAGTCTTTGACCCAGGCGCGCAGAGCGTTTGGCGACAAATCGCTGGTGTCGATGTGATGGGCCGCGGCGCCGATTTCCTGCAGGAGATCTCGCTCTGCCTGAATACATTCCGGAAGCGTCCGACTGTCGTCGGAAAGAGGATGGCGTCGGCGCGTCTCGGAGAATCGCTTAACCAGCGTTTCAGTTTTGGCGTCGAGGAACAGCACTCGCAGGTCGACATCCCGACCGCGCAATTCGGCTATTCTCCCGACCAGTTCACGCAACGAAGGACCGCTGCGCACGTCCACGCTTACCGCGACTTTCGCATAACCCGTCTGACCCAGAAAGTCGATCAAGCCAGCCAGCAAATTTGCGGGCAAGTTATCGACGCAGTAAAAGCCGCTGTCTTCCAGCACATTGAGCGCAATGCTCTTGCCGGAGCCCGACATACCCGTGATGAGGATCAGGCGCATGGCATCGCGGCTGGCGTTGTCGACATGGGCGCAGCAGCCTCAGGGCTCACGACCGAAGTGCTGTTCTTGTCGGCGAATGAAATCCTGCGTGCTGTCGATGCCGCGTAGTTGCAGCACGTAGTTGCGCACGGCGGCCTCCACCAATACGGCGAGGTTTCGCCCCGCTGCTACTGGGAGTACGACTTTGCGAATGCGCACGTCGAGGATCTCCTCGAAACTGGCAGTCAGTGGCAGACGCTCCAGTCCCGGAATGACTCCGCCTACTGGCTTTTCCAGTTGCACGATCAGTTTCAGGTTCTTGCGTACCCGTACCGATGTCTCACCGAAGATGGTGCGAATGTTGAGCATGCCCAGGCCGCGCACTTCGAGAAAATCCCGAAGCAAATCCGGGCTGCGGCCTTCCAGCGTCTCGGGGGCGATGTGATAGAGTTCGACGACATCGTCCGCTACCAGTCCGCTTCCGCGAGTGATGAGTTCCAACGCCAACTCACTCTTGCCCACGCCGCTGTCACCCGTTAGCAGCACACCCATTCCGAGCACGTCCAGCAGCACGCCATGGCGCGTGACGAATTCGGCTAGGGCGCGACCCATGTAGGTGCGAATGACCCAGATGATCTGCAGGCTCGGCAGCGGCGAAGCGATCAGTGGTACCTGCATCCGTCGCGTAAAGGCATGCAATGCCTCCGGTGCCTCGTCCCCATCGCTAACAATGACACAGGCGAGCCCACTCTCGTACAGACGTGACAACGCCTGCTCTCGCGCCGATTCATCCATGGACCGGAAATAAGTCGCCTCGGTCCGGCTGAAAATCTGGATCCAGTTCGGGTGGTAGAAGTTGAGGTGCCCGATCAAGCCTTCGTTGGACTGGTTGATACGGCGCGTGTCGAGTGTCGCGTTGGACCAGGACTCACCGACCAGCCAGGACAGCTTCAGGGCTTCCTGGTTGTCCTTGAACAACTCCGCGACGCTTACTTGTGGCATTCGGGGTCAATGCGACGCATCGGATTGCCAACCCACGATCAGACGCTGAGCGGCTATCGCATCGCTTGCTTGTGCGAGCTTCGAACGGAATTCACGGTCGCTGAACATCTGCGCCAGCTCACTCAGAATTTCCAGATGCAGGTCAGTCGATTTCTCCGGAACGAGCAGAACGAAGATGAGATTTACCGGCAGATCGTCCGGCGCCTCGAAAGCGATCGGGATACGCGTGCGCAGGAACGCGCCGACTGCTTCACGCAAACCACGCACGCGGCCGTGGGGAATCGCGATACCTTTTCCGAGCCCGGTGGATCCCATCCGCTCCCGTGCAAGGAGGCTGTCCAGGATTTGCCCGCGCTTGACCCCGGTCTTGCCCTCGAGCAAACCGGCTGCGTGCTCGAACACTGCCTTCTTGTCTGCCGCCGGCATGTCGAGCACGACGTTGGAGGAGGGCAGCAGCGAGGCGATATGGCTCATGAAAAATGCATAGGCGGGCGGTCTTGCTGCGCTCCGTACGGCATCCAGCGTGTCTCGCCTCGTAACGGGCGAGACATTCCCCGGCGCTCAGTCCGCCGCTTTTGGGCGGGCGGCGACATTGGGACGATGATCGACGGTCTTTTCCTTGTGCTTGATGATCTGACGGTCCAGCTTGTCGACGAGGTTATCGATGGCAGCGTACATGTTCTCGTCGATGCTCTCGCAGAAGATGTCGCGACCGCGCACGTGCACGTTCGCCTCAATTCGCTGCTGCAGCTTGTCGACCGAAAGGATCACGTTGACGTCGATCACATTGTCGAAGTGGCGCGTGATGCGTTCCAGCTTGGACGTAACATAGCCGCGGATGGACGGCGTGATCTCTAAGTGATGTCCGGTGAGCTGCAGATTCATCGACCGCTCCTTGAATGTTCGGGGGAAGGGATGTCCTCACGCACTGAGTCGATCTTAGATCGACTTTCTTAGGTTGACCGGGAGGATCTGCAAAGATTCCCGGTATTTCGCGATGGTCCGACGCGCGACCACGATGCCCTGCTTGCCCAGGATTTCGGAAATCTGACTGTCGCTCAGTGGCTTATGCGAGTCTTCCTCACCTACCAGCTGCTTGATGAGCGCCCGAATGGCAGTAGCGGAGCAGGCCCCGCCAGTCTCGGTGGTGACATGACTGCCGAAGAAGTACTTGAGTTCGAAGATGCCGCGTGGGGTGAGCATGAACTTTTGGGTCGTCACGCGTGATACGGTGGACTCGTGCAGACCCAGAGTATCTGCAATCTCACGCAACACCAGCGGTCGCATAGCCACTTCTCCATGTTCGAAGAAATGGCGCTGGCGGTCGACGATTGCCTGGGATACGCGCAGGATGGTGTCGAAGCGCTGCTGGACGTTCTTGATGAGCCACTTGGCTTCCTGCAGCTGGCCAGCGAGTTGTTGGAGGCTGGCGTCGCGGTTTCGGTGCAGGATGTCCGCATACATGCGATTGATGCGCAAGCGTGGCATCGCGTCCGGGTTCAGCGCTGTCTTCCACATTCCCTTCACTTTCTTCACCACCACGTCGGGCACGATATAGCGCGTGTCATCGTTGGAGAAGTTGCCACCGGGACGTGGATTTAGACTGATGATCAGCTGCTGTACGCCGCGCAATATATCGTCGCCACATTTGAGGAGCTTTTTCAGCTTGGCGTAGTCGCGGCCGGCGAGCAGATCGAGGTGGTTTCGCACCGTGATGAGCGCCTCGGCGCGCTGCGGCGTATCCGCCGGCAATGCCTCCAGCTGTAGCGCCAGACATTCGGCGAGGTTGCGCGCACCGATCCCGATTGGATCGAGGTACTGCAGGTGTTTGAGGGCAATCTGGAGGTCTTCGGTATCGACCGCCATCTCAGCCGGCAGCATCGCTGCCACTTCCTCGAGGTCCTGGGTGAGATAGCCATCATCGTCCAGGGTCTCGATCAGCAGCGCCACGATCTTTTTGTCGCGATCCGAGGTCTGCAGCAGGTTCGCCTGCCACAGCAGGTGCTCTCGCAGGCTCGGTGCCACGGCTGCAAGTTGCGGAAATTCGCTGTCGTCCCCCTCATCGTGACCGCTGTAGTTACCGCCGCCGTCTTCCCGAGTCCAGTCCTGCTCGGGCTCCGGAGCCGTTTCGCTCGGCTCACCCTCCTTCTCGGAGGTAGTCGTGGTAGTCGTGCTGGCGCTGGATGCGAAGTCAGTGGGACCTGGACCAGCTGGTGGATCTCCCGCGCCTTCCTCGTCGGCGCCGTCTTCCCGCTCCAGCAGAGGATTCTCCTGAAGGAAGCGTTCGATCTCCTGATTTAGCTCGAGCGTCGACAGTTGTAACAGTCGAATGGACTGCTGCAGCTGGGGTGTCAGCGTCAGATGTTGCGACAGCTTGAGCTGTAGGGAATGCTTCATGGCGGGTATTGCTGTGCGGTCAAGCCGGGGCTGGCGTGGCGGGGTCGCCAGATCTGCCGCTAAAGCCGGAAATGCTCGCCTAAATAGACTTTTCTTACGCTTTCATTATAAACGATTTCTTCGGGCGGCCCAGAAGCAAGCACCGAGCCATCGTTAATGATGTAGGCACGGTCGCAAATTCCTAAGGTTTCCCGGACGTTATGGTCGGTTATCAGCACGCCTATTTGCCTTTCTTTCAGGAATTTAATGATCCGTTGGATATCCAGCACGGCAATGGGATCGACCCCGGCAAAGGGCTCATCCAGCAGGATGAAGCGTGGTTGACTAGCCAACGCACGAGCGATCTCTGCACGCCGGCGCTCACCGCCGGACAAGCTAACTGCCGGGCTGTTGCGCAAATGAGCAATATGCAGGTCATTGAGCAGTGCCTCCAGTTGGTCTTCCATGTTCTCTTTATCCGGGCGCAGTTCCAGCACTGCCTGGATATTCTCTGCGACCGTCAACTTGCGGAAGATGGAAGCCTCTTGCGGCAAGTAGGCCAACCCCATCCGCGCACGTCTATGTATCGGCATACGGTTGAGATTCTTTTGGTCCAGATAGATGTTGCCGCCATCAGTTGGAATGAGGCCGACGATCATGTAAAAGCACGTCGTCTTGCCGGCTCCGTTGGGTCCGAGCAAGCCCACAACCTCGCCGCTCTGAACTTCGAGCGATACGTCTTTGACCACGCTGCGGGACTTGAAGCGCTTCTTCAGCTCTTGGGCGCGCAGTTCGCTCATGCAGAGAAGGACATTTGCGAAGGGTGCAGCACAGGCGCGATAGCTAGTTGCGATCGGGTCATTGCGGAGGCGGATTGCTCAACCCGGGAGCTGTTTTGAGCGGGACGGCCGGATTCGCGTTCGCTTGGGGTCCGCCGGGGTTGTCGGCCTTTCCGGGTTTCTCGGTCTTGGCCGGCTTGTCCGATTTGTTGAACGGTTTATCTAGCTTATCCATTTTGTTCTTTGGCTGAATCACCGCACGTACCCGCCCTTCCGGATTGCCGGGCGTTCCAACTATTTTCCCGCCGCCTACTACCTGGTAATACTCCGTCACAGCGTCGTAGGAGATGTAGTCGCCGCGCACGTCATCGGTTCCCTTTTTGATTTCGGCGTTACCGAACATCTGCACCTTGTCCGCCTTCCCGTCGTATTCGAGTCGGTCGGCAAAACCATCGACGTACTCGTCCGTGCCTTCCTGCTTTTGACGGATATGGGCCGGCTTGCCATAGGCTACTGCGTAGTTGAACCCCTGCGCATCCTGTTTGACCGTGACCTTGTCGGCCCGAAGCGTCAGGGTTCCCTGTGTGAAACTCACGTTGCCGTCGAAGGTGCTTTCCTTCTTGGCATCGTCCATGGTAACGCGGTCTGCTTCGATGTTGATCGGCTTTTCTCGATCCGCTCGTTCGGCATGCGCGCTCGCGCCCGCTCCAAGGCTCAGCAGCAACCCGATGAGCAACTTGCTTGCGAAGACTCGTCTAACGCTGCTTATTCCAGGGCAAGACATGGCGGTCTCGGTTCGGAGTCGCGTATGTACCCCTAACGTTGGAGAGCAATTTCAAAGTGCGGGACTGGTTGTTGAATTCTAGGCCAACAGCTTTGACCACGCTATTGCCGCTGGTCATGGTGACCTCGCGATCGGTCTCGGCAAAGCCTTGCTCCGGGATCACGTGCAGGTAGCTCGTCACCAATCCCAATTCTTCGTGTTCAGCGTAAGCCGGTCGATGAATCCTCACGTCGCCGTTCATGTAGGCGTGCTCTCCGTTATTGGAAAGGGTGCCTTCATTGGCGCGAATCGTCACCGACGCCTTCTCCGGATCGAAGTGCGTGAGCTGTGGAAATTCCAGGGTGCTGCTGTTGTCATCCGGATAGTGCACCATCTTTTTGGCAGTGACTGCGTAGCGCTGCGCTCCGTCCAATCCCATGCGAGTGGCGGTGAAGTTCTCGATCACAAAGTCGGGATTATGCCGCCCGCTGGTATCGCGTCCCGCGCCTAATGGCTGCACCTTCTGATCGAGCCAATAGGTGAGCCCGGCAAGGGCAGCCAACAGCAGCGCCGGAACGTATGCGAGCCAGCGATCTTTCATGTCAGCTCGAGGCCTGGTTCATTTCAGATAGGGCCCCAGTTGCGATGACAGTGTGCCCTGCGCGTCCATCAGCAGTTCGCACAGCTCGCGCGCGGCGCCGTGACCGCCGGACTTGCGCGTCACATATTGCGCGTGGCTCTGTACGATCGTCGGCGCATCCGGCACCGACACGGCCAGGCCGCATCGCCGCATGAGCGGCACATCCGGCAGATCGTCACCCATGCAGGCGGCTGCCGATGGCATAAGTGCAAGGGTGCCAAGCAGATCACCGAATGCCGTGACCTTATCCTGTGCGCCCTGATAGAGGTGACGCACGCCCAGGTTCTCCGCGCGCAACTCCAACGCTCGTGATTGTCTCCCCGTGATGATGGCGACCGTCACACCGGTGGCCTGCAGTAACTTGATCCCGAGGCCATCCTGGATGTTGAAGGCTTTGATCTCCTCGCCGGCATTGGAAAAATATAACGTGCCGTCCGTGAGCACGCCATCTACGTCCAGCACAAGCAATCGGATCGAGCGTGCACGCTCTCGCAGTTCGGGAGTAACCAAGGTCTCGGCGGCCCCGTGCGTCAGATGACTTTGGCTTGAAACAAGTCGTGCGTATTCAGCGCCCCGACCAGTCGAAGGTTGTCGTCTACTACGATGATCTGATTGATGCGATGTTCCTCCATGAGCGCGACCGCTTCCACTGCCAGGCGCTCCGGGCGTATCGTCCGCGGATTCTTGGACATAACTTTTTCGACCGGGGTGGTGCGCAGATCGACCGGGTGCTCGAGTAAGCGTCGCAAATCGCCGTCGGTAAAGATTCCGGTTACGCGCGCAACCGGATCGACGATGGCAGTCATGCCCATGCCTTTGCGCGAAATCTCGAGCAGCGCCTCCCACAACGATGCGCCGTGTGTCACCGACGGCACGGCGTCGCCCTTGCGCATGATATCCGCGACATGAGTGAGCAGGCGTCGACCTAGTGCTCCGCCCGGATGCGATTGCGCGAAGTCCTCGGGGCCAAAGCCGCGCGCGTCCAGCAGTGCGATCGCTAGTGCGTCCCCGAGCGCTAGTGCTGCGGTGGTGCTTGCAGTCGGGGCAAGCCCGAGGGGGCAGGCTTCTATGGCGACGCCTGCGTCCAAATGCACGTCAGCCTCGTGTGCCAGAGTAGAACCTGGATTACCTGTCATGGCAATCAGCTTGGTGCCGCGGCGTTTCACCTGCGGGATGATGGCAAGTACTTCAGCACTCTCGCCGGAATTGGACAGAGCGATCAAGACGTCTTGCGCGGTAATCATGCCCAGATCGCCGTGAATGGCTTCGGCGGGATGCAGGAAGAATGCTGGGGTGCCGGTACTCGCCAACGTCGAGGCGATCTTATGTGCAACGTGACCTGACTTGCCGATACCGCTCACCACCGCACGACCCCGACAGGCCAGGATCATCTCGACGGCTTGCGCGAAGCGTTCATCCAAGCGCGCACCGAGCGCGGCTACCGCGGAGGCTTCGATCTCGAGCACGCGGCGCGCACTCTCCAGAGCCCGCCCAGCGGATTCCGATTTGGCGACGGGTTGCCCGGTTGCCGTGGCGCGACGCCCCTCTGGGCTTGCAGGACACATGGCGCCGAAGTATACCCCGAACCTCCTAATTCCGAACCTCTTGGCGCAGCCTTCTGGAAGTCATCTGAGGGTGCTGTGCTACAGTCTGTGCAAGCTCTTCCGATTCTTCGTTTCAACACCAGCTTTCCTCGCACTTTCTCCGAATGCACGACGCGCTCGACGTTGCCCTCCTGTTGCTGGCGACCGCCGTGGTGGTAGTGGTGGCTTGCCGCCTGCTGCGGCTGCCAGCTTTGATCGGCTATTTGCTGGTGGGGATTCTCATCGGACCTCACGCGCTTGGCTGGGTCCCCGACACCGAGGACACGCGCTATCTGGCCGAGTTCGGCGTGGTGTTTCTCATGTTCAGCATCGGGCTGGAATTCAGTCTGCCCAAAATGGTCACCATGCGCCGCATCGTGTTCGGCCTGGGAGCCGCGCAGGTCGGTGTGCTCACGTTTCTGGTGATCGGGATCGCCCTCGCGATCGGCCTGAACTGGCGCGCCGGACTGGTGCTCGGAGGTGCGGTTGCAATGTCCTCGACGGCTATTCTCGGCAAGATGCTCGCCGAACGTTTGGAATTGAACGCGCAGCATGGCCGACAGATCATGGGGGTGCTGCTGTTCCAGGACCTCGCCGTGGTTCCTTTCTTGATCGTCATTCCTGCATTGGGCGCCAGCGCATCGGAACTGGCTCAGAGCCTAGGTATAGCAGTGCTGAAGGCGGGGGTCGTGCTTACGCTCGTATTGTTTCTTGGCCAGCGGTTGATGCGGCCTTGGTTCCATCTAGTGGCCCGCCGCAAATCGCCCGAACTCTTCATGCTGAACCTGCTGCTGTTCACCCTCGGACTGGCCTGGCTTACCCGCCAGCTAGAGCTCTCGTTAGCGCTGGGCGCATTCCTCGCCGGTATGTTGATCTCGGAGACCGAGTACCGCTATCAGGTGGAACAGGACATCCGTCCGTTTCAGGATGTGCTACTGGGGTTGTTCTTCGTCACCATCGGCATGAGCCTGGATATTTCTCACGTCCTTCGACACTGGGTATGGGTCGCCGTCCTGCTGGTTGCGCTGCAGGTCTGTAAATCAGCCTTGATCGTGGGGTTGTCACGATTATTTGGTGGCGACCCCGGCACGGCTGTGCGTACCGGGCTGGCGCTAGGTTCGGGAGGGGAGTTCGGCCTGGTGCTCGTGTCGGTGGCCGGCCAGTCGGCATTGCTGACACCGCAAGTGCAGCAGGTCGTGATGGCTGCATTGATCCTTTCCATGCTGCTGTCCCCCTTCATCATCGAGAAGAGCGAACACATGGTGCGCAGTCTCAGTGGGGCGGATTGGATGTACCGCGCCATGGCGCTGCACACGATTGCAGCACAGACGATGTCTGCGGATCAGCACGTGATCGTCTGTGGGTACGGGCGTAGCGGCCAAAATCTTGCGCGCTTGCTCGAGCGCGAGCAGATCGCCTTTATTGCACTGGACCTGGACCCACAGCGGGTCAAGGAGGCCGCGGCCGCGGGCGAGCGCGTGGTGTTCGGCGACGCGGCCAGACGAGAAGTACTGCTAGCTGCCGGCTTGCTGCGTGCAAAAGCGTTGGTGGTCACTTACGCAGGTACAGCGTCTGCGCTGCGCATTTTGAGCTTGGTCCATGAGCTGCGCCCCGGCATTCCAGTGATCGTACGCACCCTTGATGACGCGGATATCGATCGGTTGAAGGAAGCAGGGGCTGCCGAGGTCGTGCCGGAAATCATGGAAGGCAGTCTGATGTTGGCGTCTCATGCCCTGATGCTCGTAGGAGTTCCCTTCAATCGTGTGCTGCGCTGCATCCGCGAGACCCGGGAGCAACGCTATGGGTTGTTTCGCGGCTTCTTTCACGGTGTCACCGATGAGACTGGCGAGGAGCGCGATCGCCTGCAGCAGCGCCTGCACTCGGTCTCCATCGTACCGGGCGCGTGGGCAGAGGGCCGGACTTTGCGCGAGCTCGACCTTGCTTCTCGCGGCGTGGAGGTCACCGCCGTTCGCCGTCACCGACTGCGAAGTCTGGCGCCTGCCCCTGAAACCGTTGTTGGCGACGGCGATGTATTGGTGCTGCGGGGGTTGGAAGAGAATCTTGCTGCGGCTGAACTGCGTGTGATGCAGGGCTGAGTGCGGACCACGCGCCTAAGGCTGATGCCGTTGATTCGCGCTACAACATAGTGGCAGCCCCACAGTTGCTCTGGCCGTTGGTAGCGTTCCAATGCGTGCCGGGATCGGGGAAATCGTTATTCGTGCAGGTCTCGTCGGCGCCCCCCCAATCGGGCGCAGGGGCTGAGCCGGCATACGGCGAGAACTGGAATCGTCCGGATGTGGGCAAACCATCGTCCGTCTTGTTGTCGATTTCGGCCAGGATCTCGACGGGAATCTGATTCCCAGTCTTGACAGTGTGACGCGGGGCGGTGTTGCCGCTATAGCCCCAATTGGCGTCGTAGACGATCTGAAGGTATGCGCCATACGGATTCGTCGGCGTGTTGCCGGGGCTCGGGGCGGTGGTACCGCTCGTCGCGCTGAAGCTGGCGTTCAGGAATCCAGCCGCTGACAGGTGTGTCCAGACCAGAATGTACTCGCGCGTGGCGCCCACATCTTCGATGAGGCCGTTGCCATTTCCGTTGATGCACGTCGGCGTACAAATGAGATTGGCGGATGCCTGAGCATAGTCTCCAGGCATTGCACGATAGCGGTCCTGGAAGCCCAACACCGCCGTAGAAACCGCGCTCTGTTGCGCAGTGAGGCTGCGAACACGCGCGCTGCGAATCAATTCTTGGCCCTGAACGATCAAGGCGACCAGGGAGCCGACGATGAGCACCACGATCGCCATCTCGACGAGCGTGAACCCAGTTGCCTGCCGCGGCATGCCACGACCCTCCGGTGCGCGATATTCGTGTGACAAATGGCCGCCGGCTGCGCAAGGCCGGCGGCTGTTTGGATTACTGATGCTAATTAGAACAGGCTGGCGGCGCCGCAGTTAGTCTCGCCGCCGCCGATCTTCCAGGTCAGGGTAGTCGTGTCCGTGCAGTTGGCAATGACCGGCTTGGTGAAGCTCGCCGTCGGCGCGTATTCGGAGAACTGGAAAGCACCACTGTTGGGCTTGCCGTCGTCGATTTTACGGTCCACTTCCGCGATGATCTCGACGGGGATTTGACCGCCGGTCTTCACATTGTGCTTGGACGGTTGGGGCGTCGCGGTGGTGCCGGCGCCGTAGATGCCGTCATACACGATCTGCATGTAGACGCTGTATGGGTTTTTTGGCGAAGTGGCGTCGGTAGGCGCGATTACGCCGCTGCCGGCACTATAGCTACCATTAAGGAAGCCAGCTCCGGTCAGATGCGACCAGGCCTGGAGGTCCTCAAAGACACCGGCAGGCGTATTGGGCGCTTCGATGCGGCCGTTGCCGTTGCCGTTGATACAGGCCGGGCTGCAGTTGATGTTGGTGTCGGCCGAGGCATAATCACCTGGCAGGGCGCGGTATCTGTCCTGGAAGCCGAAGAAAGAGGCTTTGACGCCATCCTGCTGCGAGATCAGGTTGCGTACGCGGGCGCCGGTAATCAGTTCTTGACCCTTGAGCACACCGCCGAGCAGCAGACCGATGATCACCAAGACGATGGCGATTTCGATCAAAGTGAAGCCTTTTGATTTGCGCATCATTTCAAATTCTCCATTGCGTAGTTGAGGTAAGAAAACGGTGGGACTGCTGGAGCAAGATACGTACTGAGCGCGGGCGATGGGTTTCATAGCAAGCTCGCTGCGCCGCAGTTGGTTTCCCCGCCGCCAAACTTCCACGGCGTTCCCGGTGCAGCGGATACACAGTTACCAATAGCCGGGGCTATAAAGGCGGCGGGGGCGTAGGTTGAGAATTGGAAAGCGCCGGATAGCGGATTCCCATCGTCGATTTTGCGATCGACCTCGCCCATGATCTCCACGGGAATTTGACCGCCGGTCTTCACGTTGTGCCTAGGCGGCTGAGGTGTGGAGGTGGTGCCGTTGCCGTACACACCGTCATACACGATCTGCATGTATACGCTGTATGGATTCTTGGGCGAGGTAGCGTCAGTCGGTGTGCTTACGCCGCTGCCGGCGCTATAGCTACCATTAAGAAAGCCGGCTCCGGTCAAATGCGACCAGGCCTGGAGGTCCTCGTAGAGACCGGCGGGCGTGGTTGCGGGCGATTCGATGCGGCCGTTGCCATTACCGTTAACGCACGCTGGACTGCAGTTGATGTTGGTGTCGGCCGACGCATAGTCGCCCGGCAAGGCGCGGTAGCGATCCTGGAAGCCGAAGAAAGCGGCCTTGACGCCATCTTGCTGGGAGATCAGGTTACGCACGCGCGCCCCCGTGATCAGTTCCTGGCCTTTGAGCACGCCGCCGAGCAGCAGGCCGATGATCACCAAGACGATGGCGATTTCGATCAGCGTAAACCCGCTTGCCCTGACGTTCATGATTTTTCCTGGCGGTTTCCGTGATGGCGGCCTAAAGATGCGTTGCCGCGCCGCAGTTGGTGGAACTGCCTGGCAGATTCCACACTGCAGCCACATTGAGAGCCGTCGTGCAACCGCTCGGTGCGCCCTCGGTGGGTCCTGGAGCCCCGTTCGCGGCGTAAGCCGAGAACTGCACCGCGCCGGTATACGGCTTCCCATCGTCGGTCTTGCGATCGAGCTCGGCCACCACTTCCACGGGGATTTGTGGACCGGTCTTGAGTTGATGCCGAGGGACGCCGACTCCGCCCAGTCCGTAGTCCCCATCGAACACGATCTGCAAGTACGCGGAATAGGGATTTCGTGGCGTGTCGGTGTCGTTCGCCAGGGACTCGCCATCGGCCATCTTGTAATCACCTTTGAGCAGTCCCGAACCGGACAAATGGGTCCAGACAAGGATGTCTTCGTGTGCTTGGCTTCCCGCAATCGGAACGTCGTTCGCTCGAATGCGTCCATCGCCGTCGCCCTTGAGGCAGACGCTACTGCCGCAGTCGATGTTGACGTCCGCATCGGAATAGTCGCCAGGAAGGGCTTTGTATCGGTCCTGGAAGCCAAAATAGGCCGCTCGGATCTCATCGATCTGACCCGCCACTCGCTTCACTTTCGCGCTGGTAATCATTTCTTGGCCTTTAATCACGCCCGCAAGTATCAATCCGACGATGACTACGAGAATTGCGATTTCCAGCAGCGTGAACCCCTGTTGTGTTCTGAGTTTCATTGAACCGTCGCATAGGTTGCATAGCCGCAGATCCTCTTGAGCCAAAACCGTGCCATGAGTCGATCCCCTTGCAATAGAGCGGCTTAGGAACTCTTCTTGAGAAAAAATCTGGGTGATTTGGTCGAGGAGTCCGGTCGCCTTAAAGGCGATCGAAAATATACTAACAATCTGAAATATATAGATATATAGGCGAATAAGACGTCCCCATTCCGAGCTCGTTGATCGGCATCAGGGGAGTCGTTTTTTCGACGTGCTTGACGATTTCTCAGCGGCCTCGAGCTGCTCCAGCCGACCCATGAGGAAGTGAATCTCATGCGGATCGGTGACGGTGCCACTATGCAATAGGCCTCCCAGCATCACTTTGGCGGACTCGTACTCCCCCATGTCCTCGTGCAGGAAGATCTCCATCTGCCTTGCCCAAGTCGGAACACTCGAGTCCGTCGCATGCTCGCGTAGCAGCTTCGCGTAACGCAGTGCGAGCGGAAGATCGTGTAGGCGGTGCTTGGCCATGATGGCCGCATGGGCCAGCCAGGGCCAACGTCGGTTTGGATCGGCATGGAACTGACTCTCGACGAACTCGATCATCTTGCGCTGTTTGGCTTCGTCTGAGACCTGCCCATAGACTTGGGCCGCCATTAGCAGCGGATATTGGCCAATCGGGTCCAATTCGAGAATGCGTGCAAGCCAGGACTGGACTTTTGCGTAGTCCATGTCCAGAAACGGGATGCTGATGCCTGGCTGATTGTCGAAGGCCTGAAGGTATAGCGTCAGGCCTTGCGCGAGCGCGATCGGATCGCCGAGGCTGCTGGCGCGCAACACAGGCAAAGGTGGCGCGTCGCGGAGTGCTTGGGCGGCGGCCGTCGGCCGCGGCTGCATCGCGGCGAAGGTGATCTGGCTTAGCAGCAACATTATCAATGCCCCCCTTACAAGGGCAGGCACATAGGAGGCGGGGCGCTGGCGCATCGGTTACAGATTCTTGCGGTAGAGGTCGTATAGGCCCGCGAGCACAAGCAGAAGGCCATACACACAGGTCTGAAGCACAACGAAGCCCAGCACCGACATCGCTTCCGGTCCGTTGACCAACCAGCCGGTTTGTGTGAACCGCCCAAGGTCCGGTAGGATCGTGGCAAGGCCATCTACAAGCCAACCGGTCAATTTTGTAGTCCAGGCATTGGGGTTCAGCAATTGCGACCCGGACAAGAGCTTGACCGCGGCGATGCTGCGTGCGAGGAGATAAAATCCAAACACGAAGCTGACCGCCGGCATGATCTGGACGAAGGTGATGATGCAGAACAGCGTTAATGCAGACATCAGCATCAGCTCGCAGGCCAGTGACATACCCCAGAGCGCCACACCGGACAAGGGCGCAAGGCAGGCAAGTGCAAGACTGGTCATTGCGGCGATGATCAGCGCTAACCCAGCGAATCCCAGCAACTTGCCAAAAAAATATCCAGCCCGCGGTAGGTCTAACGACAACAGCAAATCCACACCCTTATCGTTGAACTCTCGAACCATGCTGCTCGCCACATGGAGGCACAAGACAAATATCACCCCCATGCGCGCGCTGGCTGCAAGGAAACCGGTCTGCAGCCGGCCCGTTTCAGTGATTGCCACGTGCTGGACGAACAGGCTGCCTAGCCCGAGAAGGACGAGCATCGCCAGCACGAGCCAGAGCACACGCGTGCGCAGAGCTTCGAGGAGCGTGAATTGGGCGATGGCCAGAACCTTGCTCATAGCTCGGAATTCCTGTCGTTGCCGGCGATATACCGCGCACCGCTGTCGAAAAAAAGTTCGATGAACAACGCGCTGCCCACCCACCATCGCGCCCTGCGGGTCCTGCTCTCGCTACGCCAGCAGGACTGGCTCGCGTTGATGCTGCTCGGCCTGCACGCGGCGCTCGTATTGGGGATCAATACGGCGTTATCCAAGGCCTTCCTGTTGACGCATTTCGGTGCCTTTTTGCTGTGGCAGCCAGTGCTGCGCGGCGAACAGAAGCTATATGTGGGCCAGGCGCTGCTCATCGTGTTGGCCGCGGCGCTTCTGGTTGCATCCGAAAGCTGGTGGCTCATGTCGCTATGGATCTCCATCCTGTTCGCCCTCATCGGCGGCGAGGTGCCCACCATCAAGAACGTCGGCCAGCGCCTGGTATCACTCATGGCCGCGACGTATCTCTTGGCGATCCTTCTCATCTGGGTCGTTCCGCATCTTTTTCAGGGCGAGGACTTCGGAGAACTGTTCCTGGCGGCGGTTCGCTACGGCCCATTCGCATTGCTGGTCGTAATCTTCCTGGTCCGAACTGAACGCACCCCGCGTTCGCTCAGTTACAGCGTGGATTTGATCTACAGCCTGCTCCTGTTCCTGATGGTGGTGGTGCTGGTGCTGGGCGCGTTCGTCATCCGGCAATTGAGTCATGGCAACTATCCAGTTGCTTTGGCGCAGGC
>Ga0105248_10004260_pt1 | contig 15834 bp, 12 predicted proteins | sample KBSS34metaG_FD_81524 | JGI IMG/M metagenome (GOLD analysis project Ga0105248, IMG submission 81524) | Switchgrass rhizosphere microbial communities from Kellogg Biological Station, Michigan, USA - KBS S3-4 metaG | ecosystem: Host-associated > Plants > Roots > Rhizosphere > Soil | place...
AGGAGGTGGTGGTGGTGGTGGTGGTGGTGGCGGCGGCGTGCTGCCGATCGACGCGGTGTTGATTGACGATCCGGCTGTGAAGGGCCCGATTGTCCGAACGGTCGGAACGAAGGAGGCGTTCGTGACTGCCGTACCGTCCGACTTCAACTGCCGGCCATAGATCGTGACCGTCACGGGTGCAGGGGTGAGCCCACTGTTCGCGTTGAAGATCGAGAGCCCGCGGTCGCCGGGGGTGATTCCGCCCATGTCGCTCGCGGTACCGCTGTTCTGAACGAAGAAGCTATTGGTGATGTCCACAGTGATCCCGCCCGCGCCGACGAAGCCGAGCGGGTTCGAGGTCCCACTGTTCACTGCAAGGGCGGCATCGCGGCCGGTGAAATTGGAATTGCCCTCGAGCTGAGTGAGGATCGACCCGCCGGTGATCCACACGTTCGGCGCGACGAACGTCATGCTGCCGGCCAGTGCCTCGGCCGAGTTGGTCATGACCAGACTGCCGGTGTCGGTGTTCACTTCGATCGCTTTGCCTGCGGTCAGCGTAAGCGAGTCTGAGGCGCCGGCGTCGGTCCAGTGGACATCGCCGACAACCTTGATCGACCCGTCATTGGTGCCGAAGATGACATGGCTCACCTTCCCGCCACTTGGATCGGGATTTGCGCTTCCTTCGATTTGAATGTCGCCAATGATGATGTCGGGCGTGGGTCCGTCGCTGGCGGAGAAGGCATTTAACGTTACCGTGCTCGACCGTATGTCGCCGTCGGTATTGGCAACGTACGCTCCCGCCGGGGCCGTCAGACCGTCGCCGATGTAGACCCCGAGGTCATTGACCGCATTCAGCGCAATCAAGCTGGTGATGCCCTGAACGCCGAGCGACGCTCCGAGCGCTATGTCGAGCGCCGACGAACTCACAAAAATGGTCGGTGCGCTGACGGTGCCGTTGACCGTGACTTTACCGCTCGCGTCAAGGAAGGCCGAGCCGCCGGCCGCGTTCACGGTCACACTGTGGACAGTCAGATCAGAGTCCGCGAACAGCGATGCCGACGTGCCTGCCGTCAACGTTCCCGTAGCGACCAGATTGCCAGTCGAGGTGATCGTCAGCGAACCCGGAATCGACAGGTCGCCGATCGAGAAGTCGCCATCCATCCCCAGGTAGAGGTTCGTGACGTGCGCGGTCGAGAGCGTGCCGAGGCTCGATCCGAACATCATCAATGTGTTCGCAGTAACCGTGCCGGTCCCGCTCTTGTCGGACACCGACACGAGACCCGGCGCATCCTCTTCCAGCGTCCCGGTAACGGTGATGCTGCCGCCGTTCAGCGCCTCTACGTTGACCTTGTCCTGCGACAGGAGGACGGCGTTGCCGCCCACGGTGACCTTGCGCCCGGTGTCGGCGCTCAGAGTCACTGGCCCTGTACCCAGTGCGCCGCCCGCGACCGCCGTCAGGTCGCCGGAGAAGGCGAGGTCGCCGACGGTCGCGGCAATGTTCACCGGGCCATCCGTGCTCGCCAGCACGTCGGAGCTGAAGTTTGCCGCGCCAAGCGACCCGATGGTGATCCCGCCTGAGCCGGTGCCGGTCGCCCCGCCTCCGGCAAATCCGGACCGGAGGACGATCTGGCCATTCTCTACGGTCGCCCCGGTCGCCGCCGGAGCGAAGCCGATCGAGCCGCCGAGGAGCATGGTGAGCGCCTGGTTCTTCGGGACGGCGACGAAGTAGATCGAGTGATGATCGAGCGCTGTTGCATTGGCCGGACCGCCGGTCGTTCCGGTGTGGACGATCCCGTTGCCGTCCGAGGTTCCACTGCCGAGCGGGACGGAGATGCTGAAAAGGCCCTGGTTGAAGGTCATGTTCACGGCATCGGCCGCGACGTAGGCGGCGGACTGGCCGACCGCCACATTGCCGCCTTGCTCGACGCGCGGTGCGATCATCGCGACGTAGGAATTACGGGCGTTGATCTGCGCGCCCGACGTGACCTTGATGTTGCCCGCATTCGGCTGCGTCTTCGAGAAGTTCGCGCCGAACCCGCTCGTGCTCGTGGTGAAGCCGTCGGGGAGGTCGATGCTGCTAAGCAGCAGGCCACCCACGTCGAAGATCGCGTTTGCGCCGATCAGGATCCCGCCGGGGCTGTAGAACCAGACATTGCCGCCGGTCGCGCCTCCATCCAGCTTGCTGAGCACTGTCCCGTTAAGCTCGATCGTCCGCGTCGTCGTGACAGGAACGATGCGGTTGAGGATCGTGAAATTGGAGAGGCCGGCGGCCCCCTGGTAGGTCGCGCCGCTGCCGGCCGGAAGGAACACGATATTGCCAGTTCCGCCGGTGTCGCTGGGCGCCCAATTGACCGTGGCGGTATTGCTTCCGACCGTGATGGTTTCGGTCCCCGGCGTGTCGCGGACGAAGCTGACAGTCCCTGAGACCGTCGTCGGCGTGCCCTGAAATGCCTGCGCCCAGGCCCGCTGCGGAGTCAGTGCGACCGTGATCGCGAGCGTCGCGCACGAGACGAGTAGCTTATGCCGTTTCAGGCGGTACGCAGGATACAGAGCATGGGACATAACATCAGTACTTCCATGGCCACAGGCGGCTGGTAATCGAGACGAGCAGACGGGGTGCAGGCTTAGTATTGAACGGACCTACGCGCGTCAGCGGCACGGCGAGCGCCGCGTCGAGCACGAACCGGTCCCAATTCACTCGGGCACCGGCCCCGATCGAATTGAGATACTCGCGCTGGGTGGTGATGATGCTGCCCGCTTCGTGCCCGACTCTCGCATGGTCCCAGAAGGCGTAACCCTGCACGGCGGCGCGGCTCGCAGTGACGGGTACGCGGCTCCCGTAGCGAAGCTCTAGCTGGGTGCCGTAGCCGCGATCGCCGAGCAATGAGCCGGGATCATACCCTCGGCCGACGGTATAGTTGCCAGCCGAGAAGGCTTCGAAGCTCAGCAACGGCTTCCACGCATATTGCGCGCGCAGACCGAGCGCGAAGGTCAGCTTCGGGATCGGCCGCAGTTCGCCATAGGCGGTGAGCCGCAGCACCGTCGCGTCCGACTGGCCCTCGAGGCGGCTCGGCGGGATTGAGCCAGGCCCCAAGCAATTGACGCCGAGCGGCCCGCAGTCGGGCGTCGCGCCCAGGAACTGCAGGCCCTGGCGAAGCTCAAACAGCGCATTGACGTGCCACGGCGGCTCGGCGCTCGAGAATTGCGACCCAAGGTCGCTGGCGTTGGCGTCGATGCCGAGGCGCAGGAATGCGACGCGCAGGCGATCGCGGGTGAACGCGACATGGTTGAGGTCGACGTCCTGGTTGACGATGTCCATGCCGAGCGAGCCGCGGACAGTTTCCGCCTGTCGGCGGACGAACGGATAGGCGAGCTCAGTCGTCGCCAGCAGGGTTCGGGCAAGGATGCTCATCGCGGGCACAGTGGGCCGGGCCCAGGCGTATGTGAACGAGCCGGCTAAGGTCATCCCGTCGGGGCCGAGGCGCATGTCGTGCGCCAGCTGGATGGTCTGCTGCTCCTTGAGATCTGCAGTGCTGTAAAGGGACAGCGTCGTACGGTCGCCTAGTCCGGTAAGGCCGAACGCCTGGCCGCGCAGCAGGCCGCCCCACGGGCCGAGTGCCGACGAGCCGCCGTTCTGGACGACGAAATCGGCGTAGGCCGGAAGCCTTTGGACGGTCACGTCGCCGATGACTTCGCCTGGCGCAGTCCCGGCCGGGCGCAGGGTCAGGCGGACCGTGTAGCCGGGCAGGTCGCTCGCCAGCAGCAGGTAACGCTCCGCCTCGAACCGGTTGAACAGCGGGCGCTTGGTCAGCTGGTTGAGATAGCCTGCGAGGATGCTTTCGGCACCCGTCGCCTCCCCGCGCACGCGCACCTGCGTAAGATGGGCCATGAGCACCTGGAAGCGGACGGTCCCGCCCTCGATCCGCTGCTCCGGCACCTGGACCGCTGCGATGTAGCCGGCGTCACGAAGGATCGTCGCCGCGCGGTCGCGGATCTCGCAGATGGTCGCGATCGGTACGTCCCGGCCCGTATATTCGGCGTAAGTCGGCGCCAGATCCGCGGCAGTGAGTCCCTGCAGGCCCTCGAACTCGGCGCCGCGAAGGATGAAATGGATCGACTTGAACTCCGGTCCATCGAGTGCGCAGGGCGCGCGCTCGATCCCGCCTTCGACTTCGAGCCTGGACTGAGGAGGCGGCGGAGCGGTGACAGGACGGGTTACCTCCTCACGCGTGGGCGGAGCTACTGGCGAGGTGTTTTGCGCGTTAGCCGCGAGGGGAGAGGTGACCAGAATCGCCGGCAGGGCCAGCCGTCCGGCCAGCCGGGCCGGCGATCTGATTGGCGACAATGAACCCCCTTCGAACTTCACCGGGGCGCCCCTCCCCGTTTGAACTGTCCCCGAGTCGTGCCCGAAGATTGTGAAGGTTCTAGAACAATTTACCGCAACGACCGCAACAAAAATTTAACCATAGTTAAAAGCGGAGGCTCCGGGGGGACATGCTGCGGGTCGATTTTGACTCGACGGAACCACGGCCCGCGCGCAGGCTTCTAACGGCATGGCGAGTTCTCAAGATACCGACGAACTGTCCTGGCCGTGGTGGGCGCCGTGGGCGCTGCTCGCTGTCGCTGCCACCTCGGTCCTGACGATCGGCGCGACGCTCTACGACATCCTCTAGGTTGCCGTGGCGGACGCGCTGCCCGCACCGCCTCCGGCAATCATCGTCACCGGGGCGGCGCTGCCGGAGCCGAGGGCGGAGCGGGTCTATGCGGTCGCGCGGATCGACGCCCGCCGGATCGCGCAATCGCCGAGCCATGAGCTCGACCAGCTGCTCAAGGACGTTCCGGGCGTGCAACTGTTCCGCCGGTCCGACGCGCGAAGCGGCCATCCGACCAGTCAGGGTGTGACGCTGAGGGCGCTGGGCGGAAACGCGTCCAGCCGGGCCCTGCTGGTGCTCGATGGCGTGCCGCAAACCGACCCCTTCGGAGGCTGGGTCAACTGGCCCGCCTACGATCCGTCGGGCCTAGCCGGCATCCGGGTCGTGCGCGGCGGCGGCAGCGTCGCCAACGGGCCGGGGGCACTCGCCGGCACGATCGAGATGACCAGCCGGGCCGATGCAGGCTTCAGCGGCGAAGCTGACGCGGGAAGCCGAGGATCGGTCGAGGCGCGCGGCCGGGCTGGAACAACGTTAGCCGGCGGCCCGCTCGCGGTATCTGGGCGCGCCGCGCGTGGCAACGGTTTCGTCCCAATCACCGAGGCCACTCGCGGGCCTGCCGACAGGCGCGCGCCTTACGACGAGTGGAGCGCGCGGGCGCGCTGGATCGCGCCGCTCTCCAACGACGTCGAGGCGCAGGCGAGTCTCGCGGCTTTTCGCGACTGGCGCACGCGCGGGACCGACTTCAGCGCCGACCGGACGAACGGCGCCGATCCGTCGCTGCGATTGGTTGGGCGCGGCAGCTGGCAATGGAGCGCGCTCGGCTATTGGCAATGGCGCGACTTCAGGAGCAGCACGGCAAGCGTGGGCACCGGCCGGGCCACGGCCACGCGCGCGCTGCTGCAGGACAAGGTGTCCTCCCACGGGATCGGCGGGAGCGTGGAGGTGAGGCCGCCGGTGCCGAACGGCGTTCAGCTTCGCATCGGTGCGGATGCGCGCCGCACCACCGGGGAAACGCGCGAGCTTGCCAATTATGTCGCCGGCGCTCCGACCAGGCGGCGCCACGCGGGCGGCGAAACGACAACGGCCGGCGCTTATGCAGAGGGCTTGTTCGAAACGGACGCCGTGCTGCTTAGCGGCGGCGCGCGGATCGACCGGTGGGAAGTCAGCGACGGGCATTTGTTCGAGCGGACGATCGCGACGGGCGCCGTGTTCCGCGATGAGCGATATGTGCCCCGCAGCGGCTGGCTGCCGACCGCGCGCGGCGGGCTGCTCGCGCCGGTGGGGGGCGGCGTCAGCGTGCGCGCCGCGGCTTATCTCGGCTGGCGGATGCCGACGCTGAACGAGCTGTTCCGGCCGTTCCGGGCGGGGGCGGATGCGACGGCCGCGAACCCCGAGCTCGAGCCGGAGCGGCTCGCCGGAGCAGAAGCAGGCGTGGAATATTCGCGCGGCGGGTGGCGCCTTTCGGCCACTGGCTTCGTCAACCGGCTGAGTCATGCGATCGCCAATGTGACTCTGGGGCAGGGGCCGGGCACCTTCCCGCAGGTGGGCTTTGTCGCCGCCGGCGGCGCCTTCCGGCAGCGCCGCAATGTCGATGCGGTGAAGGTGCAGGGGGTCGAGGCTTCGGCCGAATGGGCGCGGGGCCCATGGGCGCTGCGCCCAGGGATGAGCCTCACCCATGCCCGGATGGCGACGAGCGGAACGGCGAGTGCGCTTGACGGCTTGCGGCCGGCCCAGACGCCGCGTTTCGCCGCCACGCTGGCAGCAAGCTGGGAGCGCGACGGTAAGGGGTTCGAGGTCGTCCTGAGGCGCGTCGCTCCGCAATATGAGGACGACCTCAACACGCGGCGGCTCGAAGGCGCGACGACGCTCGATGCGTTTGCCTCCTGGCCGCTCGCGCGCCGGCTGCAGCTCGTCGCGCGGGTCGAGAATGCGACCGACGCGCTGGTGATGGCGGGGATCGGCGCCGACGGCTCCATCGAGCGAGCGACTCCGCGGACGCTGTGGCTCGGACTGCGGATGAAATGAGCGCAAGTTTTCCGGTGATTGCATAAGCGAAAACGGTTGCGCATAAACGCCGCGCTCGGCCGCTATGACTGAAGTGGAGCCTGGGCGTTGATTCCTCGGATCGTCTGTTCTGTTGTCGGCCATCGCCGATCGAAGTCGAGCGCGCATCGCGTCGGCGGCGAGTGGCGCAGTTGGTGCAAGCGCTGTGGGACCAGGCTCGTGCGTGTACGCCAGTCCAAATGGCAGCCCGCGGGCGTCGCTCCGGGACTATTTCGCCCGCGTGTACAGGAAAGCCGTGATGTCCCGGGCGTCCGCTTCGCCAACGTTGAGGTCAGGCATCGCCGTGCAGGGTGCGGCGTGCTGCGGATCGCGAATCCAGCGCTGCATGTTCGACGGCTTGTTGGCAAGGTGGCCGCCGATGATCGCGCGAACCGCGATGCCGTCGAGCGGCGGTCCGACCATGCCCGTGGCGGTGCGCACGTTTCTGATGGAATGACAGCTGCCACAACCGTACTGGATGAACAGGGCCTCGCCGCGGCTCGGGTCACCGCCGGTCTCCATCGCGGCATGCACGCGCATCCGATCGCGCTGTTCGGCATATTCCACGATGATGCCGACGAGAGCCACTACGAACAGCAGCGCCGACAGCAGGCCGAAGAGGGCCTTAGTGGACAGAAAGCGCGTGACGCTCCTCCGCCGACTTGAGCCACTTGTAGCATAAGGCCAGCGCAGCGATCGGGCGCCGTAATATATGTAACAATAGTCAAGCGTCGGCAGGCCTGGAAACAGCCGTTCCCTAACATGAATCAGAATCGGAAACCGCCGCTCAAAAACGGCGTTGCGTAACTGCTAGTCAATCAGGGAGGATCAAGATGGCAGCAAACAGGAGCGCAGGTTCAAAGCGTGGTTTCGCGGCGATGGATCCAGCGAAGCAGCGCGAGATCGCGAGCAAAGGCGGCAAGGCCAGTCACGGCGGCGGACGTCGTCCGAATTCAAGCCGCTAGCGCACCTCGGAAATATTTCGCTACGCATTCCGGGCGTCGGCTTCCCATGCGGGCCGGCGCCTTTGTTCGGTTAAGCCGTTCCGCCTGCGCAACGCAGGCCATCCGTTCGCGTTGAGCAGCCGTGGCTTACCGGACCGACGTCAATGCGCGCGACAAGGGCGGTGCGATCGCCGCCGTGGTCGCGGTGCATGCGCTACTGCTAGTCGCCTTGCTGAACCTGTCCGGGAAGATCGACCTCGCGCACCCTGAGAGCGCGCTCACCATTATTGATCTCGCCAATCCGCCGCCTCCCCCACCGCCGGCCCCGCCGCCGCGGCAAAGGGAGGCCAAGCCCAGGGAAAAGGAAGGCGGGTCGGCGCCGAAGAACATCAAGAGCGAGGCGACTCCAGTGGTTGCGCCAAAGCCGCGGATCGAAACCCCGCCGGTGCAGAAGATCGCTGCCAGCGAAACGCCGCGGCAGGGAACTGCGCCGACGCAAGGTGCCTCAGATGTCCGTGGCCCCGGAACAGGTGCGGGTGGGACTGGCACCGGTACCGGCAGCGGCACCGGCGGCAACGGCACTGGCGGCGGTGGCGACGGCGGCTATGTCAGCCCGCCGCAGCTGGTGACTCCAAAACTCAGCGGCCGTGACATTCCGCGCGAACTGCTCGACCGCTGGCCGGGCGGCGCAACGGTGTTCATGCGCCTGCGCGTCGATGCTCGAGGCATCGTGGCGGAATGCACGGTCGACCGCGGCACGGGCAACCCGGCGATCGATTCCGCGCTATGCAACATCGCTCATGAGCGCCTGCGCTTTCGTCCCGCGCTCAACCGCAACGGACAGGCGGTTGCAGGATGGTTCGGATACGCGCAACGAGCGCCGCGATAGTCGAAAAGGATTCGCATGATCGAAGCGGAATGGTGGGAATATGATTCCCTCGATGAGCTGGCGGACGCGCTTGCCGGCGATGTCGGGTTCATCATCGAGAGCGCAGTCGACGCGCGCGGCTCGTCATTGATCGCCGTGCCAGGCGGAAGGACCGGCCCGCTGATCTTCGCCAAGCTCGCGGCGCAGAAGCTGCCATGGAAGAAGGTCACGATCATCCCGACCGACGACCGGCTGGTGCCGATGGATGACGAGCGCAGCAACGTGCGCGCCATCGCCAAGGCCTTCCTGCCGCTCGGCGCGCGCGTAATCCCGATTGCCGCCGAGATTGCCGACTACCGGCTCGCGGGAAATTCCGCCGACGCTCGGCTGCAGGACCTCTCGTGGCCGCCGGACCTCGTCTGGCTAGGCATGGGCAATGACGGCCACACCGCCTCGATCTTCCCTGGGCCCGACCTGCAGGACGCACTTGACGCGCCCAAGGCCCGGCGCGCGATCGGCGTGATGCCCGATCCCTTGCCGCCGGAAGCGCCGGTGCCTCGCGTGACTCTGACGCGTTCGGCGATCCTGTCGGCACGAACCGTCACCATCGTCATCACCGGTGACGACAAGCGCGCTTTGCTCGAGCAGGCGATCGCCGACGGGCACAGCTCGAAGCTGCCGATCGGCCGCGTGCTCGCCGAGGCCGAGCAGCCGATCGACATCCACTGGTGCCCGTGAGGCGCTAGACCTCCTGCAGGTGGCGGCCCGCGGTTTCTTTCAGGAAGAATAGCGAGACAACCACCGAGATCGCGGTGAAGAAGACCGCGTACCACAGCCCGCTGAAGATGTTCCCGGTCACCGCGACCAAGGCGAAGCTGGTGACCGGCAGGAAGCCGCCGACCCAGCCCGTTCCGACGTGGTAGGGGAAGGACATTGCGGTGTAGCGGATGCGCGTCGGGAACATCTCGACCAGTGCTGCCGCCTGCGGACCGTAGAGGGCAGTGGCCGCGACCACAAAGGCGAGCAGGATCGTGATCAGCAAGGTGATGTTGGCGTGCTTAGGGTCAGCCGACTTGGGATAGCCAGCGGCCTGGAGCTCCGCGCCGATCGCCTCCGCGGTCTTGGCCTTGAGCGCCTTGATCTCCGGCGCGCTCAGGCCCTCGCCGCCGTTCACCGGAACGCGCTCGGTGCCAACGACGACGCGTGTCTTGCCATCGCTTGAGCGGCGCGACTGGAAATTGATGCCCTTGGTCACCAGCGTCGACTTGGCGATGTCGCATGCGCTGACGAACTTAGCCGTTCCCACGGGGTCGAATTGAACCGAGCAGGTCGCCGGATCGGTCTCGACGATGATCGGCGTATTTTCCTGTGCTTCGATCAGCTGCGGATTGGCCGCGCCCGCAATCCAGTGCGAGGCCGGGAAATAGAGTATCAGCGCGAGCAGCATTCCGCCGATCATCACCGGCTTCCGGCCGAGCCTGTCGCTGAGCCAGCCGAAATAAACGTAAAGCGGCGCGCTAACGACCGTCATAACGATTAACAGTAGGTCCTTGGTCTGGCTCGGCAGCCCAAGCGACCGTTCGAGGAAGACCTGCATGTAGAAGAAGGTAAAGTACCAGACGGCGCCCTGCGCGCACATGATGCCGAAGAAGGCGATGAGGACGCGGCGGAGGTTCTTCCATTTGCCGAAGGATTCGCGCAGCGGCGCATGGGCAAGGTCGCCTTCCTCGCGGATGCGCGCGAACTCGGGGCTTTCGGCGAGCTTGGCCCGCATCCACACCGAGATTGCGAGCAGTACCGCCGAAACGAGGAACGGGATCCGCCAGCCCCACGCGGCGAACGCGTCCTCGCCCACCGCGGTGCGGGTCACGACGATGACCAGTAGCGCGGCGAGCAGGCCGAAGGACGCCGACGACTGGATCCAGCCGGTCGACGCACCGCGCTTCTTCGCCGGCGCATGCTCCGCGACGTAGATGGCGGCGCCGCCATATTCGCCGCCGAGCGCGATCCCCTGGAGAATCCGTAAGATGATCAGCATGGTTGCCGCGGTGCTGCCCGCCTGCGCGTAAGTCGGCAGGAACCCGATCAGGAAGGTGGCGGCGCCCATAAGGCTGACTGTGATCAGGAACGCGCCTTTGCGGCCGAGCTTGTCGCCGATGACGCCGAAGATCAGCGCGCCCAGCGGCCGGAACGCGAAGCCTGCCGCGAACAGCGCGAGCGCGGCGATCAGCGCGGGGGTCGGCTCGAGCCCGGCGAAGAAGACCTTGGAGATGACTGGCGCGAGGCTGCCGAAGATGAAGAAGTCGTACCATTCGAACGCCGTGCCGGCCGACGATGCAATCACGACGCGCGCCATCGACCAGGGCCTGTGATGCGGTTGCTCGGCAATCGTGGCCATAAGCTACTCCCCCAAGCGGGCAGGGATAGCCGAGAAATCTTTTTCGCCAAGCGGGAATAAACCGCATGCCCGCCCGGTCACTGCATCCGACAGCCAACTGGAAGGGTCATATGATTCTTGACCACGATGACGATCGCCGGGGATTCCTGAAATGCATGGCCTGGGCTGGAACCGGCGCTTTGTTCGCGTTCAACGGCGGGATCGGCAGCTCGATCGGCCTTGACGCCGCGCTGGCGGCGCCGGTTAAATTTGGACTGGCCTCTTTCACGTTCGCCCAGATCAGCGACAGCCACATCGGGTTTAACAAGCCGCCCAACGCCGACGCGCGAGCCACATTCCGCGATGCGATCGCCAAGGTGAAAGCGCTGCCGGAGCAGCCCGACTTCATCATCCATACCGGCGACGTCTCGCAACTCTCCCGTGATGACGAGTTCGATGATGCCGACCAGATGCTGAAGGAGCTCGAACGACCGGTGTTCTTCGTGCCCGGCGAGCATGACATGCTCGACCCTGACGGCGGCAAGGCGTTCCTGAATCGCTTCGGCAAGGGAAGCCTGGGTGCCGGCTGGTACAGCTTCGACCACCGTGGGGTCCATTTCGTCGCGCTGGTGAATGTCGCCGACCTGAAACCCGGTGGCATGGGCAATCTCGGGCCGGATCAGCTCAAATGGCTGAAAGACGACCTAACCGGCCGCCCGTCCTCGCAGCCGATCGTCGTCTTCGCCCATATCCCGCTTTGGACCGTCTACGCCGACTGGGGGTGGGGCACCGACGATGCCGGTCAAGCCCTAAAGCTGCTGGAGCGGTTCGGTTCGGTGACCGTTCTCAACGGGCACATCCACCAGATCACGCAGAAGGTCGAAGGGCGGATTGCTTTTCACACCGCGCGTTCGACCGCCTTCCCGCAGCCGGCTCCCGGCACAGCGCCATCGCCCGGGCCGCTGAGGGTCCCGGCCGATCGGCTCCACTCGATGCTTGGCATCACCGATGCCCGGTTCGTGCGCGGGCACGATCGCATCGCCCTGATCGACTCCACGCTTACAGCCTAATCCAAGGATCCCCCATGACCCGCTCTCTCAAGATCCTGGCTTTCCAGGCCTCCATCCTCGTGTCCGGCATGTTGGTGATGTCGACGGTGGCGGAAGTGGCAAAGGCCGCAGCGGCCCCCGCCGCCGCCGTGCAGATCGCCAACTTCACGTTCAAGAATCCGATCATTACGGTGAAGCCGGGTACGACGGTCACCTGGACCAACGCCGACGACATCCCCCACACGGTCGTATCGAAGGACGGGCTATTCAAATCGAAGGTGCTCGATAGCGGCGACAAGTTCAGCTTCACTTTCGCCAAGCCCGGACAATTCGGCTATTTCTGCTCGATCCATCCGCACATGACGGGCACCGTCATCGTCAAGTCGTGACAAGGGAGTTGGCCTCGAGCACGTGAAGGTGATTGCCCCCTCCCTCTTCACGCCAAAGCGAGTGGCCGGCGACGGCCAGGTGCAGCAGTTTCACGCGTTGATCCTGCCGCACCTGGACGCCGCCTATAATCTGGCGCGCTACCTGACGCGCGATCCGGACCTGAGCGATGACGTGGTGCAGGATGCGATGGTTCGCGCTTTTCGCGCCTTCGCGCAGTTTCGAGGCGACTCTCCCCGGGCTTGGCTGCTGGCAATCGTTCGCAACTGCTGCCGCACAGCGCAGGCCAGCGCCCGCGGCGCCATGTCGCTCGTCGTGCACGAAAGCAGCCTCAGCGAGGAAGCGGTGTCGCAACTCGGCAACCACGCGGATCCGAGCCCGAGTCCCGAAGACATGGTCATGCGCGAAGCTGATGCCCGCGGCGTTCGCGCAGCGATCGAGGCGATCCCGGAGCCGTTCCGGGAGGCGATCGTGCTCAGGGAGCTTGAAGAGCTGTCCTACGTGGAGATCGCCGAAGTTACCGGCGTACCGATTGGCACCGTGATGTCGCGGCTGGCGCGCGGCCGCGCGATGCTGGCAAACGAATTGCTGGCGCCCGCCAAAGCTGCCGATGAACAAACAAGGAGTTCCAAATAATGCCCGCGTGCGCTGACCAGGAACTGTTGCTCGGCGGGCTCCTCGATAATGAGCTTGACGCCGCCAACGTCGCGCTGGTCGAAGCCCATGTCGCGCGCTGCGACGGGTGCCGCGAGGAGCTCGAGCGGATGCAGGCCTTGCGCAACCTGCTGCGCGCAAACGACGTGCGGCATAGGGCGCCAGAATCATTGGCACGCCGGATCGGCGCGATGCCCGAGCTGCGAGCGAAGGGAGCCAATGACAACCGGATCCTTCGCTGGCTGGGGCCTGGCGCGGTGGGAGCGTTGGCGGCATCGCTGACTGTTGCGACGCTGATTCAACCTGGCGCCAATGCGGTCCTCGACCAGGAGATCGTCTCGAGCCACGTCCGGTCGCTGCAGCCCGGTCACCTGACCGACGTCGAGACCACCAACCAGCATATCGTCAAGCCGTGGTTCAACGGAAAGATCGATTTCTCGCCGCCAGTGCCTGAGCTCGCCGACCAGGGCTTTCCGCTTGCCGGTGGGCGGCTCGATTCGATAAACGGCAAGACCGTCGCCGCGATCGTTTATCATCGGAGGCTGCACACGGTGAACCTCTACGTCTGGCCAGCGCGGGACAGTGCCGAACGGTCGTTCGTGAAGGATGGTTTTGCGGTGAAGGAGTGGAGCCGCAACGGCCTGCGTTACGCAGCCATTTCCGACATTGCTCCGGCCGAACTGCAGCAGTTTCACAAGCTATTCGAGGCGAAGTCGAGCTAGTCGAGCTTTCGGATCGTCCCGTCGACGTGGGCGAAGGTAAGGCCGAACTTCTTCGCAACGACATGGTTCGACAGAGTCTTTCCGTCGCCCTGCAGCTGAACTTGTTGCACGATCTTCAGATGGCCTTCCTTCATCACATAGTTGATCGTCGCTGATGGCCCGCTGACGACCACATCGACCGGTCCGATGGCGTCACTGAGCGCGCCGGTGAAGTGGCCGGGGCCGACGGGCCGCATCACCCAGGTGCGCGTGCGCACCGGCTTTCCCTCCTCGCGCACCGTGTCGATGAGCACGAACTCGCCTTCCTTGTTGTGACCGCCGACGCTGTCGACGACCAGCTTGTGTGGCCCGTGAAGCGCGATCCTGATGACGTTATCGGCGTGGCTCCTGCCCGTGAAGAAGGCAGTCATGTCGAGCGTCGCGCTGGCGGCTTGCGCGGCAGCGAGGAGGAATAGCGCGACCGGCCCTGTCACTGGCGGCCGGACACCAGGGCGTCGACGATCGTCGGATCGGCGAGGGTGGACGTGTCTCCGAAGCCGTCGGTCGCCCCTTCCGCGATCTTGCGCAGGATGCGCCGCATGATCTTGCCGGACCGGGTCTTCGGAAGCGCCGGCGTGAAGTGAATCTTCTCGGGTGCGGCGAGCGCGCCGATGTCGTGGCGCACTTCCTGCACCAGCTCCCGGCGGAGGTCGTCATTACCCTCCTCGCCGGCGTTCAGGGTGACGAACGCGTAGATCGCCTGGCCTTTGATCTCATGCGGGTAGCCGACCACCGCCGCCTCGGCCACCTTGGGATGCGAGACCAGCGAGCTTTCGACCTCGGCCGTGCCGATCCGGTGCCCGGAGACGTTGATGACATCGTCGACGCGGCCGGTGATCCAGTAATAGCCGTCCTCGTCGCGGCGGCATCCGTCGCCGGTGAAGTAAAGGCCGGGATAAGCCTTGAAATAGGTCTCGAAAAAGCGGGCGTGATCGCCCCAAACAGTGCGCATCTGCCCGGGCCATGAGGCGGCGATGCAGAGATTACCGCTGGCGGGGCCCTCGAGCACCTTGTGGTTCGCGTCGACCAATATCGGTTTGATGCCCGGCAGGGGCTTGGTCGCGCTTCCTGGCTTCATGTCGGTCGCGCCGGGAAAGGGCGAAATGAGGATCCCGCCGGTCTCAGTCTGCCACCAGGTGTCGACTACCGGGCAGCGCCGGTCGCCGACGACACGCCAGTACCATTCCCAGGCCTCCGGGTTGATCGGCTCCCCCACGGTCCCGAGCAGCCGCAGCGTCGAGCGGCTGTAGCGCTTCACCGGCTCGTCGCCCTCGCGCATGAGCGCCCGGATCGCAGTCGGCGCAGTGTAGAAGATGGTGACTCCAAGCCGGTCGACCGTCTCCCAGAAGCGGCCGAAGTCGGGATAATTGGGTACCCCGTCGAACATCACGCTCGTCGCGCCATTCGCGAGCGGTCCGTAGACGACATAGCTGTGGCCGGTGATCCAGCCGATGTCGGCGGTGCACCAGAATATATCGTCCTCACGATAGTCGAATATCCAGTCGAAGGTCGTCGCCGCCCAGGTCGCGTAGCCGCCGATGGTGTGGACGACGCCCTTCGGCTTCCCGGTCGAACCCGAGGTGTAGAGGATGAACAGCGGGTCTTCCGCGTTCATGATCGCCGGTTCGCATTCGGAGGACAGACCGTCGCGTACGGCGGAGTAGCTGACGTCGCGGCCGTCCTTCATCGGAACCTCGGCACCGGTCCGGGTGACGACGATCACGGTCGGGACATCGCGCGCTTCCAATGCCGTATCGACATTGCACTTGAGCGGGATCTTCTTGCCGCCTCGGACGCCTTCGTCGGCCGTGATCACCCCACAGGCGTCGCAGTCGACGATGCGGCCATGCAGGCTCTCCGGCGAGAAACCGCCGAACACGACCGAGTGGATCGCGCCAATCCGCGCGCAGGCGAGCATCGCGGCCGCGGCCTCGGGGATCATCGGCATGTAGATCATCACCCGGTCGCCGCGGCCGATGCCGCGCTGCTTCAGCAAGTTCGCGAAGCGGCAGGTCTCCTCGTAGAGCTGGCGATAGGTGAGGCTGTGACCGTGGCCGGGCTCGTCCGCTTCGAAGATGACGGCGGTGCGGTCGCCGTGCTCCGCGAGGTGACGGTCGAGG
>Ga0105248_10004261_pt1 | contig 15834 bp, 11 predicted proteins | sample KBSS34metaG_FD_81524 | JGI IMG/M metagenome (GOLD analysis project Ga0105248, IMG submission 81524) | Switchgrass rhizosphere microbial communities from Kellogg Biological Station, Michigan, USA - KBS S3-4 metaG | ecosystem: Host-associated > Plants > Roots > Rhizosphere > Soil | place...
AGCCAGGCCGTGATCGCCGGCCGCACCGTGTACACATCGGGACAGATCCCGCTCGACCCCGCCACCGGCCAGCTCATCGACGGCGACATCACGGCGCAGGCGCGACGCGTCTTCGACAACCTGCGCGCGGTCTGTGACGCTGCAGGCGCCGATTTCGGCCATGTCGCGCGGGTCGGAATCTATCTCGTCGATCTCGGCGATTTCGCGGCGGTGAACGCGGTGATGGCGGACTATTTCGGCGCTCCGTATCCGGCGCGTTCGACGATCGGCGTCGCCGCATTGCCGAAAGGCGCGCGCGTCGAGATCGACCTGGTGCTCGCGCTCGACTGATGGACATGCGATCGGCAGCATTCGACCGATGCGCATGCGGTTGACCGGCGTTCGATGGCCACGCGCTCGATCGAGCTGCGCGTGAACAAGACGCCGCGTCGCAAAGCCCCCGCACCTGCGCTGGCTGCGACCGGCGAAGCGCCGCTGTCCACGCTTTCCGGTGTCGGTCCACGCGCCGCCGACAAACTGGCTGCATACGGACTGCAGCGCGTGCAGGATCTATGGCTGCACCTGCCGTTGCGCTACGAGGACCGCACGCGGCTCAGCGCGATCCGGGCATTGCAGGCTGGCATCCCCGCGCAGGTCGAAGGACGCGTCGAAGCGGTCGAACGCGGCTTCCGATTCCGGCCGATGCTGCAGGTCGCCGTCGGCGATGACTCGGGCGCGACGCTCGTCTTGCGGTTCTTCCATTTCACCGGCGCGCAGGTCGCGCAGTTCGTGGTCGGTCGTCGCGTGCGTGCGTACGGAACGCCGCGGCCCGGCCGCAATGGCCTGGAGATCGCGCATCCGTCCTACAGTTTTCTTGCCGACGAGGGCGAAACCGACCTGCGCGACCGTCTCGATCCGGTCTATCCCGCGGTCGAAGGCATCGGTGCAGGGGCGCTGCGGCGACTGATCGGCCTCGCGCTGCAGCGCTTGCCACCGGCTGACGACCTCGAATTGCTGCCACCGGAGGTCTTGCGCGTACACCAGTTGCCGAGCCTGCGCGATGCACTGCTGACCGTGCACCAGCCGACCGCGGACACCGACTTGTTGCAACTCGCGTCGGGTGTACATCCCGCGCAAAAGCGCCTCGCCCTCGAAGAACTGCTCGCCTACCAGCTCAGCTTGCGCCGGCAGCGGATGGCGGTGCGTCGGCTCGGCGCGCGACCGATCCTGTCGAACGACGATCTTGCCGATGCGCTGCGCAGGAAGCTGGGATTCGTGCCGACCGTCGCGCAGGAACGCGTGCTGGGAGAGATCCATGCCGACATCGCGCGCGACGAACCGATGCTGCGCCTGCTGCAGGGCGATGTCGGCAGCGGCAAGACCGTCGTCGCTGCGCTGGCTGCGTTGCGCGCGGTCGCCGCGGGCCGCCAGGTCGCACTGATGGCCCCGACGGAACTGCTGGCCGAACAGCATCTCGTGACGTTCCGTGCGTGGCTGGAACCGCTCGGCATTGCGACCGCATGGCTAGCCGGAAAGCTCACCGCTCGCACGCGTCGCGAAGCGCTCGCCGCAATCGCCGATGGCAGCGCCCAGGTCGTGGTCGGCACGCATGCGCTGATGCAGGAAGGCGTTGCGTTCGCGGACCTGGGACTCGCGATCGTCGACGAACAGCATCGCTTCGGCGTGCACCAGCGGCTCGCGTTGCGCGACAAGGGTCGCGATGGCGAGCGAGTCCCGCACCAGCTGGTGATGACCGCAACGCCGATCCCGCGCACGCTCGCGATGACGGCATATGCCGACCTCGACGTGTCGGTGATCGACGAACTGCCGCCCGGGCGCACGCCGGTGCAAACCGTCGCGGCCAGCGCCGAGCGCCGCGCGGAACTGATCGAACGCATCCGCATCGCTTGTGCCGAGGGCCGGCAGGCGTATTGGGTGTGCACGTTGATAGAGACCAGCGAAGACATCGAGGCGCAATCGGCCACCGCGCTGCATGCGCAGCTTTCGCAGCAGCTTCCGGCATTGCGCGTCGGTTGCGTGCATGGGCGCATGAAGCCTGCCGAGAAGCAGGCGACGATGCGAGCGTTCAAGGACGGCGCGCTCGATCTGCTGGTTGCTACCACCGTGATCGAGGTTGGCGTCGACGTGCCCCGCGCGAGCCTGATGGTGATCGAAAATGCCGAACGCCTTGGGCTGGCCCAGTTGCACCAGTTGCGCGGCCGGGTCGGGCGCGGCGCGGCGGTGTCCACCTGCGTGCTGCTGTACCAGCCGCCGTTGTCGGCAATGGCGCGCCAGCGCATCGATACCATGCGCCGCACCACCGACGGTTTCGTGATCGCGCAGAAGGACCTTGAACTGCGCGGCCCGGGCGAACTGCTCGGTACCCGGCAAACCGGCCTCGCCCAGTTCCGCGTCGCCGACCTGGTCCGCGATGCCGCATTGCTTCCACAGGTACAGGGGCTGGCCGACGACTTGCTGGCCAGCGATCCGGCTCGCGCCGAGCGCCTGGTCGCGCGCTGGGTTGGCGGTGCCGAACGCTATGCCGGCGTCTGATGGCACCTGCATCGCGGGGATTTGCAGGGCGGGCCACAAGTCCTGGCGGGCCTCGACTTGCGGCGGGACGGCCGGAGCGGCTAGAATGATCGTCTTTTCCCGCCACTTCGCAAGGCGCGTTCCATGAAAGCCGACATCCATCCGAACTACCGTCCGGTCGTGTTCCAGGACGTGACCTCCGACTTCTCCTTCCTGACCTGCTCGACGCTCGGCAGCAAGGAAACCGTGAAGTGGGAAGACGGCCAGGAATACCCGCTCATCAAGGTCGAAGTGTCCTCGCATTCGCACCCGTTCTACACGGGCAAGCAGAAGATGATGGACACCAGCGGTCGCGTCGATCGCTTCCGCAAGCGCTACGCGAAGTAATTTTTCAAGGCTTGGACGAGTCCGTCCAGGACTTGCCAAGGCACTCCAAGTCCGGCGCCGCCCGACTTGGCTTCGCCGAATCAGCGCCGATGCGCTGATTCGCGGGCAGCACATCTGACCGCCATGGATGGCGGAGTCGCTTCTCAACAGCCAAACTGGTCAATGCCGAAAATGCAGGAGCATTTTTCTGCCGTGTGCTGCGAGAGCGCCGGCTTCGGCAATATCTCGAAGCCAAAGCCTATCCACACGGGTATTGGCGACCAGTTCCAGCACTGACCATTGCGCAGTGGCTGTGTGATAATTCCTGCTTGAGTTGACGGTTTCCGGCACGCGGCTTTCCCGGCACGTGCGGGGACGTTTCCGGCCGCGTCGAAGGCGCGTGCAGACGATTCCAGCGAGGAGATCCACGTGTCCGATACCAAGAGCGTGATGCTGAGCGATGCCGCGTCCGGCAAATCGGTGGAGCTGCCGTTGGTTCCCGGTACGATCGGCCCGTCCTGCATCGACATCACCAAGCTGCCGGGCGCCACCGGCCACTTCACCTTCGATTCGGGTTTTACGGCGACCGCAAGCTGCAAGTCGGCGATCACCTACATCGACGGCGACGCCGGGGTACTGATGTACCGCGGCTACCCGATCGAGCAGCTGGCCAAGCATTCCAACTTCCTCGAAGTCAGCTACCTGCTCATGAACGGCGAACTGCCGAACTCGCAGGAGCTCGCGAAGTTCGAGCACGAGGTCACGCATCACACGATGATGCACGAGGCCTTCCGCAACTTCCTGTACGGTTTCCGCCACGACGCGCACCCGATGGCGATGTTGACCGGCATGGTCGGTTCGCTGGCCGCCTTCTACCACCACGGACTCGACCTGGAAGACCCGGAAATGCGCCGGCTCGCCGCGATCCGCCTGCTCGCGAAAGTGCCGACCATCGCCGCAGCCTGCTACCGCTATTCGATCGGCTGGCCGATCCGCTACCCGCGCAACAACCTCGAGTATGTCGATCGCTTCCTGCACATGATGTTCGAGGTGCCCAGCGAACCGCTCGTGCTCAAGCCGATCGTGGCGCAGGCGCTCGACCTGCTGTTCATCCTGCACGCCGACCACGAGCAGAATGCATCGACATCGACCGTGCGCCTTGTCGGTTCGACCGGCGCGAATCCGTATGCCTGCGTCGCAGCAGGCGTCGCCGCGCTGTGGGGACCGGCGCACGGCGGCGCCAACGAGGCGGTGCTGAAGATGCTCGCCGAAATCGGCCGTCCCGAGGATGTCGGCAAGGCCGTGGAGAAGGCCAAGGACAAGTCGTCCGGTTTCCGCCTGATGGGTTTCGGCCATCGCGTCTACAAGAACTTCGATCCGCGCGCGACGATCATTCGCGAGATGACCCACAAGGTGCTCAAGGACCTCGGCGTCAACAACCCAATGCTCGAAGTCGCGTTGCGCCTCGAGGAGGCTGCGCTGAAGGACGATTACTTCATTTCGCGCAAGCTGTATCCGAATGTCGATTTCTACTCGGGCATCATCTACAAGGCGCTTGGCATCCCGACCGAGATGTTCACCGTGATGTTCGCGATCGCGCGCACCGCCGGCTGGGTGTCGCACTGGCTGGAACAGCAGAACGAAACCGATGGCAAGATCGGTCGGCCGCGCCAGGTCTATGTTGGCGCGACACCGCGCGATTTCACCCCGATGGCAGCGCGCTGATCAATTGGGTTTCATCGGTTGCGTCACTAAAAAAAGCCCCGCATTGCGGGGCTTTTTTTGTTCAATGAAGATGCCGGCGGTTACCAATCCTCCGGCTCGGCAAGCAACTCCTGCAACGCCGACAGCGAAGCGCGCTGCATCGGTTTCTCGTCGATGCGATCCAGCGGCGGCTGGCGCAAGGCGTCGCGCGGCAGCACGGTGATGTCGAACGGCAGGTCATCGGCGGCGAACAGCCAAACCGGCGCGTCCATGCTTCGATCGCGGTCGAGGCGGATGCGTCGGGTGGATGTCTCGGCCGGAATGCGATGTTCGGCGAGGAATACCGGAACGCGCTCGGCATCGTCGGCATACAGGTGCAGGCACACCGCCGAATGCGCGTCGGCCGAGCCTTCGAGCACGGCGCCGACCAGGCGCGGCTCGAACTCGAAAAAAAACTCCATGGCGCGTGCCGCCGCCTCGCGGCGTTCGCGCAACAGCTGCGGGTGCGACTGCGCCAGGAAGAGCCTCTGGTAGTCGCGCAAGGCCTCGTGGATCTCGCTGTTGCGCGGCAGCGAGGCGTCGTCGTGGATGCCGAGGCGATCGGCCGCCTTGCGCTTGGCGAGGTGGTAATCGCGGATGCCGCCTTCGCTGATCAGCCGCGCGGCTTCGATTGCGAGGCGCTGGCGACGCTCGCGGGTACGGGTTTCAGTATGGGTGACAGCGTGGGCGTGTCGGGCAGAGCCAGGGGCGTGTCGCATGGGCGGCCTCCGGTGGCGCACCCGTTCGACGAGTGCCGAACGAGGCCCAGCTATGCAGCCGGGCCTTCAGAAGATATCAAAAGCGTCCTCGTTCGTGGTGGTCGTATCGGCCGTGCCCGGCACTTCGTTCTGGAAGCGTTCGAGTTCCTCGGCCTTGAAGTACTCGACCATGCCGCCCGGCGTGCCTGCCGGCAGGATCCGGCCGCTGCCGCGATCGATCAGCGTGGTGACGATGCCGGCAGGCGGGTCGTAGGTGCGCTGCGGCACATCGGTCAGCGCTACGCGCATGTAGTCGATCCAGATCGGAAGCGCGGCGCGCGCGCCGAATTCGCCGCGGCCAAGGGTCGAGAAATCATCCATGCCGACCCAGACGCTGGTGACCAGGTGGCCGCCAAAGCCGGAGAACCATGCGTCGCGCATGTCGTTGGTCGTGCCGGTCTTGCCGCCGATGTCCTCGCGCTTGAGCACCAGCGCCGGGGTTCCGGTGCCGTGCCTGATCACGTCCTGCATCATCGAGACGAGCAGGAACGCCGTGCGTTCATCGATCGCGCGGTGCGCGGGGAAAGTCGATGGCGGACCGACGAAATTCGGGTCGATCGGGGGTGCCGGCGGTGCCGCGGCGACGGGCGGGGGAAGCGGCGTGGCCGCGCCGGCGGTGCGATCGTTCGCGGAACTGCTGGCCGGCTTGGCGTGCCCATCCAGGTCGAAACCGTTGTCGGAGGCTGGCGATGTCGTGGTGGTCGTATCCGCAGGTACTGGAGTCGAGACCGGGCCGAGGTCGAAGCCGTCGACCACGCTCGATACCGCCTGGTCCAGCTGCGCGCGTTCGACGCAGCCCTGGCATGCGCGCACCGGATGCGCGCGCGAAATCGTCGCGCCATTGCGGTCGACCACGCGGTCGATGAAGTAGGGCTCGACGAGGAAGCCACCGTTTGCGAACACGGTGTAGCCGCGCGCCATGGTCATCGGCGGCACCGAGGCCGTGCCCAGCGCCATCGACAGGTTCTGCGGAATGCTTTGCGGGCTGAAGCCGAAGTTCTGCACGTAGTGGTAGGTGAAATCAACGCCGATCGCGTCGACCAGTCGCACCGAGACCAGGTTGCGCGACCGCGCCAGTGCATCGCGCAGGCGGATCGCGCCCTCGAACTTGCCATCGTCGTCCTGCGGCCGCCAGGACTTTCCCGTCGAGCGATCGTTGAACACCACCGGGGCGTCGAGCACGATCGATGCCGGTGAGAAGCCGCGTTCGAACGAGGCTGCATAGACGAAGGGCTTGAAGCTCGATCCCGGCTGCCGCAAGGACTGGGTCGCGCGGTTGAATTTGCTCTGCGCGAAGCTGAAGCCGCCCACCAGCGCGCGCAACGCGCCATCCTCGGGTTCCAGGGAGACGAGCGCCGACTGCGCCTTGGGAATCTCGTTGAGCTGGTAGGCGACGATCTTGCCGCCATCCTGGTCGACGATGGCGGGCGGTGGCGCGATCTTGTCGGCGTCGGCCTTGCCCCTGATCTTGTCGGCGGCGGCGATCAGCGCGGCGCGTTGCTGGTCGGCACTTGTGATCGGCAGGAGCCTGAACACGTCGCCGCGCGCGAGCAGCGCATCCACGCGCGTCTTGCCGTTCAATGCCCAGCGCACCGCATTCAGATCGATGGTGACTTCCTGGCCGTTGCCAAGCAGCACGTTCGCGTCGATCGCGCTGGCCTGCAGCACGACGCCAGGCAACAGTCCGCCGTAGATTCCGCGCGCGAGCAACTTCTGGACCAGCGCGGCGCGATCGGTTTCGACCGACAGGTCGAGCTTCGCTTCCGGGCCGCGATAGCCGTGGCGACGGTCGTACACCAGCAGGTCGTCGCGCACGGCGCGGTTTGCCGCGGCCTGCTTGGTCGCATCGATGGTCGTGTAAACGCGATAACCGCGATTGAGCGCGTCGCTGCCGTAGCGATCGAGCATCGCCTGGCGGACCATTTCGGCAACGTAGGGCGCTTCGACTTCGACCGGCGGTTCGTGCGGCGCGGCGTGCGGCGGTTCGGCTTTTGCGGCGTCGCGTTCGGACTTGGTGACGAATTTCAACTCGGCCATGCGATCGAGGATGTAGTCGCGGCGTTCCTTCGCGCGATCGGGATTCGACAGCGGATTGCCGCTCGACGGGAACTTCGGGATCGCCGCGAGCGACGCGCATTCGGCCAGGCTCAGCTGGTCGAGCTTCTTCCCGTAGTAGTACTCGGCGGCGGCGGCGACGCCGTACGCGCGATTGCCGAAGAAGCTCTTGTTGAGGTAGAGCTCGAAGATCTGGTCCTTGCTCAATTCGCGCTCGATTTTCAGCGCAAGCGCGATCTCGGTCAGCTTGCGGGTGTAGCTGTATTCGTTGCTGAGGAAGAATTGCTTGACCACCTGCTGGGTGATCGTGCTGCCGCCGGGAACGCGGTGCCCGTGGGTCGTCGCGAGCAGCCAGACCGCGCGCGAGATGCCGCGCCAGTCGACGCCGGAGTGCTCGTAGAAACGCGCATCCTCGACCGCGAGGAAGGCCTTCTTGAGCCGGTCCGGCACGTCATGGATGTTGATCGGATAGCGCCGCACTTCGCCGAACTGCGCAATCAGCCGCCCTTCACGCGAATAGACGTTCATCGGCAGCTGCATCTCGACGTGTCGCAGGCCCTCGACATCGGGCAAGTGCGGTACGACCAGCCAGTACAGGACACTGAGCGCGGCCACGCCGAGGACGATCAGAACTAGCGCTGCGTAGGTCAAACGACGCAGCCAACGGAGAAGTCGAACCATCCTTGGGAATTTCCAGAGGTTTACAGGAGGTGGTGCGAAGGAGTATAGAACGTGGGCGGACTGCTCAGGGGGATCGGGTAGTGCGCCTCTTCGAGGGGGCAGGCGGGGCCTGCGGAGGGAGTTCCAGGTGGGGTCAGCCAAAAATTTTGCGCTGCCTGTTGCTATTTCGTGAGCAAATCGTTATTAATTTAATGTAGCGGTGCACGTATTGCCGCTAAATGCCCGCAGGAAGGGGAGAAACCGTGGGTCTCTTCGGAAACACTCAAGCGCCGCTCGTCGGCGTTGACATCAGCTCCACCGCGATCAAGCTCCTTCAATTGAGCCAGAGCGGCGGGCGCTATCGCGTGGAGCATTACGCGGTCGAGCCATTGCCCTCGAATGCGGTGGTCGAGAAGTCCATCGTCGAGGTCGAGGCGGTCGGCGATGCCATCAAACGCGCGGTCAGCCGCTCGGGCACGCGGGCCAAGCATGCCGCGGCCGCAGTGGCGGGATCGGCGGTGATCACAAAGCTGATCACGATGCCGGCCAACCTCGATGAAGACGCGCTGGAAGACCAGATCCAGTACGACGCCGCGCAATACATCCCGTATCCGATCGACGAGGTCAGCATGGACTTCGAGGTGTTGGGCCCAATGCCCGGCAACCCCGATGTCCTGCAGGTATTGCTCGTCGCATCGCGTTCGGAGAATGTCGACTTGCGCCAGTCGGCCCTGGAGATGGGTGGGCTGGCGGCCCGGGTCATGGACGTCGAGGCTTTCGCGATGGAGAACGCCTTCCGCCTGATCGCCGACCAGCTCTCCGTTCCCAAGGACGGGTTGGTCGCGCTGGTCGATGTCGGCGCCACCGTTACCACGCTCAATGTGCTTCGCGACCAGCGCAGCATCTATACGCGTGAACAGACCTTCGGCGGCAAGCAACTGACCGATGAGGTCATGCGCCGTTACGGCCTCAATTACGAGGAAGCCGGCTTGGCCAAGCGCCAGGGCGGGCTGCCGGAAAGCTATGAAGTCGAAGTGCTGGAGCCGTTCAAGGAAGCGATGGTCCAGCAGATCAGCCGCCTGCTGCAGTTCTTCTATGCCGGTAGCGAGTTCAATCGCGTCGACCAGATCGTCCTGGCCGGCGGATGCGCATCGATCGCCGGCATGGCCGGCATGATCGAGGAGCAGCTCGGCGTACCGACCCTGATCGCCAACCCGTTAGCCAATATGTCGCTCGGTCCACGCGTGCAGGCCAATGCGCTTGCGCAGGACGCGCCCGCGCTGATGATTGCCTGCGGCCTAGCCCTGAGGAGTTTCGACTGATGGCCAAGGTCAATCTCCTACCGTGGCGCAGCGAGCGCCGTAAAGTCCGCCAGCAGGAGTTCTTGTATCTGCTCGGTGGCGCCGCCGTCAGTGCCGTCGTCCTCGGCCTGCTGGTCATGTTCTATTACAGCGGCCAGATCGATGGGCAAACCAAGCGCAATGCCTACCTCACGGATCAGATCAGCCAGCTCGATGCCAAGATCGCCGAGATCAAGCTGCTCGACGCCAAGAAGGACAAGCTGTTGCGCCGCAAGGAAGTGATCGAGCAGCTGCAGGCCAACCGTTCGCAGATGGTGCAGCTGTTCGCGGAGATGGTGCGCACGAGTCCTGACGGTGTTCGCTTGACGTCGGTCAAGCAGGACGGCGACAAGCTGACGCTGGATGGCCAGTCGCAATCCAATGCCCGGGTCAGCGCCTACATGCGCAACATCGAGGCGTCCGGCTGGATGACCAATCCCGACCTGTCGGTGATCGAAGCCAAGGGCACCGACAAGACGCTGCCGTACGAATTCAACCTGTCGTTGACATTGACCAAGCCGGGCCAGCTCATCGGGCCTGACGGCAAGCCGGTGATCGGACCCGACGGCAAGCCAGTGATGAATCCCGTGCCGGGTGCCGCGATGACCTCGTCGGCATCGCCGGCGTCGGATTCCGCCGCGCCTCCGTTGACTGCGCCCGCAGCATCGAGTGCAGCTTCGAGCGCGGCATCGAGCGCAGCGTCGCCCGCGACCACCGCGCCTGCACCGGCCGCCAGCAGCAAGGGAGGGGCGACTCCGTGAGCACCAAGAAGAAATTCAGTCTTCGCAACATCGACTTCAACAATACCGGCGCATGGCCGGATGGGTTGAAGTACACGGCCTGCGGCCTGGTGATCTTCATCATCCTTGTGCTGTTCTACTATCTTTCGATCAGCGCCAGCCGCGAGACATTGGCGGGATTGGAGAACACGGAAACCTCGCTCAAGGCAACCTTCGAGGAAAAGCAGGGTCGTGCCGCGAATCTCGAACCCTTGAAGATCCAGCTTGCGCAGATGGAGGAGATGCTGCAACAGATGATGCGGCAGCTGCCGGGCAAGACCGAAATGCCGGACCTGATCGTGGATATCTCGCAGACCGCCCTCGCCACCGGAATCGTCAACGAACTGTTCCAGCCCGGCCCGGAAGCTCCGAAGGAGTTTTACGCCGAGAAGCCGATCGCTTTGCGCATGGTGGGTACCTATCACCAATTCGGTTCATTCATGAGTGGAGTGGCCTCGCTTCCGCGAGTGGTGATCCTGACCATGCACGACATCTCCCTCAAGCCAACGATCAAGAGCGGCAAGATCAGTGCGGACGGCAGCCTCACGCTGGAAGGCACCGTGAAGACATACCGTTATATGGATGAGAACGAACAGGCCGCAGAAGCACCTGCTGGCAAGCCCGCGCCCGCCGCGAGTGGCGCAGCTGCGCCGGCAGCGTCACCAGCGGGAGGGCATTGACATGGTCGGCAAGCAGAATCAGGCATTGCGTTGGATGGCGATCGCCGCTGCGATTGTGGCGCTTTCCGGTTGTGGCCGCGGCACCAACGATCTCGAGCAGTGGGTGGCTGAAGTCAAGGCTCGGCCTGCAATACCACCGCCACCAGTGCCCGTGATGCAGCGGTTCGAGACATTCCTGTACTACGACCAGGGGCTGCGCGATCCGTTTTCGGCTCCGGTCGACGAACACAGTAATGCTTCCGGGCCGCGTCCCGACAAGGATCGTCCGAAGCAGCCGCTGGAAGCATATCCACTGGACAGTCTTGTCATGGTCGGCACGTTGGGCGCCGGTTCGAATATCGTCGGACTGGTGATGTCGCCGGACAAGGTAACGCATCGCGTGACGACGGATACCTATCTGGGGCAGAACGAAGGTCATGTGACATCCGTGGGACCGACGAAGATCGAAATCACCGAACTGGTGCCGGATGGGGCGGGCGGGTGGATTGAACGGCCGGCTTCCATCGCACTAGCAAATCAATGATCGGGGGAGTAGCAAGATGAGCGCAATCAATGTCATTCGCCGGATGAACCGGTCGCGCGCCGCGGCGCTGGGCTTGGGTGTCTGGCTGCTCAGCAGCGCATTCCCCGCGTTCGCGTCGAATGTCCTGCAACAAGTCAGCCACGCGCCGGGCGCGAAAGGCGGGGTGGAGATCACCCTGCAATTCGCCGACCCGATCGCCGACGCGCAAGTGTTCACGACCGATAATCCGCCTCGAATCGCCATCGACTTGCCCGATACGCATAACGGCATGGCCGGGCGCAAGGTTGCGATCGGAAATGGCTCCGCGAGCGCGGTTTCTGCCGCCGAGGCGAATGGCCGCACCCGTGTCGTGGTCGACCTGTTCCGTCCCGCCGCCTATGAATCGCGCATCGAAGGCAATCGCCTGATACTTTCGGTCGCCGGTTCTGGGGCAGTAGCGACGGCAGCCGCTCCGGCGGCGTCTAGCACTGCGAAGGCGAACACGGTTAAGGGCCCGATACTCGCGAACACCATGGATCCATCCAGGCGCGTGATGGGCGCGCTGAGCGTGGCGAACATCGATTTCCGCCGCGGAACGAATGGTTCGGGCAAGATCGTGATGCGTTTCAGCGGTGAAGGCGCGTCGGCGGACATGCGCAATGAGGGTTCGCGCATCGTCGTGGATGTCAACAACGCGGCGATCTCGGCGAACCTGTCCAAGCACATGGACGTCAGCGATTTCGCAACGCCGGTTCAGTCCCTCGATCCACGCGAGCAGGCAGGTGGCACGCGCCTCGTGATCAACACGAACGGCGCATACGACTCGTCGGCATACCAGTCCGGTAATGAATACGTCGTCGAAATCAGCCCGAAGAGGGTCGGTGCCGACCGCATGAGCACCGACGCGAGCCGCGTCGGCGGTACGCTGGGCAAAGTGGTCTACAAGGGCAAGCCGGCCACGTTCAACTTCCAGGATGTACCGGTTCGCACCGTATTGCAGCTGATCGCAGAGGAATCCAACCTCAATATCGTCGCTGCCGACACGGTGGGCGGCAACGTCACCCTGCGTTTGATCAATGTGCCCTGGGACCAGGCGCTGGACATCGTGCTGCGCGCCAAGGGGCTCGACAAGCGCCAGGATGGCGGCGTGATCTGGGTCGCCCCGCAGAAGGAACTGGCGGACTACGAACAGGCGAAGGAAGACGCACGCATCGCAATCGAACTGCGCGCCGAAACCATTACCGAGTACATCCCGGTCAATTATGGCAATGCCGAGGATATCGCCAAGCTGCTGACCGATGACAGCAAAGCCAACAGTTCGGGTGGCCAGGCTGCCAATGTGCAACGTGGATTCCTGTCGCCGCGCGGCAGCGTGAGCTTCGATCGGCGCAGCAATACATTGTTGCTCATCGACCTGCCAAAGAAAGTCGCCGAAATCAAGCAGCTGGTTTCGATGCTTGACCGCCCGGTCGACCAGGTGCTGATCGAGGCGAGGATCGTGATCGCCGATGAAGAGTTTGCGCGGGACCTGGGCGTGCGCTTGGGCCTGACCGGCGTCAACCAAGGCGACGAGAGCATCACCAGCTATGGCGGGACTCTTGTGGACTCGGCTGGCAACGCCGATAAGGCATCGGCCTGCGCAGCTGGGGGCGCCTGTGCAGCTTACGTACACACTATCAATGCGCTTAACGTGAATCTGCCGGTTACCAATCCAGCTGGTTCGCTTGCCTTGAGCATCATCAATGGCGGTCATGTACTGGACCTGGAATTGAGTGCGATGCAATCGGAAGGCAAGGGTGACGTGATCTCCAACCCGCGCATCATCACCAGCAACCAGAAAGAGGCTCTGATCAGCCAGGGCGACGAGATCGGTTACGTGACGATTTCCGGTGGTACCACGGGCGGTGCGGTGGCGAACGTGCAATTCAAGGACGTCCTGCTCCAGCTCAAGGTCACCCCGACGATCACCAACGACAACCGCGTATACATGGCGTTGAACATCAACAAGGATGAGCTCGCGAAGTTCATCGAAGTGCAGAACTTCGGCAGCGTGCCGCAGATCACCAAGCGCCAGATCACGACCGCAGTGTTGGTCGACTCGGGCCAGACGGTCGTCATCGGTGGCGTCTACGAGTTCAAGAGCCGCGAAGACCTGGTCAAGGTTCCATTCCTGGGCGACCTGCCGGGCTTGGGCAACCTGTTCCGCAGCAAGAACAAGAGCAGCAACAAGGCCGAGTTGCTTGTGTTCGTGACGCCGAAGATCCTCGAGGTGCGTCAGCGCGATTCGTATGCTGCTCCTGCTCCGGTTCCTGCCCGCAATGAAGCTCCAGAGTGGCGCAACTGACGTTGACCAATCCAAGTCAGAGTTGTCGAGAAAAGGCCGCGATGCGGCCTTTTCTTTTTCCGGCAAACTGCTGAGGTACCTTTCGTCGCCGAACCATCCAAGCGCTATCGAATATCTGGGTGGAAGATGAAATCGCCCCGACAAGCAATCCTGGCCAGTGGATCACCAGCCCTCGCCTTGGCCGCTTCGGATAAAGGACGACCCTGAAATAGCCAAGTGCCAGCTTCCCCCCAACTGCTGCGGAACCTTCCCCGGACAGCCCTGTCGAAACCGCGCAAAGCCACGCTGAATCGCCGATCGCTCCGCATGGACACTCCCATCGACACCTCCAACCTGCATGCGCGCTTCATCGCGCTCCGAAACGACCTTTCTACAGCGGTGATCGGCCAGGCCGCACTGGTCGAACGATTGCTGATCGCCTTGCTCGCCGACGGCCACCTGCTTGTCGAAGGCGCGCCAGGGCTCGCGAAGACGACGGCGGTGAAGGAACTTGCGGCGCGCATCGAAGCCGACTTCAGCCGCGTGCAATTCACTCCCGACCTGTTGCCGGCCGATCTCACCGGCACCGACATCTGGCGCGCGAGCGATGGGCGTTTCGAATTCCAGCCCGGCCCGTTGTTCCATAACCTGCTGCTTGCCGACGAGGTCAACCGCGCGCCGCCAAAAGTGCAATCCGCCTTGCTCGAAGCCATGGGCGAGCGCCAGATCACCGTCGGCCGCACGACTTATCCGTTGCCGCAATTGTTCCTGGTGATGGCGACGCAGAACCCGATCGAACAGGAAGGAACGTATGCGTTGCCCGAAGCGCAACTCGATCGTTTCCTGATGCACGTGCGCGTCGGCTATCCCGAAGCGGGCGCCGAAACCGAAATCCTGCGACTCGTGCGCGAACGCGCGCGCGCAACGCTGCAGGACGCTACGCCCCCGGCGCGCATGTTGAACCAGCAGGAATTATTCGCCGCGCGGATCGCCGTGCTCGACCTGCATCTCGCGCCGGCGCTCGAACGCTACCTCGTCGAACTCGTGCTGGCCAGTCGCGATGCCGGGCGCTACGACGCCGATCTCGCCGCGAAAATAGCCTGGGGTGCGAGTCCGCGCGGTTCGATCGCGCTCGAACGCTGCGCGCGCGCGCGCGCATGGCTGAACGGCCGCGATTACGTCACTCCGGAAGACGTGCAGGCGGTCGCACCGGATGTCTTGCGCCATCGCCTGTTGCCGAGTTACGAAGCCATCGCCGAAGGTTGGGACGGCGATCGCCTCGTGCATGCGTTGATCGATCGCGTCCCGCTGCCCTGAGGTCGTCGTGTCGTCGCCAACGTCGCCGCATCCCGCCGGATTGCAGCCCAGCCTGTCGGAATTGATCGCGCTGCGCGATCGCGTGCGCGGCTGGCCACCGGCACTGCGCGGCGCGGCGCATGTCGCCGGCCCCGCACCATCGCCATTCCGTGGCCGCGGCATGGAATACGCCGAATCGCGCCCATATGCGCCCGGTGACGATGCGCGCCACATCGACTGGCGGCTCACCGCGCGCAGTGGAAAGCCGCACACGAAATTGTTCCAGGCCGAGCGCGAGCGGATCAGCCTGATCGTCGCCGACACGGCGCTGCAGCTGTACTTCGGCACGCGCGTGCGGTTCAAGTCGGTGCAGGCGGCGCGCGCGGGCGCAGTCGCGGCCTGGGCTGCGCAACGCCGCGGCGATCGCATCGGTGCGTTGCGCGGCACGTCGTCCGAGCCGCCAATCACGCCAGCGGGTGGGAGTCGCGGCGCATTGCGCGCTCTCGACGCGCTGGTGCGCTGGTATGCGCGACCGCCAGCCCAGGATCTTGGACTCGACCACGCCCTCGCAACCGCGACGCGACTGCTGCATCCGGGCGCGAGCCTGGTCGTGCTTGCCGATGCGGCCTCGCTCGCCGACGTCGCGCAAGGACGCCTCGCCGCGCTTGCAACGCACCACGACCTGCTCGTGGTGATGTTGACCGATCCGCTCGAACTGCAACCGCCGCGCGGGCGCCTGCCATTCGCGCTCGACGACGCGCGCATCGAACTCGATCTCGACAGTCCGGTCGCGCGCGCAAGCTGGCGACACGTCTTCGCCG
>Ga0105248_10004262_pt1 | contig 15832 bp, 18 predicted proteins | sample KBSS34metaG_FD_81524 | JGI IMG/M metagenome (GOLD analysis project Ga0105248, IMG submission 81524) | Switchgrass rhizosphere microbial communities from Kellogg Biological Station, Michigan, USA - KBS S3-4 metaG | ecosystem: Host-associated > Plants > Roots > Rhizosphere > Soil | place...
AACGCGGTGCCGCGCTCGTCGCGACATTCATCGGCGGCGACGGTCGTCGACCCGAACGAAGCCCGTGCCTTCGCCCGAGCCTCGTCCGGCGATAGGCCGTGCTCGATCAGCTTCATCGTCTCGCGTTCGATGTGAAACGTCAGCTCGTCGTGCAGCTCGCGCTCAATGCTGGCGGGCGTGAGCAGCGCGCGGGCGCGCAGTATCAGGTCACGGAGGTTCATGCGGTTATGCCAGCTTCATCACGCGGCTGACCGCGTGCTGCATTCGTTCCCACGCATCGGCTTCGATGGTGAGCTGCTTCCGCCCTGACGTCGTCAGCGTGTAGTACTTTGCCCGGCGCCCGAGCTCGGACACCTTCCACTCGGCTTCGATCCAGTTTTTATGCTCGAGACGATGCAGGGCAGGATAGAGGGAACCCTGGTTGACCTGTAGCACGCCCTCGGACACCTGTTGGATTCGCTCGGAGATTGCCCAGCCGTGGAGCGCGTTCTTCTGCAGCGTGCGAAGGATGAGGAAATCGAGCGTTCCGGGGAGCAGATCAGGCGGGGCGGAGGCCATTGGTGTCGATAGACGACACCAACGTCAAAAAGGTTCGGAGAGCGGAGGTTGGCTTGCTATCCGAAGCTCGCTCACGATCGCAGGCGAGCGAAGGGTGGTGGACCAGACCGGGATCGAACCGGTGACCTCATGAATGCCATTCATGCGCGCTCCCAACTGCGCTACTGGCCCACGCTTGGGAAACCTCAATTCTAGCACGGGCGTTTTCAGCCTGAAGCCAGCCACGACGCGCGCCTGCTATCATCCCGCCATGCCCGTGCACCGGCGTGAATTCCTCGCCCTGGCCGGCACGGCGGCGATCGCGCCGCTCGGCCTTCGCGCGTCGGGCACCCCCAGGACGGAGAACGCATCGACCATGTATGGACTCATCGGCAAGATGACAGCCGTGGCCGGCCAGCGCGACGCGCTTGCGTCGATGCTCCTCGAATCGACACAGGCGATGCCGGGCTGCCTCAGCTACATCGTCGCCATTGATCCCGCGGATGCGGACGCGCTGTGGATCACCGAGGTGTGGGACAGCGCGGCCAGCCATCAGGCTTCGCTGGCGCTGCCGGCGGTCAAAGCCACCATCGCGAAAGCCAGGCCGCTCATCGCCGGCTTCAGCAGCAGAGTGGAGACGGCGCCAATCGGCGGCTACGGCCTGGCGAAAACCGCTGCGCCTCGGCGACGGTGAGGTCGAATCCGCGCACCCCGAAATCATCCTGAACGAGCCGCTGCCAGCCCGCCGCGTGCGGATCAGCGTGTGGACTTCCTGGTCCTCGCCACCGACTGGAATGCGAAACATCCAGGCACCGGAGTCAGCCGCGGTGAATCACCACTGAGAGCACACACGACACAAAGGTTTGGGGCGGCTGCTGATGAAAGACGTGTCGGGAGGCTCATTGCGCCTCCCGTCGAGGTGATGGGTTGGTGTCGCCTCCCAGATTGGGCGGCGAGCGATGCTGTCAGAGTTCACAGCAAGCGAGGTGCCACTGTTCGCTGCCCTGGCTGCTCTCTTGCAGTGTTCCAGGCAGCAGCCTCTGAGAGGCTGCTCGATAGATCGCATAGGGCGTTTATCGACGGACTGTCAATGGGGCGCACGCCGTGGAACTTGTCGAGATCGGAGCGATCGTCGTCGTGTCGGTAGGACTCGGGCTGGCCGGCGCGGGCGCGCTCCTATCAGTGGTATTCCGCTGCTTCACTCGGCCGGCGAGGCTGGGCACGTCCGTAGCTTCCTAGTACGGATTCACCGAGGCCTGGCCAAGAATCAATCGCCCGCGACTCATCTCCCTGCCTGAGTCGCCGATTACCATCGATTGCGTAAGTTGCTCGTTCAGCGTCTGAACTGGATGCGGTGTTGCGATGCGTTACTGCTGGACGGGATGGCCGTCGACCTGCGAATAGACGTAGGTCATTCGCAGCGTCGCAGGTCCGAACAGCCGCAGGTCGGCCTTGGATTCGAGCGCCATCGGAAGGTCCGAGCCGCGGATCCGCTGGTACGACCGAACGATGTCGACGTTCTTGACCCAGAACGACGGGCTCTTCGCGAGCCGACCTTGCAAGCGAACGAGAGAACCGTCGCCGGGTTGGAGAAACATCGCCCCCGCGACGAGGACACGGTCCTTGCGTCGGGGCGAGAGCAACACCTTGGCGAGGCCGTCGGGATCGACGCCGCTCGGTTCGAATACGTAATTATCTGGCGCGATCGAGGATCGCCCGGTGTCGCCTTGTGCGATGGCGCTCCGCTCGGCGTCCAGCACGCCTCGCAGTATCTTGTCGCGGATGAAACCGGATCCGCCTTCGGCGATGACCTGGTACCGGAAGCCCGTCGGCGGCGTGTACTCGATGGCGGCCTCGAGCCAGCCGCGGCGGTTGCCGTTCTCAGCCTCGAGCCGCCGGATCGCGCGATAACTGGGCTGCGCGTCGTCCTGCGCTAGAAAACGGCGAATGCAATGGTCAGCCGTTTCGGGAACATCTGGAGCGGTTGCCCGAACGTTGGGCGCGATGGCGAGGGCCAGCAGCCCTACCAAAATGCGTCCACGTTGCGGGATCCTCTTCATCGACAACACAGGGGTGCACTCGGCGTGCCAGTCCACGTGGTATCGCGACGATGGCCTCTAGTAAGGGGAAGACGCGAGATCGGGGGCGGGCCGTCCGAGGTGTCGGCCGAAAAGGATACAGGCCTCGCCCGTACGTCGCCACACGCCGGTGACGAGAAGCTGTGTGACCTCGTGGTGTTTTCGCTCAAGTACGGTAGCGATTGACACACCGCCGTTGCCGGGACACAGCCGTATCAGGGCGCCTGAGGTTCGGCCTGATTTTCGCTCATTCGGCGCGCTCGTCGCACAAGAGTTGCAACCGAGGCAACGAGCTCTCCCGGATCGACCGGCTTGGCAAGGTGCATCTCGAAGCCGCAGCGCAGCGCCTTGGTCCGGTCCTCCGATCGCGCGAACGCGGTCAGCGCCGCGGCGGGCACATTGCGGCCGGCAGCCGACGATGAGCGCAACCGCTCGATGAACTGAAAGCCGTCCATGTGTGGCATGCCGAGATCCACCACCAGGACGTCCGGCTGCACGGTCTCGAGGTGCTCCAGGGCCGCGGCCGCTGACGACAGCGTGAGCACCGCGGCGCCTGCCGTTTCGAGCACCACCCGCAGCAGAGTCAAGGCATCTTCTTCGTCGTCGATCGCCAGCACGCGGATGCCGCTGAGGTCGCCCAACCCGGTGAGCGGCTCACGTCGGTCAGTGCGCGGATGTTGGCGGACCGGGTCGGGCACTCGCCCCGGGTGCACGATCATCAGCGGAAGCCTGACACGGAATGTGGCGCCACGGCCCTCGCCCTCGCTCGACGCGTCCACCGATCCGCCGTGCATTTCGACGATCTGGCGCACGATGGACAACCCCAAGCCAAGACCGCCGGTCTGGCGGGTCGTCCCGGCATCCGCCTGGCGGAAGCGCTCGAAGACATGCGGCAGAAAATCCGGCCGAATCCCGACACCGGTGTCGCTGACGACGATTTCGACCTGCGAGTTGACCAGCTCGAGACGGAGCTGCACCCGGCCGCCTTTCGGCGTGAACTTCACGGCGTTCGACACCAGGTTCCACACCACCTGCTGCAGACGGTCCGGATCGCCGGACACCGGGCCGACGCGTGGGTCGACGACGGTTTGAAGGCGGACGGCCTTGGCGTCGGCAGCCGGCTGCATGGTGGCAACGGCGTTGTGAACGACCAGCGGGAGATCCACCGGCTGGACGTCCAGGCGAATTTTTCCGGAAACGATTCGCGAGATGTCCAGGACGTCTTCGACGATCTGGGTCAGCGCGGATGCGTTGCGTTCGAGAATTTCAAGGCCGCGCTCGGCCTTCTCGCCGCCGAGTATGTTTCCGCGCAGCAGCCGCGCGTATCCCAGGATCGCGTTCAGCGGCGTGCGCAGCTCGTGCGACAGCACCGCGAGGAACTCGTCTTTCACGCGATCGGCCTCGCGCGCCATGTCGTACAACCGCGCGTTCGCCAGTGCCAGGGATGCCCATGCGGCGATGCCCACGACCAATCGCTCGTCCTGCTGCGTGAATACGCCCTTCTTCGAGTGCCCGAAAAACAGCCCGCCCAGCACCTCTCCCGATGCGGCTTTCACCGGCACGGCGAGATAGCTTCGCACTGGCAGGTGGCCGGGCGGCATGCCGTAATACGGCGCGCTCTGTCCGTAACGGGAATCCTGCGTCACGTCATCGAGCCGGACCACGCCTTCGCCATGAAACGTCGGCGCGAAGATCGCGGTGGCGCGGGGCTGCGGAAACTTCGCGAACGCTTCCTTTGGCACACCCGAGAGGGTGTACAGCATGTACGACTCGCCTGATGACCGATCGACGACGTTGTAAAAGAACGCGCCAAATTCGGCGTGGCTCAGCGACGTCGCCAGATCGGTCACTTGCTGGACGATCGTCGCTGGATCGAGCGACGCCGCAATAGTGGCGCCGACGACGCCGAGTTGCTCCGTAATCTGAGCATGCTCCTGCGCGATCGCGCGCAGGCGCGACCGCTCAGTGATGTCGCGGGCGATCTTGGAAGCGCCGATGACGCGGCCCGCATCGTCGCGAATCGGCGAGACCGTCAACGAGATGATGATCTCGGAGCCATCCTTGTGAAGGCGCGTGGTCTCGAAATGGTCCACCGTCAGGCCGGCGCGAATACGCGCTAGGACGGTGTCCTCTTCATTCTGCAACGCGGCCGGAATCAGCATCCGCACCGATCGGCCGATCGCTTCGTCTGCGGTATAGCCGAACATCCGCTCGGCCGCGTGATTCCACGACGTGATGGTGCTATCGAGGTTCTTGGTCACGATTGCGTCGTCCGACGACTCGATGACCGCGGCGAGCCGCTGGCTCGCGAGATCGGCGGCTTTGCGGTCCGTGATGTCGCGAGCAACCTTCGACGCGCCAATGATTGTCCCGCTGTCGTCGCGGACGGGCGACACCGTGAGGGAGATCGGCACGAGCGAGCCGTCTTTTCGTTGACGGATCGTTTCGAAGTGACTGATCACATCGCCGGCGCGGATTCGAGACAGCACCGAGTCTTCCTCGTGCTGGCGATCCGCCGGGATGATCATCCGAATGGAACGACCGATCGCTTCCGCCGCGGTATAGCCAAAAATCCGCTCCGCGGCATGGTTCCAGGACTGAATCGTGCCGTCCAGGTCTTTGCTGACGATGGCGTCGTCGGACGACTCGATGATTCGCGCCAGGTGACGGAGATCGATGTGGCTAGTCAGCGACATACAAGTGGTCGTCGGCAGGTGAAAGGTGCACTACTGACGAGCTGGCTGCCGCCTTGACGTGATCGGAAGGCAAGAATGTCGCCAGACAACGGCACTGATCTTGATACCTGATCGATGACGACAATTGCTGGACAGATCGACCACACAAACGGAAGGGGATCAGACATGAATAAGGATGAACTCGACGGCAAGGCGGAAGCACTCAAGGGAAAGGTCAAGCAGGCGGCGGGCGATCTGACGGACAACGCCGATCTGCACGACGAAGGCGTGGCGGACGAAGCCGCGGGAAAAACCCAGGAGACGTTCGGCAAGGCCAAGCGGAAGGTCGGCGAAGCGATCGAAGACATCGGAGAAGCGATCAAGAAGTAGCGTTCGCCGTCGGTCCCATCGCCCCGCTCGGGGCGATGGGATTGTTCCCGCCTCGACCGGCTCATCCTCTCTTCGCGGATAAAATCCTGCCGGTATGGACGTCGCACCAGTTGCCCTGCATCCTTCGCGCGCGCCGGGTCTGTATTACGGCTGGATCGTGCTGCTCGTCGCGGCGGCAGCGATGGTCGGTACGCTGCCCGGCCGCACGCAGGGCCTTGGCTTGATTACCGAGCCGCTGCTCGCAGACCTTCGAATCAGCCGTGTCAGTTTCGCGGAGCTGAACTTCTGGGCGACGATGGTGGGCGCCGTCGGCGCAATCGGCGTCGGGCAGGCGATCGATCGGTTCGGCAGCCGCGGCGTCCTCACGCTCGTGACAGTCGCGCTCGGTCTGGTCGTGTGCGCGATGAGTCGGACGTCGTCGTTCGTAGCACTTGCGGTCTGGATCACGCTCACGCGCGGTCTGGGCCAGAGCGCGCTGTCGGTCGTCAGCATCGCCATGGTCGGTCATTGGTTCGTCCGCCGGATTGACGCGGCGATGGCTGTCTACAGCGTCGTGATGAGCGTCGGTTTCATGCTCGCGTTTCCGCTGGTGGGCACTCTCATTCAACAGTGGGGATGGCGCAGCGCATGGCTGGCGGTGGGTTGTGGCCTGCTGTGTTTCCTGGCGCCGATGGCGGCGACGCTGGTCCGTCGCGGACCGGAATCGCGCGGCCTTCTCCCCGACGGCGATGCGGCCGGGATGGCGGTTCAGACGGCCGTGACCGGCGCGCACGCGGCGCACGGCATGGTCTGGACCGAGGCGCTGCTGACGCGCGTGTTCTGGGTGTTTGCCGCCGGCACCGCGCTCTATGGCCTGGTCGCCTCCGGAATCGGCCTCTTCAATGAATCGATTCTCGCGCAACGCGGGTTCAGCGCCCAGACCTACTACGAAACGCTGGTGGTCACGGCGCTGACGGCGCTCGCGGGAAACTTCCTCGGAGGCTGGCTCGCCGCGCGCGTCCCGCTCGGACGGCTGATGGCGATGTCGTTGTTCGTCCTGGCCGGCGGCCTCGCCGCGCTGCCGCACGTGTCCACCCATGCGCATGTGCTGATCTGGGCGACCGCGATGGGGCTCGGTGGCGGCCTGGTGATGGTGCTGTTCTTCAGCGTGTGGCCGCGCGTCTTCGGACGACGGCATCTGGGACGGATCCAGGGCGCGGCCCAGGCGCTCACCGTCGTGGCGTCGGCCGTGGGTCCGTTGCTGCTCGCGTGGTGCGTCGAATGGACCGGCAGCTACACGATGATGTTTCGCGTGCTCGCCGGGGTCATCGCGCTGGTCGGAGGACTGGCGCTATTCACGAGCGACCGGATTGGTGAGTCGGCGTGACTGGGAGGCAACCGGCCGATGCGTTCGGAATCCACCGGCGTTCTCGACTGCGCCGTCAGTCTACGCCGTTACAGGACGGGCTTGATCACGCGCGAGCCCACCGCTTCGAGTGCCGGCCGCAAGGCGGCGAACATCGCTTCGTTCTCGTACGTCCCGACGATCGCGCCGCCTGACCCGGCGAAGTTCGCGCTGGCGCCGCACGCGCGTGCCGCATCAACCATCTGAACCTGCCAGCCGGGCAACGTGAAGATGGAGCGGCGGACGTCGAAGTTCTCGTCGACAATCCGCGACAACCGGCCGGCGTCACGGTCGAGCAGCACCTGTCGCGCGGACGCCGCGAGGTCCGCGACACGGCGCATGCCGTTGACCACGTCCGGGTCGCCGCGCCGGAAGCGTTCCTGCGCGTCGTTGTGAAACACCTCGGTGGGCTCGCTGAAGCCGTGATGGTAAGCGAGATAGAGCGGCGGCAGCAGCGCGGGATCGAGCGGTTCGTACTGGTAGTACCGCAGCTTGTGGAGCTGCCGCTCGTGCTCCGCGCCGAAGTCCATGTACACCAGTCCCTCGTAGGTTTGCGCGACGCGATCCTGCAGTCCCGCCGCCACGCGCAGCTCGTCGCGCTCGACCGACAGCACCAGCGATGGCTGGATCACCAGCGGCACATCGACGGCGTAGAACTCCATGAGACAACGCAGCGTCGCGGTGATGATCGCGCTCGACCCCGCCAGGCCGACCTGGCGCGGGATGTTGGTGTGATAACGGATCGTGAAGTTCTGCTCGTGCAGCGTCACTCCGGCCGTGCGGCAGTAGTCGACGAAGCGTTTGACGGTGGCCTTGATCAGCCGGATGCCGCCGTAGTACCCGTGCAACGACACGTCGAGCGCCAGATCCTGGACGCTGCGAAACCGGGCGCGATCTTCCTCGGTCAGCATGATCTCGACGGTGTCCCACTCGTAGAGCACGACCTCCGCGGAGAAGTTGCGGACGACCAGCGACAGCGTCCGGCCGCCATAGCCGTCGGAGGGATTGCCGACCAGCGCCGCCCGCGCGTAGGCGCGCTTGCGGATGATGTTCATCGCACGAGGCGCTCGACGAACGCGCGCAGCGCCGGGCCGTGCTTCGGATCGGCCAGCGCAAATTCGACGAACGCGCGAAAGTACGCGTCGAAGTTGCCGATGTCGAAGCGCCGCTCCTGAGGCCCGAGCACCACACCGTAGGCGCGGCCGCCATCGCGAATCAACCGGCGGATCGCGTCCGTCAACTGGATTTCGCCGCCGACCCCGGGCTGGGTCGCATCGAGTGCCTGGAAGATGGCGGGCGACAGCACGTAGCGCGCGGCAATCGCCAGCGTGCTCGGCGCGTCCGCGGGACTCGGCTTCTCGACGAGATCGGCGAGCTCGACGAGATCGTCCTGCGTTCGCAGCGGCTGCGCGATGCCGTAATGGCGCACCTCGGCGCGCGGCACCTCCTCGAGCGCAATCACCGCGGCCGCCTGCTTGTCCTCGAACACCTCGCGCATCCGCCGCACGATGTCACTGTGTCGATCGAGGCCGATGATCGAGTCGCCAAGCGCGACGACGAACGGTTCCTGCGCCACGAACGCACGCGCCGCCAGCACGGCGTGGCCGAGACCCAGCGCGTGTCGCTGGCGCGTGTAGAAGTACTGGACCTCGGCGCGCTCGAACTCCAGCGAGGTGAGCAGTTCTTCCTTGCCGTTTTCACGCAGCAGCTGGACCAGCTCTTCGTTGACGTCGAAATGATTCTCGAGCGACGTCTTGCCGGGACCGGTGATGAACAAGATGCGCCGCAAGCCATCGCGGGCCAGCTCTTCGCAGACGTACTGAACCACTGGCTTGCGGCCGACCGGCAGCATCTCTTTCGGCTGAGATTTGGTCGCCGGCAGCAGACGCGTCCCGAGCCCGGCGACCGGGACGACAGCGATGTCGATGCTCATGATCGGGGGCGAATCATAACAGGCGGCTCACATGCGGAGGAGCTGTGGCAAAACTGCGACTGTAGCATGGCATTTTGCGGTACCTCGTTTGCTCCTGCTAGCAACAACGGCCAAAAATCAGGAGGGTGTGTATCTTCCTGCGGCAATGGTGGGTAATTGAGGGTCCGAATTAAAGTCACGCCCAGTGAGCACGAAGTCGACGGAGTCCGTGTCGACACGTTCAAGCGCGGCTCAGTTCGGGAGGTTTCGTCGAGCATCGGCTCGTGGCTCATCGCCCAAGGGTATGCCGTGCCGGAAATGCGACACGCCCCGCGCGAGGACTGGGACTTTTCCGGTCCTAAGCCTGCTCGCGACTCTGCCGCAGACGCTCCGCGCCGCCGCTCGTCCGATCGCTGATCATCCTCAGATAGTCCTCTTCCGTATCGATGTCCCTGAAGGCCCCTTCATCGGCGATCGCGATGTCGCCGGCCGCCGACGCGTGCGCGCGGATGACCGGCTTCGCGCCCTCGGCCGGATCAGCGGCGCGAAGCTCGGCGAACAGCGATCGATCGACGAGCAGTGGATGGCCGTGCCGGCTGCCTGCGGTGGGACGCACCACCGGCGCGTGCGTGCGCCGGTAGCACGCGAGCACCGCGCGCACGGTGTCGGCCGTCACCAGCGGCACGTCGACCAGTGTCATCAGCGTGGCTGACACGCCGGGCCGATCCACGACGCCAAGACCTGCGACCAGCGACGACCACTGTCCGCGGTCGTAGTCGTGATTGACCACGAAGCGCGCCGGCAATCCACTCGCGGAGAACGACGACACGATCGCGTCCGCCTCGTGTCCCACCACGACAACGACGTCGTCCACATCCGCCTCCAGAAACGTGCGGACGATTCGCGTGAGAAACGTGTCGATGGCGTCGAGCGGCAGCGTGGCTTTCGCGCGACCCATGCGCGACGAACGTCCGGCGGCGAGCACGACGGCGGGAATCACCAGCCCAATGTTATAGAATCGCGCCCATGGCCGAGGGCGATCTCCAGATTCGCTGCATGCGGTGCGGCGCTCAGATGGATATGCGCGATCCGGGTCCGGGCATGCCGTGGACGCCCGACCAGTTCTGGGTGTGCCCGCGTTGCGGACGGCACTTCTGGACGACCTATCCCCCGCCCAATCGCGACAAGGTCAAACCTGCCACCGAGCCCGCTTCGTAGAGTGCCCGACCGTGAACCTCGCGACGTTCGAAGACAAATTGGACGACGACCTCGACGACGATCCCGACGAAGACGATGAGTTCGAGGACGACGACGGTGACGACGACGGGGACGACGAGGATGAAGAGGACGACGAGGACGTCGAAACCTGGCAAGTGTCCAAATCGATACCATTCCGCTAAAGTACGGCCTGTCCTTGACTTCGGGCACCGAACTGCCTAGACTGCCCCCAACTCCAGCTCAGCCTGGGGTTCGCGCAAGCATCGGCGAACGGAGGCGGCGTTTATGCCAACCGGGACAATTGCAAGACTCCTCATCGACAAGGGGTTCGGTTTCATCCGCGACGAAGGTGGGATCGAGCACTTTTTCCACCGCAGCTCGGTCCGCGGAGCCGTCTTCGAGCTGCTGCGGGAAGGTCAGAGGGTGGAATTCACACCCGAGGATTCGCAAAAGGGCCCGCGGGCAGGCGACGTCCGTCTGATCGAAGGGTAGTCGCGGCCCCCCACCTTCGCGCGTGCGCGACGGTGGCAACCGACACCTGATCACGGGCGAGCCAAGCTTCGCTCGCCAACTGAAGCTCGCTCGACGAAGCCGACGGGCGGAGGTTGGCGGAAGCGCCTGGGAGTCGAACCCAGCCTCCCCGCGTGAGCGGGGAGCGACCGATTTTGAAGACCGGGAGGGCCGCCGGGCCCCGTTCACTTCCGTCGGAAGTGAGTGTAACTGCGGTCCGCTACTTTCGGAAAATCGATCGCACGACCGACCGGGTATCACTCAAATCCTCGAACACGACGTCCGCTCCCGCCGCTCGCAGTTCGTCGACGCTGTGATTGCCGGTGGCGACCGCGATCAACCGCGCGCCGCCAGCCTTGGCGCACGCGACGTCGAGCGGCGTGTCGCCGATCACGACGGCGTCTGACGACGCGAACGCCGGACCGCCACAGGCGGCGACGCGCGCGAGCGCCTTCGGCACGAGGCCATTGCGATCGGCAGCGCCGTCGCCAAACGCCCCGCAGCGAAAGTAGCGCCACAGATCGAAGTGTTCCAGCTTCAATTGCGCCCCGGTTTCGTAATTGCCAGTGAGTAGCGCGAGATAGGCATCCGGGCGATCGATTAGCGCGTCCAGCAGCGCGCGGACGCCTGGCATGACGCCATAGCGCCCGCCGCGAACCGGGGCCGTCGCCCTGTGTTCGCTGGCGGCGATTTCGGCGGCGAGGTGCCGCACGTACACGTCCGGGAAACGCGCGAGGTCCTCGGAGTCAGCGCGGATGCCGTGCGCCGCCGCGGCATCCGACAGGATCCACGCGTCGGTGCGTCCAGCCATCGGAATGTCGTGGAACGCGTTCGCGATCGAGAAGAGCTCCTCGAACGCAGAGGTCATGGCCCGCCCGCCGGCGCCGCCGGTGAGTACAAGGGTACCGTCGATGTCGAACAGAATCAGTGTGGGAACGTTCAGCGATCAGCCTTCGCTGCGAACGTTGCCGGCGCGGGGCCCTTTGGCTGATGGCTCCTCATCGAAGCTGACGCGCTGACCTTCGTTGAGCTGGTCGAAGCTACCTTGAACCGCACTTCGATGAAAGAACCACTCCTGGCCGCCATCGTCGCGAATGAACCCGAATCCTCTGTCCCGAACGAGTCGTTTGATCGTGCCGCTCGACATCCGAGTCTCCTTGGGCAGGTCGCTGCCCTGAGTCGGAATATCAAGTTTCGTTCCATAGACTGAGCCACGGATTTCGGCGCAAATATGGTTCAGCCCTCAAGCTCATGTGGCCGGCGGGTGTCGGGATTGGAGACAATCTCCAATCCCCCCGATCCCCAAGTCGTAATCCGGATTCCTATTTCACCGTCACGGTAATCATCTGGCACGTGCCGGCGACGGTGTTGTGGAGGTCGTCGCCGATCTGCAGCGCCAGCCTGTGACGACCCGGCGTCAGCTGCATGTCGATCTCCGACTTGCCGTCGCCGAAATGCACCCACGACGGCGTGCCCTTGACGATGGTCTTGCCGGTCGGGAGGCAGGCGACGCCGACGCCGATGTGATAGTGGCCAATGCCGGGTCGCGCGGTCGTCACATCGCCCGGCGGCACGGCGGCGATTTCGATCCCTTCGGATCCAAACTTCATGTGGACTGGACTCGAGACCTGCGCCCCGTTCTTCGGCTCGATGAAGAACACCCTCGGCTTCTTCTTCGCCTGCGCCCCTGCCGACACACTCAATGCACCGATGATTGCCACAACGAGCAGCGCGAGCTGCTTCCGACTATGCATGGTGACTCTCCTCTGGCCAGACATTCTAGCCGAGCATGCGGCGAAACCATCGGCTCTTCCCCTGCTCGGCCAATTGCCCGGTGGCCGGTTGCCATCTCAGGATTCGATCCGCGACCGCGCGCCCGAACGCCTCGTCGAGGGTGGCCGCCACAATCGCCGTCCCGCGCCGGCTGGCGATGGCGCGGATATCGGCGCCGAGCGCGGCGCCTTCCTCCGCCGACAGGCCGGCGCTGGCGTGTTCGAGGATCAACACGTGCGGATCGAGCGCCAGGCTCCGGCCCAGCCGCAGCCGAATACGGGACGCGGGAGGCAGCGCCGCAATCGGCTGTTCCCAGATCGATTCCGGCAGTCCGACTTCGTGCGCCAGCACGCTCGCCTGCCGCTTGACCTCTTTCGGCGGCGGTTCGATCTCGAGCGTGAATGGCATCGCCAGATTCTGCAGGACACTGAGTTGGTCGAGCAGCACGGCGCGCTCGCTGACAATGCCGAAACGATCGACCGTGGCGAGCCAGTCGTCGCTATCGGCGATCGCCGACGTCGGCCGACCGAACGCCCGGATGTCACCGTTCTCCGGCAGGATCGCCCCGGTGACGAGATTCGTGAACACTTCGGCGGCGACCTGATCGAGGCCCACGAGAGCGACGCGCTCGCCGGGCTTCACGCTGAGCGCGGCGATCCGCAGAGGACGCAGGGCCCGGTAGTCTTTGACGACGCCCGAGAGCTCGAGAACCGGAGAGGTCACGCCTTGATCTGGCGATTGACCTCGTCGACAACGCCGCTGGAAATGGAGAGCGCGGAGATCTCGGTTTTCAGCGCGGCGACGTTGCACGCGATCGCTCCGTAGGCGATCATCGCGTGCACGATCGGCGGCAGCACGCGCGTGTCGACGCTGGCCCCAAGAATCGCTGCCACCATCGTCGCCGCCATCGCCAGGGTGGCGATCGAAAAGACCGGTTTCCGGGCAGACGCAATGCGCCGGTAGTAGTCGCCCGCGACCTGGTGTTCGGCCATGGCGTCCTTCACGGCTTTGCCCTTCCCGATCAGATAGAACATCATCATCGAATGGGCGAGCAGCGTAATCATCGTCGAGAAGATCCCGACCGAGATGTGACGTGCGACGTCGGTGCCCTGCAGCCCGAACACGACGGCCACGACCTGTCCGGCGAGACCGATGAACACGGCGGTCAGGAGGGCTTGAGCCATGAATCACGCGATCATAGTTCAAGGCTGGCGGCCCTGGCTCGCCGACCGGCCTCCGCCAACGCGACGGCGGTCCGCCGGAGCTTCAGCGAAGGCGCAGGCGCCGAAGGCGCGGAGGCGGCGCCGTTCATCGCCGAGTGGATGGCGAGGCTGACGCCGCGGCCCGGAGAACACGCGTCGGCGCTGGACGTGGCGATGGGACGTGGACGCCATGCGGTCGCGCTGGCGATCGCGGGGTTCCGCGTGTTCGGCGTCGACGCGCGATTCGACGCGGTACGCGACGCGACGCGACGGGCGCGCGCTGCCGGTGTTCGCGTGCACGGCTGGTGCGCCGATCTGACCGAGCATCCACTGCCGTCGTCGCGATTCGACGTGATCGTGGTCACGCGCTACCTCCAGCGGAATCTGTTTCACGCGTTGAGAGGAGCAGTCCGTCCGGGCGGAGTCGTGCTGTACGAGACGTTCACGACGGCGCAACGCGCGCTGGGCACGGGGCCGACGTCGCCGGAGCACCTGCTCGAACCGGGCGAGCTGCGACGTGCGTTCGACGGGTTCGAGGTGTTGTTCTACGAGGAAGTCACGGCGCCGGAGGCGGTGGCGAGAATCGCGGCACGGTCGCCCGGCCTCTCGCGTCGCGAATCAAGTCGCGCAGCCCTTTAGGGCTGCCGGCGGCCGAGGGCAGGCCTAAAGGCCTGTGCTCCGAGCATCGCGCTTCAATCCGACCAACCGTTCGTACTCTTCCCGCGGCAGCGACACGCTCCCCGGCTGCCCAGGTCCGTGCGACTCGTCGCCGTGAAAGTCCGAACCTCCCGAGATCGCAAGTCCCAGACGAGCCGCTTGGTGCCGGTAATGCGCCGTCGCCGTCGCGTCGTGATTGGTGTGGTAGACCTCGAGCGCATCGAGCCCGGCGGCGACAAATTCCGGCAGCCAGTCGTCCCGCTTGACCAGTCCCGGATGCGCGAGCGAGGCGATGCCACCCGATGCGTGGATGCGATCGAACACCTCGGCGGGCGCGGCGGCAAGCCGAGGGACGAACGCCGGCCGTCCGCGCGCCAGCCACTTCTCGAACGCCTCGCTCACAGTGGTTACATAGCGGCCAGCCACCAGCGCCCGGGCGATCCATGGCCGGCCTGCAGCCTTGCCACCATCGTCGAGCCCAGGCTTGATGATCGCGTCGGCGTCTAGATGAATGCCGAACGTGGCCAGCCGCTCGACGATTTGCCGCACTCGATCGAGGCGGCGGCGGCGCTGTTCAACCAGAAAGGTGTGAAGCGCCTGGCAATGCCGATCGACGAAATAGCCCAGGACGTGGACGTCCATGCCGTCACGGACCGCGGTGATTTCGATGCCCGGCACGAACTCGATGCCGGCGACGGTGCAGGCCTCGGCGGCCGCGTCACCACCGGTCACCGTGTCGTGGTCGGTCACGGCGAGCACCGTGACGCCGGCCGCGGACGCGCGCGCCACGAGCTCCGCCGGCGTGCATCGGCCGTCGGACGCCGTCGTGTGTGTGTGGAGATCGATCACCGGGCCGACGCCCGGCCCGTACGTGCGGCACGCCGTCGCGGTCGCCGCTGCCGTTCGCGCAGCGCGCGGTACTCGCGCACGAGCAGCTGGTGGTGGGCCCGCTCTTCGTCCGCGAACTCGAGAAATACCTGCTTCCCCTCGGAATCCTCGAAGCGTTCGCCGTAGCGCTTGAAGAACTCGTGCGATCCGCGCTCGCACCGGATGCCGATCAGCAGCGCCTGCTGGTCGTTCACTCCTTTGGTCAGCTCTTTGGCTCCGGCGGCGAACAGGCCGCTGGCGGCGCCTTTGAAGAAGAGGAAGGTTGGGCGCGATTCGAGCTGCGGATCGCTCGCGGCGAGCGCCGCGTAGCGCTTCTGCAGCGTGCCGAGGTGCTCGCGCTCCTCGGCGGCGAGCTTCCGGAACACCGCGCGACCGCGGCGATCCGTGGTGAGCGAGGCGGCGCGCGTATAGAACTCGAGGCCGCTGCGCTCGGTCGCGATCGCCATGCGCAGGGCGTCGCGCGCGAACACGCGGTCGGTGGTCGTGCCGTCAATCGCCGGCGATTCCCTGCCGGTGCGGCACTCCTCGCAGGTGCCGACAATCTGCACCACCGACTGCGTCGGCGCGAAATTTCGCGCCGCCGCGATCTCTTCCATCAGCGCCTCGAC
>Ga0105248_10004264_pt1 | contig 15827 bp, 12 predicted proteins | sample KBSS34metaG_FD_81524 | JGI IMG/M metagenome (GOLD analysis project Ga0105248, IMG submission 81524) | Switchgrass rhizosphere microbial communities from Kellogg Biological Station, Michigan, USA - KBS S3-4 metaG | ecosystem: Host-associated > Plants > Roots > Rhizosphere > Soil | place...
AGCGGGCGCATGGCTTTCCTTCCTTGTAACCTGCCGCAGCGGGTGCGCTGCCGGGCCAGCACATTATATTGCCAGCGCCTTGACGGAGCGTTGCACGATGCTTGTGTCGCGGCCATGCGCCCCCACGTTGCGGGCATGGACAATGCATTCGCTACTCCGTCGCAAGGCACCGAACAAATTGACGCGTTGGACACCGGGATTCCGGCCCTGGACGCCTATTCGCGTGTTGTCACTTCCATCTACGACGTCGCCAATCCGGCAGTCGTCGCCATTGAAGTACGCCGCGAGCGCGATGGGCCACCGGCTGGCGCGGGTTCCGGCTTCGTGTTCACCACCGACGGGCTGATCCTCACCAATTCGCACGTCGTTCGCGGTGCACGCCAGGTCACCGTGCACACCACCGCTGGTAGTGCGAAGGATGCCGCAGTCCTCGGCGACGACCCGCACACAGACATCGCCCTGCTCAAGATCGCCGCGCCCGAACCGCTGCCCAGCCTGCCACTGGGCTCGGCACGAACCCTTCGCGTGGGGCAGCTGGTGGTGGCCATCGGCAATCCGATGGGCTTTGCTTCCACCATCACTGCCGGCGTGGTCAGTGCGTTGGGCCGCAGCTTGCGCGCGACGACGGGCCGGTTGATCGATGACGTGATCCAGACCGATGCAGCGCTCAACCCTGGCAATTCGGGCGGACCCTTGCTCGACGCCGAAGGCCGCGTGATCGGCGTGAATACCGCGATCATCGCCGGCGCACAGGGCATTTGCTTTGCAACCTCGATCGACTCCGTCCAGCGCGTGGTCCTGCAACTGCTACAGCACGGACGCGTGCGTCGGGCCAGTCTCGGGCTGGCGGGTCAAAACGCGATCCTGCCGCAACGCTACGTCCGCCACTTTCAACTCACGCAAGCTTCCGCGGTGCGCGTGATGGAGGTCGTGGCGGACAGCCCCGCGGCACAAGCGGGAATACGACCAGGCGATCTGATCGTGGCCTTCGAAGACCAGCCTTGCGGCAGCATCGACGACCTGCATCACCTGCTCACGCGCGAGCGGATCGGTCACGCGTGTGCGGTGCGGGTGCTGCGCTACGACAGCGCGATCACGCTGACCGTTCAGCCGACCGAGCTCGCCGATTGAACGTAGGGTTCCTTCTCGACAACGGCGCGTGACGCCGGGCCCTATGCCAAGCCAAGCACCTCGCTCAACGCGTACTCGCCACTCTTGCCCTTGATAGGGACGTTCAAGGTACGGCCGGTTCGCAGGAATGCGCCGGCCTGATCGAGGACCGCCCCAGATACCAACAGCCGGGTTCCGGCGATCTTGTTGGCGGATTCGATGCGGCTGGCAAAATTGACCGCATCGCCGATCGCGGTGATGCGCTCGCGTTCGATCGCACCGACGCTACCTACGACCACGTCACCGTAGTGGATGCCGACCCCCATGTCGAAGCTGCGGCCATACGCCGTCTCGAGGTAGGGCTTGAACGCATCCATCGCATCGAGCATGGCCAACCCCGCCTGTACTGCGCGCAGCGCAACGTTCTCTTCGCTGTCTTCCAGGCCGAACAGGGCCATCAGGCCGTCGCCCATGTAATTGTCGATGCTGCCGCCGAATCGGGCAACGGGCGGACCCATCACATGGAAATAGCGATTGAGCAGGTGGACGACGTCGTGCGGCGGAAGGGTTTCCGAATACGACGTGAATCCGCGGATGTCGGAGAACAGGATTGCGAGTTCGCGTTCCTCGCCGACCGCGACGCCGGCACCGCCGCGTCTGCGCTGGTCGAGCAGCGCGATGTCATCGTCGTCGAGCACGAGCCGACGAATCGTGAGATCACCCTGTGGAACCGTCTGGCACGCCAGCCGCAACACGCGGTCGAATCCGAGTCGATCGGCCAGGGACTGTTCGGCGCTGGTTCGCGGCCCGCAAGCATCGATGCCGACCTGCACTTCGACACGACAGGTCGAGCAGTGCGCATGACCGCCACAGGCATAGGCAAGGTCGATCCCGGCGCGCAGCGCGGCATCGAGCAGGGTTTCGCCCGCTCCGGCTTCGACCAGCCTGTCGTCCGGAAGAAAACGGATGGTCGGCATCGACTACGCTTCCACGAGGCTCGGCATTTCCACAGCATGGCCCGCCGCGACCCATGCGTCGAGGCCGCCGTGCAGGGGCCGGACTTTCTTGAATCCGCGCTTGAGCAGGCTCCGCGCCACCAGCGCAGCGGACGCTTCGTTGGGGCACGCGCAATAGAGCACGACTTCCGCGTCCTGCAGCAGGGTCGCGTCCACCGGGACGCTATCGTCATCGTTCACGGATACCGCGCCTGGGATGACGCCGCTCTCGCGACGCAGCGTTGCCGATCGCACATCGACGATCACCGGCGCCCGACCGGCCATCATCAATTCCTTGAGCTCGTCGACGCTGATGCGATCCATCCGCAGCTGCTGGATGAAGCGCACGCGCTGCCACCATTTGGCAAACACGTAACCCGCGAGCGCGGTGACGATCAGCAACAGTCCCCACGCGCCCAGGTTCGCGAGCACCGTGAGGACGTCATCGATCGCATTGCGAAAGACGATGCCGAGAACCACGGCGACGCTCGACCACAACAGTGCACCGATCAGGTCGAAGGCCACGAACGTCCGCAACGGCGTGCGCGACGCGCCGGCCAGCGCCGTGGACAGCAATCCGAACCCGGGAACGAACTTCGCGAACGTGAGCGAGGCCGGGCCGAAGCGGGCGAACACGGAGTGGGTCCGGCGCACGCAGGAATCCGGCGAGAGCGATACCCGGCACAAGGTACCAAGCACGCGATAGCCCATGCGGCGACCTGCGCGGTACCACAGCAGGTCCGATGTGAGCGCTGCCACCACCGCCACCGCGACGATCTGGTACGGGCGATAACCCGAGTTCGCGGCCAACGCAGCGGCAACCAGCAAGGTCGGGTACGCGGGGATCGGCACCCCGCCCTGTTCGAGCAGGACGTTGAGGAACACGAACGGCAGCCCGAAGTGTTCGATGAGTGGGATCAAGTCGTGCATTGCAATCCAGTTTCTCTCGCATCGCGGTTTGATTGGGGATTCGTCGCGTGCGGCATGAACCACCGATCGACCATTCTGGAAGGATCCGGCGGGACAAACCGGCGGAACAACGTGAACGTGGAGGTGCGGCCATCCGCGTTCAAGGATCGTGGTTATTCCCAATACTCCTGTTGCCAGAACGGTTCGTTCTTTGCAGGGCGTTCTCGGGAGGAACCACGCAAGGTCACCACGCCACGGCACTCTCCCTGGCGGAGTCAATACGATCTCGCCTTGCATTGGTGTGTGCACGATGGTCGCCGGCACGCGGTTGCGGAACCAGCGAACGTCCGCGACGCACCGCCTGCGCAAGGCGTTCGAGGATTTGAACCGATTCGTCCCAGCCGATGCATCCGTCGGTGATGCTCTGGCCATAGCGCAACGGCTGCCCCGGCAACAGATCCTGGCGGCCGCCGACCAGATGGCTTTCCACCATCACGCCGATGATCCGGCGCTCGCCACCCTCGATCTGTGCCGCGATGTCGTCGATCACACCAATCTGGTTCTCGGGTCGCTTGCCCGAGTTCGCATGGCTCGCATCGATCATCAGCCGCTGTGGCAAACCTGCCTTGGCGATTTCGGCGCATGCGGACTGGATGCTGGCCGCGTCGTAGTTCGGTGTCGTGCCGCCGCGAAGAATGACGTGGCAATCGGAGTTGCCCGTGGTGGCCGCGATCGCCGCGCGACCATCCTTGGTGACCGCCATGAAGTGATGCGGTTGCGACGCCGCCTGTACCGCATCCACCGCGATCTTCAGGTTCCCATCGGTGCCGTTCTTGAAACCGACCGGACACGACAAGCCCGATGCGAGCTCGCGATGCACCTGGCTCTCGGTGGTGCGTGCCCCGATCGCGCCCCAAGCCACCAGGTCGGCGATGTATTGCGGCGTGATCATGTCGAGGAATTCGCAACCGGCCGGCACGCCGATCTGGTTGATCCCGCGCAGCAGGCCGCGCGCGAGCCGCAATCCCCTGCCGATTCGGAAGCTTCCATCGAGGTCCGGATCGTTGATCAGACCCTTCCACCCCACCGTCGTGCGCGGCTTCTCGAAGTACACGCGCATCACGATTTCCAGCGCGTCGCCGAACCGCTCGCGCACACCGTGCAGCCGGTGCGCGTACTCGAGCGCGGCGTTGGTGTCGTGGATCGAACACGGCCCGATCACCACGATGAGGCGCTCGTCAGCGCCGGAAAGGATCCGCTGCAACGCGCCGCGTGCGGCTGCGACCGTCACTTCGGCGCACTCGTTGCCGCCGCAATCGCGCATGACCTCGGCGGGCGTGCTGAGGGGCGTGATCGCGCGGATGCGCAGGTCGTCGGTGGGCAATGACACGTTGGCTGCTCCTGTCTGGATCGTTGGAGGCGGCCATGAAAAAAGCCGCCAGGGTGATGGGCGGCTTTCGGGAATCCTGCGTGATCGCTTGTTTACGACGATCGAGCCCGTGCCTCCGCCAATGCATGCGGATAACGGTACGACCAATACATCGGGTGGCGAACGGCTGGGCTCATGCGGCATTGATAACACGATGCGAATTGCATTGCACCACCCGGACGGGCAGGAGCGAGCCGGCGACGATCCTGCACAGTGCAAATGTAGCCACCGCTAGACGACCCTGAACCATCTCGATTTCGAGCCTCGATGCCTTTTGGCCCGTCATTCCCGCGAAGGCGCGAATCGATTCTCGACGGCGAAGACGGTGAATCGCTCCTTGGACGAGGGTAAAGAGGTGTACCCGCCTTCGCGGAAGCGATCCACAACAGCAAATCTGGCCAATGACAAACTGGAGAGGATGCGGCTTGAGGCGACGCAAAAAGAAACCCGCTGCTAGGCGGGTTTCAGGAACTGCTTGGTATCGTCAATCTGGAGGCCGAGGTCGGAATCGAACCGGCGTACGCGGCTTTGCAGGCCGCTGCATGACCACTCTGCCACCCGGCCAAGGGTGTTGAACATTACGTGCTGCATTGCATGGCGCTGCTTGACCATACCGGCCGCGCCAGATTACTGCGCGACTCTCAAAAAACAAAACCCCGGCGGACCGAGGTTTCGTCGTCGAAACTGGAGCGGGAAACGAGACTCGAACTCGCGACCCCGACCTTGGCAAGGTCGTGCTCTACCAACTGAGCTATTCCCGCGTGAACCCGCCATTTTACGGATTGACCCATTTCTGTCAAGAATTACATGGCGATGGCCGCGCAATTCCCGTGCTGCAACAGGCCCGGCATGGGCAGGCTCTCCATGGCCGCACCGCTCAATCGCCGCGCAACGACGGCCATGCGGCCCGCAGGTAGCCGTATCCGGACATCAGGGTCAGCGCCGCCGCGACGCCCAGCAATACCTCGCCGATGCGGAAGGTCGGCAGTCCCGCGAGGTCCTGCTGGTACAACAGCATGCTGATCGCTGTCATCTGCACGATCGTCTTGAGCTTGCCCAGCCAGGCCACCTTGACCTTGCGCCCGTGGCCGACTTCGGCCATCCACTCGCGCAATGCCGAGATCGCGATCTCGCGGCCGATGATGACGCCGGCGAGCAAGGTCATCCAGTGCGATGGATATCTCTCGATGATCAGCAACAACGCAACGGTCACCGCGAGCTTGTCGGCGACCGGATCGAGGAATGCGCCGAAAGCTGAGAACTGGTTCCAGCGCCGTGCGATCCAGCCGTCGGCCCAGTCGGTGAGCGCGCCGAGCACGAACACGAAGGCCGCCGTGAAGTTGATCCATGCCTGCGACATGAAGGTCTGCGGCAGGTAGAAAACGATCACGAGCACCGGAATCAGCAGGATCCGGAACAGGGTGAGCATGGTCGGAATCGTGATCTTCATCGCGCATGTTCCTGCGGTGGCGCACGTCCACTTTCGCTCAACCCGTGCAACGCGGCGTAGATGCGGCTGGCCAAGGCGGCGTCGATGCCCGCGACGCGTGCGATATCCTCGACACCTGCGTTCTTCAAGCCGGTGAGCCCGCCGAAGTGGCGCAACAGGCTCGCGCGCCTGCGCGGCCCGATGCCGGGAATGTCTTCGAGGCTGCTGGTGTCGCGGGCTTTCTGTCGGCGACCGCGATGGCCAGTGATCGCGAACCGATGCGATTCGTCGCGAAGTTGCTGGATCAATTGCAGCGCTGGCGATTCGGCGCCGGGCCGCAACGACGTGCCATCCGGGCGGATCAGTGTCTCGTCGCCCGCGCGGCGTTCCTCGCCCTTGGCGACGCCGAGCAATTCGACGCCGTGCACGCCGAGCTCGTTGAGCACGTCCATCGCCTGCGCGAGCTGTCCCTGGCCGCCGTCGATCAACAGCACGTCGGGCAAGACTACTTCCGGGCCATCGCGCTTTTCTCCTTCGACGATCTGCGCCCCGCGGAATCGGCGTTCCAATGCCTGCCGCATCGCTGCGTAATCGTCGCCCGGCGTGATGCCGGCGATGTTGTAGCGCCGGTACTGCGCGCGCACCGGACCTTCGGCATCGAACACGACGCAGGATGCAACCGTCGCCTCGCCCATCGTATGGCTGATGTCGAAGCATTCCATGCGCTTCGGCGATACGTTCATGCCGAGCAATTCCTGTAGCGATTCGACGCGCGCGCGCTGGCTCGCGCTGCTGCCGATCTGCTGCGCGAGCGCGAGCGCCGCGTTGCGTTTCGCCAGGTCGAGATAGCGCGCGCGATCGCCACGCACGCTGGACTTGATCTCGACCTTGCGCCCGGCCTGCTCGGACAATGCCGCCTCCAGCAGTTCGCGATCCTCCAGTGCATGGCTGAGCACGATTTCGCGCGGCGGCCGCAGTTCGAGGTAGTACTGGGTGATGAACGCGGCCAGCACCTCATCCTCGTTGGTCGCGCCGTTGAGTTTCGGGAAGAATGCACGGGTGCCGTGGTTCATGCCATTGCGGAACGCGAGCAGCAACACGCAGGCTGCGCCTTGCGCGAGTTCGCAGGCGAGCACGTCCATCTCGACTTCCTCGCCGTCGACGTACTGGCGCGATTGCACGTTGCGGACCGCGCCGACCAGGTCGCGCAGCCGCGCGGCTTCCTCGTATGCGAGCGCCGCGCTGGCGCGCTCCATGTCCGCCGTCAATTCCTGCGCGAGCACGTCGCTGCGTCCCTCGAGGAACAACCCGGCCTGGCGCACGCTGTCCTCGTAGCGGCTTGGCTCGATCAAACCCACGCACGGCGCGCTGCAGCGCCCTATCTGGTGCTGCAGGCAGGGTCGGCTGCGATTGCGGAACACGCTGTCCTCGCAACTGCGCAGGCGAAAGAGTTTCTGCATGAGGTTCAAGGTTTCGCGCACCGCGCCGACGCTCGAATACGGCCCGAAATAGCGCCCGGCCAGGCGTCGCGGGCCGCGATGGAACGCGATCCGCGGCCAGGTTTCCTGGGTCAGCACGATGTAGGGATAGCTCTTGTCGTCGCGCAGCATCACGTTGTAGCGCGGCTTGAGCGACTTGATGAGCTGGTTCTCGAGGATCAGCGCCTCGCTCGCGGTGCGGGTCGCAATGACCTCCACGCGCGCGATCTGCGCGACCATCGCAGCGATGCGCGGCGACTGCACGCTGCGCGTGAAGTAACTCGCCACGCGATGCCGAAGCGACGCGGCCTTGCCGACGTAAAGAACGCTGTCGTCGGCGGAGAACATGCGGTACACGCCGGGCGCGGTGGTCAGCCTGCGTGCAAAGGCCCTGCCATCGAACGGCGCATGCTGCGCTTGGGTCATCCTGGAAACCGCAGTTGGACGCGCCCGAGTGTGTGTCGGGGAGGATGACTGGCAAGGCGCGACGACGCGCGGGTTGGCCACCCGCAAGGAGGAGCAACGCTGCCAGGCGTTCTCCCCGGCGCGCAATCGGGTGCGTAGCGGCGATCACCTGTGCGGTGAATACCGGGAAGCCCATTCACTTCAATCCCGAGGCGGTTCACAACGACTCCTTGAGCGGTCAACTGCGGTTTCCAGGATCACTCGCCCACCGGCAGCCGTCGCGCGGCGCCGGTCGCGACATCCACGCGCAGGATCTCGTGCGCGTTGGTGTTCGCGATCCACAGCGCGCCAGCGGAGACCGTCAGCGCGGTCGGGCACTGCAATTTGGCGGAGATCTCGAATCGCGTCACTTCGCCGCCTCCGAGCTTGAGCTTGCGGATCGCATTGTTGTAACTGTCGAGGATCCACAGGTGTGCGGTGTCCGGATCCTTCGCAACGGCAAGCGGATATTGCAGCCGTGTTACGGCTCGTGAACCGACCACATCGCCGAAATCGAACAGCCCCTGCCCGAGCAGGGTCGTCACCTTGCCGCTGCCGGTCTGCAACGAACGCACGGCGGACGCGCCCGAATCGGTGACGTACAGCAATGCATGCACCAGCGCGAGCCCGGCCGGTTGCGCGAACGCGCTCTCGCGACCGTCGCCATCCACGAGCGCGAACGCACCGGAACCGGCGATATGCACGATGCGGTTCTGCACGCGGTCCAGTGCCCATATCTGGTTGCAGCCAGCGAGTGCGATGAACACCCGGTCCTCCGAAACCGCGACCGACCATGGTTCGTTCAGCGGCACGCTGCGGCCGTTACCGGTGGTCCCATCGACCGGCTGGCCAGGGCGACCGTTGCCGATCAACGTCGATACATCGCCATCGGTCATCCGGATACGGCGCAGTGCATGGTTGCCGGTGTCGCAGACATAGACCGCATCACGGCCTACCGCCAATCCCCGCGGGCGGCGGAACGCAGCCGCGGGGCCGATTCCGTCCATGAAATCCGGCGGACCTCCGCCGAAGCGGCGCAACACGCGGCCTTCGTGGTTGCATTCGAGTATTTCGTGATGCCCGGTATCCGCCACGTACAGCACGCGTTCGCCGGCGCAGATGCCCGATGGAAATGAGAGCGGCATGTCCGCGGCGGCGGCAGGCAGCAATGGCGGCGCCTTGCCCTCGAACACCTGGATCCTGTCGGCGACGATCAGGTTCGTGATCACTTTTTCGAGTGCGTCGCGCTGCCGGTCGCCAACGATGATTTCGCGCACGATGCCGGCCGGATCGATCACCACCGCCGTGGGCCATGCCGTGACGTCATAGTGCTGCCATGTAACGAACGCCGGATCGTGTGCGACCCGCACGCCGACGCCAAGCTTGTCGCAGGCCTTGCGCACGAACTGTCCATCGCATTCGGCGTCGAACTTCGGGGTGTGCACGGTGACCACCTGCAACGCCCCCGCGTACCTGAGCTGGAGCTGGCGGAGGTCTTCCAGCAGGTTATGGCAGTAAGCCGAGCCAGCGCTCCAGAACGCGACCACCACGACGTGACCACGCATGGCTCCAAGCGTCGTCGGCGTGCAGTTGATCCACTCCAGCTTTTGCGACAGTTCCGGTGCGGACGTGTTGATCATGGCGGGTCCCAGGGCCGGCGGGCCGGTTAAACCATTATGCGGCAGATATTGTCGCGAGCAATGCTTCGGCACGCGCGAGGTCGGACTCGGTATCGACCCCTGCAGGGAACTCGACCGGCGTGACCGCGACCGCGATGCGCGCACCGGCTTCGAGAACGCGCAATTGTTCCAGCGCCTCGATGCGTTCCAGCCTGCCCTGCGGCATCGCGGCGAATCGTCGCAGGAAACCCGCTCGATAAGCGTAAATGCCGATGTGGCGCAGCCAGCCGTCGGCGAGCGCGCCAAGCCGCTCACGCGCAAAACGGTCGCGATCCCACGGCAAGGGTGCGCGGCTGAAATACAGCGCATCGCCGTTCGCTGCCCGCACGACTTTCACCGCATTCGGGTCGAACAAGGTTTGCATATCATCGATGGGCGCGACAAGCGTCGCCATCTCGGCGCCGGATTCGGAAAGGCAGGCAGCGACAGCACGGATGCCCTCGGGCGGGGCGAACGGCTCGTCGCCCTGCAGATTGACGACGATCCGCGCGTCGTCCCAGCCCAGCCGTGCCGCACATTCGGCGAGGCGATCGGTGCCCGATGCATGATCGGCGCGCGTCATGCAGACGGTAACGCCACGACCGGCGAGCGCATCGGCGATGCGCGCATCGTCGGTCGCGACGATGACCTCATCGGCGCCGGCTGCAAGCGCGCGCCGCGCGACATGCAGTACCAACGGTTCGCCGCCAAGCAGTCGCAATGGCTTGCCGGGCAACCGCGTCGCGCCCATGCGCGCGGGGATGGCAACGGTGAAACGAAGGTCACTCACGACGATCCCCCATCCTTGCGGCAAGCAGCCTGTCGATCCCGTCCATGATGCCCGGCGAACCATCGGCACGCACCGGCAGGTACCACGCATTCGCCGGGGCAAGGCGCTCGCATTTCACCCAATCCTTTTCGGTCATCACGATTGGCAATCGCTCCGCGAAGTACAGGTCTTCCTCCGCATAGGCGTGGTGGTCCGGGAATGCGTGTTCGACCACGTCGAGGCCGTTGTCCCGAAGGCTGTCGAAGAAACGCCGTGGATGGCCGATTCCCGCCACGGCATGGACGCGCCGGCCACGCCACGATGCAAGGGCTTCACTGCGTCCGTCGGCGGATTGCAGGACATCGCCCTGCAGCACGAACCCGGGCGAAGTGGGCTCTGTTTCCTGGGAATGGGTGCGATGGACGACGCACAGGTCGATGCGTGGACGGGCGAATTCACGCAGCGGACCGGCGGGCAGCAAGCGACCGTTGCCGTAGCGCCTCGTCCCGTCGATGACTTCGATCTCGACGTCGCGATGCAGGCGTTCGTGCTGCAGGCCGTCGTCCGCGACCACGACATCGCAGCCGAGGGCGATCGCGCGTCTCGCAGCGGCGACGCGATCGGCATCGACCACCACCGGCACGCCGGTACGCCGGGCGATCAGCACCGGTTCGTCGCCGCCCTCGCGCGTGTCCGTGTGCGCATCCACCACGACCTGGTTGCGCGAACGACGGCCGTAGCCGCGGCTGACCACGCCGGGCGACCAGCCGCTTGCACACAGGTGCTCAACCAACGCAATCACGAAGGGCGTCTTGCCACTGCCGCCGACAGTGATGTTGCCGACCACGATCACCGGAACGCCAACGCGCTGCACGCGCAGCCAGCCGCGCCGATACGCCGCGCGGCGCAATCGCACGACGGTGCCATAGAGCGCAGCCAATCCACGCAATACCAAGCCCGGCTTGCGCGAGCCGTACCAACGCGCCTCGAGCCAGTCGCTCGTAGCACTCATGCCGTCGCGCTCACGCTGCGTTCTCGCGGAACTGCATGCGGTGCAGGTGCGCGTAGAGGCCTCCGCGCGCGAGCAATTCGGCATGGGTGCCCTGTTCCACCAGCCGCCCCGCATCGAGCACCAGCACCTGGTCGGCGTGTTCGATCGTGGACAGCCGATGCGCGATCACCAGCGTCGTGCGATCGGGGATCAGGTGGTCGAGCGCGTCCTGCACGAGTCGTTCGGATTCGTTGTCGAGCGCAGCGGTGGCCTCGTCGAGGATCAGGATCGGCGCGTCCTTGAGGATTGCGCGCGCGATCGCGAGCCGCTGGCGCTGGCCTCCTGACAACAACGCGCCGTTCTCGCCGATGCGGCTGTCCATGCCCTGCGGCAGGCGTTCGATGAACTCCGTGGCATTCGCGGCCGCGGCGGCCTTGCGGATCGCATCGGCGCTCGCGCCACTCTGTTCCCCATAGGCGATGTTCGCGGCGAGGGTGTCGTCGAACAGCATGACGCGCTGACCGACCAGCGCGATCTGGCGACGCAAATCCGCCAGCGGATAATCCGCGAGCGGTACGCCATCGAGGAGGACGCGACCGGCGTCGGGCTCGTAGAAACGCGGGATCAGGCGCACGAGGCTGGTCTTGCCGCTGCCCGAGCGGCCGACGATCGCGGTGACCGTTCCCGGACGCGCCACGAATCCGATGTCGGTCAGCGCTGCGTCGGATTGTCCGTGGTAACGCAGGCCGACGTTCTCGAACGTGAGTTCGCCGCGCGCACGTTGCAAGGGCTGCTTGCCTTCGTCGCGTTCCTCGGGTGAATCGAGCAGCATGAAAATATGCTGGCTCGCCGCGACGCCGCGCTGCACCGCGCTCTGCACGTTGGTGATCCGGCGCAGCGACGGGATCAGCGCCATCATCGACAGCATCAACGAGATGAACTGGCCGGCGTTCATGCGGCCGGCGATCGCTTCGTGGCCAGCGAGGAACAGGATCAACGCTAGCGCGACCGCACCGACCGTCTGCACCAGCGACGACGAGATGCCGCGCGTGAATTCGACTTTCACGTTAAGGCGCAAATTGCGGTTCGCCAGCTTGTTGTAGCGCGTGAGTTCGGCTTCGCGCGCGCCGTAGATGCGCACTTCCTGCTGGCCGGACAACGTCTGTTCCGCGGACTGCGCCATCTCGGCGACGCCATCCTGGATGCCGCGGTTGAGCCGGCGATAGCGTGCGCCGACGGTGCGCATGATGCCCGCGATCAAGGGCGCCATGATCAGCACGCCCAGGGTCACCTTCGGGCTGTTCCAGATCATCACGGCAAGCAAGGCGATGATGGTCAGGGTGTCGGTCACGATGATCTTGATCGCTTCGGTGCTCGCCTGCGCGACCTGCTCGGTGTCGTAGTTCAGTCGCGACACCATGTGCGGTACCGGCGCGAGGTCGAACGCGGTGCTCGGCAGGCGCAGGTATTTCGCGAGCATCGCCTGGCGCAGGTCGCGCACGATGCTGCGGCCCGCGCGCCCCATGCCGTAATCGGTGGTCAGGGTCGCCATTCCGCGCAGCAGGAACAGCGCGATGATCGCGAGCGGCAGCAATGCGCTCGTTTCACGGTTCTTGGCGATGAAAGTCTCGTTGACGACCGGCTTCATCATCGCGGTAAACGCGCCCGCGGCACTGGCTTCGATCACCATGCCAAGACCCGCCATTGCCAGCAGCGGCCAATACGGTCGCGCGTACCCAAGCAGGCGACGATAGGTCTGCCACGGCGACGGCGCAGGCGCTGCGCCGTCGTTCACCGCGACGTTTCCGGCAAGCGCGCGTCGATCATCGCTTGGCTTCCGGCGTGGTGGCGATCGATACTTTCTCGAAGCCCAACTCGCCAAGCGCTTCGAGCGCTGTCACCACGGCCTGGTGCTGGCTGCGCGCATCGGCGCTGAGCACCACCGGCAGGTCGCGGCGCTCACCCGCGGAGCGTTCGATAGCCGCGCGCAGCGATGCGACATCGCGCTCGGCCACCTCGTCCTTGCCGACGTAGTAATGCCCTTCGGCATCGATGGTGATCGTCACCGGCGCCACCTGTTCCGGCGTATTGGGTGCCCCGGCCTGCGGCAATTGCAGCTTCAATCCGCTGTGCCTGTTGAAGCTCGTCGTGACCACCAGGAAGATGATCAGGCAGAACACCACGTCCACCAGCGAGATCAGGTTGATCTCCGGCTCATCGACCGCTGAACGTCCCCCACCGAGTTTCATCCTGCGCTCCTGCGTGTGCGCGGTGCGGCGCGCTTGCGTGCTGGTGGCTCGGGCGCGTGTTCGGCTTCCGTTTCCAGCGCATGCGGGATGACCGGCGCCGGGATGTCGGCATGCTCGTCGAGGGTATCGAGCAGGTGCATTGCCTGCTGCTCCATCTCGACCACGTAATCGGCGATGCGGCCGCGCAGGTAGCGGTGGAACATAAGCGCCGGAATCGCCAGGCACAAGCCGCCCGCGGTGCTGATGAGCGCCTGGCCGATGCCGCCAGCGAGCTGGTTGGCGTCGCCGATGCCTTTCTGCAGGATTTCGAGGAACATCCGGATCATGCCCATCACCGTGCCGAGCAGGCCCAGCAGCGGGCCGACCGAGGCGATGCTGCCGAGCGTGTTCATGAAGCGCTCCATGCGATGCACGACATGGCGACCGACGTCCTCGATGCGCTCCTTGATCTGCTCGCGTGGGCGATTACGGACGTCGAGCGCGGCGGCCAGTAATTCGCCGAGCGGCGAGTTGTTGCGCAGCACTTCGATATGCGCCGGATTGAGCTGGCGCGTCGCCGCCCATTCGCGCACTTCCAGGCCCAGCCCCGTCGGCAACACGGCACTTCGGCGCAGGGTCCAGAAGCGCTCGATGATGATCGCGACCGCGACCACCGACAGCACCAGGATCGGCGTCATCACCCAGCCGCCGGCTTTCAGGAATTCCAGCACGAGCTCACCTCAAATTCGGTCAATTAGCCATGAATTGTGCCAGCGCAGATTGTACCGGATCGATCCGCGGGCCATGGATGGCTCGCGCGTCGCAACGGTGCATGCATCGTTGCGACGGAGCCGAGTCCGGGCACGTACCGGCGGGCGAGCAGGTGTTGAACAGGACGTTCAATCAGCTGCGCTCTTGTGAAACATGGCAGCCGATGGCGCGGCGGGCTCGTGCCAGAAGCGCAGCAGGCGCTCGCGAGTGCGTTCGGCCACGTGCGCGCCGGTCGCGTCCAGGCGCACGCGCACCAGTCCGTCGCTCGCGCTGTCTTCAAGGGCGATGCCCTGCGCCAGGTAACGCGCCACGACCTCGGGGTTCGGCAGGCCGAAACGGTTGCCCTGCCCGACCGCAATCAGCGCGAGTTTCGGATGCACGGCCTGGAGGAACGCAAGGGTCGAGGACGTCTTGCTGCCATGGTGCGGGGCGACCAACAGATCGGCGTGCAGCAGGCCGGGCTGTTCGCGTACCAATCTGTCTTCGATCACCGCCTCGATATCGGCCGGCAGCAACGCAGTCCATCCCGGACCGCTGATCCGCAAGACGCAACCGCTGTCGTTGTCGAGATAAGGGAAATATCGCGGCGGGTGGAGGAAGCGGAACGTCACGCCGTCCCAGGTCCATGTCGCATCCTCCAGGCAGGGCTGGTAATCCTGTCCTTTCGGCCACCCGGCGGGCGCATAACGCAACGCGACTGGATACGCGCGCCGAACCGAATCCGCACCGCCGGCATGATCGTTGTCACCATGGCTGACCACGAGCGCATCGAGTCGATGGACCCCGAACGCATGCAAGGTCGGCACCACGGCGGCTTCGCCGAGATCGAGCCCTCCCGAATAGGCGGGCCCGGTGTCGAACAGCAGCGCGTGGTGCTGCGTGCGCACCAGCAGGGACAGGCCCTGGCCGACGTCGATCATCGCGAGGTCGGCAGTGCCTTCGGGTATCACGGGAACGCGCGGCCACAACAACGGAAGCCATAGCAGCAACGCGAGCGGCTTGCCGGGAACACCGCGCGGCAGCAACAACCAGAACGCGCCGACCAGCGCCAGCGCCAATGCGAGCGCGCTCGGTTCCGGCAGCCAGACCATCGCACCCGGCCAATGCGCGGCGCGTTCGAGCACCCACCACAATGCATCCATCGCGTGTGCGGCAAGCCGCAGGATCAACGCGCCAGCGCTTGGCCATATCAGGTCCACCGCGAGTCCGAGCAGCGACAGCGGCACCACGACCAGGCTGAACCACGGAATCCCGATCAGGTTGGTCAACGGCGACAGCAACGAAGCCTGGCCGAAGAACCACACGGTCAACGGCAACAGGCCCAGCGTCGCCACGGCTTGCGCGCCGAGGAACATGCGCACGTGCCCCCTAGGCGCATCGTGCGGCAGGCACCACACCAGCCACGCGACGCCCGCGAACGACAACCAGAATCCCGCCGCGAGCACCGACAGCGGATCGACGACCAGCATCGCCGCAAGCGCGAGTGCAAGCGATGCGGACACCGACGATGGCCGTCGCCACAACCGCGCGAGCAATGCCGCGGCGATCATCAGCAAGGTGCGTACCGTCGGCAACTCGAATCCGACCAGCGCGGTGTAGCCGAAGCCGAACAACAA
>Ga0105248_10004265_pt1 | contig 15822 bp, 17 predicted proteins | sample KBSS34metaG_FD_81524 | JGI IMG/M metagenome (GOLD analysis project Ga0105248, IMG submission 81524) | Switchgrass rhizosphere microbial communities from Kellogg Biological Station, Michigan, USA - KBS S3-4 metaG | ecosystem: Host-associated > Plants > Roots > Rhizosphere > Soil | place...
CGCCTCGCTGCGGGAGCTCCGACAGGAGCGGTGAATCACGCGTGAATTCAGGAGCTTCGTTCACCGTTCCCGGCGGAGGAAGCACTCTCTGGCGGGCGAGGGGAAAGTTGGCGCGCGTCCGCCGGGCCGCCCCAAGGCCCGCGCGCCATCCCCTCGGGGGATCGGCTCAGGTACTCCTGAGACGAGGGGTCGTCATAGCTCTGCTGCGCCCGCCAGGTGAATGCGGTCGCAATCGCGCACGCCGCAAGCGCCCACACGATGACGGCGCCCGATGGCAGGTCGAACACCGCCGACAAGGCCAGGCCCAGCGCGTAGCCCGCCGCGCCCAGCGCATAGGCGAGCGCGAGGCGGCGCTTGCCGCGATGCGCACGCGTGCCCAGCGCCGGGATGATGAGACTCGAGAACACGAGGTACACGCCCACCACCTGCACCGAGGCGGTGACGGCCAGCGCGAACGCGGCATAGAAGCCGAAGCGGCCGAGGCGCCGCACGATCCCGAGCGCAAGCGCTGCAAGGAGCAGCACCGTCACCGCGGCCAGCCAGGCGATCTGGGTGGCGTTGACCCACAGGATCTGCCCCACCAGCAGGTCCTTCAGGTGCTCGCCGCCGTGCGGGTTGCCCGACAGCAGCACGATGCCCGCGCAGGCCGCGAGGATGAACAGCACGCCGATCAACGCCTCCTGCAATGCCGGCGCGCGCTTCTCGGTCCAGGTGAGCAGCAGCGCACCGAGCAGGGCCGCCACCACGGCAGCGACCTGCACCGCGATGCCGCCCTCGGGCACGCCCAGCGCATCGGCGCCGATGACGCCCAGGCCCGCGATCTGCGCGATCGCGAGGTCGATGAAGACGATGCCGCGATCGAGCACCTGCATGCCCAGGGGCACGTGGGTGGCGAGCACGAGCAGCCCCGCGATCAGCGCCGGGCCGAGGATGCCCCAGTCGAGCGCGCTCCAGTTCAGTGTCGTCATCGCTTCGCTCCCAATGCGGCCAGGAGACGTGCCAGCGTGTCGTCGAACAGGCCGAAGAGATCCTTCGCGCCCTCGGTGCCACCCACGGTGAAGGGCAGCTTCACCGCCGGGATGCCCGCGTTCTTGCTGATCCAGTCCGAGGGGCGGCCGTCCTGGTAGGCCGCGTAGATCACCATGCTCGGCGGCGTCGCCTTCAGCGCGGCCTGCACTTCCTGCAGATGCGAGGCGGTGGGCTCGACGCCCGGCTTGGGCTCGAGCACGGCCACCTCCTTGAGCCCGAGCCAGTCGTACAGGTACACGAAGGCCTTGTGCTGCGAGACGACGGCCGCGCCCTTGAGCGGCGCGGCCTGCGCGTTCCAGCGCGCCATGGCCTGCTGCCAGCGCTGCGAGAAGTCGGCCTGGCGCTTGGCGTAGTCGGCCGCGTGCGCCGGGTCGACCTGCGCAAGCCGCGTGCCGAGCGCCGCGGCCACGAGCGCGATGTTGCGCGGGTCGGTCTGGATGTGCGGGTTGCCGCCCGCATGCACGTCGCCCTGCGAGCGATCGAGCTGGGTCGGCACTTCGAGCTTGCGCACCACGTCGGCCGCGGCGAAGTTGCCCGGCTGCCCGGGCTGCACCTTCGCATTGCCCGACTGGTTCAGCAGCACCGGCAGCCAGCCGATCTCGAGCTCGGCGCCGGTGCACACCACGAGGTCCGCATTGCGCGCGCGCGCGATGAGGCTGGGCTTGGCCTGGATCTGGTGCGGGTCCTGCATGGCGCTCGTGGCCACCGACACGTCCACCAGGTTGCCGCCGAGCTCCTGCGTGAGCGCGCCCCACTCGGGCTCGCAGGCGAGCACGCGCAATGCCGCGTGCGCGGGGAGGCTCGCCACCACGAACAGTGCGGGAGCGAGCACCGCGCACTTCAATGTCTTGCGGATCATCTGAATGACTCCTTCTCAATAGCTGTGCGCGCCGTGCGCACCGAGGCTGGCCTGGTATTGCAGGAACCACTGCGGGTCGCTCTGGCCCTGGCGTGCGCGGTCCTGTGCGAACTGCAGGCGGATGCGCGAGAACTCGCTGGGGCTGAAGTCCAGCATCAGCGAGTCCTTGCGCGGCTTGTAGCCGGTGGACGCGAGCAGGGGCGCGTTCACGCCGTAGTCGGGCGTGCCGGGGTCCAGGCGCTCGGTGCGCAGGCCCACGCGCCAGCGCGCAATGAACTGATAGATGCCCTGCACATACCAGCCCGACTGCGCCGCCGACAAGCTGCCCGGGCTCGCCGTCTGCGCGACGTCATACACGAGCGTGCCCTGGCGATCGCTGTGCAGGTATTCGCCCTGGAGCTTGAAGTTGGTGCGCGTGGCGTTGCCGTTGGGCGCCCACTTCCACACCGCGTCGGCCACCCACACGCGCGTGCGCCCGCTGAAGGAATTGGTGACGGCATCGCCCGCGACATTCGTCTGCACCAGGCTCTGGTCGCTGTCGTGCGCATTCAGCACCGACAGGCCCGCGCGCCAGCTGTGGCTCTCGCCGATGTCGCCGCCCAGGTGGGCAGTGAGCACCGAGGCGCCCGCGCCGTTGCCGCCCGACTGGTTGCCCGGGAAGCTGCGCCCGCGGCCGACCTCGGCCCCGAGCTCGATGAAGGTGTCGCTCGGCGCGAGCCAGGTGAGCTGCAGCCCGTCGTCGCCGAACTGCGTGCCGAGGAAGGCCTGGTAGGCCAGCGGCGCGTCGACGAAGTCCCAGGTGTGGCTGTGCTGCGAGTTGAGGTAGCCGAGCCCCGAGAAGAAGCGGCCCGCCTTGAGCGAGAAGCCATTGCCCAGCGACGTGGTCTGGATGAACGCCTCTTCCACCGACACCGAGTTGTCCGGCTCGAGCGCGATGTTGACCGCGCCCCGCAGCCACGGGTCGATGCTGGCGGAAAAAGCAAGCTCGGTCTCCGACAGGCTCAGCCCGCGCGTGCCCGGTCCCACTTGCGCGTCGGGCGGCAAGGCGATGCCGCTGATCGAGTAGTTCGCAGGATCGAGCGCGGTGTGCGCGTAGAGCCCCGAGAGGATCAGCGAGACCGCGGGGTTGAAGGAATTGGCGCCACCGCCGGATGCCGGCGCGGCCGCGGTGGCCTGCGGTGCCGGCGCGGCGGCGGGCAAGGGCGCTGGAACTGGCGCGGGTGCGGTGGCGGATGCGGTGGCGGTGGCGGCGGGCGTCGCGGACTCGGCCGCCTTCAGGCGCTGCTCCAGCGCCTGAAGGCGCGCCTCGTAGTCGGCGCGAAGCGTCGCGATGTCGCGGCGCAGGGCCTCGATGTCGGACGCGGGATCGGCCAGCGCGACGGCCGGCACGGCAAGGGCCAGCGCAAGGCTGGCCGATAGAAGCTTTGGCAAGAGGACTCTCCCAACACGGTCGATGAACGACGCGCAGACCCGCTGACGGGGCGTGCGCGCACAGCGTCGATCAGTGCGGGAGCGAGGGAGGCGCGCGGCTGAGATAAGCGCGTGCGAGCGGGCCCGGTGAGAGGCCCGTGGCGGCATGAAGCGGGACCGCGTGCGCCGCGGGCGCTTGCAGCGACAGGTGCAGCGCCTTTGGCAGCGGGGAGCCCGTGCCCACGATCGAGGCGAGCAGGCACAAGGCGCAGTCGTGATGCGGCAGCGCCTGCTTGCCGTCCTGCTGCTCCAGCTGCTCGGTGCCCGTGGGCGCGAAGAGGTGCGACAGCGCATGGCTGGCCGCGCCGAGCTGCGCGATCGGCAGCAGCATGGCCAGCCACAGCAGCCACGCGAGGTGGCGCCGGGAGGCGGTGCGGAGGACGGAGATACCCATGCGAATTCGCGGAACGGCCGGGACGATGAACACAAACGCGGGAAGCGTCAAGCCGGGCGTTTGACGCGCGCCTGACGCAAGACGCGCACCCGCGCCCGTCCGTCGCGTGCGCAGTCCATGCGCTTGCGCAAACAGTCCGTCGCAACCCGGTGTCGGCGCCGGGAGGTGCGCACTAGAGTGAGCTGCATCCAAGGCAATACGGAGTCCACCATGTCCCTGAGCGACGAACTCGACCGACTGGCGCAACTGCACTCAAGCGGCGCGCTGTCCGACACGGAGTTCGAGCGGGCCAAGGCGCGTGTGCTCGAAGGCGCGCCCTCGCCCGCGCAAGGCCCTGCGCTCGCCGCACTGAACCGGTTGCACCGCAGCCGCAGCGACCGGTGGATCGGCGGCGTGTGCGGCGGCCTTGCGGTCTACACCGGCATCGCCTCGTGGATCTGGCGGCTCTTCTTCGTGCTGTCGCTCTTCTGCGCGGGCACCGGCGTGCTCATCTATCTGCTGATGTGGATGCTCGTTCCCGAAGCCGCCGAAGAGCCCGTGGCCCGCACGCACGGGGAGCCCGCATGAGGACGCTGCTGATCCTGATCGGCCTGGCATTGCTCTTCGTGCTGAGCTGGCCGCTGGCACTGCTCGTGCTGGTGCTGTGGCCGATCGTGTGGCTCGTCACGCTGCCCCTGCGACTTGCGGGGCTCGCGCTGGGCGCGCTCTTCGCGCTGCTGGGCGCCGTGCTCTTTCTTCCCGCGCGCCTGCTCGGCTGGCGCGCGCGCTGAACCCGCGCTCTCGCGCCTCTCGCTCACCCCCTAGGACTGGGGAGCTGAGCTGACGGGGTGCTGAATCAAGTCCACGTTCCCTAGCTCTTGGGATCGCGGCCTCTCGAGCGCAATCACTACAACGCTTTGCCCGGAGCTATGACTCCGAGTGCATATCAATCGGTTGGCCATTCCGGTCGATTGAAGTACGGCCTGAACACCCAAGCGTCCGGTCTCTCCTTTCAGGAGGTCGCCATGATTGAAGTCCTCAGGTCGTCGTGGCGCGGCATCGCCACGCTCATCGCGAGCGCCGGTGTGTTGGGCGCCGCATTGATCCCCTCGCCCGCCGCGGCCGTCGATTGGCCGATGTTCGGGCAGAACCTGCAGAACACGGCTTCCACGACGACGCAGTCATTCGATCCCGAGACGCTGGCCGTCAAATGGACCTTCACCACCGCAGGCGACGTCTCCGCACGCGCCTCGGTCGCCAACGGCGTCGTCTACTTCCCCGACTGGGGCGGCTATATCTACGCGGTCAATGCGTCGAACGGGAAGCTGCTGTGGAAGAAGCAGCTTTCCGCCTATGGCCTGAGCGGCAGCGCGGACGGCAACTACCACTCGCGCACCACGCCCGCGGTGGCCAACGGGACCCTCTACTTCGGCACGCAGGAAGGCGCGTGGCTGCTCGCGGTCAACGCGGCCAACGGCGCGCTCGTGTGGAAGACGCAGCTCGAATCGGCCGACCCCTTCGCGCTGATCACGGCCTCGCCCTCGGTGAGCAACGGCTACGTCTACACGGGCGTCGCCTCGAACCAGGAAGCGCTCGCGGCCTTCGTGCCGGGCTTCGTGTGCTGCAGTGCGCGCGGCAGCGTGGTGTCCGTCAATGCGAGCACCGGTGCCGTTCGCTGGAAGACCTACACCGTGCCCGACGGCTACAGCGGCGGCGGCGTGTGGGGCAGCAACCTCGTCGTGGATGCGGCGCGCGGCACCGTGTACGCGGGCACCGGCAACAACTACAGCCACCCCAGTGATCCGGCCTACGTCGCCTGCATCGCCGGCGGCGGCACGGCGGCGAACTGCACCTCGCCGGCCAACCACGTCGATTCGATCCTCGCGCTCGATTCGAGCACCGGCGCCATTCGGTGGGCCACCAAGGCGGTGACCTGGAACCAGCCCGGCGTGGCCGACGGCAGCGACGACTGGAACGTGGCCTGCTTCGTGCCGCCGTTCACCAACTGCCCCTCCAATTCGGGCCCGGACTACGACTTCGCATCGGCGCCCAACCTCATCACGTACCGCGACAACAACGGCCCGCACACCCTCCTCGGCGTGGGCCAGAAGAGCGGGATCTACTACGCGCTCAACCCCGACACCGGTGCCGTGCTGTGGCGCACGCAGGTCGGACCGGGCTCCTCGCTCGGCGGCATGGAATGGGGCTCCGCGAGCGACGGCAAGCGCATCTACGTGCAGATCGCGAACTTCTACGGCATTCCCACCGCGGTGGGCAGCGGTGGCTCATGGTCGGCACTCGACCCCGCCACCGGCGCGATCCTGTGGCAGGTGGGCGAGCCCAGCGGCGCCATCTCGCTCGGCCCGCTGGCCGTGGCCGACGGCATCGTCTATGCGCCCTCCATGGCCGGCGGCGCGACCGCTCCCTCGATGTTCGCGCTCAGTGCCAACAGCGGACAGACGCTGTGGAGCTATGCCTCGGGCTCCTCCGTCGTCGCGGGCGCGACGGTGGTGGATGGCGTCGTGTACTGGGGCTCGGGCTATGCGCATCTCGGCATTCCGGGCTACACGGGCAACAACAGGTTCTATGCCTTCTCGAAGAACGGCAAGTGATGGCGAATGAGTCGATCGCGCCGCGCCCGCCCCGGTGGGCGGCTGCGGCGCCTTTCGTTCGCGCCAGCCTGCTCGGCGTCGCGCTCGCATTCGGCTGCGCATCGCACTGCGCCGCGCAGATGAACGCGAACGAAGCGAAGCTTTCGTCCGGGCTCGTCAAGACCGGGCTCTATCTGATCGAAGGCGGGGGCTGCAATTCGCTGCTTCGATTCAGCGCGAACGGAATGATCCTGGTCGATGGAAAGTCGCCCGGCCAGTACCGCGCGCTCATGACGCAGGTGCGCAAGATCTCGAGGCTCGCCGACCTGCCCCTGCGCGTGCTCGTCCTCACGGGGCCGCAGGAATCCAGCGCGGGCAACAACGTGCAATTCCGTGCCGCGGGCCTGGCGCTCGTGGCGCAGGAGAACGCGAAGAAGTACCTGCGGGCGCAGCCGCCACCGGGCGAGACCGCCGTGGCCGCGCCGAGCTTCACCTTCGATCGCGAATACACCCTGCGACTCGGTGGCGTGGAGGCACGGCTGGAGCACGCCGGTGCGTCCCGCACCGATGCGCAGACGCTGGTGCTCTTCCCCGATCTGAAGGTCGTCGCCCTCGGCGAGCTCTACACCCGCGAGACACCGCAACCCGACTACGCGGCGGGCGGCAGCCTCGTGGGCTGGGCACGCTCGCTCGATCGGCTGATGCAACTCGACTTCGACACGGCCGTGCCCTGCACGGGCCAGCCGCTCTCGCGCAGCGAAGTGGAAGTCGCCCGAGCCCGACTCGCCACCTTGATCGCGGCCGCTGCAAAGGCCGTGCGCGAAGGCACGTCGAAGGAAGGATTCGCCGAGCGGCTGCGTGCCGGCGGGGCGCCGCACGACCTGCGCCCCGAGGACATCGACCACCTTTACGACGAGCTCGCGCGCCAGCCCTGAGCCACGCGCGGCGCGTTTGTCCCTCCCGTTGACGTCGCTCCCCTGCCGGCTCAAATTGAGCGGCTGGAGGCGCTTCTCATGCTCGCTGTGCGCCACAGCGTCGTCGACGGCCTGTTCTATCCGGCCGACCGTGAAGTGCTGCGCGCGCGCATCGAGCAGTACGTGGCCGATGCCGCCGCGCAGGACGACGCCGGCACACACCCCGTGCCCAAGCTGCTCATCTCCCCACACGCGGGATATGAATACAGCGGCTGCGTCGCCGCGCACGCCTACGCCCAGCTGCTGCGACCGCACGAGACGCGCATCCGCCGGGTCGTGCTGATCGGCCCGGCGCATCGCGTGCCGGTGCGCGGACTGGCCCTGCCGGCGCTCGATGCCTTCGAGACGCCGCTCGGGCAGGTGAGGCTCGACGCCCGGGCGCTCGACGAGCTCGACACCCTGGGTGCGCAGGTGGTGCGCAGCAACCACGCGCACGAGCACGAGCACTCGCTGGAGGTGCAGCTGCCCTTCCTGCAGACGCTGCTCGGGCGCTTCACGCTCGTGCCGCTCGTCGCCGGCTTCGACGCGCAGGCCGTCGCGCTGGCCATCGAGCGGCTGTGGGGCACGGCGGAAACGCTGATCGTCGTGAGCTCCGATCTCTCTCACTACCTGCGCTACGAGCAGGCGCAGGCCGTCGACCGCGCCACGGTGGAGCGCATCCTCAGGCTCGACGCCGACATCCAGCCGCACGAGGCCTGCGGCGCGGGGGCCATCAACGGCGCACTCACGGTGGCGCGCCACCACGGACTCACCGCGCGACTGCTCGACCTGCGCAACTCGGGCGATACCGGGGGCGAGCGCCATCGCGTGGTCGGCTATGCCGCGCTCGCCTTCGAGGAGAGGGCGCACCAATGAGCGCCGCACGCTGGTGGCACCGGCTCGACGACGGGCGCATCCAGTGCGACTTGTGCCCGCGCGATTGCCGGCTGCACGACGGGCAGCGGGGCATGTGCTTCGTGCGTCAGCGCGTGGGCGACGCCATGACGCTCGCGACCTACGGGCGCAGCTCCGGCTTTTGCATCGACCCCATCGAGAAGAAGCCGCTGAACCATTTCCACCCGGGATCCAGCGTGCTGTCCTTCGGCACCGCGGGCTGCAACCTGGCCTGCAAGTTCTGCCAGAACTGGGACATCTCGAAGAGCCGCGAGATGGATCGGCTGCTCGACGCGGCCTCGCCGCAGCGCATCGCGCAGGCCGCGCGCGCGAGCGGCGCCGCGAGCGTGGCCTTCACCTACAACGACCCGGTGATCTTTGCCGAGTACGCGATGGACGCAGCCGACGCCTGCCATGCGCTCGGCCTGCACAGCGTCGCGGTGACCGCGGGCTACATGCACGCGCAGCCCCGGCGCGAGTTCTACGCAAAGATGGATGCGGCCAACGTCGACCTGAAGGGCTTCACCGAGGCCTTCTACTTCCAGCAGACGGGCGCCCACCTCGCGCCGGTGCTCGACACGCTGCAATACCTGCGGCACGAGAGCGAGTGCTGGTTCGAGATCACCACGCTCCTCATCCCCGAGCACAACGACAGCAACACCGAGATCGACGCCATGACGCGCTGGATCGCCGAGGAGCTCGGGCCGGACGTGCCGCTGCACTTCACCGCCTTCCACCCCGACTACAAGATGCTCGACGTCCCGCCCACGCCGGCGGCGACGCTGCGCAGGGCACGCACCATCGCGCTGGCCAACGGACTGCACCACGTCTACACGGGCAACGTGCATGACGTCGAGGGCGGCACCACGTTCTGCCCGGGCTGCCGAAAGCCCCTCGTGCGGCGCGACTGGTACCTCGTGCTCGAGTGCCGCATCCAGGCGAACGACGACGCACGCGGCGCGTGCCCGCATTGCGGCACGCCCATCGCGGGCCGCTTCGGCGCCTTCGAGGGCGGCTTCGGGCGGCGGCGCATCCCGGTGCGCCTGGCGATGCACTAGCGCCGCGTGCGCTGCACGCGGCGCGGCGTTCTCTCAGGCCGTCACTGCACCTGCTCGCCCGTGGCGCGAATCTCGACCCGGCGGTTCGGCAGCAGACAGGCGATGAGCGCGTTGCGAGTCTTCGCCTGGCCCTTCGCCTTGCAGTCGGCCTCGGTGACCTTCAGGTTCTCCTTGCCCCGGCCTTCCGTGCGGATGACCCCCGCGGGAACGCCTTGCTGGACCATGTAGTCGCGCACCGCGTTGGCCCGCTCGAGCGACAGCTTCTGGTTGGTGGCCACCGAGCCGATCGGATCGGTGTAGCCGATCACATCGACCGAGCGCGCCGTGAAGCCTGCCGACTTGAGCCCCTGGATCATGTTGTCGATGCGGCTGCGGCCGATGTCGGTGAGACCCGCCGCGCCGAACGCGAACATGCCGTCCGCCGAGAGGTCGAAGTTGCGCGTCGTCGGCGGCGGGGGCGGCGGCGGCGGAGGCGGCGGAGGCGGAGGCGGCGGTGGCGCCATGACCGGCACCGGCGGCGGCGGCGGCGGCGCCTGTGCGACGCGCGGCGCGGCGCCGAGCGGAATCTGCAGACCGAGGCTGAAGACCCAGTCGTCGAAGTGATGGTCGGTGGCGAAGTGGCCGTGGTTGTTGTCGTAGCGGTAGCGCCCATCGATGACGATCCGCCCCCACGATGCGATCGGCCACACCGCACCGGCACCGAGGTTGAACATCCAGCTCGTCTTGCTGGCGTCGCCCACCGCGAGGCTCACCTTGTCGTTGATGGCGCCAATGCCGCCCACGAGGTAGGGCTGCGCCCCACCCAGCTGCCAGAAGCTCAGGCCCGTGCGCCCCACCGGGAACCACTGCAAGTCCGCGGTGCCGCTCCAGTTCTTGTATTTGCCCGGTCCGCCCGCCTGCTCGTCCAGCTCCTCGTACATCGCGCGCAACTCGGCGTTCCAGTTCGGATGGATCGCGCGGCCGAACGCGAGCCCGCCGCCCCAGCCGTCCTTGGAGTGGCGGTCCTGGTCGGTCCACACGAAGCTTGCGAAGGGGGTGATGTACCAGCGATCGTCGAAATACCGCGACGGTTCGTAGGTGGCCTGGGCTTGCGCCAGGAGCGGTGCGCCGAGCGCGAGGCATGCGGCAAGAGTACGTCTGTCGAACATATGACCCTCTCTCATGAAGACCAGAGAGTTCATCCACGAACACGCACCGCGAGTGCACGGGCGCCGCCGGCGGACAAACGGAATCCACTAAGAATAGTTGCCCGATTCACGAAAGCAATGAACGCCGTGTGCCCTGAGCGGGCATGCCTCTTGCACGCCAGGCGCCCGGCGTGGTGTCAGTCAGGGTGCCGACTTCATCGTGACCCATTGCCATTCGAGCCAGTTGTCGGCTCGATGCACCGCATCGACCGTGCTGCGCGCGGCCCAGGGTATGTACTGACGGTGCAATGGGATGTAGTGGACCTGCTCGGCCGCGATCGCGAACACCTGCCGGATCAGCGCATTGCGCTTGCCGGGGTCCGACTCGACGCTGGAGGCCGCGATCAGCGCATCCATGGGGTCGTCGCGGTAGTTGCCGTAGTTGTAGAAGCCCACGCCCTTGTCCGCGCGATTGCGATAGACGGGAGTGAAGATCGTCTCGGCGTCGGTGATGGAGCCGCCCCAGCCGAGCATGTACATGGAGGTGTCGAGCTTCTCCAGCTTGGGGAAGTAGCTGGACATCGGCATGGCGTTCACGCGCACGCGCACGTTGAGGCGGGCCCACATGGCGGCGAGCGTGATGCAGATGCGCTCGTCGTTGATGTAGCGGTTGTTCGGGCAGTCGAGCGTGACCTCGAAGCCCTCGGGGTAGCCGGCCTGCGCCATCAGGCTGCGCGCGCCCTCCAGGTCGTAGGGCAGGCGCTGCTCGATGCGCGGGTCGTTGAAGCTGCCCTGCGGCGAGGGCACCACGGCACCGGTGGGTGCGGCCTTGCCGTTCATGAGCTTGGCGCGGAGGGTCTCGATGTCCACCGCCTGGTAGAGCGCGCGACGCACGCGAACGTCCTTGAACGGGTTGCGTCCCTTCACGCTGGAGTAGAGCAACTCGTCGCGGCCCTGGTCCATGCCGATGAAGATCACGCGGTTCTCCAGCCCTTCGAGCAGCTTCACGCCCTGCGTCGTGCGCAGCCGGTCGAGGTCGCGCACCGGCGGGTCGAGCACGAAGTCGATCTCGCCCGAGATGAGCGCGGCCAGCCGCGTGGCGTCGCTCTTGATGGGCGTGAAGACGACCTCGCGCACATTGCCCTCGATGCGGCCCCAGTAGTTCGGGTTGCGCCGGTACACGGTCTTCACGTCGGGCTCGCGGCTCACGAGCATGTAGGGGCCCGTGCCGTTGGCATGAAACGCGGTGTAGCTCTCCTCGCGGTTCGCGAAGTCCAGCGGCTTCGTCGCCTTGTGCTCCTCGCACCAGCTGCGGCTCATGATGTAGACCGTGTTCAGGTGCTGCAGGAAGATCGGATTGAACTTCGAGAGGTTGAACTCGACCGTCTCCTCGTCGATCTTGCGCACCTCGCCCAGCGCGTTGGCGTAGTTGGAGATCTGCGAGGTCGGCTCCTTCGCGCGCTGCACGGAGAACACCACGTCCTCGGCGCGCAAGGGCCGCCCGTCATGGAACTTCACGCCGCGGCGCAGCTTGAACGTCCAGCGCAGCGGGCCGTCCTGCTTCCATTCGGTGGCGAGCTGGGGAACGATCTGCAGCTGCTTGTCGCGCGCGACGAGGAACTCGTAGACCTGCCCGTTCATCGCATTCGTGAAGCTCACGTTCTGCGAGACCGGATCCAGGGTCTGCAGGTCGCCAGCGCTCGCAAAGCGCAGGGTCTGGGCCGGCAGCGCCGTGGCGGCGACGGCGAGCGCCAGGGCCAGGAGGAGACGCACGGGACGCATGGGGACTCCCTTCACTTGGCGGGGAAGGCAGTTTAGGAGTGCGGTGCGCGCAAGTCTGCTGGGGACTTTCAGCGATGCCGGGCGAGCGCGCGACCCGGCTCCCTGCTGAACAGCGCCGAGCGACTCACCACGGCGCTGGAAGCCGCCGGGGCGGGCGTCGCGCTGCCGGTCATCAATACCAGCGGGCGCCAGCGCATGCTGTCCCAGCGACTGGCCAAGCAGGCCCTGCTGCAGTACGTGATGAACCGCGGCATCGAGGGCGACACGGACCCGTCGCACACGCGCAGCGCATTCGAGTCCGCGCTGGATGAATTGAAGAAGGCACCGCTTTGCTCCACCGCGATCCGCGAGGACCTCGCTGCCGCGGACGAGGAGCTCGCGCAAATGCTGCAGGGCATGCAGGCCATTGCGACGCGCGCAGGACGCGCGCGCCTCATGCTCGGCAGCGAGGCCCTGCTCGATCGATTCGACCGGCTGACCGATCGCTACGAACACTGCATGCAGTCGCTGCTGGGGTGAGGTGGGCTCGCTCTCGTGAGCGGTGGTCACGGCGGCGCGCGGCCCCAAGCGCGCTCAAACGCGCAGTTTCACGTTCGGCGGAATGTGGACGTACCCGTCGTCGCGGCGCTTGCGTTGGCGCTGCGGCCAGTCGCAGCCTGCGCAATCGCAGCAGCTCAACAGGTCGCAGACATCGAGAGCACCGGACAGGTTGCAGACATCAAGAGCACCGGACAGGTCGCAGCCTGCATCGCATGGGGCATCGCAGCCGACATCGCAGACGCCGCGTTGCGAGTGCAGCGATGCGACCGGCGCGCACTGATGGCGTCGGTGAGCGACGCCGCAGCGATAGGTCCGCTCGCGAATGAGGGCGAGCCCGCCCAGCACGCCGTGGCGCCGCACGGCCCGGTATCCGAGAGCGGAGCAACTCGCGCGGCCCGTGTGGCAGCGATAGGCGCAGCGAAAGCCCTTGTAGGGGGAGACGTAGCGCTGATAGCCGCGTATTGCGGCGAGGAGGACGAAGCGCATCCGGGCCGCTAGGCGCCGAAGCGGTGGATGACCTCGATCACGCCCACGACGTTGTCGTTCAGCGCTTCGAGCTCTTCGGCAGGAATCCACCATTCCGTGTGGTGAGAGGCGCCCACCCGCTGCACGTCATATCGAGCCATGAACTCGGTGCGTACCTCAAAGCGCGTCACGAAGCCGCTTCCACTGGCCGGCACGTTCCAGTCGCGCGCAATCTCGATCGCGTACTGCTCATTGGTGACGGGATAGAAGATCGGCTGGTCGGGCAATCGGGCCGGCCATCTCCTGAAGCCGCTGGCTTCGACCAGGGCAAGCTCCGCCGGGCCGGTGGGTCGGTACAGGGTGGTCGTGTCGGACATGGGATCAATGCGGCCTTTGCATCGGGGTCGAGACTCGCGATTCTCTTTCAGCAATTCAAGACGAGGCTCCCCATGCACATCCGCGCGATGGAGCACCGGGGCGTGCGTCGAAAGGCCGAGACCTGAGTCGCGGCGAGCGCCCGCTCAGGCGCTCAAGCGAGCTGCGCGTGCAAAGACGCTGCCGCGCCCGCGCGCATCGCCCGCGCACCGTTCGCGCAGGTCTCGAAGATCCGCAGCTTCGTCGCATTCCTTCGTCGATGCTGGCAGCGCTTCTTCGAGGGGACCTCCGACTCGCAGCGCAACCGCGGCTCGCGCGGCAGGAGCCAGTGCTCCCCGGCCGACTCGCCGCCGGCCTGGGCCCACGTGTCGTCGTAGTCGATGCGCACCTTGCGCCGCGCGGAGCCGCTGCGCGAATAGATGTGCGCGCCCGTGGAGACGGCGCGCAGCTCGTCGATGCCCCAGCCGGTGGCCAGGCCCTGCAGCGCGCACATCATGAGTGCGTGCGCGCGCAGCCGCGTGGCGCTTCGGCTGCATTGGCGCAGCGCGGCGTCGGCCTCGATGCCTCCCTGGAGCGCGCCGACCATCATCGTGTGGCCCTGCGCCCCGGGCGCCAGGCTGAACGCGACCGTCATCGCGCGGCACGCGCCGTAGTTCATGTGCAGCGTCAACTCGCCCTCGCGTCCCCAGCGCCCGGGCCCCTCGACGCAGAACACGAGGCGGGTTCCCTCGTAATCCTCGTCGTGGAGCGCGACCGACGCCCCACTGCAAAGTCGCTCGATCAGCGCGACCGGGAGCACCTCCTTCAGGCAACGGAAGTGCTGTCGCATGGCATGCACCCGCTCGCGCGGACTCATGCCGTGTCGCAGGTACTGGCGCAGCGGTCGTGTCAGCAGCTGCGGATCCAGGCGCGGCAGCTTCTCCAGCTCCGAATTCGCGAAGACCCCGACCGCGTCGCGAAGCGAGCTTGCGTGCAGATAGCTGCGCAAAAGGAATCGCAGCCGGCGGCGTCCAACTTGGAATGCGCTTCCGCCACCGTTATCCGTGTGATGAAACAGCGCCTTGGTATTTGTGAAATAGGGCTCGAGAAAGTGAGGCATCTGGCGCCGAGAGACGTGGACTCTTCACAATTCTTTTCACGATGACGCCCTGAAGGTTTACAGAAGGCCCGACTTCGGGATATCCCGCCGGGCGCGCGTGCGATACGTCACGTGCACTCGCTGCGCCGCCGACACGCACGCGTTCGGCCCCACGCACGATCGCCCTTTCCACCACGTCAGGACTCCGGGTGCGCGGCCTTCACGAGGTTGTTGCGCAGCCTGACGACCTCTTTCTGAAGCTTCGTGAACTCGCTGTTCGTGAGGCCGCAGGCGTCGCCCAGGTCAATGCCCGCGGCCTTGTCGCGCAGCCGCTTGCCGCTCTTGGTGAGGCTCACGCGCACCAGGCGCTCGTCGGCCGCATCGCGCGTGCGCTCCACGTAGCCCATCGCCTCGAGCTTCTTGAGGATGGGCGTGAGCGTGTTCGATTCCAGGAAGAGCTTCTCGCCCAGACCGCTGACCGTCTGATCGTCCTCCTCCAGGAGCGCGATGACGGTGACGTACTGGGTGTAGGTCAGGCCGAGCTTGTCGAGGAGCGGCCGGTAGACCTTGCCGAAGGCAAGGTTGGCCGAGTAGACGGCGAAGCACAGGAAGTCGGCCAGCTTCAGGTCCGCGGTGTCGGACGGCCCATTCGGTTTCATCGGGTGCACCTCTGCTTGCGGTCGGGTGACGCAGATTACATCGCATGCGAGTCAGTCGTAAGCGCCTCGATATTTTCCCTGCGCGCGTCGGTGTCGTCGGGACTAGAGCCGCGCACCTAGAAGTCGCCTTGACGATGCCCGGTCCGTGCACGATCATGAGTTCCATCGCATGCGATTGAAACGTATGCGATTTCTGAAACCCACCGAACCTCCAGCTCCATGACCACCAAGATCCAGAAAGTCCTTCTCACAGGCAAGACGCACACGATCCCCAGCCGCCGCGAGGGCGCTTCGCAAAAGGGCGAAGGCACGCTCGACCTCCGGCTTTCGACGACGAACGACCCGAAGGCGGTGATCGAGTTCACCGCTGTCCAGCCGCACCCGACCGCGGAGCAACTCTTCGCCGGCGCATGGTCGGCCTGCTACATCACTGCGGTCGAGCTCGTGGCCAAGGAACAGAAGGTTCAGCTGCCGGAGGGCTTCGCTGTCGATTTCGAAGTGGATCTGGGCATGGCCGGCAACGCCTACCTTCTGCAGGCGCGGCTCAAGGTCAGCCTGCCGGGCCTGGA
>Ga0105248_10004266_pt1 | contig 15819 bp, 13 predicted proteins | sample KBSS34metaG_FD_81524 | JGI IMG/M metagenome (GOLD analysis project Ga0105248, IMG submission 81524) | Switchgrass rhizosphere microbial communities from Kellogg Biological Station, Michigan, USA - KBS S3-4 metaG | ecosystem: Host-associated > Plants > Roots > Rhizosphere > Soil | place...
GCGATCCCGACCTGATGCTCGTCCACGTCATCCTGCCGAAGGTCGAAGAAGTCGCGGCGCCGGCCGATGCCGCGGCCGCCGCCACCGCTACGCCTGCCGAGCCCGAAATCCTGAAGAAGGGCAAGAAGGAAGAGGCCGAGGTGGAGAAGAAGGACGACAAGAAGAAGGACGAGAAGAAGAAATAAGGCAGCCGTTGAAGGCGATCGTCGGATTGGGAAACCCCGGTACCGAGTACGCCGGGACGCGGCACAACATTGGCTTCGACGTCGTCGACGAGTTGGCGCGACGTTGGGGCGCGAAGTTGAAGAAGTGGAAGACCACGGCGGACCTCGCGGTTGTGAAAGAGCGACAGGTTCTGCTGGTCGAGCCCAAAACGTTCATGAACGAGAGCGGCCTGGCGGTCAGCGCGATCATGGCGTTCTACAAGATCCAGCCGGAGGACGTGCTGGTGATCGTCGACGAGATTCAGCTGCCGCTGGGCAAGCTGCGGCTCAGGCGTTCGGGTTCGGCGGGAGGGCACAACGGGCTCAAGTCGGTGATTGCGCATGTGGGCCAGGAGTTTCCCCGCTTGCGCATCGGCGTCGAGCGTGGGCATCCCGAGTCGATGCTGCGGCATCACGTCCTGTCGAAGTTCCCGGCGGGCGAGCGGGACGTCGTCGAGCGTGCAGTCGCCAGAGCGGCCGACGCCGTGGAGACGTTTGTGAGCGATGGCGTTCAGGTGGCGATGAACCGGTTCAACATGGCCGGCGAACCGTCGCAACCTGAACCGTAAGTTTGCAATTTGCATTTTGCAATTTGCATCGGGCGCGCATCGCGCGCGCATCCTAGCCACCGATAGGTGGCCGAGGCGCAAAGCGCGCTTCGTCCTGAGGAGCAGTAATGGCAGATCGACAATACGAGCTCGTGTACATTCTCCCGCCCGACTCGACCGAGGCGCAGGTCGCCGAACTCCAGACCCAGATCGAGGAAATCGTGTCGCGCCTGCACGGGCAGATTGCGAGCACCGACAACTGGGGGCGCAAGCGTCTCGCCTACGAGATCGCGCGCCACAAGGAGGGCTTCTACGTCCTCCAGACGATCAACGGCAGCGGCGAACTGATGAAGGAACTGGACCGCCGGCTGAAGGTGATGGACATCGTCATCCGGCAGATGATCGTCCGCGTCGACGAAGACAAGAAGGTCGTCAACACCGTGCAGACACGGCGGCGCACCAGCTCGGAGCGCCGGCGCGTGAAGCGCGGCCTGCCGCCGCAGCGCCAGCCGGGTGAAGGCCGTCCCGCCGGTGAACCGGACGACCAGGACGACGATCGATTTGAAGCGGGGGAGGTTTAAGCCATGCCATTCGGACAAGGACGATCGGGCGGCGGTGGCGGCGGCCGGGGCCGCGGCGCCGACAAGAAGCCGGGCGACAAGGAAAAGGGACAGCGCCGCACACTGTTCCGGCGCCGCAAGGTCTGCAAGTTCTGCGCGGACAAGATCGACGACATCAACTACAAGGACGTGAAGCTCATCGGGCCGTTCGTCCCCGAGCGCGGCAAGATCCTGCCGCGGCGCATTTCCGGCACGTGCGCCAAACACCAGCGCAAACTGCAGACGGCGATCAAGCGCGCCCGGCAGATCGCCCTCATCCCGTATGTGACGGAGTAAGTACATGGAAGTAATACTGCGAGAGCACGTCGACAATCTCGGCAAGCGCGGCGACCTGGTCAAAGTCGCCGACGGCTATGCGCGCAACTATCTGCTGCCGCGCAAGATGGCCCTGCTGGCGACTGCGGGCAACAAGAAGGTGATCGAGCGCGAGAAAGTGAAGTTCGACGCGAAGGAGGCGGAAGAGCAGGGGGTCGCGCAGGCGGTCGCCGATCGGCTCGCCAACGTCGAGATCGAGATCGCGCGAAGAGTCGGCGACACCGACGCGCTCTTCGGGTCCGTGACCAACGCCGACATCGCCGAGTCGCTGGCCGGCAAGGGGTTCGACGTCGATCGCCGGAAGATCCAGCTGCACGAACCGATCAAGAAGCTGGGCGAGTACAACGTGCCCGTCAAGCTGCACCGCGAGGTCGTCGTCAGCCTGAAGGTCAAGGTCTTGGCTGCAGGACAGAAAAGTTAGAAGTTAGAAGTACGAAGTTAGAAGTGGAAGTACGAAAAGGAAAACTCGGGATTGGGCGATTGCCCGGTCCCGAGTTTTCTTTTTTGGTGGACCGTCGTCTCAGTTTATAGTTCTAGTTCTCAGTTCTGAGTTCTCCCTTCTAAGTTTTGCTCCTTCATGCCTGAAGCCATCGCCGAACGCACGCTGCCGCACAATCTGGAGGCGGAGCGATCCGTGCTCGGCGCGATTCTGCTGCACAACGACGCGTTCAACCTCGCCGCCGAGGTCATCGACTCCAACGATTTCTTCCGCGATGCCCACCGGCGCATCTTCGACAAGATGGTCAAGCTCGCGGAGCGCAACGACGCGATCGACCTCGTCACGCTGAAAGAGGAGCTCGGGCGGTCGGGCGATCTGGACGAAGTCGGCGGGCCGGCCTACATTTCCGCGCTGATCGACGGCGTCCCGCGGTCGACCAACGTCGAGCACTATGCGAAGATCATCAAGGAGAAGGCGACCCTTCGGAATCTGATCTTCTCCGCGAACAAGATCCTGGCGACGGCCTACGCCGGCGAGGACGAGGCGGACCTCATTCTCGATCAGGCCGAGCACGCGATTTTCGCCATCGCCGACGACAAGGTGCGCGACGGCTTCGTCTCGTTGCGCGACCTCGCGCAGGGCAGCCTCGACACGATCGAGAAGCTGCACTCGCGCAAGGAGCTGGTGACCGGCGTGCCGACCGGCTTCACCGACCTCGACGAGATGACGTCGGGGCTGCAGCCGTCGGACCTGATCATCATCGCCGCCCGGCCGTCGATGGGCAAGACCAGCCTCTGTCTGAACATCGCGCAGCACGTCGGCACCAAGACCGACATGACGGTGGGCGTGTTCAGCCTCGAAATGTCGAAGGAACAGCTGTTCCTCCGCATGCTGACCGGCGAAGCGCGCATCGACGCACACCGGCTGCGCGGCGGGTTCCTCGGCGAGCGCGACTGGGGCCGGCTGTCGCAGGCGATCGGCACGCTCAGCGAGGCGAAGATCTTCATCGACGACACACCGTCGATCGGCGTGCTCGAAATGCGCGCCAAGTGCCGGCGGCTCGCCTCCGAGCACGGCCTGCACATGGTCGTCATCGACTACGTACAGCTCATGCAGGGGCGCGGCAAATTCGAGAACCGCACCCTCGAGCTCGGCGCGATCTCGCGCTCGCTGAAGGGGCTGGCCAAGGAGCTCCGGGTGCCGATCGTGCTGCTCTCGCAGTTGAGCCGCGCGCCCGAATCGCGCTCCGATCACCGCCCGCAGCTGTCCGACCTTCGAGAGTCAGGCGCCCTCGAGCAGGACGCCGACGTCGTCGCGTTCATCTACCGCGAAGAGATGTACATGGACAAGAGCCAGCCGGCGAGTGACGCGCAGGGCGTCGCGGAGCTGATCATCGCCAAGCAGCGTAACGGCCCGACCGGCGTCGTGAAGCTCGCTTTCATACGCGAATTCACCCGGTTCGAGAACCTCGCCGGCGGCGGCGCGTAGCCGATCACGACGTAGAACGCAAAGCTCGTTCCCAACCTCCGGCGCCCCGGCGACGTCAAAGGCGGAGACCACATGCTGCAGGATCTACGTTTCGGCCTGCGTCTCCTGCGCAAGCAGCCCGGGTTCAGCCTTGTCGCGGTCCTGACGCTCGCACTCGGCATCGGCGCGACGTCGGCCGTGTTCAGCCTCATTCAGGGCGTGCTGCTGACGCCGCCGCCCTATCGCGATCCGCAGCAGCTCGTGCTGCTGCCGTCGGCGCGGACCGACGGCCGGACGGCCGGCCCCAGAGGATGGCCCGCCGCTCAATGGCAGGAATGGCGCAGCGACGCCAAATCGATCGAGTCGCTCGCCGCCTATTCGTGGTCGTTCAATTTCCTGGTGCTCGACGAAGGCAGCGAGTCGCTCGAAGGCATCGTGGTGACCGGCGATTATTTCCGAGTACTCGGCCTCCAGCCGTTGCTCGGACGCACATTCCTCGAGACCGAGACGAAGTTCCCGCCCGCGCCAGTCGTCGTCATCGGCTACGACCTGTGGCAGCGCAAGTTCAACGGCGATCCCCAGATCATCGGCAAGCCGCTGCGCATGAGCCGGCGAGAGACGCCGCCGACGATTGTCGGGGTGATGCCTCCCGGCATCCGCTTTCTGCCGTCGCCGGTGGCCGCGCAGGAACCGAACTACAACGTCAACGGGATCGTCGATTTCTGGCTGCCCGCGGCGCCGAATCCCGAGCGGATGAAGGCGGCATTCTGGGACGTTGTCGCGCGGTTGCGTCCTGGCGCGACCGTCGAGCGGGCGCAGGCGGAGCTGGGCGTGATCGTGTCGCGCGAGGCGCAGTCGGATCGTGATTTCGACGGCGTCATGCCGCGCGTCCAGTCGCTCACCGGCGAGTTCAACCGCGACGGCCGCCGCATCCTGATCCCGTTGCTCGGCGCTTCCGCGTTGGTCCTGCTGATTGCGTGCGGCAACGTCGCCGCCCTGCTGCTCGTGCGTGGGCTCCAGCGGCAGGACGAGTACGCCGTGCGCACCGCTCTCGGGATCGGCCGCGGCGCGCTCTTCCGGCAGGTCGCCGTCGAGTCTCTGCTGCTCGCCTCTATTGGCGGCGCGCTCGGCGTCGCTTTCGCCTTCGGCATCGTCCGGCTCTTCAGGCTGATTGGCGGGCATGCGATACCGCGGCTCGACGCCGTGTCGGCCGGATGGCCCGTGCTGGCCTGCGGGTTGGGGTCGGCGGTCGCGGCGGCGCTGGCGGCCGGCGTGCTTCCCGCGTTGCGCGCCTCCGGTCTCGCCCCGATGGAGGTGCTCAAGAGCGCCGGCTCGAAGAGCAGCGCGGGGCGTGTCGAGCGGCGGCTGTTGCGCGTCGTCACGGTGGCCCAGACGGCGCTGACGCTGGCGCTGCTGGTTGGCGCGGGACTCCTGATTCGGACGATGAGCAACCTCGCGAGCGTGGCGTCCGGGTATCGCACCGATCACATCCTGACGGCGACGGTGACGGCGGTGAAAGGCGACTGGCTCGACTTCCATCGCCGCGCGCTGGAGCGCGTCGCCGCGCTTCCGGGCGTCGAGCGCGTCGCATTCGCCTGGGGCGTGCCGCTCACGGGCAACAGCTGGCCGGGCGCTCTGGACATCGAGGGGCAGCCCGAGGCCGTCAAAGCCGGCGATCGGATTGCGGTCCCGCTCCGGGCAGTCACGTCCGACTACTTCGCGTTGATCGGGTTGGAATTAATTGAAGGTCGTGACATCCGGCCAACCGACGAGCGCAAGGCGCCCGCGGTCGCGATTGTCAACAAAGCATTGGTCGATCGCTACTTTCCGACGGGTGGCGCCATCGGCAAGCGTCTCTGGATGGGCGGACGCAAGGGGCCATCGTTCGAGATCGTGGGAGTGGTGACCAACGGCCGCACCGGCGATCTGACCAAACCACCGGAACCGGAAGTGTATTTCTCGCTGTGGCAGAACTCCGCATTCTCCAAGGACCTGATCGTTCGCACGCCGGCAGATCCGCGAGCCATCATGTCCGCGGTCCAGCGGGAGCTCCGTGCTGTCGATCCGACGGTGGCGGTTGAGAACATGAAGACGCTCGACGACGTGCGCGGCGAGTCGCTGGCGTCGCGGATCTTCGCGATGCGGCTGCTGGTTGGTTTCGCCGCGGTGGCGAGTGTGCTGACGCTGGTCGGCATCTACGGCGTGCTCTCGCTCTCGGTGGCGGCGCGGCGCCGCGAGATCGCGATCCGCGCCGCGGTCGGCGCCGGCCGGCACGACATCCGACGGCTCGTCCTCGGCGAGGCGTCGCGGCTGATCGCCTGGGGCATCGCCTCAGGCATCGTCGCCGCCGTGTTGCTGTCGCGTGTGCTGCAATCGTTCCTGTTCGAGGTCAGCCCCGTCGATCCGCTCACGCTTGCGGTCATGTGTCTGCTGTTTGCGATCGTGGCGCTCCTGGCGTGCTGGGTGCCGACGCGCCGCGCCGCCAGCGTCGATCCGCTGGAAGCGCTGCGCTGCGAGTAGCGACGGCCTGCGAATCTCCGGCTTTAGCTGGAGTTGCTCGACGACGATACAATCGACGAGGACATGATCCGACAGACCGTTGCGCGGATTGACCTTGCCGCTCTTAGATCCAACTATCAGCTCATCGTCGATTACCTTGAAAAGGGGTCGGGAGCCGCTTCTCCGGGCGTGATCTCCGTCGTCAAGGCGAACGCGTACGGGCACGGCGCAGGACAGGTGGCGCTGGCGCTCGAGGAGGCCGGCGCCGATCTGCTCGCCTGCGCCGACATCGAGGAAGGCGCAGCGCTTCGAGCGGCGGGCGTGCGCGGCGATATCCTCGTCTTCGGCGCCCTCAGCGTCAGCGATCTCGACGGACTGTTCGACTGCGGGCTGACGCCGACGATCTCGACTCCCGGCGCGGCGCTCGCGGTTCAGGCGGCGGCGGAAAAGTACAAAACGCGCGTCCGCTATCACCTGAAGATCGACACCGGCATGAACCGGCTCGGCTTTCGCTTCGACAACCTGCGCCGGACTTTGCCCGGACTGCTGGCGAGCCGGAACCTGGATCTCGAGGCCGTTTACACACATTTCGCGACCGCCGACGATCCGGAGTCGCCGCTCTTCAGCGAGCAGCGGATCAGGTTCGAGCGTGCCCTCACCGAAGTTGACGACATTCAATGCAGAACTCGTGGAAACCGCGGACAAGATGATTCTGCGAATGCAGCGGGTTCTGCGTTCGATCGTCGTGGATACGACGTCCATGCGGCGAACAGCGCCGCGCTGTTGCGGGATTCGCGCGTCTGGTACGACCGCGTGCGTCCTGGCCTGCTGCTGTACGGCGTCGTGCCTCCACCGCTGGCGTCGACCCTGACGCTCACACCGATCATGACGCTCACCAGCCGCATCGTCGCCGTGAAAGGCGTGCGCGCGGACGAAGTCGTCGGCTACGGTGCGCGATTCAGGGCCGAGCGGCCGACGACGATCGCCATCGTGCCGGCCGGCTACGCCGACGGCCTGGATCTGCGGCTGGCAGGCCGGGGATCAGTGCTGATCCGCGGACGCCGCGCACCGATCGTCGGATCAGTGAACATGGACATGCTGATGGCCGACGTCACCGGCCTCGACGTATCGCCGGGCGACGAAGTCATCATCATCGGATCGCAGGGCGAGGATCGCATCGACGTCCGCGAGATGGCTGCACAGATTGGGACGATCCCCTATGAGATTCTCTGCCGCATCGGCAGTAGGATCGAAAGGGTTTACGAGTGAAAGCACCTAAGACCGTGTTCGTCTGTCAGGAATGCGGCAGCCAGTCGCCGAAGTGGCTCGGCCGCTGCGCGGACTGCGGCGCCTGGAATTCGCTTGTCGAAGAGCGGCCGCAGCCGGACGCTGCCGGCGGAGGAATCGCCGGACCGCATCGCTACGCGATGGCCGGCACGATCGGCGCCGCGCAGCTCTATGCGGACATCGAGATCGAACAGCACGCGCGTCTGACGACCGGCATCGACGAATTCGATCGCGTGCTCGGCGGCGGCGTCGTCCCCGGTTCCCTGATCCTGCTCGGTGGCGAGCCCGGCATCGGCAAGTCGACGCTGCTGCTGCAGGCGGCCGCCAACATGGCGAACACCGTCGGGCCGGTGCTCTACAGCTCCGGCGAGGAATCCGAACACCAGATCAAGTCGCGCGGCGAGCGGCTCAACGTCGGCAAGGCGCCGCTGTACCTGCTCGCCGAGACCTGTCTCGAGCGCATCCTCGAAGAGATCGCGCGCATCAAGCCGGCGCTTGTCATCGTCGACTCAGTGCAGACGGTCTTTTCCCTCAAGTTCCAGTCGGCCCCTGGCAGCATCGGGCAGGTGCGCGAAGCGGCAACGCAGCTGCTGTTCATGGCCAAAGGGCAGAACATCCCGACCTTCCTCGTCGGCCACATCACCAAGGACGGCAGCCTGGCCGGCCCGAAGGCGCTCGAGCACGTGGTCGATACGGTGCTGTACTTCGAAGGCGAGCGCCATCACTCGCATCGCGTCGTCCGTGCCGTGAAGAACCGGTTCGGCGCCGCGAGCGAGCTCGGCGTGTTCGAGATGACGTCCACGGGCCTGCGCGCCGTCCCGAATCCGTCGAAGATGTTTCTCGCCGAGCGTCCGATCAACGCGCCCGGCTCGGCGGTGCTCTGCTCGGTCGAAGGCTCGCGGCCGATCCTCGTCGAGGTGCAGGCGCTCGTCAGCTCGAGCACGTACGGCAACGCCAGGCGCAACGCGAGCGGCATCGATCAGCAGCGTCTGACGCTGCTGCTGGCAGTCCTCGAAAAGCGCGCTGGTTTGAACCTCATCGGAGACGATGTGTTCGTGAACATCGCCGGAGGGATGACCGTGGACGAGCCGGCCTCCGATCTCGGCGTCCTCGCCGCCATCGCCTCCAGCGTCCGCAATCGCGTCATCCCCGCCACGACGGCGATGTTCGGAGAAGTCGGGCTCGCGGGAGAAGTGCGCGGCATCTCGCAGGCCCCGCTCCGCATCCGCGAGGCCGCGCAAATGGGATTCCGCCGATGCATCATGCCCGAGGCGAACATCGATCCGGCCGACCGAGGTCAGCTTTCGGGCGAATGCGAGCTCGTAGGTGTCCGCACGGTCGGGGAAGCCCTCGACACCTTACTGGCCTGACCCGCTTCGTGACAATTGGTGATATCTTTGCCGCGGGGCTCTTGCCGCGGCTCTTTTCTAATCTTTCATCGAGGCGGCCCATTCATACGCGGGGGTTACCCCATGGCCTGGTTTGCGCTCGGTCGTATCATGTTCGTCGTCATCGTGGCCTATGCTGCGGCGCTGCTGCAGCCGCTCACGGTTGGCGTCCCGGCGAATATCGGTTTCGGGCTCGTGCTTGCTGCGCTCGTCGTCCTCTTCGAAGGCCGCCTGCGCGAGACCGCGGTCACCCGCGTGTTCGGGGCGCTCATCGGCTGCGCCGTCGGCCTGGGCATCGCGCATCTGATCACGACGGGCCTGTTCTGGGCCGACAACGGCGACCGACGGGTCGAGTTTCTCCATAGCTTCGTCCTGATCGTGCTCCCGTACCTGGGCCTGGTCCTCGGTGCAAAGCAGGGCGAATGGCTCGAGCCGGCGCGGCTCGTCACACTGTTCCGGGCCGCCGGGCCTCAGCGCCGCTACAAAATCCTCGACACCAGCGTGATCATCGACGGCCGGATCTGCGACGTCTGCGAGACAGGCTTCATGGACGGGACGCTCGTCATCCCGCAGTTCGTGCTCAAGGAGCTGCAGCTGGTCGCCGACTCGGGTGACTCGCTGAAGCGGAATCGTGGGCGCCGCGGCCTCGACATCCTGCAGAAGATCCAGAAGATGTCGGGTATCGAGGTCGTCATCTCCGACCTGGATTTCCCCGAGGTGAAGGAAGTCGATCTGAAGCTGATCGAGCTCGCGCGCGCGCTGCCGGGCAAGATCGTCACCAACGACTTCAACCTGAACAAGGTCGCGCAGCTGCGCGGCGTCGCCGTGCTGAACGTCAACGAGCTCGCCAACTCGCTGAAGCCGGTGGTGCTGCCGGGCGAGATCATGAAGGTCTTCATCCTCAAGGAAGGCAAGGAATACAACCAGGGCGTCGCCTATCTGGACGACGGCACCATGGTCGTGGTCGACAACGCGCGCAAGATGATCAGCAAGACGATCGACATCGTCGTGACCAGCGTGCTGCAGACCACGGCAGGGAAGATGATCTTCGGGCGCTACATCGAGTCGGCGCTGGGCGCGGGCGCGCCGTCGGCCGGCCCGGCGCCGGCACCGGATCGGGTCGAGCGCGTCAGAACGGCCGCGCCGGCCGCGCCCGTGCTGCCGCAGCAGACGTGAAGGTCCCTCCCTACCACTGGTGGCGGACGGTCTTCTATCTCATTCCGGCGATCACCATCTACACGATCGTCCTTGGCGCCGCGTCGCTCGTTTCGAGCCTGTTCGATCGCCGCGGATACTTCGCGCACGGCTGCGCGCGCGCCTGGTCGTGGCTGATTCTGAAGACGACCGGCGTCCGCGTCACCATTGAGGGGCTCGAGCGGATCGTGCCGGGCACGACCTACGTCTTCGTCTCCAACCATCAGAGCATTTACGACACGCCGGTGATCTTCGCGTCGCTGCCGGCGCAGCTGCGGATCATCGCGAAGGAATCGCTGGCGCGCTTTCCGGTGCTCGGCTGGCACCTTCGCCGCGGCGGCCACCTGTTCGTCGATCGCCGGCACCCGGATCCCACCGGCATCCTTCGGCGGTGGCGCGCGCTCGTGTCCGAGGGATTGTCGCTCCTCATCTACGCGGAGGGGACGCGCAGCCGCGACGGCCACGTCGCCCGCTTCAAGGGCGGCAGTTTTCTCCTCGCGATCCAGGCAGGGCTGCCGATCGTGCCGCTCTCGGTGATCGGGACGCGCCAGGTGATGCCCAAGGATCGGTTGCGGACCGAACCGGCGGATGTGACGCTGATCATCCACGATCCCATTCAGCCGCCGGCGCTCGACGCGCCGACGCCGCGCGATGCCAAGGCGCTCGCGGAACGGGTCCACGCCGTCGTCGCCGCCGCCGTGGAACGGCGGCAGTTCACACGCGATACGATATAGACAGCGGTCAGCTCTCGGCTCTGAGCTCTCGGCGCTGGTGTTGAGGCCGTGCCAGAGGCTGAGAGCTGAAAGCTGACCGCTGAAAGCTTCCAAGATGCATGTCACTGCGATCATCGCGGCCGGCGGGCGCGGCCACCGGTTGGGCAACGCCGAGCCGAAGCAACTGCTGTCCATTGGCGGACGGCCGATCCTCGAGCGCAGCATCGCGGCGTTCGCCTCGCACCCGTCGATCGATGCGATTGTCGTCGCCCTCCCGCAGGAGCTCGCGGACGAACCGCCCGCGTACCTTCGGTCAGCTCAAGCCTCCGCACGACAAGGCATCGGCAAGCCGGTGAGCATTGTGGCAGGCGGCGTGAGGCGCCAGGACTCGGTTGCCAATGCGTTCGCCGCGGTGGACCGGCACAGCGACGTCATCGTGATTCACGACGCAGCGCGCCCCTTTGCCAGCGCGGATCTGATTGCCCGGACGGTTGCCGCAGCCGCGGAGTCTGGCGCGGCGGTGGCGGCGGTGCAGTCGCGCGACACGGTCAAGCGCGCGACGCGTCCGCTTGAAACCCCGGAAGCGCGTGGTTCTTCGGTAGTGTCCGGCTTTAGCCGGACCGTGATCGAAACGCTGGCCCGCGACACGATCTACCTGGCGCAGACACCGCAGGCGTTTCAACGCGACGTACTGCGCCGCGCGCTCGAGATCGGCGCACGCGACGGCGTCGACGCAACCGACGAAGCCGCGCTCGTCGAGCTCGCCGGCCTGCCGGTGCGGCTCGTCGACGGCGACGCGTCGAACATCAAGATCACGACCCCCGAGGACATGGCGCTGGGCGAGGCGATCGCCGCGCGCGATAATCCGCAATCCGCGTCCCGCCGTCCGCAAGTCGGGCTGCCGGCGAGGACCGGACGCGCCGGCACCGGCTACGATCTCCATCGACTCGTCGCCGGACGTCCGCTGATTCTCGGCGGCGTGACGATTCCGGCGGAGCGCGGCGCTCTGGGCCATTCCGATGCCGACGTCGTCTGCCACGCCGTGACCGACGCCATCCTCGGCGCCGCGAGCCTGGGTGATATCGGACGACAGTTTCCCGATTCCGATCCTCGGTGGAAGGATGCCAGCAGCATCGGCCTGCTGCGGAATGTCGTGGCGCTGGTGAGGGAACAGGGCTTCGAGATTGGCAACGTCGACGTCACCGTGATCCTCGAGACGCCGAAGATCCGCGACCACGTCGACGCCATGCGCGCGTCCGTGGCCGCCGCGCTCGGGATCGACGTCGCGCGCGTCAGCGTCAAGGGCAAGACCAACGAAGGGGTCGACGCCGTCGGCCGTGGCGAAGCGATCGCGGCGCACGCCATTGCGCTCATCCGAGCTCTCGGGTCCCAGCGCTCAGCTCTCAGCCCTGAGCCCTGACATGCGAGTGAGATTTGCACCGAGCCCGACGGGTCAACTCCACGTCGGCAACGCGCGCACGGCACTGTTCAACTGGCTGCTCGCTCGCGGCGCCGGCGGCGCGTTCATTCTCCGCATCGAGGACACCGACGCCGAGCGATCGACGCGCGACTCGGAGACGGCGATCCTCCGCGATCTGCGGTGGCTCGGCCTCGACTGGGACGAGGGGCCGGACAGCGGCGGCGGCCACGGTCCGTACCGCCAGTCGGAGCGGCTGCATCTCTATCAGTCGTACGCGAAGGAACTGCTCAGCGCCGAGTCGGCGTACTACTGCTTCTGCTCGACGACGCAGCTCGACGCCGATCGGCAGGAGGCGCTGGCCGCGGGACGCCCGGCGCGGTATGCGGGTACCTGCCGCCGGCTGTCGCGCGATCAGGCCGCGGCCCGGATCGCCACCGGCGAACATCCCGCGATCCGCTTTCGCGTCCCGGAGGAGCGCGACGTTGTTTTCACCGACGCCGTGCGCGGTGACGTCCGCTTTCAGACCGACGTCATCGGCGATCCGGTCATCGTCCGGGCCGACGGCAGCCCGGCCTACAACTTCGCGGTCGTCGTCGACGATGCGCTGATGGAGGTGACGCATGTGGTGCGGGGCGAGGACCACATCTCGAACACGCCGCGCCAGATCCTCTTGTACGAGGCGCTCGGCTTCACGCCGCCGACTTTCGCGCACCTCTCGCTGGTGATGGGGCCGGACCACAGCCCGCTGTCGAAGCGCCACGGCGCGACGTCGGTGGCCGAGTTCCGCTCGAAGGGATATCTGCCTGAGGCGCTCGTGAACTACCTCGCGCTCATCGGCTGGTCCCCGGGCGGCGGCGACGAACTGCTGCCAATCGACGAGCTGGCGCGCCGGTTCTCGCTCGAGGGCGTCGGCCACAGCGCCGGAGTGTTCGACGAAGAGAAGCTGGCCTGGGCGAACCGGCACTACCTCAAGATTGCGGATCCGGCGCGGATCGCCGAGCTGTCGCTGCCGTACTTCGAGGAGGCGGGCGTCCGCATGCGGCCGGATGCTCGCGGCCGCGAGTTTCTCGCGTCGGCGATCGGGATCGCGAGCGCGTCGGTCGATCGGCTGAACCAGGTGCCGGCGCGGCTGAAGTTCCTCTTCGATTACGACGCGGCGGCGGCCCTTGGCGACGAGGCCCTGCTTGCGGAAATGCGCGGCGCTGGCGCGCGCGCCGTCGTGGTTGCGCTGGCCGAAGAACTGGCGTCGGCGCCGCGCCTCACTCGCGAGATATTTCGCGAGGCAGCGAACCGTGTGAAGGTCCGTACGAGTCAAAAGGGTAAGGCGCTGTTCCATCCGATTCGCGTCGTGCTGACCGGCCGCGCCGAAGGCCCCGAGCTCGATCTCGCCGTGCCGGCGATCGATCTCGGCGCCGAGCTCCCGCCGTCAGCGGGGATCCCGACAATCATCGGCAACCGGGAACGCGCGGCTGCATTCGCGAAAACTCTCAACTCTCAACTCTGAAGGTTGAGAGTTGAGCCTTGAGAGTTGAGAGTTGCTGATTTACGGCATCAACCCCGTGCTCGAGGCGCTGCGCGCGAAGCGGGCGACGCTGATTCGCGTGTCGCCGCGCGCCGACGATCGGCTGACGCAGCTCGTCCGGCTGGCGGCGGAGCAGGGCGTCACCGTGCAGCGGGTGACGGTCGACGAGCTCGATCGTCTCGCCGGCGGCGGAGGACAGCGGCATCAGGGGGTGATCGGCGACGTCACCGAGGCGGGCAGCTACAGCGTCGAGGATCTGGTGATTGGCGCGAAGGCGGCGCCGCTGATCGTGGTGCTGGACAGCATCGAGGATCCGCACAACGTCGGCGCGATCCTGCGGACCGTGGACGCCGCGGGCGGCGACGGTGTCGTCCGTCAGTCGCGGCATGCGGCGCGCCTCGACGGCGTGGCGGCCCGGGCGTCGGCCGGCGCGGTGGCGCACGTACGGATCGCAGAGGTCGTGAATATCGCGCGGGCGATCGAGATCCTGAAGGACGCCGGCGTCTGGACGGTGGGGTTGGACGGCGAGGCGCCGAAGCGGTACGACGAGGTCGACCTGACGGTCCCCACGGCGATTGTGGTCGGCGCGGAGGGGACCGGCCTGCGGCGTCTGGTGCGGGAGCGGTGCGACTGGCTGGTGTCGATCCCGATGTCCGGTCACGTTCAGAGTTTGAACGTGTCGGTGGCCACCGGCATCGCCCTCTTTGAGGCGGTGCGGCAGCGCACGGGAAAGTGAGTACAATGGGGGGTTGTTGCAGCCGGTCAAGGGGGTCCATCGCCTCGTCCATAACCCTACCCCGCAGACACTTGCAGGGTGGCACGGGACGTGCTAAAGTTCACCTTTTGTCTTGGCTGGCGTAGCTCAGTCTGGTAGAGCAGCTGATTTGTAATCAGCAGGTCGGGGGTTCGAATCCCTTCGCCAGCTCCGTCGACGGATTCCGCCGGTCGCAGGTACAACCGAAACAATCAGTTTCCAACTTACAGCTAGCCGGCGAGGTAGCGAAGCGGTCAAACGCAGCAGACTGTAAATCTGTCGCCCTAGCGGCTTCGAAGGTTCGAGTCCTTCCCTCGCCACCACTTATGAACAAAAAGGACTCACGGAACGCGAGACGAGGCGGGAGTAACTCAGTGGTAGAGTCACAGCCTTCCAAGCTGTTGGTCGCGGGTTCGATCCCCGTCTCCCGCTCCAGAACTCAGGAACGCAGACTCACGGAACTCTGAGCCCCAGGGATCGAGATTTGCCGATGTAGCTCAGTTGGCAGAGCGCGTCCTTGGTAAGGACGAGGTCTCCAGTTCGATCCTGGACATCGGCTCCAACCTTCGCTCACCGAGAGGCGAGCGAGCTTCGGGTGGCAGGCTACCTGACACCGAAGGTTGTCCACCATCGCGCGCAGCGCGACGTGGACGTAGACAAGAAGAGGGCGTAGACGACATGGCCAAAGAAAAATTCGATCGCAGTAAACCGCACGTCAACGTCGGCACCATCGGGCATATCGACCATGGCAAGACGACCCTGACCGCCGCTCTCACCAAGGTGTCGGCGGACAAGGGCTGGGCGAAGTTCGTCTCCTACGACGAAGTCGCCAAGGCCTCGGAGTCGCAGGGCCGTCGTGACGAGTCGAAGGTCATGACCATCGCCACGAGCCACGTCGAGTACTCGACAGCGAACCGGCATTACGCGCACGTCGACTGCCCGGGCCACGCCGATTACGTCAAGAACATGATCACCGGCGCCGCGCAGATGGACGGCGGCATCCTCGTCGTGAGCGCCATCGACGGCCCGATGCCGCAGACGCGCGAGCACGTGCTGCTCGCCCGCCAGGTCAACGTGCCGTATCTCGTCGTCGCCCTCAACAAGGTTGACGCGGTCGACGACCCCGAGCTCCTCGACCTGGTCGAGCTCGAAGTGCGCGAACTCCTGACCTCCTACGGCTTCCCTGGCGATGACATCCCGGTGATCCGCGTCTCGGCGCTGAAGGCGCTGCAGGGCGACCCCGAAGGCGTGGCCAGCGTGACCAAGCTGATGGAGGCGCTCGACAGCTACATCCCGCTGCCGCAACGCGACGTCGACAAGCCGTTCATGATGCCGATCGAAGACGTGTTCTCGATTTCGGGCCGCGGCACCGTCGTCACCGGCCGCATCGAGCGCGGCCGCGTCAAGGTCGGCGAGGAAATCGAAATCGTCGGGTTCAAGCCGACCGAGA
>Ga0105248_10004268_pt1 | contig 15815 bp, 16 predicted proteins | sample KBSS34metaG_FD_81524 | JGI IMG/M metagenome (GOLD analysis project Ga0105248, IMG submission 81524) | Switchgrass rhizosphere microbial communities from Kellogg Biological Station, Michigan, USA - KBS S3-4 metaG | ecosystem: Host-associated > Plants > Roots > Rhizosphere > Soil | place...
CGCAGTTGCCGAATCGCCTCCAGGAACGGCAGCGATTCGATGTCGCCCACCGTGCCGCCGATCTCGCAGATCACCACATCGGCGGGCGATTGGTCGGAGGGGTTGGAGACTCGCCGTACCGCGGCCTTAATCTCATTGGTCACGTGCGGAATCACCTGCACGGTCTTGCCCAGGTAGTCGCCACGGCGCTCGCGCGAGATGATCTGCTCGTAGATGCGCCCGCTGGTCAGGTTGTTGGTCTGCGAAAGCGGCGAGTGCGTGAAGCGTTCGTAGTGTCCCAGATCGAGGTCGGTTTCGGCTCCATCATCGGTGACGAATACCTCGCCGTGCTGGAACGGGCTCATAGTGCCAGGATCCACGTTAAGGTAGGGATCGAATTTCTGCAGCGTGACCTTCAACCCGCGGCTTTCGAGCAGGCACCCCAGGCTCGCTGCTGCGATCCCTTTACCGAGGGAGGAAACCACACCACCGGTTACGAATACATATTTGGACATTATGGATTCACCAATGTTTTCTCGAATAACTCCGCGACCTGCTTCCAATCTTCGGGCGTATCGACGCCCAGCGACTCGTACTCGGTTTCCACCACGCGAATCTTGAATCCGTTTTCGAGTGCCCGCAACTGTTCCAGACGCTCGGCGCGCTCCAGCGGCCCCACCGGTAGGTCCGGATAGGAGAGCAGGAAGTCGCGGCGGTACACATAGAGCCCGATGTGCTTGAAATAAACGGGTTGCTCGCCGCCCATATTTCCAGCTTCGCGGGCGTAAGGAATCGGCGAGCGCGAGAAATACAGGGCGTTGCCCTGACGATCCGTGGTCACCTTCACCACGTTGGGATCCTGAATATCGCCGGGCCGCTCGATGCGCTTCTTGATCGTCCCCATGGGGACGATGCCCATATCGTCGTCCAATAGCCCCAGAATGGCCGCATCGATGGCAGCCGGATCGATCATGGGCTCATCGCCTTGCACGTTCACGACGATCTGGGCTTGGGAGGCCGACGCTGCCTCGGCCACTCGGTCGGTTCCGGATACATGATCTGCACGGGTCATGACCACGCGTGCACCAAACTCCAGAGCGGCAGTCTGGATTCGCTCGTCGTCCGTGGCGACCACTACGTCAGTAAGATAGCGGGCCTGGGAGGTGCGTTCCCACACGTGCTGCAGCATAGTCTTACCAGCTATGGAGACGAGGGCTTTGCCGGGGAAACGAGAGGAAGAGTACCGTGCGGGGATTACACCAAGAATCCGTTGCGGCACACTCGAATATAGCACAAAGGAACCTGTCCGCGGAGGGTTTCCGAAAGCCATATCCGGAATCCACATTTTGGAACTTTGTGTGCTCTGAAATGGCCATGTCCTGCTATAATCGAGCTAGGTTGCGGGCCATTATGCGTTCGGTCTGGACGATCGCGCTGCTGGGGATTTCGCTGCTGCAGTTGACAGCAGACGATCAGGCTGAAAAACGGCCCGATCCCAAGGCGCCCACGGTCAGCATTCAACCTCGCATCCGCCCTCCTGCCCCTGGCACTGCCGAAAGCATCCTGGATCGCCGCGCGGACCTTCGTATCGATACCACCCTGGTGCTGGTTCCCGTAGGCGTGACCATTGCAGCGACAGGAAAACTCCTCACGGGCTTGGAGAAAGATAACTTCGAGCTGACCGAGGACAAGGTTTCGCAGGAGATCGCCACTTTTGGAAGCGAGGATGTCCCGCTTTCCGTAGGCGTCGTATTCGACTGCAGCGGCAGTATGGGGAATAAACTGGAGCGATCGCGCCAGGCGGTAGCGCAATTTATGCGCACGGCCAATCCCGAGGACGAATTCTTCCTGGTTCAGTTTAACGATCGGCCCGAGCTAAGCGTTCCATTCACCTCCCGGCCCGAGGATGTTCAGAGCCATCTCACCTGGGTCCAGTCCAAAGGCCGGACGGCTCTCCTGGACGGAGTGGCCATGGCGATGAACGAGATGAAGAAGGCTCATAACGGCCGGAAAGCGATCCTGATCATCTCTGATGGAGGAGACAATTCCAGCCGATTTACTGAGAGCGAGGTACGCAACTGGGTGCGCGAAGGCGACGTTCAAATCTACTCGATCGGGATTTTTGAGCCGGTCAGCTCGCGCGGGCGGACGCCCGAGGAAATGAGTGGTCCGGGGCTGCTGAGCGATCTGGCCGAACAGACCGGCGGGCGGAACTTCTCGGTGGAAAATCTGGCGGATCTGCCGGATGTGGCAGCCAAGATTGGCCTGGAACTGCGCAACCAGTACGTACTCGGCTACAACCCGAAGAATGCAACTCACGATGGCAAGTACAGAAAAGTGGAAGTGAAATTAGTGAAGGTCAAAGATTTGCCGCCTCTGCGGGCACGCTACCGTCCAGGATATGTTGCACCCTCTCAATAGAAAGAAGTGGCTCGCCGCGGGGCTGCTCACGGCCGTCCTGGCGGTGCTGGCGGTTCACGCACAAGACGAAGTTCCCCTATTTACCACGGAAATCAAAGAGGTCACGCTGCACGTCAGCGTCCTCGACAAAGCCGGAAAGCTGATCACCAACATTCCGAAGTCGGCGTTCAAGGTGTCCGAGGATAATATCGAGCAGCCGATCAAGATTTTCCGCCGCGAGGACGTGCCGGTTTCGATGGGCATCCTGGTGGACAACAGCGGGAGCATGAACGATAAGCGCGCGCGGGTGGCCGCGGCGGCTCTGGCTCTGGTGAAGGCGTCCAATCCCGAAGACGAGGTCTTCATCGTGAATTTCAACGACGATCCATACCTCGATCAGTCGTTCACGCATGACTCGAAGAAGCTTGAAGAGGCGCTCAGCCGCATCGACGCCCATGGCGGCACGGCCATGCGGAACGCCATCAGCGGCGCACTCGATTACATGAAGACGGATGCCAAGCTGGATAAGAAAGTGCTCGTGGTGGTCACCGACGGGAACGACAACGCCAGCGGCGAAACTACTCTTGAGCAGCTTCTGCGCAAAGTCCGGGAGAGCGGAGTGTTGGTATATTCGATCGGTCTGCTGACTGAGGAAGAGCCTCGCGAATCCCGTGCTGCCAAGCGCGCGCTGAATTCCCTAGGCGAGACTTCGGCCGGCGCCGCCTACTATCCCAAGGATCTGGCGGAAGTGGAAAGATTGACTCCGGAGATCGCGCACGAAATCCGCAATCAGTACACCATCGTGTATTCGCCGCTGAACGACAATCTGGACGGTTCGTTCCGGAAGATCAAGGTCGAACTCAACGCGCAATATAAGGGAGCCACGGTGCGCGCGAAGAACGGATACTACGCGACGCCGGCGGCGCCCAAATCCTCAAGCTTGTTCAACAAGCGGTGATCTTGATTCAAGCATGATCGGTTTTCTGTGGAAGTCGGCTAAAGGGAATCGCTTGCGGCCGTGGCGCAGCCCGTATCTGCGGTGGCGGATCGAAACCTACTGGGGTTTGCACGCCGATCGCATCACGCCGGCTGAGTTCCGGGCATTCCTGTGGAACCATCGGGGAGAGTTGCTGCGCTATTTGCGTTGGGCGGCGCAAATGGAGGCCAGGACGGAGTCGGCGGCTCGGGCTAAAGATGCAGGGCCACGGCCAATTCCTTATCTCCTCGAACCCTCCAAATCTTCGAATCCAACACGTAGTGCATGAAGGCGATTCCCCATAGAGCGGCCGCCATCACTTCCCCGGGGAACAGCGTTTGCGGAACGATCTCGGCGACCAGGTACAATCCCGCCGCAACGGCAAAATAGTATCCAAACTTTTGAGCGAGCACAGCCGCCAAGCCATGCTTTGCCCGCGCATCCGGCTGTTGATAGCGATTCTTGTTGTGGAACCACATGAGCCGGTGATACTGCAAGGAATGAAAGAGTCCCAGGGCCATACCGGCTCGCACGATGCCATCCGGCCCGAAGCGCGCCGCGTATCCAAACGCGAGCCATTGCAGCGGGACTAAGGCCGCCAGCAGCAGCAGCTTGGGCAGATTCATGGGTTTGCCCGCGCGCCACTTGTGGATCTGATAGGCCACGTAGATCGCCGTGAATACGGCGAACGCAGCGATCGAACACGTCGTAAGCACATTCGCCAGGCTGGACGCCAGCAGCCGCGTCTTCACCACAAACAGCGCTAGTGGGATTACGCCCGAGGCCAGCACGTACCAGCGGTCCAGGCGCATCTCGGTAGAATCCCGCTCGCGGTTCTTGGCCTTCCACAGCATCACGAACCCGACGTGCTGTTTGGTGATGTGATAGTGCTGCCAGCAAACTGCAAAGAGAAAGAACATCGCCGCTTGCCCCAGATACACCGCCACCGGGCCGATAAAGAGCAGCGGCACCAGGATCCACACGAGCCACCCCAAACGCCTCCGCTCCTGTTTGTCGAAGTAAGTTCGCGTGACGGTCCCGCAGACGTGAGGTCCGTCGACTCCCAGAAGCCACACCGCAGTGAGCAAGGTCAATGAAACCCCGGCGCTCAGGAGCCCGAGAGCCAGATAGCCCACCAGAGCCGTTCCCACGAACCAAATGAGATCGTCCTGCCGGGAGATGATCCAACGGGTTCCCGAAAACGTTGGCGATTCCGCAGCGAAGGAAGGAGATAGGACGCCCGTGCTCATTTCTGGGTACTCGAATGTTTATCGTAAGGGAGTGAGAGCTTGGACATAGGGTGTTCGCCGTAGTCCTGTTTCAGTGCCATCTTTCTGGCAAACTGATACGTAAGATGTTGCTCGGGTTGCACCATTTGACCGCACTGGCCAGGGATCCTCAGGTCATCCTCGACGATTGCACCGGGGTGCGAAAACTCCGGCTGGTCAAGCGCACGGTCAATTTTGACGATCCGGGATCGTATCACTTCTACTTCGGCGATCATCGCGGGTCGCCGGGGACACTGCTGACGTTTTTCACCGGGTTCCAACGCCCAGCGAAGAAAGGAGCCGGTCAAATCGTCTCGGGCCTCGATCTCGACTGCATTACGCTGTGCGAGAACGATCCTGAACCGACGGCTCGACTTCTCGGGATCCTGGGGTTCACGTCCATGGGCGTGGACGGGAACCGTCATCGATTCGAACTTCCAGGCGGCTCTGCGCGCGTCGATATTCTGCATGAGCCGCAAGCGGAGCGCGGGAAGATGGGTGTGGGCGCCGTCCATCACGTGGCGTTTCGTGTTGCGGATGAAGCAGTACAGCTTGATTGGCGCATGCGATTGATCGAAGCCGGCATCCACGTCAGTCCCGTCAAGGACCGGTTGTATTTTCACTCGATTTACTTTCGCGAGCCGGGTGGAGTACTGTTTGAAATTGCTACCGACGGTCCGGGATTCCTGATTGATGAGACCGAGGACGGCCTTGGGAGCTCATTGTCTTTACCTCCGTGGCTGGAGCCCTCCCGCGAGAGTATCGAGGCACGACTGAATCATGACCATCGAAACCAACTTCTTGAATTGCGCCGCTGAAAAGCTGGCCGAGCTGTACCCGCGGATCGAAACCTGCCTCGGCAAGCTAACAACGGACCAGATCTGGATGCGCGGCACGGAAAACCAGAATGCTGTCGGTAACCTGGTGCTGCATCTCAACGGCAACGTGCGCCAATGGATCCTGAGCGGGGTCGGCGGACAACCGAATGCGCGTCATCGCGACGAAGAGTTCGCGGCGCGCGGCGGAATGGAGCCGCAAGCGCTCGCAAGGCTGTTGCGAGAAGCGGTGGAGGAAGCACTGGCGATTATCCGCTCCTTGCCGCCCGAGCGTCTGGCCGAAGAAATCACGGTTCAGGGCTACGACGGGACGGTGCTCAAGGCGATCTTTCATGTGGTGGAGCATTTTTCCGGTCACACCGCACAGATTATCTTCATCACGAAGATGTTGACCGGCGAGGATCTCGGATTCTATTCACACTTGTCGGGGAGTCCGCATTCCAATGCCGGGAAAACTGTCTAGACTCGCCGTCTATTTCGCAGTGATGGTGGCGCCGCTTGCAGCGCAGGAAACCCCAGTCCGTTATGAGCTGCGATTCCCCAACGCCGCCCATCACGAAGCCGAAGTGCGTGCGACCTTTACCGGCGTGCGCGGCCGCGTGCTCGAAGTGGTGATGAGCCGGTCATCGCCGGGACGCTACGCGCTGCACGAGTTCGCGAAGAATATTTACAATGTTCGAGCCACGGACGGCGCGGGCAAGCGCCTGAATGTGACTCGCCCGACTCCCTATCAATGGAACGTCGAAACTTCGCCCGGAACGGTGGTGATCGATTACACCTTGTTTGGAGATCGTGCGGACGGAACGTACGACGCCATCGATCCTTCGCACGCCCATCTGAATCCGCCGGCGACATTCGCATGGGCACGGGGCTTCGAGCGGAGCCCTGTCTCCGTTAAGGTCGAGCTTCCCGCGGCGGCCGGCTGGACGGTCGCGACACAGCTACCGCAGGGCGAGGGCGGGATCTGGACCGCGCCGAATCTGGACGCGCTGATGGACGCACCGATCGAGATCGGTCCGCACATGCTGCGGGAGTGGAATGCGGATGGCGCGCGATTCCGTCTCGCGCTGCATTCGCAAGCGTCGGAGGATGTGGCGGAGCGTTTTCAGCGCATGTGCGAAGCGGTGGTTCTGGAGGAAGAAGGCGTCTTCGGGGCATTTCCCAAGTACGATAACGGCTCCTACACATTCTTGGTGGATAACCTGCCCTACGTTTCGGGCGACGGGATGGAGCATCGCAACTCAACGGTGATCACCAGTGCGCAGGCCCTGACCCGCCAATCCGCGCCACAGCTCATCGGATCCGTCGCACACGAATTCTTTCATTCCTGGAACGTGAAACGCATCCGGCCGCAGTCGCTTGAACCGTTCGATTTCGAGCGTGTCAATCTATCCGGCGAGTTGTGGTTTGCCGAAGGATTCACGGACTACTACGGTCCTCTGTCTCTGGCCCGTGCGGGTCTCATGTCGCGCGACGAGTTCCTGGGCGTCATGCGCGATGCGGTCAATGCCGTGCTCACGGCGCCGGGACGCGAGGTGTTCAGCGCGGCCGATATGAGCCGGCGGGCCGCCTTTGCCGATGGCGCCGCGTCGGTCGACCCGCAGAATCAGGCCAATACCTACATTTCGTATTACACCTACGGCCGGGCGATCGCGCTGGGTATCGACCTGGCGATCCGGTCGCGCTTCCCTGGCAAGTCTCTGGATGACTGGATGCGAGCGATGTGGCGCAGTCATCCCGATGTTCAGAAACCGTATACCGAGCAGGACCTGGAGCAGGCGTTGGCCGAGGCTACCGGCAGCAGCGAATTTGCGAAGGAAATGTTTGCGCGCCACATCGACGGCTTGGAGCCGATGGAGTACACGACTCTGCTGGCGCGCGCCGGGTTCGTGCTGCAATCCGCCGCGACCGGTAAAGCCTGGATCGGAACGCCGCCGATGACCTTTTCCGACCGCGGCATCGACATTAGCGGCCCGACATTGCGCGGGTCGCCGCTCTACGCGGCGGGCATCGATCGCGGCGACAGGATTGTCGAGGCCGACGGCAGGGTTCTCAAGACCCGGCAGGATTTCAATGATCTGGTTGCGTCGCATAAATCCGGAGATCGCGGCGCACTGACTGTGGAGGCGCGCACCGGGAGGAAGCAGGTGGATATCACTTGGGCGCAATCCCCGGATATTGAAGTCGTTTCGTTCGAGAAGGCGGGACGGCAAGTAACGCCTGAGATCGCAGCATTCCGCGAGGCGTGGTTGGGTTCGAAGGCATTGCGGCCGTTGCCCAAAATCGAGTAGGTTTGTGGGCACAGGCCTTCAGGCTGTGCTGGGTGAATACAATAGGGGGTTATGAGACGCCTTGTTTTGCCCGTTCTCGTTTTGATCCCGCTGCTGTGCTTCGCGCAAGCCGCCAAGCACTTTTCGAACGTCAAGCAGATCACGCACGGCGGGCAGAACGCCGAAGCGTACTGGGCTCCCGACGGCAAACGCCTCATCTTTCAATCGACACGCGACACCAGCGAATGCGATCAGCAGTACATCATGAACGCCGACGGGTCAGACATGCACTTGGTCTCGACCGGCAAGGGCGTCACCACCTGCGGTTATTTCCTGGCCGACGGAAAACACATCGTATACGCGTCGACGCATGAAGCTGGACCATCGTGCCCGGCTCGTCCGGATCGCAGTAAGGGCTATGTGTGGGCGGTTTACCCGGGCTTCGATATCTATCTGGCCGACGACAAAGGCAAGATTGAAAAGAAGCTCACCGACACGGCCGGATACGACGCGGAGGCGACCATCAACTGGAAGACCAACAAGATGATCTACACGTCCATGGCCTCGGGCGACCTGGATCTGTGGACCATGAACCTGGACGGTTCCGGCAAGAAGCAAATCACCAAGACCGAGGGATACGACGGGGGCGCGGTATTTTCGCGCGACGGTTCGAAGATCGTTTGGCGGGCCTTCCATCCGGATACTCCGGATAAGACCAAGACGTACCGCGATCTCCTAAAAGACAACCTGACGGCTCCCATGAAGATGGAATTGTGGGTGGCCAACAGTGACGGATCGAATGCCAAACAGATCACCAATTACGGCTGTGCCAGCTTCGCGCCTACGTTCACGCCGGACGGCAAGAAGATCCTGTTCTCGTCCAATAAACAAAAGTGCGATAGCCGGGATTTTGAACTTTACACGGTGAATCCGGACGGGACCGGCCTGGAACAAATCACTTCCTACGGCGGGTTTACGTCGTTCCCGGAGTTTTCGCCCGATGGGAAGAAGCTCGTGTTTGTTTCGAGCTACCAAGGTAAGGGCGACTATGAATTTAACGTATTTACAGCCGATTGGAAGTAGGTCAGAATAAAGCCTGGAGGAGGATGAACCCGTGAAGCACCTTGCCTTTGTTGCCATTGCCGCGCTTACCGTGGCGCCTTCGTTTGCCGCAGTCAAGATCGTGTCGGAAGATACCGACCTCGCCACGAAAAAGGTTACTACGGACACGATTCTTCTGGACACGAACCGGATGCGCGTCGAGTCCGATGACGGCAGATCCGTCATGTTCCTGACCGACGGCGGAAGGAATCGGATTGTCATGCTCGACAAAGCCCGCAACACGTATCAGGAGATCGACGAGGAGACCGTGAAGCAGTTGGCGCAGCAGATGGCGGGGATGTCGGCGCAAATGGAGGCGGCCATGAAAAACATGTCGCCCGAACAGCGCGCCATGATGGAAAAAATGATGAAGGGCAAGATGCCCCAGGCGGCCGCCGCGGCTCCCAAGACTGTTTATACGGCAAAAGGCAGCGGCAGCGTGAATGGATTCAGCTGCACTAAATATGAGGGCGATCTAAGCGGGCAAAAGGAGTCGGAATTATGCGCCGCGGTTCCCGCGCAGCTCAAGCTTACTCCTGCCGACTTGCAGATTTTCGATAGGATGCGGCAGTTCTCCAGCAGTCTGGTAAGCTCGCTGGCCAATTCCCCGATGCGTACCAGTGTTCCAAAGGGCTATGGGTTTGACTCCGGCTACGAAGGATTTCCGATCCAGAAAACGGATTTCGACAACGGCCAGGCAACCAAGCGCGGGGAGCTGAAGTCCATCACGCGGGTCAGCTTAACGGACGCCGACTTTTCTCTGGGCAACGCCAAGAAGGTTGACCTGCCGATGCCTGGCGCGGCGAAAAGCAAGCAGCGCTAGGTCGGCCTAGGGCATGCCGCGAAAGCGCAAAGTCCATGTGACCAAGGTGACGGCGTTTCTGCCGTACTCGGTCGACCTGACGAAACTCAAGAGCAACAACACTCTGGATATCGAGGTTCGAAGCGGGGAAGAGTTGCTCGGCAGGCTGCTTATGGGGCGCGGAAGCGTGCAGTGGTGGCCCAGCGGCAATAAGACTCACGCACTGCGAAAGAATTGGCGGCAATTCGCCGAGATGCTCGCGCGCGGAATGGCGTAAGCTGGGCGAGGCGCCGTCTGGCAGGCGACAAGATCGCCTGCCCCACCTACTGGATTTCGACTAGCTCCATTCGCTTCAACTGTCCGCAGGCGGCGTACACGTCCAGCCCCCTGGGCTTTCGCAGGAAGCAGGGAAGTGTCCGCCGAAGGATGTTTTGAAAAGCGGCTACGCGCTGCGGATCGGGAGTCTCAAACGCAATCCCCGGACCCGGATTCAGCGCGATCAGGTTCACCTTGGCGTTCAAATTCGCCAGCAGTTTCACTACGCGGCGGGCGTCGGCATCGGTGTCGTTGACGCCTTTCAGCATCACGTACTCGAACGTCAGCTTTTCCCAAGGCCTCAAAGGATACTCGCGACAAACGTCGATTAATTCGCGCAAGTGATATTTGCGCGTGATGGGCATCAGGGTCTGGCGCTGTTCCTCGGTGGACGCGTTGAGCGAAATTGCCAGCTTCGGGCGCACTTCCTCGCGTGCCAACTCCCGGATCTTCGGGATGATCCCCGACGTCGACAGCGTGATCCGGCGCGGCGAGATCGCCATGCCTTCGGGATCGGTCAGCAGCCGCGTTGCCTTGATCACGTTTTTCAGATTTAGTAGCGGCTCGCCTTGCCCCATCATCACGATGTTCAGGCGATCGACGTTGGCTTCGAGTCCGCGGTCGGACGCCACGCGCAGAACCTGCCCGACGATCTCGCCCGCAGTCAGGTTTCGCTCCAGCCCCAGCAGTGCGGTTAGGCAAAATTTGCAGTCCACCGGGCACCCGACTTGCGTGGAGATACAGACCGTCGACCGTTCGCCTTCCGGCATCCAGACCGTCTCCACGGTTTTCCCGTCCGCCAGCTTCAGCAAATAGCGGCGCGTGCCATCGGTCGAATCGAACTGGCGGTCGATTTCGGGGACGCCGACCGGAAACTCATCGCGCAAGGCCTTGGGTAACGTCGTGACGCGTTGCAGATTTGTCACGCGCTGGCGGTACACGGCTTGATAGATTTGCACGGCGCGGAAACGAGGGTGCTCTGGACCCAGTGCCGCCGCGATATCAGCAACTTCCATTCCTACAATGCTTTGCGGCACACCTTGGTTCACAAGCCCAGGATATCATCCGGAGTCCGCCAATCCCGCGCGGTAAGATGGAACCAGATGACTCGCACGTCACATCGGAGCACGTCCAAGTCCCAGCACAAGAGCAAACCTAGGGAGATCGAACGCCAGGTTCTGCCCAACGGTGTACGCGTCGTCACCGAGCGAATGCCGCATGTCCGCAGCGTCTCTGTGGGCCTCTGGATCGGCACGGGGTCGCGCGAGGAGGAGCTGCACCAAACCGGCCTTTCGCATTTCGTGGAGCATATGGTCTTCAAGGGGACCAAGCACCGCACGGCCGAACAGATTGCCCGGTCGGTTGATTCCATCGGCGGCGGGCTGGACGCGTTCACGTCCAAGGAACTGGTCAGCTACAACGTCAAAGTTCTGGACGAGCACGTGCCGGAAGCCTTCGACGTAGTAGCCGATCTGGTGCGCAATCCCCTCTTCGAACCCAGCGACATCGAGAAGGAAAAGAGCGTCATCCTCGAAGAGTTGAAGATGGAAGTGGATAATCCCGAGTACCAGATCCACGAACTCTTCTCCAGCCGCTTCTGGAAGGGCCACGCGCTGGGACGGTCGATTCTCGGCACCAAGCAGACCATCCGCAGCTTCGATCGCGACATGATCGACAAGTACTACCGGCACTTTTATTCGCCCTCGAACATCCTGGTGACGGCGGCCGGGAATCTGAGCCACAAGGAAATGGTCCGGCTGGTCGGCGATCACCTGGGGGATTTGAAGGCTCGTCCATTCCGCTCCAAGCAGGCTAAGCCTCGCCCGCACGCCCCTCTGGTGTTCCTCAACAAGGAATCCCTCGAACAGGTTCACCTGTATGTGGGCGTTCCGTCCATCCCGATGCCGCATGAACAGCGCTTCGCCTGCTACATCTTGAACGCGATTCTGGGCGGCGGGATGAGCTCCCGCCTGTTTCAGAATATTCGTGAAAAGCAGGGGCTGGCCTACGCGATCTTCTCCGAGCTGTCCATGTATCACGATGCCGGCTGCATGCTGGTTTACGCCGGTACCTCGATCCGCTCCGCCCGTAGGGTGATCAAGTCTATTGTTCATGAATTGAACGAAGTCTCGGAAAAACTCGTAAGTGAAGAAGAGTTGCGCCGCGCTAAAGATCATTTGAAGGGTTCCACCGTGCTGGGCATGGAAAGCACCAGCAGCCGTATGGGAAACCTCGCGCGGCAGGAGTTGTACTTCAAGCGGTTCTTTTCACTGGACGAAATGCTGGAGCGCATCGAGCGGGTGACCGCGGCCGAAGTTCAAGCTCTGGCCCAGCAGTTTTTCGATCCCAAACACATGGCGGTGGCTATGCTCGGCCGGCTTGAAGGGTTCAAGTTGCGCCGCGAGGACCTTACACGATAACTTCTATGCAGCCTTTCCGCGGGGTGGCGGAGCGGTTCTATAAAGTAGCGGCGCTGGCGATATTCTTCTGCGCGTTCGCTCTCGCGCTCGACACTTCTAAACTCAAGCCCACCGGTTACGTGAACGATTTCGCTCACGTGATCGACGCCGGCGCCGCGGCCCAAATCGAAGCCTATTGCGGCAATGTGGAGCGTGCGACTGGCGCGCAAGTTGCCGTCGTTACAGTCGACTCTCTCGAGGATGAGCCAGTGGAGGATGTCGCTGTTCGCCTGTTCAAGGAATGGGGCATCGGGAAAAAAGGGACGGACGAGGGGCTGCTGATCCTGCTGGCGATCAAGGACCACAAGAATCGCGTCGAAGTAGGCTACGGGCTGGAACCCGTCATTACGGATGGTTATGCCGGCGGTGTGCTGCGCGGAATCCGGCCGATCTTGCGGTCGGGGAACTATGGCGGAGCTTTGCTGGCTGCAGCGCAGCAGTTCGGACAGCGCATCGCGGAATCCAAAGGCGTCACGATCGAGGGCCAGCCGGCGCGTCAAACTCGCTCCAGGGATTCCGATGGTGGCGGGGGCGGTGGGATTTTCGGAATCATCATTTTCTTCGTCATCATGATGTTTATCTTCCGCGGTCTCAGCGGACGTGGCGGGCCTGGCGCACGCGGAGGCGGTAGTGGCATGGGCGGCTTCCTCACCGGCATGCTTCTTGGGAATCTATTGGGCGGAGGGCGCCGCGGCGGCTGGGACGGTGGCGGGGGAGGCTGGGGCGGCGGCGGATTCGGTGGTGGCGGCGGAGGAGGCGGTGGATTCGGCGGCTTCGGCGGGGGTAGCTCAGGCGGAGGAGGTGCGTCGGGTGGCTGGTGACAACGTGGAGCTCTTGAAGGAATTGGTTTCGAAACTGGAGCACGCCTTCAGCGACCGGCTGGTGTCGGTGATCCTGTACGGATCGGCCGCCGCGCCCGGTCATGCCGACCGGTTTTCGGACCTGAACATTTTATGCGTGCTGAAGCAAGTGATGCCTCAGGAATTGATGGAAGGCGAGCCGGTTCTCAACTGGTGGCGGCAGAAGGGTCATCCCTCGCCGCTGCTGATGAGCGAAGACGAGGTGCACAACTCGGCCGACAGCTTCCCCATCGAGTTTCACGATATGAAGGAGCGTCGCCGGGTTCTGTACGGGCTGGACGTGATCGCCGATCTGCATGTCGATATGAAAAACTATCGCCGGCAGGTGGAGCACGAGCTTCGCTCCAAGCTTTTGCGGCTGCGGCAGCAGGGCGCGTCGGTGTTATCTCAATCGGCGAAATTGCTGGCGCTGTGCGTGGATTCGGTGAACACCTTCTGCGTGCTGGGACGCCATGCCCTGGAGCTGGACGGGAAGAGGCCCAAATCCGAGCGGCGGGCCGTAGTCCGGCAGCTGGCGGAAGTCCTGCAGGCCGATATGCAGCCGCTTGAGATTCTGTTGGATATCCGGGAAGATAGGGCCGGCGCCGCGGATGCTGATCCCGGCGAACTATTTGCGCAGTATCTCGTATGTATTAGCAGGTTGATTACGTTTGTCGACGGTTTAGACGGGCAGCGGGGGTGAGGAGACTATGAAGGGTGTACTGATTGCGTTAGGTGTGATCGTTTTAGTGGTGCTCATTCTAGGCGGCAGCCTGATGGGTTCCCGCAATGAACTGGTGACGGAGCGGGAATCGTACAAGGCGCAATGGCAGCAAGTGGACGTCGATCTGCAGCGCCGGCTGGACCTGATTCCGAACCTGGTGGAGACGGTCAAGGGTTTCGCCAAGCAGGAGCTGGCCGTCACCGATTCCGTTACCCAGGCGCGGGCAGCGATGATGGGGGCGAAGACGCCGGCCGAGCGGATCGCCGCCAACAATCAGTTGGAAGGCGCTTTGGGCCGCCTGTTCGTCATCGTGGAGAACTATCCCAACCTGAAATCCGACGAGAATTTCCTGCGTTTGCAAGATGAGCTCGCGGGCACCGAAAACCGCATCGCAGTCGAGCGCCGCCGTTACAATGAGGCGGTGCAGAAGTACAACACCGATATCGAGCTGTTTCCGAAAAATATCGCCGCTTCGATGTTCGGGTTCCAGCGCGAAAACGCCTACTTCACGGCGGAGGCCAATGCGAAGGACGCTCCCAAGGTGAAGTTTTAGGGACGGGTGGAGCGGGCTTCAGCCTCCAACGGGCGCTTTAGCGCCCGAGTAGCCGCATTAAAGCCCGCAGTGCGAAGATGAAGCCATGGCCGAATTGATTTTCGAGGTCACGCAGGAGACCGATGGAGGGTATTGCGCCGAGTGCCTGACCCTCGACATCTTCACTCAGGGCGACACCTGGGACGACCTTCGAGCAAACGTCCGGGAGGCCGTTCGGGCCTATTTGTTTGACGGGGCCATTCCTGACCGCATCCGGCTACACCTTGTCCGTGACGAAGTCTTCGCACCGCGATGAAAACACCCCGCGACTTGAGTGGCGCGGAATAAGCGGATTGTCTCTGTCGGCGGTGGGGTTACCAGAAGGTTCAGCAAGAAGGAAGTCACATCGTGCTCCAGACCGCTGATCCTTCGTCTCACAGAATCGCTGTGCCTGCGCATCGCGCTCTCCGCGTGGGGACGCTGAATTCAATTTGCGCGCCGTATCCGGTCACAAAGGCGTGGGCCGCCAGGACATCATTGATAGCCTCTGAGGTGCTGAATAGCGCCCGGTGCCTTCTCCGATGTTATGATCATGTAAACTATGGGGCAGGTTGTGCCCGTGCGAGAAGTAGTATAATCTCTATAGGGAATTAGAGTATGGCTACAGCGGACGTCCTAAATCATCAGCAACTCCTTGAACAGGAATACGATAGCACCGTTCGTGTGGATATCGAACTGTTCCGCTCCCAGGCTCAGGAATTCCTCGCGGGTAAGCTGACAGCCGACCAGTTCCGGCCCTATCGCCTCCGCCGCGGCATCTACGGACAGCGCCAGGACGGCGTTCAGATGATTCGCACCAAGATCCCGGGCGGCTTGCTCACCTCCGGTCAAATGCGTCAGTTGGCCGCAGTAGCCGATTTCTGCGCCAACGGTAAAGGCCACCTGACAACGCGGCAGAACATGCAATATCACTTCGTGCCGCTGCTGCAGGTCCCCGACGCTCTGCATATGCTCGCCGACGGCCGCCTGACTACGCGCGAAGCTTGCTACAACACGGTCCGCAACGTGACCGCATGCCCGCTGGCCGGCGTCCATGCCGAAGAACCCTTCGATGTACAGCCTTATGCCAGGAGACTTGCTCTCGCCTTTCTGCACAAGGAACTGACCGATAGCCTGCCTCGCAAGTTCAAAGTTGCGTTCTCCGGCTGTCCCGAGGATTGCATCGCCACCGCGATCAATGACGTCGGCCTGCGCGCGATTATTCGTGACGGAGTTAAGGGCTTCAGCATGACCGTCGCCGGCGGTCTGGGACCG